>TBL_comb47_HYPODRAFT_10000148_pt1 | contig 87995 bp, 71 predicted proteins | sample TroBogypolimnion_40_FD_10682 | JGI IMG/M metagenome (IMG submission 10682) | reverse complement strand
AAATCGGGGTGTAGCGCAGCTTGGTAGCGCGCGTCGTTCGGGACGACGAGGCCGCAGGTTCAAATCCTGTCACCCCGACTTAATTGCAGGAAAACATCAGTATTAACTGGTGTTTTCTTTTTTTATTTTTGTCACCGTTGTTGTGACGACTTTCAAAACAGGAGGACTTCAATCTTCCATCAACTACTCTTTTCAAACTTGATTTCGAATGAAACAACTTAAGTTTGGCATTCTTCTCCTGGTGTGCATTCTTGCAAAGGCAAATTTTGTATGTGCTCAGAACAGTATCCCACCTGATCATTCCCTGCTGGAACAATTGGCTCTACCTTCGAATGGTCACTCCGGAAGAGTATCCAGTACGGACCCGAATATAGAGGGCAACGGAGATTCCAGGTTGATTCAACCAGGTGAAACCCTCGTATTGGCTGATCTGGAGGGACCGGGCATCATCCGTCACCTCTGGAACACCTCCGCTTCGCTGAACCCCTATTCCGGCAGGGCATTGGTGATCCGTATCTATTGGGACAATGCAGAAAAGCCGAGCGTAGAAGTGCCACTGGGCGATTTTTTTGGCGTTGGGCAGGGGGCAAATGTGGATTATCAGTCGCTGCCTGCCAACATCTCTTCGCATGGGCGTTCCCGGAACTGTTTCTGGAGCATGCCTTTCAAAAAACATGCAAAAATTACGGTGTCCAACGATCTGGCAGGTTTTGGCCCTGCCTATTTCTATTACTATGTGGATTGGGAAAAAGTGCCGACTCTCCCCGATGAGGTGCTCTATTTCCACGCGAGATATCACCAGCAATCCAAGGCAAAACCAGGGGATCACCTCATTCTCAATACAGCCGGCAAGGGGAATTATGTCGGCACAGTCTATTCTGTTCTGCAGACCGTCAATGGTTGGTTCGGGGAGGGGGACGACAGGTTTTTCATCGATGGGGAGAAAATTCCCTCCATTCAGGGTACGGGTACCGAAGATTATTTCGGCGATGCCTGGGGATTCCGCGAGTTTGCGGGTCCTTTCAATGGTGTCCCGTTGTACGAGGGACCATTGGCAGGAGACCGGGTTTCCGCCTACAGATGGCACATCGTGGATCCTGTCAGGTTCAGTAAATCGTTGAAAGTCTCCATTGAACACAAGGGAAGTGACGTGGATGACAACGGAAAGGAGCGTTCAAGATCCGATGAACGTGCAGATTGGGTTAGTTCAGTCGCCTTTTGGTACCAAACACCGATCGCCTTTTCGGATTCAGGTCTGCCACCTGCCACCGAAAGGATTCCACCCTACAGGATTCTGCTGGCAGCAAACTTAAAATTCAAGGCAACCCCTGATAAAACATCCAAGGAGAAAACAGGCATCGATTTCATCCCGGAAAGGCCGGACGGAGAGATCGAATTTGAATTTGATATCAAGGAGACCGGCAGATACAAGTTATCGGCCGTATTGGTGGATAATTTGTTCGGTAGCAGATACCAGCCGTTTGTGGATAATCAAATGGCCGGTCCGGTTTTGGATATGATCAGCAAGGGAGGTGACTGGAAGGGATTTATCCTGGGGGTATTCAGTCTTTCTCAGGGAAAACATACCTTCAGGTTACTGGGAAAGGGGGCATCGGTGAATGCCCGTTCCTCCGTACCCGAAAAATATGCAGTCGGAATCAGTAGCTTGTCTTTGTTGCGGATAGAGGATCTTTGAACAGACATTAAAATTTCTCTGTCCCATCGCCGGAAGATTGATTTTACCTGACAAATATGGTCAATCTGCTTCGGATGCCGCTTTATTGGTCTGTTTCCATATATTTTACTATTTTGGTTGTCAAGATGAAACAGCCGACCCTATTCAAGGAATTCTTCAACAGTGAAAAGTCAGGTGGATTTATCCTGATCTTTGCCACGATACTCTCATTGGTACTGGCCAATTCAGGGGCAGGTAACTCTTATGTGAAAATATGGAGTGTTGACTTGGGAGGTCATCCGCTGATCCATTGGATCAACGACGGATGGATGACCCTCTTTTTTCTGCTGATCGGATTGGAATTGGAACGAGAAATTTACACCGGTGAACTGTCAGACATCAGAAAAGCCTCGCTTCCTGTTTTCGCGGCACTGGGGGGTATGTTAATTCCTGCCGGTATTTATTTGATGTTGAATTTTGGGACCAATGCCGGTTCGGGCGCGGGTATCCCGATGGCAACAGATATCGCCTTTGCCATTGGCGTTCTGTCGTTGCTGGGCAGCCGTATCCCTGCATCCCTGAAAATATTTCTGACGGCCCTCGCGGTGATCGACGATTTGGGAGCCATCCTGGTGATAGCCATTTTTTACACCACCTCCCTTTCATTTCTCAACCTGTTCATTGCCCTGGGAATCTTCGGATTCTTGTTGCTGCTGAACAAACTTAAAATTCACAACTTGATTCCCTACCTGGTGGGCGGCATCGTGATGTGGTATTTTATGCTGCATTCGGGGGTTCATGCTACCATCACCGGAGTCTTGCTGGCATTTGCCATACCGTTCGGCAGCGCAGGGAAGAAATCACCTTCCTACATTTTGCAACACTTTTTGCACCTCCCGGTTGCATTCCTTGTCCTACCGGTTTTTGCACTGGCCAACACCTGTCTGGTACTTGAAGGCAATTTTGTGGACGGATTGACTCAACCATACAGTCTGGGCATTATTCTAGGACTTGTGATCGGAAAACCTTTTGGAATCTGGCTTTTTTCTTTTGTTGCCGTCGCATTGGGATGGTCAGCACTACCCGTTGACCTGAAATGGAAGAACATCCTTGGGGCAGGCTTGCTGGGAGGCATTGGTTTCACGATGTCGATCTTCATCACCTTGCTGGCTTTTGACGACCAGGTTTTCATCCATCATGCGAAAATTGCCATTTTATCGGCTTCCGCGGTAGCAGGGTTTATTGGATTTTTCTGGCTGAAAAGTACCCTGAAGAACGATCCAAATAAGAAGATGGGATAAAAAATGGGCGGGACTCCCGATCACCCGGACTGGCGGCCTAACCCGGCAGTGGAAGAGTATAGGTATTTCTAAAGAATTTTCTCGTAGGAAACCACATCGAGCACCCTGCCAAATTTTTCTCCAACCTGACGGTAATGGCCGCATTTTTCATAGCCACATTTCTCAAACAGGCGGATGCTTGGTTGATTTTCACCGGAAATGATGCCGATCAATACTTTGATGCCGCTGGATTGGGCAACCTGCTCCATCATTTGCATGGTCATTGTTCCGATTCCTCTTCCGAAAAAAGCTGGCTTTAGATAGATCGTCAGTTCTGCACACCTGTCGTAAGCCTGCCTCTTTTTGAACGCGCAGGTATAGCAGAATCCACAGGTTTGTCCGTCGGCCCTGATCAGGAAAGACTTGTACTTTGGATGGGAGATCGGGATGGTCTCGCGAAGTTCGCCGATCGTGATACACTCCGTATGAAAGGTTGCCGTGGAGTGGAGGATGTAATGATTATAAATGTCCTTTACCTCCTCCAAATCGGACTCCTGAAGCAAGTCGAATTCAACTGTCATGATTTGACTCTTTAATAAACCACAATCCGGGGGCTCTCGCTTAGAATCGGCGTAATCTGTCCGATAAATGTCTTGAAATGGGAAGTGCCATTGTGCGCATCTACAGCATCCTGGTTTTCGTAGACCTCGTAGAAGATGAAACTACCAGGAGTTCCAATTTCCTGGTACAATTTGTAGATTTTGCAACCCTTTTCCCGATTGCTTTCCCCGATGATCACCTGTGCGAAAGCGATGAATTGTTCGATGGCTTCCGGTTTTACCTGAAGCCGTGCGTTGATTACTTTTTCCATGTGCTGTTTTTTTAGAGTTGGATTTTAATCTGCCGAAGGTTGAATTTCCGAAGGGAAACCCATTACCTGATGAAGTGCATGGCCGTCTTTTGTTCTGCTTCCGGTGCTGCAACCAGTTTTTTGGAAGCTTCTTTCATTTGTAGCAACCAGGCCATGTTTTTCCCCAATACGCGCATGATTTGCCTTCCCTCTTGGTCCTGCAATATTTCCCCCGGGAGTCTTCCGTGAATGACATTCCAGTAACTGGAGGTTGCAACAATCATCTCTGAATAGGTAAGGTAATGGTTCAGACTGTCCAGGGTAGATGAGCCTCCCGTTCTCCTCAGTGCGACCACTGCAGCTCCGACCTTGTGCCTGAAAAAGCTTCCGTTTGCACCGGAAACATAGAAAAGCCTGTCGAGGAAGCATTTCATCGATCCGGCAATACCCGAATAGTAAACCGGAGAGCCGATGATAATTCCGTCGGCCGATTTTAATTGTCCGATCCATTTGTTTACGTCATCCGTCTTGATGGAACACTCCTCATCCTTGTTGACGGCACATTTGCCACAGGCAATGCATCCGTGAATCATTTTGTGGCCAACGTGAAGAATTTCAAATTCAATTCCCCGGGAGGTCAGTTCATCTCCAATCAACTGCAGGGATTGTGAGGTATTTCCGTCTTTCTTTGGGCTTCCGTTTACTGCAATCACCTTCATCCTGAATCGATTTTTGTTTGTAATCTTTGTCTGTTTTCCTATTATTTGGAACGTGGCAGAATCAGCCACTCCTTCTCCAAACGTATAAGTTGGCGAGGGTGCAATTTACGATCAATTGAAAAATTTATTGCATCCTTTCGCAAATTTTGTGAAACTGTTTTCCCGGTAGGCGATCCACTCCTTCAGGAATTGTTTGGGTTCAGGATGTTTCGGGCAAGAGATATTTTTTTTTGTCTGCAAACATCCGAAAGAATTGTTGAAATAGAATAAAATGACTTACATTCAAAATCTTTTTCCAGTTCGAACATCCCGGTAAAAATTTCGCCTATGAACCGTTCCAAACCTGTCGCAAAATTGGTCCGAAAAGGTTTTTATTTGCTGATGGTCGTATTTGTACTTCTCTTCGATGCGGTCGCCAATCGAGTGGGTGCTTCTGTGGTTTCCTATAAAACGGCGGCGAATGTGGTTATTTTTACCCTCGACAAGGGTGGAATGAGTCTTAAAATCTGCAAAGAGGAGTTGGTGGAGGTCAAGTATACGGTGCTGGACAAGTGGCCCTCCAAATCTTCCCTGGTGGTGAACAGGGGATGGAAAGTCTTTCCGGTATTCACCGTCACAGAAAAGGATGGATTTGTGGTTGTTTCGACCAATAAGCTGAGGATCGTCGTCGACAAACAGACAAACGGAATTCGTTTTACCGATTTACTGGGGAATGAAATACTATCCGAAGATCGCGCATCCGGAAAGACCATGACACAAGTTACCATTGCGGGGATCTCAACCTATAGCTGCTCAACCAGATTCAATTCACCCGTGCAGGAGGCGCTTTACGGATTGGGATGCCATCCGGAGGATACCCTCTCCATCAATTACAAGGGCCGGAATCAGGATATGACGATCAAATACATGACAGGCGCCATTCCTGTTTTGCTGTCCAGCAGAGGATACGGCCTGATGTGGGACAACTATTCCGCTTCCAATTTTTTTGGGACAGAGGAGAGCAATACCAAGTATCGCTATGTTTCGGAAAGCGGTCAAATGGTAGATTATTATTTCATTTATGGACCCGAATTTGATCAGATCATTTCCACCTACCGGGAAGCTACCGGTCAGGCACCAATGTTTCCCAAATGGGCATTCGGACTCTTTCAGTCGCAGGACAGGTACAAGAGTCAGGCGGAAGTGCTGGAGGTGAAGAACAGGTACCGTGAAGGAAAAATCCCGCTGGATTGCATCGTTCAGGATTGGTTCTACTGGGAACCCAATGTGATTGGCTCCCACGTGATGTGGCCGGAAAGATATCCCAATCCCAAGGCCATGGTAGACGAACTGCACAAGGCCAATCTGCACGCCATGATCTCCATCTGGCCTGTTCTGGCCAGGGGCACCTCCAATTATGCGGAGATGGAGCAGGCCGGCAACCTCACTTCTGTTACCTGGGACAATGTGATGACCCATACTTTCGACAATTATTACGATGCCCACAGTGTCAAGGCCCGGCAGATGTACTGGCGCCAGGCCAATGAGAATCTGATTGCTCCCTATGGCTTCGATGCCTGGTGGGTAGACCAGTGCGAGCCCGACAACGGTGCCCTTCTGGACCTTCGGCGCCAGGCCACCTTTGCCATTGGCAGAGGCATCGATTTTTTCAATACCTACTCCCTGATGCACACCGCTGGCTTGTATGAAAACTGGAGAAAGGATGTACCCGGCAAGCGTGCATTCTTCCTGGTAAGACAGGCATTTGCAGGACAACAGCGGAATGCGGCTACACTCTGGTCGTCGGACATCACCTGCACCTGGAGGGCTTTCAAGAGCCAGGTGCCGCAAGGGATCAATGCCTGCGCATCTGGCATACCCTACTGGACCTCCGACATCGGCGGATATCATTTCCACTGGAGTGCACCGGATTGGTCGACTGCTGCCAACAGGGAGTTATTTACCAGATGGTTTCAGTTTGGGGCATTCTGCCCGGTGTTCAGGATTCACGGGAAGGGAGAACGGGCGCTCTTCTCCGACAACTGGGATGCAAAGACCAAGGAAATATTGTTGAAATTCGATAACCTGCGCTACCGGCTTTTGCCTTACAACTATTCACTGGCGTGGAAAGTTACGAATGAAGGATATACCATGATGCGGTCACTCTCCTTTGATTTCAGATCAGACAAGAAGATTCAATCCATCCCGGACCAGTATATGTTTGGTCCGGCCTTCCTGGTAAGTCCAGTGACAACTCCTCTTCCTGCCGGGGGCACACGTGCTGTCTACCTGCCCGGCACTGGAAATTGGTTCGATTTTTGGACCGGAATAAAAATCCCAGGAGGACAGTCCGTCGATGCCGATGCTCCCATCGAGACCCTTCCACTTTTTGTAAAGGCTGGATCCATCGTGCCGATGGGACCGCTGGTACAATATGCCACTGAAAAGCCGGCCGACCCCCTTGAAATCAGGATCTATCCCGGAGCAGATGCCACCTTTACGATCTATGAAGATGAAAATGATACCTACAATTACGAAAAAGGGAAATATGCTACCGTGAGCCTGTCGTGGAATGACAAGCTTCGTCAGCTGACCATTGCCGACAGACAGGGAATTTACCAGGGGATGCCTTTGAAACGAACCTTCAACCTGATTGTTGTCGGTGAACGCCACGGAACAGGAGTTGACGTTACAGCGCCGACAGACAGGAGTGTGGAATATTCAGGAAAGGCAATGACTTTAAGTTTATAGGAAACCTTCGGGACAAAATTGAACCCGCTGCTAAATTGATCATCGTCAGTTTGAAAATTTATTAACCAATAAAATAGCATCTTATGAAATCCAGAATTCTCCTTCTTTCCTTTTTTCTTTTTGCCTGCCTGATGGTGCAGGGACAGATCAAGGTTGCCTCCGTTTTGGGCGACAACATGGTTATGCAGCGCAACACGGAGGTGAAATTTTGGGGCAAGGCCAAACCAGGTGAAAAGCTGACTGTCAAGGCCGATTGGAATGCAGCTTCCCTGAATACAGTCTGCAATGAAAAAGGGGAGTGGCTTGTCAAAATAAAGACTACCGAGGCTGGCGGTCCGCACACCATTGTCATTTCCTCACAGAAGGAAAAAGTAGTACTCAAAAATATTCTCTTGGGTGAGGTTTGGCTCTGTTCCGGTCAGTCGAACATGGAGATGCCGATGAATGGGTTCAATGATTCACCCATCAATGGCGCGAACGAGCTCCTGCTGGAGGCCGACAACGACAACATTCGCCTCTTCAAGGTTGCCAGGGCCATCAGCGCTTTTCCTGTGGATACCTGCAGTGGCAGCTGGAGTGCGGCCAATGCCGAAACTGCCGGACAATTCAGTGCAGTAGCCTACCTGTATGCCAAACAACTTCAACAGAAATTGAAGGTTCCTGTTGGGGTGATCTGTTCCAGTTGGGGTGGTTCTGCCATCGAAGCCTGGATGAGTCACGATATGATTCTTCCCTTTGCTGAGGCTTATGCACGCTCGACGCAGCCAAAATCTGCCATTCACCAGCGTGCTTCCAATCTTTACAATGGCATGATATCGCCACTCATCAATTTTGTCATCAAGGGTGCCATCTGGTACCAGGGCGAATCGAACATTGGCAATTACAAGGAATATGCGGCACTTCAGGCCGGAATGGTGGCCAATTGGCGAAAGGATTTCGGCGTTGGAGAGTTTCCCTTCTATTTTGTACAGATTGCTCCCTATTGGTACAACAACAGCAAGTCCATCAGCTCTGCATTGCAGCGCGATGAGCAACTGAAGTCGGTAGCTCTCATCCACAATTCTGGAATGGCCTGCACACTAGACATCGGAGAAGAAAAAAACATCCATCCTGCAGAAAAACTCAATGTTGCCAAACGCCTGGCTTTCTGGGCGCTGGCCGAAACTTACGGATTCAAGGGGTTTAATTACAAATCACCCAATTACAACAGTATGGTAGTGAAGGATACACTTGCGGTGCTTTCTTTCGACAATGCGAACATGGGACTGAGTACATTTGGCAAGGAGGTGAATTGCTTCGAAGTTGCCGGATCTGACAGCATCTTTTATCCTGCCAAATTGGCCATCAAGGCCAAACAGGCCACTGTTTGGTCCCCAAAGGTAAAGGTGCCGGTAGCGGTCCGTTACGGTTTCTGTAACTTCCCGGTCACTGCAGGATACTTGTACAATACAGCGGGACTGCCGGTGCCATCCTTTCGGACGGACAATTGGGGAAAATAGTTATTTGGAACTTTAAAATAGCTGCTTATCGTAAGAAGCGTTCTTATCTTAGAATTTTCAATTTTCCGGATAAGCAAAAAATGACTATTTTTTTGAAGTGTCGATTTTTGATTTGTAATGGCAATGAAAAGCCATCTGTGTATTCGATTCAGTGGTGAGTTGGCAGCCCTGTTCACATCGTTCCATTTAGTTTGATTGTCCTATGAAGAAGTTATTTTTGTTATTCATGGTTCTTTCCCCGTTCCTGTCATTTTGTGCCTCAGGGGATGGTCGGACCACCATCAATCTAAATGGGATCTGGCAGTTTGACCAAACCACCTCTGCTTTTCCCCCGCAAAAATTCACGAGAACTATCCCCGTTCCCGGTCTTGTCCATCTGGCCGTTCCAAAAATTGAGGATTACGATAGATTTTTCAAACGGCCCGACAAGGTGGTGGCCAAAGATCAGCACAGTGTCTACAACATAGATTACACACCAAGATACAGCTGGTACCGTAAATTGGTTTTCATCCCGAAGGAGCTGGAGGGAAAGGATGGGATGATAACCATCAAGAAAAGCCAGTATGTCACGCAGGTTTATGTGAATGGGATCGATTTGGGTAGTTCAATGGCCTGTTATACGCCGGTGGAATTTCCCATTACAGGTGCATTGAAGTATGGAGCAGAAAACGAAATCCTTGTCAAGGTCGGAGACAGGGTTTGGCTGCCGGCCGAGGCTGCCGGAGGAACTGACAAGGAAAAGGAGCATTACCTGCCGGGAATCTGGGATGATGTGCTGATCTCCTTTACGGGGAAGTTCAGGGTCAATCGATTGCTTGCTTTGCCTTCTGTGGCAGGAAAGCAGGTGGTGGTCAAGACACAGCTGCGCAACCTGATTCCCGCCCAGATTTTTGTAGGCGATGCCATGGTGGATTCCGTGACTCTGGATGTTTCCATCGCCGAGAAAATCAGCGGGAAAGTTGTTGCCGTTAAAAGTGTGCGTGTCACCACCAAACGAGACAACCTTACCGAAGTGGATGTGGATGTACCGATGACCGACTTTAAGGTATGGTCCCCTGAAAAGCCATTTTTATATTTGGCCAAAGTAATCCTCAAAAACAGCCATGGGGTTGCAGACGAATTCATCAAGCAGTTCGGTATGCGGGACTTCACCAGAAAGGGAAAATTTTTCTACCTGAACGGTGAAAAATACATCCTGAGGGGAACGAATGTCACGCTTCAGCGATTCTTCGAAGATCCCGACTGTGGCAACCTGGTGTGGGACAAAGCCTGGGTGAAGCGGTTGCTGGTCGATTATCCGAAACAGCTCAACTGGAACGCGATGCGGGTCTGTGTCGGGATCGCCCCCGATTTCTGGTACGATATGGCAGACGAATACGGGTTACTTTTCCAAAATGAGTGGCTCTACTGGCAAAATCATGGTTGGGATGACCAGATTCGCAAGGAATACACAGATTGGGTCTGGTCGGACGGCAGCCATCCGAGCATTGGCATCTGGGATGCCATCAACGAAAACTGGGACAATTACATCGGAAACACATTGATTCCTGAATTGAAGAAACTCGACAACACCAGAATATGGGACAGCGGATACATGAAATCTGAGGATATGCCACTCGATGAAATGGATGAGCCCCATCCTTATCAGGGCCGCATACGGGAAAAGGGACCCGCATCTAAAACCAATTTTTATCCGCTTGGCGATCTTGATTTCAAGCCTCTCAGGATTCAGGAAATACAGGAGGCAAGTACGGTTCAGCTGGTCAATGAATATGGCTGGATCTGGTTGTGGCGCAACGGAAAACCTAGCAAACTGACCACTGAAGTCTATGAATATTACCTCGGAAATAATTCAACCCCCGAACAAAACAGAGAGTTGCAGGCTTACTGGCTGGAACTGGAAACAGAATGGCTACGCAGTGAGCCTTCCATCGCCGGAGTTCTTGCATTTTGCTTCCTGGCCAACAATTATGGTTATACGGGCGACTGGTTCACGGGGAATATCAAGGATCTTGAGCCAACTCCCACACTGGATTGGTTCAGGCATGCCTTTGCGCCGGCCGCCACCTTCCTCAATCTGACGGACGAGCGGTACACCAAATACGTCGATCCGCACCATCCTGGATCTTCCTTGCTATTCACTCTGGCGGGAATTAACAACCTTCCGGCAACAGTATCTGGAACCGTGACCATCAGTCTATACGACGCAAGCGGGAAATCCGGTTCTGAACAATCTTTCCCGGTGAAACTTGCCTCCAACCAGCGTACAGACATCCCGGCAGTGTTGACTCTGCCATCTGTGGCCGGAGGATATCTGCTGGTAGCCGAATTCAAACCGGAGAGCGGCAATCCCGTTTTGAGCAGGCGATTCATCAGGGTGGGGGATTTGACAAGCTATAGCTATTATCAGATGAAAGTCCCATGAGCCAGAGCCGTATTCTTTGCCCTCCGGTTTTGTTTCTTTTTCTGCTGGGTTTTTTTAGTCAAATGGATGGCTCTGAAAAGCCACAGAGCAAGACTTTTACCAATCCGCGCTGGAGTGGTGCCGATCCGTGGATGATAAAACAGGGTGACTATTATGTCTATTGTTGCACTGCCAATAATTCCATTCAGGTCTCCAAATCCATGCGGATGACCCTACGCGGAGAGATGAAAACAATCTGGAAAGCCCCATACACGGGGTGGAACCGCACTTGTATATGGGCTCCTGAAATTCACTTTGTCCAAAATAGGTGGTATGTTTACTATGCAGCCGGGGAATCCGGTCCTCCGTTTATTCATCAACGTGCCGGTGTACTGAGATCAAAAACGGCAGATGTTTTCAGTGAATACGAAGATTTGGGCATGTTGTATACGGGTGACCGGCCGGATGATCCCGGTACCGCAATTTGGGCCATTGACCTGACCGTTTTTGAATTAAAAAATAGGCTTTATGCAGTATGGTCGGGCTGGCAAAAAAATGAAATCACCGATGCGACACAACAGCATCTGTTTATCGCAGAGATGAAAAATCCCTTCACGATAAAAGGGAAACGCGTGAAAATATCTTCACCTGTCGAAAGTTGGGAAACGGGTGGTCCACTCAATTTAAATGAAGGTCCGGAAATTCTGCAAAACGACACTCAACTTTTTATTGTCTATTCCTGCCGGGAATCGTGGCTTCCTGAATACAGACTTGGTTTGTTACAGCTGAAAAATCCTGAAGGAAGTCTTCTTGATGCAGCCAATTGGACCAAGAGGGGACCTGTATTCACAGGAACTTCACAAGTTTATGGTGTTGGACATTGCTCGTTTGTAAAGTCGCCAGACAACCAGGAAGTTTGGATCATCTACCATTCAAAAAGAGAGACTTCTCCGGGATGGGATCGCGATGTCCGTATGCAGCCATTCACCTGGAATCCTGATGGAACGCCTAATTTTGGCAAACCGGTCCCAGCCGGACAAATGTTGAATGTCCCGTCGGGAGAGCCAGAATAAATGCCATTTTTAATGCAATTTTTTAATTGCCTGTGACAAGTTTTACGGTCTGAATTGAAAAGAATGGCTCATCTGATCCGGAACAGGAGGCACAAAATTGATGCAACTGACCTGATATTGTTAAAAAAACATTATGAATGGATAATATTTCGTCTGTTGTATCAGTTAAAGTCATAATTTTCACCACTAAAAAATCCAAACTCCATCACCATGTCAAAAAATTTTGTAGCCTGCGGCTTTATGATCTTAGCAGGTGTCCTGTCCGGTTTAACCGGTAAGGCTCAAAAACAGCATGACGCTCCATTCTGGATCGATGAGACCAAGGTTGAAGACAACCGTCTTCCGATGCATGCCAGTTTTTCGGTCTATCAAAATGACAAGGAAGCTCTTCAAAACAACTGGGAGAGTTCAGAAAACAACCTTAGTCTGAATGGTCCCTGGAAATTCAAATGGTTCGAAAAACCCGGCGATGTGCCTACGGATGCTGCATCCAAATCCTTCAACGATACCGGGTGGGACGATTTCAGGATCCCGGCCAACTGGGAGGTCAACAAGTATGGTTTCCCAATCTATGTCAACATTGGGTATGAATTTCAAAACATCATGGCACCCAATCCGCCGCTGGTCCCATTGAACTTTGACCCTACCGGTGTCTATCGCCGGGAGGTTGAAGTTCCTAAAGAGTGGATCGGGAAAAATATCGTCCTCCACATTGGTGCCGCAAAATCCAATCTGATGGTTTGTGTGAACGGACAATACATTGGTTATGGCGAAGACGGAAAATTGCCTTCTGAATTCGATCTCTCCTCCGCATTGGTGGCTGGCAAGAACCTGATCGTTCTGAAGGTGATGCGCTGGTGCGATGGCACCTATCTCGAAGGACAGGATTTTTGGAGACTGAGCGGCATCACGCGCGATTGCTACCTGGTAAAGCGGGAAAAAACACACATCCAGGATTTCGCGGTGAACTCCGAATTGGATGAGAAGTATGAAAACGCCACCCTTGATGTGAATGTCAGGTTGAGTAACCCTGTTGCTTCAAAAGTTTCCATTCGGCTGATGGATGGAAACAGCGTGGTTGCCAATTCTGAATTGACATTCAGTGGTGAGACGGAAAAAACTGCATCGGTACCGGTACAGGCACCAAAATTATGGTCGGCGGAAGAGCCCAATCTTTATCAGTTGCTGTTAACACTCTCCGATAACTCGGGGAAGGTGATTGAAGTGATTCCGCAGCAGGTAGGTTTCAGGGAGGTGAAAATTGTCGACGGGATGCTTCTTGTAAATGGCAAGGCCATATTGATTAAAGGAGTCAATCGGCATGAAACGGACCCCGTAACCGGACAGACCATCTCGAAAGAGTCGATGCTTCGGGATATCAAATTGATGAAACAGTTCAACATCAACGCAGTCAGGACCTGTCACTATCCCAATGATGAATTTTGGTACCAGTTGTGCGACCAGTATGGCATCTACGTGGTCGATGAAGCGAACAATGAATCCCATGGCATCGGATACGATATTGCCGTGACACTTGCCAACCGGCCTTCCTGGAAGGAGGCACATATGCTCCGGGTTCAGCGGATGTACCAAAGAGACAAAAATCATGCCTCCATCGTTGTTTGGAGCCTTGGCAATGAAGCCGGGAATGGTTACAATTTTTACGAATGTTATCTCTGGCTGAAAAATCAGGATCATTCCCGACCGGTTCAATACGAAAGAGCCGTCAGTAGTTATGGTACTTTTGCTACAGAATTCAATACCGATATCGACAATCCAATGTACCCTTCTCCATCGAGCATGCTGGAGTATGCCGCTAAGAACCCTCATCCGAAAAAACCGTTTATCATGTGTGAATATGCGCATGCCATGGGGAATTCACTGGGAAATTTCAGGGATTACTGGGACGTTATCCGCGGAAATCCAAAAATATTCCAGGGAGGATTTATCTGGGATTTTGTAGATCAGGGTTTGTTTAAGATCACGGAAAAGGGGGATACCATCTATGCCTACGGCGGAGATTACGGTAAAGACCTTCCCTCCGATAATAATTTTCTTTGCAATGGACTCTTTTATCCCAACAGAAATCCAAATCCGCATGCCTGGGAAATGAAGAAAGTCTACCAGAATATTCATACTACCCTGGTCAATCCAACCACCATCTCCCTCTACAACGAAAACTTTTTCAAAGATCTTTCTGATATCGGACTCGAATGGAGCGTCCTTGTGAATGGATTGGTGAAGCAATCCGGTAAGGTGGATCATTTAACAGTTGGACCACACAGCATGGCCGAAATAAAGCTTCCGGTGAAAATGCAACCTGATGGTGAGGTTTTTCTGAATCTGGTATACAAACAGAAGGCCGAACGATTTCTTGTTCCCGCAGGTTTCACGGTAGCGGAGGAACAATTGTCCCTATCGGGTAAATATCGGGCCGACCAAAAAATTAAATCAGAGGGTAAGATCAACCTTGTTGAAACAGGTACATTCTGGTCCATTACGTCTCCTTCCGTGACGATAGAGTTCAGCAAAATTACCGGACTGATGACCAAATATGAGGTGAACAAGCACAGTTATCTGGATGCAGCCATGAGTGCCAGACCAGCCTTTTGGCGGGCCCCCAGCGACAATGACATGGGAGCCGGTCTCCAGAAAAAGCTGAAAATGTGGAAACTAGCTCAGGCAAATTTGGCCCTCACAAATATCAGTGCCAGGGATTCTGCAGGGTTGGTTAAAGTCAACGTGAGTTATGCCCTCCCGGCTGTTTTTGCAAAGCTTTATCTTCAATATCTGATTCAGGCTAGGGGTGCAATGGTTGTGAACCAGAAAATCGTCGTTGATGAATCGAAGGAGGTTCCGATGATGATGCGTTTCGGTATCAACTGGATTTTGCCCGAAGGTTTCGAGACGATCGAATACTATGGCCGCGGTCCGCTGGAGAATTACCAGGATCGTAACTATGTTTCAAATGTAGGTCTTTACAAGCAGAACGTGAAAAGCCAGTTTTATCCCTACATTCGTCCACAGGAGAATGGCAACCACACGGACATCAGGTGGTTTAAAATCTTCGATGCAAAAGGGGAGGGTTTGAAGATTGAATCCGACTCGCTGCTGAGTATGAGTGCCCTTCACTATTTTGATGCTGACCTGGATGATGGGGATACCAAACACCAGCAACATTCAGGCGATCTGGTTCCGCACAAGCAGACCCAGTTACACATTGACTACAAACAAACAGGTGTGGGCGGCATCAATAGCTGGGGAACCTGGCCATTGGAAAAATACCGGATGGAATACAAGAATTATGAATTTTCGTTTAAAATCAGTCCGGTAAAGAAGTAGTCCGGGATGATTTTAAAGGACTAATTGGGCACTAAGTCTTTTTTTTGTAAATTGTCAACGATAAAAAAGTAAAACACAAAAGATAAACTGACCCACTTATGGCTGCACTGACACAGGAAATGAAGGAGATGATTGCTTCCCAGCAATGTTTTATTGGTACCGTCGATGGAGCGGGAAATCCCAATGTGGCTCCGAAACGTTCCACCCGCGTCTTGTCGGAGGATGAACTGATTTTTACAGAAGGCACGGGAGGAACAACTTTTGCCAATGTGAAAAATGGTTCAAAAATTTCTGTTGCCGTCGTTAACAGGGAAATTCTCGACGGATACAGGTTTGTTGGAACAGCTGATTGCCAGGAATCTGGAGTGCTTTTTGAAAAGGCAGCAGAAATGTCGGCAAAAATGGGCATGCCCAGGCCAAAGGCGGTCGTTGTAGTAAAGATAGTTGAAATTCATTCGCTCAAACCGGGTCCAACTGCAGGAAAGAGAATTGCCTGATCCGGATCAGAGTTGGCTGTTTTAACTTTTTCATGGAGTAAGCGTGCCATTGCCGGAATAATTTCCTGTTCGACTGGAAATTATTCCGGCAATGATGTTTTCTAACAATCCATGGCAATTGATTTTTCGGAAATAAAAAGATAGCTTTGTTTCATCTACTAACTACTACGATCATGCTATCAACAAATTCAATTCCGATCCGGAGAACCGGATCCGTGTTATTAATCGGTATCGCTCTTTCCATTGGTTGGGGGATCCGCGGAAATTTTGGCCACGAGTATGGAGCCGCCTTTGCAGGATGTTTGGCGGCCATTGCTGCTGCAGTTCTTTCGGGGCGGGAAGACTGGCGCGACAAGGTTGGCTATATGGCCCTTTTTGGTGCTGTAGGATGGGGTTTTGGGGCCACTCAGTCCTACATGCAGGTCATTGCCTATACCCAAAGCGGGCATGCGGTCTCTCAGTATTATGGGTACATCGCCCTCTTCTACATTGGTTTTTTGTGGGCAGCCCTGGGTGGTGCAGGCACTGCCTTCGGTGCGGTGGCAACCAGAGAACGCATCAACAAGGCGATCATTCCGCTTCTCTTTGTATTTGGTGCCTGGATGCTGCAGGATCTGGTCGAGGATCCGCTGGGCAGATGGCTCGAGGAGGGGGTGAAATTCGACTCCAACTGGGCACGGCACAGGAATCCGCTTTACTGGTTTGATTCAGACTATCTGCCAGCCATTTTTGCGCTGATTGGCGTCGCTGCTTATGACCTTTATGAAAGGAAAGGAGACAAAACCAGATGGTACCTGCCGGCTTATGCTGCAGCAGGAGCGCTATCCGGATTGACAATCCAATGGATTCTTCGATCCGCCGGACTGGAAAATAAACTGGGCAGTGCTTTGACCTTTGTGCAGGGCGACCCAACCTACCTCAATCCTGAAACCGGCAAGCAAGCCTTTGAAGCCTCCAACATGCTGAACAATTGGCCCCAGTGGTTCAACGACTATCCGCAACACATTGGCTGGTTCCTGGGTCTGTTCTTGGGAATCATCGTTTACTATAGAATCCATGGGAAATTTAGAAATGGATCTTCCCTCGTTGCCTACATGGGCCTCGGTTTTCTGGCCGCATTTGTCGCACTGCCTGTACTAGGCAGCCTTCTTTTTCCGCAGATAGGCGGCATCCGGATGACGCCTCCGCGCTCGGACAATTGGGCCGGAATCACCGGAGTCTTTGCAGGTATGTCCATCTGGATGTGGAAGAATAAATTGAAACCGGTTGCCATTGCCTCACTCATCAGTGGTACCGTGGGCGGATTGGGATTTGCAGGAATCCAGTTTATCAAACAAATATTCACCTCATTTGGCAGTCCGCAGATTCTTGAAAACAAGGGAATCCTGCCGGGAAGCCCTGAATTCATCTCTATTGCCAATGCCTGGTCGAGGTGGCAGGGTCAAAACTGGCACAGTTTTTTGGAGCAGAGTTATGGATTTGTCAATGGCATCGCCATCGCAGTGGCACTGGGATACCTGGTGACAAGAATTAAACTGGAAGAGGAGACTCCTGAGACAAAGGCCATCCTGGCAAAATCAAGATGGACAAGGGCATTTTCTGTTCTGGTGATTCTTTTGGGACTGACCTATTTCAACGTCTTTAAAAATGTGGAGGTATGGAGTGACCAGTTAAATCCAAAAGTCTGGCAAACCATCGTGCAGCATGCAGACGGAACTTCAGAGTCTGTACCTCCACAGTGGGATGCTCCTTACATTGGCAGGCTTCCTGGTATTGATTTTCTTCAAATGACCCCCTCCGGTTGGTTCAACCTAACCTGGGCGCTTCTGACAATTGGTTGCATCCTGATCGTCAGACGTCATTACAAATCACCGGTGGCACTGTTGCCCAAGAGTGCTTTGGCAAAGGGTCAGCTGATGTTTTTGCTGCTGATGTGGATCATGGTCATCGCCAATTTTGAGCGAGCCTTACCAGGATGGAGTCCCAGCCGGATGATCACAGAATGGGTAATTTTCGTCAATGCCATTATTTCTACTGTCTTAATTTTATTGTTGCCTGCAGAAAATGAAACTTTTGCCATCCGGGAAGAGACAGAATTTAAAAAGATCTATCTATTGTTCTGGAGGAGGGCAGCTGCAGCGGTGATCGTCTCCAGTTTGCTTTTTTTCGGCACGATTCGTTTCATATATCACTATCCGGATTTTGATCAACTCAAACTGAAGAACACCCAGATGAGATTTGGTCCCAAAGCCACCTGGAAAACCAGCCCGATCCTGAAGGACGGTGCACACAAATAAAAAAATCTCCCGTCTTGATATCGCATCAAGGCGGGAGATTGTACCTTCAGGAAAAACTTTCTGTTCATTTTGAAAAAAGACTTCCGCGAATACCCCTGGATATTACGCGGAAGAAATTTGTAAACAACAGAACTGAATTTAACGGCTAAACTACCTTTTGTAATAAATATCATAGGCTATCCAATCGACCACATATGCTGCAAAATATACATCGTGCAGCGAGGTGAAAAGTGTGGAGAGGTCTGTAATGGAGCTGCTTATCAGCGATGAAACCGTGCTGACTGTACCATCATCGAAGGTAATCTGAATTTCGCGCTGGTGACATACGGAAGGCTCAGTTGAAGATGTCTTGTCCACCATGGTAACCACTGCCTTTGTCTGCAGTACATTTTTCAAATAGACTGCATAGGTATTGTTTGCCTTTCTAACCAGTTTTACATCACCGATGGTAAGGGTGTACTGTTGCTCGTGACCAAATCTTGCCGTATCACTCTTGATGGTCTGTAACTCCTCCTTGTAGAGCACTGCGGTTGCTTTTGTCAGGGTGAAGCTGGAAAGGGTAGTATCTCCGGATGCGTAGGTGTATTTGGCTGTATAGCCATTGCTGAAGGCAAATTGGGAAGCATATTGTGCGCCGGCAGTTGGACTGACTGTCGATTTGATGTTCAGGCTTCCCGCATTGACCTTGTCGATGGTGATGTCTGCTACATTGATGTAGTCGTAATCTGAGTAGCTGTTGTAATTGTTGTAATAATTGGTCACAGACATGGTGAAGTTGTTGGTTTGGGTTGAATCCGACGGCTGGTATACTCTCAAAACCCGGGGGTCTTTCAGTTTGGCCAGAGGCAAATTAACCACCATTTTGCTGGCATCAGTCGTTTTGGTGAAGAATTTGATCAAGGCATAATCCCTGCTGGCGACTGTCTTAATAGGTTTGTAATCATAAATTCCTGTGACCAGACTCAGTGGAATATACGTACTATAGGTCGTGGTGCCAGCTTTGAGAACCGCACCGCTGCTGACACCAAGCAACTGGAAGGCCTGCGTGGAGGCAATTTCGGTTACCGCCGTGTTTAAATTTTGTGTACCGCTGGTCAAAGCATCCTTGAGGGCTGAGGTAGTAGTTGAACTGGTTTCCGTTTTGGAGCAGCCTGCCAAAAGCAAACCCAAAAGGAGGAATCCTGAAAGTTTGAATGCTACGTTTTTCATAGTCCTAAATATTAAATGTGAAATGAAATAAAATTTGAAATCTGCCTTTTAATTAATACTCAAAACTATATCAACACTTCTCCAAATAAAAATGGTATCAGCATAAGATTGGGAACATTCATCCAAAAGCACTCTTTTTTCAATGAAAATCATTGCGAATTTTCAAAAAGGGGGTCTTGCTGAAAGATAAAAGGCCCTGTGCTGCATTGTCGAGCAGCACAGGGCCTTCCCAGATAATTCACAAATCTTCCGTATGATCTGTAAAAATGGGGTGTTGCAACGCAGTTAATGCAACATCTTCAAAAGTGGCGAAAAGAGCAGCATCGCAGAGAGAAGCACCAGTACAACCACAGTAACCCAACCCACTATGTTATTAAAGGGCTTATTTACGTATTCTCCCATGATTTTCTTGTTGTTTACTAGCAGTATCATACAAACCAGCACTACTGGCAGGAGTATCCCATTTATGACCTGGGTCCACAGGGAGATGGCAATGAGCGGAGCTCCTGGTATCAAGATGATTCCTCCGGATATAACGAGAATCGAAGTGTAAAGCACATAAAATTCGGGTGCCTCATCCCATTTTTTGTCAATTCCGGCTTCAAAGCCAAAAGCCTCGCACACATAAAATGCGGTGGCAAGCGGTAAAATGGTTGCGGAAAAGATGGATGCCACGAACAGTCCGAAGGCAAATACCTGCGAGGCAAACTGACCGGCAAGCGGCTTCAGCGCAAGGGCGGCATCCTTGGCTTCCTCTATTTGTATCCCATTCTCATGCAAGGTAGAGGCACACGCAACCATGATAAAGAAGGCGACCACCACCGTGGCAACACAACCGACAATGATGTCTATCATCGTGTACTTGTAATTCTTCATCTTTAGTCCCTTCTCGATGACGGAGGATTGCATGTAAAACTGCATCCAGGGTGCGATGGTTGTTCCGATGATCCCGATGATCATGGCCAGACTCTCCCCGTTAACAGGAAAATCAGGATGGATGATGCTATGGCCGATTTCAGCCCAATGTGGCTTACCCAAAATCGCAGAAATGACATAGGTAAGCAGGGAAACACTGAAAATCAAAAAAATGCGTTCGGCGATCTTGTAGGTGCCCTTCACGACGAGTATCCACACCAGAAATCCAATGATCGGGACGGAGATATATTTACTGACGCTGAATACCTCCATACTCCCTGCAACGCCGGCAAATTCAGTGGTCGTATTGCCAATGTCTGCAATCAGCAATCCAATGAAAATGAAAAACGTAATCTTGACTCCGGCATTTTCCCGGATCAGGTCGGCAAGGCCTTTGCCGGTGACAATACCCATTCGGGCATTCATCTCCTGAATAACGATCAGGACCAGGAAAGAGGGGATCAGGGTCCAAATCAAATTGTATCCATAAATGGCTGCTGCCACGGAGTAGGTTGTGATGCCACCGGCATCGTTGTCTACACTGCCTGTGATAATCCCCGGACCCAAAATTGCCAGGAATATTCCTATTTTTTTGAAGAGTGACCTTCTTCTTTGTTTGTCTTTGAACATACCAGGTCCCCCTATTTTTTATTGGTTCTTCTTTTGTTGACCAAATCCTCAATCACATCATGAATGACCACCATTCCCTCCAACTGATTCTCCTTGTTCACTACAGGGATGGCCAGGAGATTGTATTTGGAAACAAGTTCGGCCACATCATCTATTTTTTGTTCGTCATACAGGAAAATAGGATCATCGTTCATGAAAGTTGAAATCTTTGCCCCCGGAGCCGAAACGGCCAGGTCACGGAAGGTAAAGGTGGCGATCAGTTCATTGTTTTTGTTGATGACGAAGAATCCAAACATCGACTCCACTTCAGGTTTGTTGATTCTCAGGTCATCAAAGACGGCATCTACGGTTGTATCCTCTTCATAGGCAAGTATTTCCGTTGTCATGATACTTCCTACCTCATAATTTTCATATTCCAGCAGTTCACGAACCTCGGAAGAGGATTCGGCTTCCATCTCATTCAGGAGCAATTCGGCTTTCTCTTCTTCCAAAGAATCCAAGATATCTGCAGCTTCGTTGGCGGGCATCTTCTCCAGTACGTCGGCCATCTTCTCTACCGACATGCCTTCTATGATCTTGATCTGGGCCTTTGGTTCCATCTCTTCCAAAACATCGGCTGCCATCTCTTCGTCGAGGGCAAGGAATACAGACTGTCTGGAACGGTTGTCAAGATCTTCGATGATATCGGCCAGATCTGAAGGGTGCAATGTGTTGAGTTTGGAATAGGTGGAGGTGAGTTTGATGCTCAGGTTCGAGTAATCAATCGCTTCCATATCATCCCAGGAGATGAACTTGGAAGGAATCGTTGATTTGACGAGAGAGAAGATAAACTTAACAGGTTGCACAATGCCGATTCTCCTGAGCAATCCTTCAATTCCTACATCCACCGCGATGGCATAGGTAATGTTGTTGATGGTGACCAACCTTACATCATTGACCCGGACCACCTTACGTCCATTCAGGTCGACGATCTGCTTGTCAAGAACCAATCCGGCAAGTGGAATACTGGTCTCTTTTTTATTTTCCGGAAGTTCTTCCAGTTTGTTGCAACGAACAAGCAGGGTTCTTTTCTTTTTGGATACCTCAAAATGATCGAAAGAAAATTGGTTGACCTGATTGTTAATTTTCAATGAGATGCCGTGAACGACAGGTCTCTCAATCGGTTCAGGATTGGCGGAAAGTTCGGCGCTGAGCAGTAAATCCTTGACAGTACCAACAAATTTATTGGCAGGGTCAAAAACTTTGGCACCAATGATACGGCTTAAAAAAAATGGGACTGTTGAAGTCATACAAGCCTCCTTTGCTTTTTGAGATTTAGCTCAGGAGGATAGACAAAGGCCGACCTTCCCGACTACATCAGGATAAATAATTTGTTTCTACTCGAGCCTTCTTCCATAATTATGGGGTTCTTTTTTTTCTGCAGTGCAAAAGTACAATAATCCTTTAGAAAATCTAACCCGCAATTTTTTTTTTTGGATCTTTTGCCATCATGGGATATCCTCACCGGGTGACTCTGAGTCACCCGGTGAGGAGTTGGGCAGAAGCTGAAGCAATTTTAGATCAAAAGCCTTGATTATACTTCTGTTTAGTATCATAGTGTACTTTCTTCCAGTGTATTCCAGGTAGGAAGAAAATTCCCAATTTCCTGGATGCTGTACCATTCCAGCTCTGACCGGATTCATCAGGATGTAGTTGAAACAGATGTTTGCATAACTGACTTCCGGATTTTCAAGGATGACTTCCTTGATACTTCCGGAGTTGTACCAAGAAGTACTAATCGTTGTTGGCTCTGTCAGACAGACGGCTTTGGTCTCTTCCCGAAATAGACTTCCTGTTCTGATCTTCTCTTTATTTATTGCCCTGGTGTAGGACCTGAGCATGATGGCAATTGAATCGTTTAGCGTTTGAGGCTTTCCATTACGTCTGGAAATTTTCGTAGTATGTACATAAAACATAAGATGAAAGTGATTGGGCATCAAGCACCAGGCGGTAAGATCACCATATGGCAGAATGTATTTTTGAATTTTCTGCAGAAAGAACAGGTAATTGTTTTTTGTAAAGAAAATTTTTTGGCGATTGTTTCCCTGGTTGTATACATGGTATAAATGATCCTGTTGAAAAAACATGGTTTAAGAGGTTTAATGGTAGATGAAAGTTATTTATATACAATTTAACCAATTTTGAGGAGAAAAACGAATACCTCACCGGGTGACTCTGAGTCACCCGGTGAGGTATTCGGGATCGGCCAAAAAGAACCTTGTCAACGAGATGGAACGATCATTCTCAAACAAGAGCAGCTGACAGTTTTAAAATCTGTCAGCTGCCCGGGTAATCAAATGCGGTAAAAAAACAGTAGAAGGGAATCTCTATTTTTTCCAGAGATTTTCCATTGCTTCCAGTGTCTTTCCTTTGGTTTCAGGTACCATTTTCCAAACGAAAATGGCAGACAGGATGCCCATAACGCCATAAATCCAGTAAGAGAAACCATGATTGAACTTATTGGTCAACCAGACATTGTCGTTCATCATTGGAAAGGTAAGTGAGACAATCCAGTTGGCAATCCATTGGGCCGCCACAGCGATCGACATGGCTGCACGAATGGAATTGGGAAATATTTCGGAGAGCAATACCCAACAGACCGGACCCCAACTCATGGCAAATGCCGCCGTGTAGAGGAGCATAAAGGCCAATGCTGCATAACCCTGAAGGGGTGTCAGGATGCCCCCGGTTTGTCCCATAAAGAAGGTGAGTCCAAGCAGAATCATGCTTACTGCCATCCCAAGCGAACCAATGATCATAAGCGGTTTCCTGCCAAATTTGTCGACAGTGAGGATCGCAACTACTGTAAATGCAAGATTGACAGCTCCTACAATGATGGTTTGCATCAACGAACTGTCTGTTGAAGCCCCCATGTTGCGGAAGATGTTTCCGGCATAATAAAGAACCACATTGATCCCGACAAACTGCTGAAAAACAGAAAGCGTTATGCCTACGAAAATAACCAGAAAGCCATACGACATCCAGGGGGCATTAGCTTCGTGAAGTGTCCCCTGGATCTCTTCCAGGATCAGGGAGGCCTGACGCTTGCCGGCGATTTTTTCCAGAACTTTCAGCGCTTTATCCTCCTGCCCTTTTAAAACCAGGTATCTTGGAGTTTCAGGAATGAAAAACAAAAGGACGATAAAAATACCTGCGGGAATGGCTCCTGAAAAGAACATCCAACGCCATCCGTCGGTGATCAGCCATTGCTCGTTACCCTGTCTGGCAATAAAATAATTGACAAAATAAATAACAAGCATTCCGAAAATGATGGCGAATTGGTTGAAAGAGACCAGCTTGCCACGAATCTTTGCGGGGGCGATTTCTGCAATGTACATTGGAGATATCATGGAAGCCAGGCCAACACCGATGCCGCCAATGATTCTGTATACCACAAATGAATAAACAGGTAAAGTTCCGAAGAAGTTGAGTCCTTCAGGATTCCAGGCTCCAATAGCGGAGAGGAAAAAAGCTGATGCAGCAATGAAGAGCCCATTTTTTCGACCCAATGCACGGGAAATGAAACCGGCTACAGAACCGCCAATCACACAGCCGATCAATGCACTCGCAATGACAAAGCCTTTGATTGTATCAACAGAATCTTTCAATGCTGCAGGATCGGAAGGAATCGAATTGGAAATGAAACTAATCACCCAAATTGTCAGCAAGGCGAGAATAATTCCGCCCGAAATCAATCCTTTCTTTTTCCCCAAAAGTTTGACTATTTGTCCGGAGATAATGAAGAAGACGAGATACAAAACGATGGCCATCGTTATTTTGTACTGGGATATGACGCTAACGGCATAGCTGAACTGAGCAGGATCGGTAATTCTGGCAATATAAAATTCCACGAGAGATTTCTCTGCACCGTTTACGACGGCAGTGTCGTATCCAAAGAGCAGTCCGCCCAGGGTGGCCACCAGGGTGAGAAGCACAATGTACATCGGATTTCCCGATTGGTAGGCGGTGGTTCCGGATTTGGTTGATGTATCAATGAAAGCCATGAGTGCTGGTGTTAGATTGTTTGATTGTTGAGAAAACCTGAATGAAGACGAAATCTTCATTCAGGTTGTTGAATCCGGCCGGATCGATTAAATGTAACAGTTAATCAGTTGTTCCAGCATCTCCTGTTTGCCACTGATCTGTTTGGGCTCACCCACCTCTTTGGCAATGTTGTAAAGATCTGTAAGATTCAGTTTGCCTGCTTCGTACGCTGCCCCTTTGCCTGCATCGTAGGAGGCATAACGGTTGGCTTTCAATTTCAGGTAGTCTGAATCCTTGAGTAATTTGTCGGCAATTACCAAAGAGCGTGCAAAAACATCCATTCCGCCAATGTGTGCCAGGAAGATATCCTCCATATCCGTTGAATTGCGTCTGGTCTTGGCATCAAAGTTGATACCACCGTTGATAAATCCACCGGCCTGAATGATTTCAATCATGGCCTCCGTAATTTCATAGATGTTGGTTGGGAACTCGTCCGTATCCCACCCGTTCTGGTAGTCACCCTTGTTGGCATCGATGGAGCCGAACATTCCGTTGTCGCGGGCTGTGCGCAGTTCGTGGGCAAAGGTATGACCTGCAAGTGTGGCGTGATTGACCTCAATATTCAGTTTGAAATCGTTTTCAAGGCCGTGAGATTTCAGGTATCCGATCACCGTCTGGGTGTCGAAGTCATACTGGTGTTTCATGGGTTCCATCGGCTTTGGTTCGATCAGGAAGGTGCCTTTGAATCCAAGTTTGCGGGCATGGTCGCGTGCAGTGGCTAGGAATTTGCCCATGTGCTCCAGTTCCCTTTTGGTATCGGTATTGTGAAGACTCATGTATCCTTCGCGACCACCCCAGAAGACGTAGTTTGTTCCGCCAAGTGCAATGGTAGCCTCCATGGCATTCTTTACCTGTACAGCTGCATTGGCCAAAACGCTGAAGTCTGGATTGGTTGCTGCACCGTTCATGTAACGTGGATTGGAGAAAACATTGGCAGTTCCCCAGAGTAGTTTAACTCCGGTGGCATTCTGACGTTCCTTGGCAAAGTCGATCATATCTGCAAGTCTCTTTTCAATTTCAAATACGGTACCGTCACCAACTACATCCGTATCGTGGAAACAGTAGAATGGTGCACCTACTTTGCTGATAAATTCAAAAGCGGCATCCATGCGTTCCCTGGCAGCAGTCATCTTATCCGATGCACCTACCCAGGGAAAAATCTGCGTTCCCGGACCAAACGGGTCACCGCCATCGCCACAGAATGTGTGCCAGTAGGCAACTGCAAACCGGAGGTATTCTTTCATAGATTTGCCCAATACCTGGGCATTCGCATCGTAATATTTGAAAGCCATCGGATTTTTTGATTGCGGACCTTCGTACTTGATCTCCCCGATTCCGGGAAAATACTCCTTGTTACCTTTAAAAACTGTCATGACGAATAATTTTAAGAATGGTTTGAATAAATATTTATTGGACTGTAAATGTTTTGTTTAAAAATTCTGATGCACCCAGATCCAGACTGCGCTGTCCGGGTGAAGCTCCACCGATGGTTAATTGAATGTTTCCTTTTCCGATCTGGCTCTTGCCAGATTCATCTACGGAGCTCATCATCTCAGGAGTGATGATGAAACTGATCTCCTGACTGGCCCCGGGCGCCAGGGTTATTTTTTTAATTCCTTTCAGCGACTGGATCGGGACGCGATAGGTCGCATTCAGGTCCTTGATGTAGAGCTGGGCGACCTCGTCACCGGCCACCTTGCCGGTATTGGTGATTTTGAATGTCGCCATCAGCGATTCCCCCTTTTTGATCTTCTCAGCAGACAATTTTAAATCGCTGTAACTAAATTTTGAATAGGATAGTCCGAATCCAAATGGGAAAAGTGGTTCCTTTTCCATGTATCGGTAGGTCCGGCCCACCATGCTGTAGTTCTCAAAGGCAGGCAGGTCATTGATAGATTTGGGGAATGTGATGGGCAATCTGCCACAGGGGTTGGCATCCCCAAAAAGGAGATCGGCCACAGCCTTTCCTCCCTGTTCACCGGGGTACCAGGCAAACAGAATAGCATCTGCCAGCACCTCAATTTCAGGACTGGTGATCGCACTTCCTCCGGTTAAAACCACTACAATTTTCTTTTTCCCTGCTGCTTGCCTGAGCTTGCGCAGATAATTCAGCTGACTTTCCGGCAATCTGGTATCCAACCGATCCCCTTTGTCGGGGGAGGCAATGGCTTCCCCTTCTTCTCCTTCATTCATCGGTGAGACGCCTAAAACCGCAACGGTTACATCGGCATCTGCCGCCATTCCCGTTGACCAATCCATTGGATTCAGGTTGTTGCGGTCGGGTAGGATGCCGTACCTGTATCCAATCTTGGAACCATCGGCGATTTTGCCTGCTATCCCTTCCAGGATGGTGCTCATGTCATCCGAGATGCCGTAATAATTGCCGATCAATACATCAATATTTCCTGCCATCGGGCCCGTTACAAAAACGGAAGGGCAATTTTTGGCAATGGGAAGCGCTCCATTGTTTTTTAACATGACGATTGACTTCTGGGCCACTTTACGGGCAAGTTGCTTGTGGGCCTCACTGTGAATCATCTCAGATCCGATCTTATTATACGGATTGGCCCCTTCCGGATCGAACATACCCAATTTGAACCTTGTTTTGAGCAAACCGTGCAAGACCTTGTTCACCTCATTTTCCGTGATCAGACCCTGTCTGACGGCCGATGGAATGGCCAGATAAGTGTCTCCGCAATTTAGGTTCACCTGATTCTGGATGGCCAATGCAACGGTCTGTTCTGCAGAGGCAGTAAAATGGTGGTCTCCGTGAATGTTGGCCAAAGCGCCACAGTCGGATACCACATGTCCCGTAAATCCCCAGTCGTTGCGGAGAATCCTGGTAAGAAGCCTGTTGCTTCCGCAGCAAGGCTCGTCGTCTGTACGGTTGTAGGCACACATCACGGATTCAACGTGTGCATCGACGAGTGCCTTGAAGGCTGGCAGGTAGGTTTCATACAAATCCTTGTCAGAAACTACAGCGTCGAATTCGTGTCGCAAGCCTTCTGGTCCGGAGTGAACGGCAAAATGCTTGGCACAGGCGGATGTTTTGAGATACTTTGGATTGTCTCCCTGCATTCCCCTGACGAAGGCAGTTCCAATGGTTCCTGTCAAAAAGGGATCCTCACCGTAGGTTTCGTGGCCGCGGCCCCATCTGGGGTCTCTGAAAATATTGACATTGGGAGACCAGAAGGTCAATCCCTGGCAAATGTTGTGAAAACCTCTTCTGACGGCTGCATTGTACATGGCACGACCTTCATCCGAAATGGCAGAAGAGACTTCAAATATCAAATCGGGATCGAAAGTGGCAGCCATTCCGATTGCCTGAGGGAAGATGGTTGCTTTTCCTGCCCTGGCAACGCCGTGAAGGGCCTCGCTCCACCAGCCATATTTGGGAATGTTCAACTGTGGAAGGTCGGAGGCAGCATCTACCATCTGGCTGGCTTTTTCCTGGAGAGTCATCCTGCCGATCAGATCGTCCACCCGCTGGTCGACGGGCACATCAGGATTGAGATAGGGGAGTATTGACTCTTGCGCCATGGCAGTATTGCCGAACAGGGACAAAAGGCAAATCATTGCAAAAACTATTTTTCTCTTTGGCATAATAAATTTTTGTTTAGTTGTTCTTTCCAGTTTTGATAGGCCTCTTCATACTGAGTTTTCCCAGAGAGGTCAGGGATTACTGTCTCCAGCTTGTGCAGGCTGGCAAATGCCTCTTTGGCCGATTTGTAATAACCGGATCCTATACCCGCACCCCTGGCGGCACCAACTGATCCGTCGGTATCGTACAATTCGATGGTTGCACCGGAGATTCCTGCAAGCGTTTCCCTGAAAACCGGACTGAGGAACATATTGGCTTTCCCCGCACGGATCACAGTTGCCTTGATCCCAATCTCCTCCATGATTTCCATTCCATACTTAAACGAAAAAACGATCCCTTCCTGTGCCGCACGGAAAAGATGGGCATCTGTATGGGTGTTGAAGCCCAATCCAAAGATTTGTGAGCCGATATTTTTATTTTGGAGCACACGTTCAGACCCATTGCCAAAGGGAAGGATGCTCAATCCCTCCGATCCGATCGGGATGGTGGCCGCCTTTTCATTCATCTCCTGGTAAGAAAATTGCTTGTTTCCTACATATTTGTTCAGCCAGGAATTCAGGATGCCTGTCCCGTTGATACAGAGGAGCACTCCCAGACGAGCCGCTTCCTTGGTATGGTTCACATGCGCAAATGTGTTGACTCTGGAGAGCGGATCATATTTTACCTCGGCACTGACCCCATAAACCACCCCGGAGGTTCCTGCCGTGGTGGCTAATTCGCCAGGATTCAGTACATTCAGAGAAAGCGCATTGTTTGGCTGATCGCCTGCCCGATAGCTTATTTTCGTCCCGGCAGTCAAGCCAAGTTCTGCCGCAGCCTCCTCATTTACCAACGATTGAACAGAAAAGGTTGGGACAATTTCGGGAATGAAGGAGGGGTCAAATCCATAATAGTTCAAAATGGATGCAGCGACAGCATCTTCTTTAAAATTCCAGAGAATTCCTTCCGAGAGGCCGCTGGCCGTTGTCTGAATCTCTCCCGACAATTTCATTGCAATGTAATCTCCCGGAAGCATAATTTTGAATATGCGTGAATAGAGTCCGGGCTCATTCTCCTTTACCCATTTTAATTTGGAAGCGGTGAAATTTCCTGGCGAGTTCAGCAGACTCTCCAGGCAGGCTTGTTCGCCGAGATCCCTGAATGCCTGATTGCCATAGACCGCGGCACGCGAGTCGCACCAGATGATGGAAGGCCTTAGTACCTTTTTATCATGATCCACGACCACCAGTCCATGCATCTGGTAAGAGATACCAATCGATTCAATCTCTTTTGATCCTATCTTGGAGGTGCCCAGAACATCTCGAATGGCAAGTTTCAGGTTTTCCCACCACAACTCGGGTGACTGCTCCGCCCAACCGGATTGCAAGGCGGTAATTTTCATCTCCTGTTTCGGATGAAAGGCTGAAGCAATACAATTTCCGGAAGCTCCGTCTACGATCGAAGCTTTTACAGATGAACTTCCAATGTCAATTCCCAATAAATACATAAATAGATGGTATTAAAATTATAGTCTGGACTGTTCTGTTTTAGTATGTTGTTTCACAAGGATTCACGAATGATGAGTTCAGTTGGAACCATGAAATTTACCCTCTCATTGGCATTTGTAAATTCGGCTGCCTTCCTGCCCATCAATTTGAAATCCGTCGAAATTACAGTGATTCCATCTGCAACAAATTTCTTCATTGGGGTGTCGTTGTAGGAAAGAATTCCAAAATCCTCCCGCAGCTTGAATTTCTTTCGGTTGGCTTGTTCCAGAATGGCAGCAAGATCGATGTCTTCAAATACAAGGTACACCTTTCCGACTTTTATATCCAGCTCTTCAATGTTGTACAGTATGCTGAAATCGAGATGATGGTCGTTGCAGAACCTGTTTACATTTTCAACAGATTCAAAAGGATGAAAAGTGTACTCCGGATAGACACAAACAACCTCCTTGTATTTTCTAAGCAGATGCCAGCCCGAAGTAAGACAGTTGTAAACAGATTCTCCGAAATCCTGAAAAACCCTGGCCTGCCCGTGCTTCGAATGTATGGACCAGTCGATGAGCAACAGCTTGTCGGGATCTATTTCGCCAATGATTTCAGGGATTTCGGGATGGTTGAAATTCATGATGATGTATGAGCTGAATTTGCCGTTGCTGCTGTGCAGGATGGATTTAAACAGCTCAAAATTGTAATGGTGGAAGTTGATGTCCACCATGGTATTCTTGGGGAGATACTGTTTGAATGAATTGTACAAAACCTCTTTGTATGCCTTGAAAGTATCCAGAAATAAAAAAACCTGCTTCTGGGAACGGGTTACGAAATATCCCTTGTTTGGAATGGCTTCGACAATGCCTCTTCGCTTCAACTCACTGTAACTCTTAAAGACGGTGTCGCGCGACAGTCCTGACTCCTTCATCAGATCATTCACCGAGGGCAGGGGATCTCCTTCCCGCAGCATTTTAAAATTGATGGAGCGAATCAATGCATCAACCAATTGCTGTACTTTTGATATTCCGGAGTTTAAATTGGGTCTGAAGCTGAATTTCTGCATGGGAAAAAACGGGAATCAACTGTTCTGATCCGTTCTGCAAATATAAATGGTAAATCTCGCAAATGAAGACGCAATTTTATGTTGTGCAGCATCTATTCGATTCAGAATGCCGTTCGGATTCCATCCAAACAACCCAATTTCTGCCAATCTGATTGCCGATTCTTCGGTTTTCAAATCAACCAGCCATCACACAAGGGGTGTTCCAACCCTTGCTGCGATCCACTCCTTGATCTTCAATAGTTTAAAGTAGGATTCCATCGGGGTCAAATAACATGTTTTATAACACATTAATAAGAGTATTAATTACTGTTAATTTATGAGAATTCCTGCTAATTTTACTCTGTTGAATTAAAAACGACCGATTATGAAAAAAAAATGTCTCGTCCGATCATTGATTGTCCTTTTAATGGTGGGATTTTCCCTGAGCGGGATGGCGCAGTCCACCATTGTCGTTCATGCCGACCAGCCGGGAGCTAAAATTGACAAGGCGATCTACGGTCATTTTGCCGAACACCTGGGCCATTGCATCTATGGTGGCATCTTTGTGGGGGAGAATTCAGACATTCCCAACATCAGGGGGTTCCGTTCTGATGTGGTAGGTGCACTCAAAGATCTGAGCGTTCCGTTGATTCGCTGGCCCGGAGGATGCTTTGCCGATACCTATCACTGGAAAGACGGCATTGGCCCAAAATCGGAGCGACCATCCATCATCAATGTTCATTGGGGGGGTGTCACCGAAAACAACAGCTTTGGAACACACGAATTTCTTGATTTCTGCGAAATGATCGGTGCAGATGCCTACATCAATTTGAATGTTGGCAGCGGAACCGTTCGTGAGGCAGCCGAATGGGTCGAGTACGTTACCTCTTCCAATGATAGTCCGATGACTGCATTGCGCAAAAAAAACGGCCGCGAAAAGCCCTGGAATGTAAAATACTGGGCTGTGGGAAATGAAACCTGGGGTTGCGGAGGCAACATGCGTCCGGAGTACTATGCCGATCTCTTCCGGCAATACTCCACCTTTTTGCGTGCCCCGGGCATGTTTAAGATTGCCAGCGGCGCAAATACGGAAGATTACAAATGGACGGAGGTGATGATGCGTGAAGCAGCCTGGATGATGAACGGAATTTCCCTTCATTATTATACGGTCCCTTTCAGTTGGCAGAAAAAGGGTTCCGCCACCGAATTTGATGAATCAGTATGGTTCAATACCCTGCAGAAAACACTGAAGATGGATACGCTGGTTACCAAACATTCAGCCATCATGGACAAGTTTGACCCAAAGAAAAAAGTGGGATTACTGGTCGACGAGTGGGGATGCTGGTTTGATGTAGAGCCCGGCACGAATCCCGGTTTTCTCTTTCAGCAAAGTACCCTGCGCGATGCTCTGGTCGCCGGCATCAATCTGAATATATTCAACAACCATGCCGACAGGGTCAGAATGAGCAACATTGCCCAGATGATCAACGTGCTGCAGTCAGTCATCCTTACAAAGGATAAGGAGATGGTCCTGACTCCAACCTATTATGTATTCAAGTTGTACAAGGTTCACCAGGATGCCGTTATGTTGCCGGTGGAAATAAAATGCAGCCAGTATACCCTGGGTTCACAGGCACTGGATGCTGTGAGCAGTTCTGCCTCCATCAAGGATGGTGTGATCAGCATCACAGTTTGCAACCTGGATCCGAATAAATCCCAGCAAATTTCTTTTGATATCAAGGGATTTAAGCTTTCAAAAGTTTCCGGGAAGGTAGTAACTGCCGATAAAATCAATTCCTACAATGACTTTGGAAAGAAGGAACAAGTCACCTTATCGGAGTTGAAAAATGTGAAGATCTCGAATGGACAGGTTGAAGCACAGCTGCCTTCCAAATCGGTCGTCTTAATTCAGTTGCAGTAAGTTTTCTCCCGTCCTCACCGGGTGACTCAGAGTCACCCGGTGAGGACGGGAAAATATTCACCAACCAGGTTTCAGGTCTAAGGAGTAGCTTCAGGCATATACTCTCAATGAACTACCCGTAAGTTGAACATTGTATTTTTTTAGGGCCGTTTGTGCAGGGCCGTTCAATACGGTACCGTCCGTTGCAAAATTGGCTCCGTGATTCGGACAGTGAAACCTGTTGTTGCTCGCATCATAACCCAAACTTCCGCCCTGATGGGTACAGATTGCGGAGAGTGCCACATAGGAACCCGAGACGGTCTTGGTTACGATGATGTTGTTGACGACGAGTGAGCCACCACTGCTGTTTAGGGCAGAATAGGTTGCCTGGGTAAGGTCCAATGTAAAATCTACGGCCGAACCGCCACCCGTATTGGGTACCGTTATTCCTGTAGTGTCAAGTGCCCCTTTGCCGCAGGATGCCAAAATTGGAGCAACAAACAGCATACCCGCTGAGATGCCAAAAGCAGAAAAAAACTCGTTTCTTTTCATGTAATCATCTTTAAATTCAACCTTATTGTCTAACAATCAATTCTGTTAAGTCAAACGGCGGCCCACGCAAAGTGTTACTTAAAAAAGAAATCATTAAGTTAAAAATCAATAAACGAGATATCATTTTCCTCACCGGGTGACTCTGAGTCACCCGGTGAGGAAAATGATGACTCTTAACAATCAGGCATAAACCCGCAAGGATGTTCCGGTAAGCTGAAGGTTGTATTTTTTTAGTGGTGCTGCGGCTGGACCATTGATCACCGACCCGTCCAATCCGAAATTGGATCCGTGATTGGGACAATGAAACTGGTTCGCTGCATTTTCGAAACCAATGGGACCTCCCTGGTGCGTGCAAACTGCGGAAAGCGCAACCAGCATACCCGAAGATGTACGTGCAACAATGATGCTGTTTACCACAACAGATCCTCCGCTGTTATTAAGCATTGCATAGGATGGGGTTGAAAGATCAAGGGTAAAGTCGACGGGACCATTGTTTCCTCCCGTTCCATTGGTATTGGAGGAATCTGTCATACTCTTGCTGCAGGAAGAGAGGACTGGTGCCATAAACAGCATGCCGGCAGTGATACCGAAAGCCGAAAAAAATTCGATTCTTTTCATCGTTTTTAAATTTTCCAGGTGAATGAAAGTCTTTATGGAGATGTTATTATTTAGAATGATTTTAAATAAAATAGGTTTCACAATTGGATAATTTATTTAGGCCGTGTCCACCTCCTGAAGAGGATTTATCATGCCACGGACGTGAATTGGTTCTCTTTGCCTGCATAAAAGGCTATTTTAACTATCTTTGGTACGCATGGAAACCTTTCTTCTCCATGGCTGAATAGGATTGGGTTTGATGTGCCGGAAGGGTCCTTGTTTTGATCCTGTCTGTTCGGATTGTTTGATAGATAAACTGGATGAAAGTGAGAAAAATTATTCCTGAATTGGAAAATGGAAGAATCCTGGTCTCGGATGGGGCATGGGGTACTTTTCTGCAGCAAAAAGGCCTGAAACCCGGTGAGTGCCCAGAAGAGTGGAATATTTCAAGGCCTGATGATGTTTTAGAAATCGCAAAAAGTTACCTGGAAGCAGGGGCCGACATGGTGGAAACCAACAGTTTCGGTGGAAACCGTTTCAAACTTGCCAGCTATGGATTCAAAGAGCGGGTTTTTGAATTCAACAGGGCGGCGGCCGAAATAAGCCGAAGAGCGGCCGGTCCCGATCGTTTTGTGCTTGGATCCGTTGGCCCTACCGGGAAGCTCCTGTTGATGGAAGAGGTGACGGAAGAAGAGCTTTATGACGCCTTCAGGGAGCAGGCAATGGCTCTGGAAGCGGGCGGTGTCAATGCCATCATGGTGGAAACCATGACCGACCTCGACGAGGCATGCATCGCCGTGAAGGCAGCGAAGGAAAATACCTCCTGCGAAGTCTTTTGTACGATGACCTTTCAAAAAATCATCGGTGGGGAATACAGGACGATGATGGGAATCTCGCCTTCTGAGATGGCAGAAACCATTGTTGCCGCAGGAGCCGATCTGATTGGCACCAACTGCGGCATCGGAATGGAAGACATGATCGGCATGGTCAGGGAGATCCGGACCGTCAACGCCTCTGTTCCGATTTTGGTTCATGCCAATGCCGGGATGCCCCGCCTCCTGGATGGAGTAACCACTTTTCCTGAATCACCCCTGGATATGGCATCAAGAGTCGGAGAAGTTGTGTCAGCCGGAGCCAACATTGTTGGGGGCTGCTGTGGTACAACTCCCGACCACATTCGTAAAATCAGCGAAGCAATCAAATTGCGGTAAGAATGTCCATCACAGAATATCACTTCCGCTACGATGAGTTGTTGCCTGACCTGCAAGGACTGCATGCAGTTCTGGGCTTTGCAGGCCAATCCCTGCCCGCCCCGTTCGACAGTTACCTGAAAGAGGCATTGGAATTTGCCGCAGGATTGGATGACATGATGGCTTCCTGCACCTGGATTGATACCATTCAGGTGGAACCATCCAGGGGAACTATCCAGGCCGGAAGGCATTCTTTTCACATCGGAAAAACATTGTGCAAGGAGTTGAAGCATGCAGAAAAATTTATTTTTTTCATTTGCACGGCAGGTAGAACCATCAGTGACAAGTCAGCGGTATTGCTGAATGGAGAGGATCCTGCGAAAGGCTACATATTCGATCAAATTGGAATTTTCCTGACCGAAGCCGCAGGTGACAGGATGCAGCAACTTATTCAAAAGGAGTTGCTTCCCGGTGAAAGGATGACCAATCGTTACAGCCCCGGGTATTGCCACTGGGATGTTGCAGATCAGCGGCAGCTATTCTCACTCTTTCCGCCGGCTCCGTGTGGCGTATCACTTACCTCCTCGCTCCTGATGAACCCAGTGAAATCGATCAGCGGAGTCATTGGAATCGGGAAATCTGTCAGCTACCGAGATTATCCCTGCGCACTGTGTTTGAGTACACATTGTATCTACCGAAAAACGAGCCCCTGATTTTTCCACCCCTTCTCCTACATTTCAGGGAGAACCCTTTATTCTTATGCTCCTTTGGAAAAAAAGCCCCATTTATTTACTTAATGTTAATATTCAGGGTATTCAAATATCGATTTGAATGAATAACTTTGTGTCCGTCAAATTAAATCATATCATTATGAATAGAATAGCTGAGGTTGTAAAGCCGGGCGTGGTTTCTGGAACCGACTTGCAATACATCTTTAAAGTAGCCAAAGCAAATAAATTTGCTATTCCGGCTGTCAATGTTGTAGGTTCTTCATCCGTGAATGCCATCATGGAAGCTGCGGTGATCGCCAATGCTCCTGTTATGATTCAGTTCTCCAATGGAGGCGCAATTTTCAATGCCGGTAAAGGTTTGAAACTGGAAGGCCACAAGGCCGGTATCCTGGGTGCAGTAGCCGGTGCCAAACACATCCATACATTGGCTGAAGCCTACGGTGTACGTGTGGTACTTCACACAGACCATGCCGCAAAAAAACTGCTTCCCTGGATCGACGGATTGCTCGACGAGAGCGAAAAACATTTCGCACAAACAGGCAAACCTCTTTTTAGTTCACACATGCTGGATCTTTCCGAAGAGCCATTGGAAGAAAATATTGCCATTTGCAAACGCTATCTTGAGCGCATGAGCAAGTTAGGCATGACCCTCGAAATTGAACTTGGAATTACCGGTGGGGAAGAAGACGGCGTTGACAACAGCGGTGTTGACAACAGCCTGTTGTATACACAGCCTGCCGATGTTTGCTATGCGTACGAAGAGCTGAGCAAGATCTCCTCCAACTTTACCATTGCCGCCTCATTTGGAAATGTTCACGGTGTATACAAACCAGGTAACGTCAAATTGATGCCTGTTATTCTGAAGAATTCGCAGGAATACATCAAGGCCAAATTGGGCTTAACCGAGGAGCACCCGGTTAATTTCGTCTTCCACGGCGGTTCAGGCTCCTCCCACGAAGAGATCCGCGAAGCCATTGGATATGGAGTGATCAAAATGAACATAGATACCGATACACAATGGGCNTACTGGGATGGTATCCGTCAGTTTGAAGCAAAAAATCACGACTACCTGCAAAGCCAGATCGGTAATCCGGAAGGCGCCGACAAACCCAACAAGAAATATTATGATCCGCGTGTTTGGGTTAGAAAAGGAGAAGAGACATTAATCGCCCGCCTGCAGGTGGCTTTTGATGACCTCAATGCCTTGAACAGCTTGTAGGAATTTTAAAAACGATAGCAAAAAACCGTCCGGGCAACCGTGACGGTTTTTTTATTTGGTATTTTTGACAAATCGATGACAGGCAAGGTTCTGTTCCTGCTTTTTGTTTTCTTTGCACGAAATCCGATCTCTCCAGGATGAGTCCTTGATATTGGAAAGTATCTGATTTTTTATCACTGATTTTGTAGGATAACATTTCGCCATTACCATGAAGCTGTCTGCTGCATTTGTCCTTTTATTCCTGCTTTACGGTTCATCCTATGCCCAAAAAACAAAAGAGCAGGAAGGAAAACTCTCTGCACTTTACCAGGAAGCACTGACCTGCTCCCGGCAAGGCAACAGTTTGAAATCAGCAAAATTGTTGCATGATATTCTGAAGATGGATACTGCATTTTACCAGGCCCACTTTGCATTGGCTGATCTGAGTCACGAGGCAGGCCAGGCAGATGAGGAAATTGTTCATCTGGAGAGGGGGCTGGCTGTAGCAGGAGACGCTTACCCTGCCGGTTTCAAATTCCTGGCTGAGGGATATTTCAGAAGAGGCGACTATGCTGCGGCACTAAAAAATATGGAGCATTTTTCGGAACTTAGAAAGTTGCTCAAACCGGAAGAACAGCTGCTGCTGGCATCCTGTCGCTTTTCCTTCCAATCAGTTAACGATCCTATTTCAGTTCAGCTTGAAAATGCAGGGGATTCCATCAATTCGACGGCCGAAGAGTACTGGCCGTCGCTGAATGCGGAGGCCAATGAACTGGTTTTTACCCGACTTGTAACCAAGGACCGTCTGGGAAAAAGCATCGCGAAACCTCAGGAGGATTTCTATTGCTCAAAATTGGATACCGACGGATGGCACAGGGCCACATCGCTTGGACCTCCAGTCAATACAGATGAGAACGAAGGTGCCCAGACCCTCTCGGCGGATGGCAAATGGCTGATCTTCTCAGCCTGTGGAAGAGCTGATGGGCTGGGCAGTTGTGATCTCTATTTTTCTATGAAAAAGAATGGATCCTGGACGGTGCCTGTCAACCTGGGTGAACCTGTCAACAGCGGAGCCTGGGAATCGCAGCCCTCGCTCTCAGCGGATGGAGAAACACTCTATTTTGTGAGCAGCAGGGCCGGTGGCAGTGGGAAAATGGACATCTGGAAGGCTGCGAAGATTGGCTTATCTCCGGAAGGAGTTCCCCAATTTGGTCGGGTGAAAAATTTGCAGGAGCTGAACACAGCCGGCAACGATCTCTCTCCATTTATCCACGCAGATGGAATAACATTCTACTTTGCCTCGGATGGAAGACCGGGACTCGGTGGCACTGATCTCTTTGTAACGAGACTGGAGAACGATAAATTCTCCGAGCCAGTCAACCTGGGATATCCAATAAATACCAATGCAAATGAAGAGGGATTAATAGTCGAAACTTCAGGCGTAAGGGCTTGGTTTTCGTCCGACAGAATCCAGAAGAATGGCCGTGACCTCTATCACTTTGTGCTTCCTGCTCAACTCCGTCCGGAACCCGTTTCCTATCTGAAGGGTGAAGTAACTGATGCGGTAACGGGGATAAAAATAAGTGCCGACATAGTGCTGAAAAATCTTGGTACCAGTGGCGTGGTCAGAAAGATTGCCTCGACAGAAAATAGCGGGGAATTTCTGGTTTGCCTGCCTTCAGGAATCAATTATGGATTAAGTATCTCCCGAAAGGGATATCTTTTTTCATCCGAGAACTTCCCGCTTGTGAACGGGTTTAGCCAAAGCAGACCCATGCAGTTGAATTTCCGGCTAAAACCGGTAGCAGCGGGGGCAACCACCACATTGAACAATATTTTCTTTGAAACCAACTCCTGGCAACTGAAAAGTGAATCTCAATCACAGTTGGACGAAATGGCCCAATTTATGCAACAAAACACGGAGTTGGTCATGGAGGTGGTTGGTCATACGGATGCGGTTGGAACAGCCCAATACAACGATGAACTCTCGCAAAAGCGCGCACAAGCCGTGGTCGCAGAACTGCTCAAACGAAAGATTGAGCCTGATCGTATCAAGGGAAAAGGAGTCGGATTCACGGTCCCGGTAGGAGACAACAACACGGAAGAGGGGAGACGTGCCAACAGAAGAACTGAATTTGTGATCCGGGAAATAATTAAAGCACATTAATATAATTGAAGCGCAGTTGTCAACTTTCATTGATTTGAATAAATTTGATGTAAAATAATGGTGATATGATGAATGAATCTAGCATGGCTCTTGGGCCATCAGGACATGGAAGGGCGGCACGGTTTGGGATAGGGGTGATCATCTTAACGCTTGTTGTTTTGATGGCATCTTGTTACGTAGAATCTAAATTGAACAGGAGATACCTGGGGAAATCCTTTACAGAAGTGGTCGAAGTGATGGGAGCACCCACCACCATTGACAACCGAATAGGCGGAGGCACCTACCGCAGTTATGTTAAAAAGGTCATGCTCAGGGAAACCCCCATCAATACAGGTGCTTTTCGCTACGACAAGTTTGACAGCCCAAAAGCTTTGCGGACAGAAATAACAGAATTTGCAGTCAATCCTACCGGGATAGTGACGGCAATCAAGTACAGTTGCGAATACACCAAATAACTATAATGCAGTTTTTGTTGGCGCAATGGATGATTTTTTATTTTTTTTTATACATTTGCACTCGCTAAAAAGTTCTGCCCAGATGGTGAAATTGGTAGACACGCCAGCTTGAGGGGCTGGTGCCGGTTACGGTGTGCAAGTTCGAGTCTTGTTCTGGGCACCGATTAAAAAAAAGGCAATTGATGTTCAGTCGGTTGCCTTTTCTGTTTGCTACAATTACAGTATGTTAACACAACTTCTCAAAAAAATATTGTAATTTTGGTGGCTTTTGCAAGGACGGCGAATCTGCCCCAACAAAGAGAGCCAGACTTTCCATTGGAAAGTCAAAGTATGGCATGGTTCTTGCAAATAAAAATTGATTTTATAGCTTAACATTAATAGTATGGCAGGTACCGAACTTTTCGGACAGGAAGAACGCAAAGAGGTAATGGATGTGCTTGATTCAGGCGTCCTTTTTCGCTACAACCATGATGCTCAAAGGAATGGAATTTTCAAGGCCAAGATTTTTGAACATGAATTCAGCGCCTATCTCGGAGCAAAACACACCCATTTTTGTGCAAGTGGGACGGCTGCCGACTCTTTGTCGCTGGCATGCTGCGGAATAGGTTATGGGGATGAGGTGATTGTTCCTCCCTATGGTTTTATCGCTCCCATTGAAGCTGTTCTTTTGGCAGGTGCCATTCCGGTCTTTGCAGAAATTGATGAGACCCTCTGTCTGAGTCCGGAAGGGATTGAAAAAGTGATTACATCCCGTACCAAGGCAGTCCTGTTGATCCAGGTTTTTGGGTCTATGGCTAAAATGGATGAGATCCTCGATGTTTGCAACAAACACAACCTGATCCTGGTAGAAGATGCTGCTCCGGCACTCGGTGGCAGCTACAAGGGAAAGATGCTCGGTAACTTCGGCAAGATGTCGGCCTTCTCTTTCGATTATTACAAGATCATTACTGCCGGAGAGGGTGGTGCCATTGCCACCAATGACCCGGAACTTTATGAAAAGGCTCACAAATACTCCGACCACGGTCACGACCACATCGGGGATGCCAGGGGCGCGGAACAGCATCCTATCCTTGGATACAACTACCGCGGGTCTGAGCTGGGTGCTGCAGTAGTATTGGCCCAGCTTCGGAAATTGCCCTACATGATTGAGAAACAGAAAAAACACCAACATATATTGAAACAGGTACTTCTGGAGTTCCCGGAAGTCAAAACCCGGCTGGTTCCCGACGAAAACGGGGATTCAGCTACCTTCCTCTCCTTCTTCCTGCCCGACAACGAAAAGGCCATTAAAACCTTTGAAGAGTTTCAGAAAGAGGGATTGAGCGCATCCTACTGGTACCGGAATAATTTCCATTATCACCGGCAGTGGGGCCATCTGAAGGAGATGAAGTCGATCTTCAACCTTCCGGTGATGAAAATCAACAATGCTCCGGATTACAGTAAATTGGCTGTTCCTCAGTCGGATGCCATCATGCAACGACTGATGATGACCCAGATTATGGTAAACTGGAGCGATGAAGAGTTAGACACGCTGACCACAAAAATGCGGTCAGCCCTTAAAAACGCATTAAAATAAAAATTGATATGTTTAGAAATCTTAAAGCAGTTGGACGCGTTCTTTATGGAAGGAACAGTTTCGATCAACTGGATGACCTCCTTGGTGAATTAAGGGTTCAAGAGGATTCTTACGTTTTGTTTCTGGTGGACGAGTATTTCGATGGCAAGGATTTTATGAAACGGATTCCCTTGCATTCCCAGGATATCCTGAAAATTATTGATATAACGGAAGAACCTAAAACAAAAACTGTAGATGAAATCGTTGCGGAGGTAAAAAGCCTGCGTAAGGTTAATCCTGTTTCGGTCGTTGGCATCGGAGGTGGAAGCGTGATGGACTATGCCAAATCTACCAGGCTGATGTTTAACAATGAAGGCTCATCTGCCCAGTATCAGGGGATCGATCTGATCAAAAATAAAGGAGTTCATTGTACAGTCGTTCCAACCATTTCAGGTTGCGGAGCCGAAGTCTCCATGACAACCGTCCTGACGGGACCCGTCAAAAAACTGGGCATCAAGGGCAATTTTACTCCTGCCGACCAATTGGTGATTGACCCTGAATTAATCTCATCTGTGCCAGATCCACAAAGATTTTATACGGCCATGGATTGCTATATCCACAACATTGAAGCGCTCAATGGTCACCGGAAAACGGTGATGGGCGACTCACTGGGAACAGAATCACTGCGGCTTTGCAGGGAGATCTTCCTGAGCGAAGACAGCCGTACACCCGAAAATGACGAGAAATTAATGATTGCTTCCTATTTGGGAGGCCTCTCCTTAACCTACTCCGAAGTAGGAGCCTGTCACGCCATTTCCTATGGCTTGGCAACTGTTACAGGAGTTCACCATGGATTGGGAAATTGCATTGTTTTCAACCAACTTGATGAATTTTACCCGGAAGGTGTGAAGGAGTTCAGGCAAATGATGACGAACAACAACATTGATCTTCCGAAGGGATTCAATGCCAACCGTACGCCGGAAGAAATTGAGAAGATGATAGACATCTCCCTGACCCTGATCTTTATGTGGGCACATGTCTGCGGACCGAACTGGCAGGACATCATCACGCGGGAGAAACTGCGCGGACTGCTCCTGAAAATGTAAAACCGAAACAATGAAGAAAATTATACAAGTAGGAAATGTTGAGTGCGGAGCAGATAAGCTTTTTCTGATTGCGGGACCTTGCGTGGTGGAAGACGAAAAGACCATGATGGATACGGCCGAATTCTTGGTGAATCTGTCACAGAAACTGGATCTTCCACTTATATTCAAGTCCTCCTTTCAGAAAGATAACCGCAGTTCATCAGACTTCTATTCAGGCCCCGGTCTGTACGAAGGGCTGGCCATGCTGCAGAAAATCAAGGAACAGTTCAACGTACCGCTGATAACGGATATTCATTATCCAGATCAGATTGCCGCTACCGCAGACGTGGTAGATGTTATTCAGATCCCGGCCTACCTGGTGATGCAAACCACACTGGTGGTGGAAGCAGCCAAAACTGGCAAGGTGCTTAATCTGAAACACGGACAGTTCCTGGCACCCGAGAACATGATCAAGCCGGTCAGGAAAGCAGAACAGGCTGGAAATTACAATCTGATGGTGACAGAGCGCGGATATACCTTTGGGTACAACGACCTGGTTGTAGATCCCAGAAGTTTTTACCACCTTCGTACGACAGGATATCCCGTTATATTCGACGTTACCCACTCCATCCGTAAATATGGCATCCCAAGTTCGGATCCAAGAGGGGGCTCAAGGGAATTTATTCCTACCCTGGCACGTTCGGGTGTAGCAGCAGGCATCGACGGACTGTTTCTGGAGGTTCATCCGGATCCCTCCCGTGCCTTGTGCGATGCGGCAAGCCAAATGTGCATTGCCGATGTGACGGAGTTCCTGAAACCACTGATCGAAATTCATCAGGTTGAAGTCAAATACAGACCAAAATTTTAATACATAAATTATATGGAATTTTTTCTTGACTCGGCCAACATGGCTGAAATTGAAGAAGCCCTTAAACTGGGAATCATTGCCGGTGTCACCACTACGCCAACCTTTATGCACAAAAATGGTATCACGGATATCGATGGTGCCATCATCAAATTGTCAAAGATGGTGCCGGTACTGATGATCGAAGCTTTGGGCGAAACATCAAAGGATATTGTAGCCGAGGCACACCGCCTCCTTGCCCTTGGTCTGGACAAGAAAAAAACTGTCTTTAAAATACCTGTAAATTTTGAAGGAGTTAAGGCCTGTAAAATTCTGAACGACGATGGTTTCCTGATCAATCTGCACCTGGTTTACAACATCCAGCAAGCCTATCTGGCGCTGACTGCGGGAGCAAACTACGTTTGTGTGCTGGTTGGCCGCATGCAGGACCAAGGTCACGATGCCCTCGGTCTTGTTAAAGAGATAGTTCAGGTAATCAATACTTACAAGTTCGATGCCAAGGTCATGTTCTCTTCTGTGAGATATCCTGAGCACATCAAGGATGCCTTGCTCATTGGTGCGCACAACATCACAGTTCCATGGAGCATCATGAAAAAGTTGGGTGACAACCACCTGACCAAACTTGGTACGGATCAGTTCTTCCAGCATACCCGACTGATGACCATTCAGGTCAAGAGTGTGATCTCTGACGTTAATCCGGTTGTTGATCTCGACTGCAAGGTGCTCGATGCATTGTTGAAAATGACGGACTCCGGAATGGGTGCAGTATCTGTCATCTCAAAAGAGGGCAAACTTGCCGGCATTTTTACGGATGGAGATCTCCGCCGCCAGATGCGCAAAATGGGCGACCTGATCCTTACCGCCACAGTAGGGGAGTGCATGACACCCAACGCAATCTCCATCGAATCAGATGCCATGCTTCAAAAAGCAACGGACATTTTCAATGCCAATCAGGTAGACAACATTATCGTGACAGAAAACGGCAAACCTATCGGCATGCTGGACATTCAGGATTTGGTTAAACTTAATCTTTTGGATTAATTTTCAATCATCTGAAAGAGAGGCGGAACAGCAATGTTTCGCCTCTCTTTTTTCGAACAGGTTGGATCTTTGATAGAGTGAGATAGCGTGAGACAGAACCAGTATGGAGGTATGTTTATCCCTGATTGCTTCTCCTGTGAAGAAATACTTTGTAACTGTAGGTCGCAAGCAAGCCATACACTACCATTTGCCCCATCATGAACAGAAATTCCGGGCGGACATCACGCAGTGTTCCTCCCATGGTTCTGATCCGGAGAAAGGCCGGAATCATGGAGGTTGATGGGAAAATGTGAGCGATCTGATACAGAACAGGTGGAAGGGAACTCGCCGGCCAGGACATTCCACTCAGGAAAAGAACTACCGGCGAGAGAAATACCAGCAGCATGATCGAGTGCTCCCTTCTTTTCATCAGCAGGGAGACGGTCAATCCCATAAAAATCACTGAGAAGAAAAATGGGATCATGAGAATCCAGATGTCAAGTAGCGCACCCTTGTCAGGAAAGCCAAACCAATTGTAGAGCACAATCTCGGTAAATAACAGGTTGAATGTACTCAAGGCAAAATAGGCCAATGATCTTCCTGTTAGGGTGAAAAGGATGGTGGATGTTTCATGCTTGACCGATGAAGTCAAAAGCTTTTGCTTTTCCCTTTTGGCACCTCCGATCATTCCGATTCCCACCAGCAGCGTTTGCTGAAGGATGATCAGAATGAGTCCCGGCATTACATAGGAGCCATAGGATCCCGCAGGATTATACAGGGAATAGGTTTTGACAGTCAGAGGGTCTCTTTGTTTTATGGCTGTCTCCTGCGACACACCGCCTGCCATCATCCGCTTGATCTCAATTCCTGCCGAAAGAGTTCCTGCTGCACGCAACGTTCCGCGCAAAGTCTCCTTGTAGATTAGAAAATAGCCTGCATCGCAAAACAATCCGATGTGGGTCTGCTGACCCTTTAGAATTTTCTTCTCGAAATCGATTGGGATAACAATCACCCCTTTTGTGTCATTGTCCCAGAATTGTTGTTCGGCCTCACCGAAATCACCGGTTTGCTTACTTATCTTGATCTCCTGGGTCGCCTCTAGCATACGGATAAGTTGCCTGCTCAGGGCACTTTTGTCCTGATCGACCACTGTCATCGGAACATCCCGAATCACATTATTTTGATAGGCAATGGAATAGACCAATGGATAAATCCATACTGCTATCAATAGAATAAGCAGAGCCCCTCTGTCCCTGAAAATGGCACCCCACTCACTTGAAAATGAATTTTCAATCTGCTTTAACCCTTTCAATCTATATCTCATGACTCTACACTCTTATCTCATATCTCATATCTCATATCTCATATCTCATCACTCATATCTCAAATCTTCCCTCCTCAATCCCTTGTCTGCCACCTTTCATCCAACCATCTTTTTTTGAAGGATGGAAGGGCAAAAACTCCCATAAGAATAAAGGGCAACAGCAACAGCAACGTAGGCAAGGCTTCGTGCAGCGGCTCACCTCTCAAGGACTGACTGAGGAAGACCTTCAACCAAAAAGTGTAGGGAAAAATGAAGGAGAAAATTCGCGCAACAAGCGCCATGCCCATGGCCGGGAAGGTCAGGCCAGAAAAGGTCAGCGCCATCATCGTGTAGGCACTGCCCAGGGAAAGTGTGAGGCGGAGGTTGGCAGTAAAAGTGAGAAAAAGCAATGCCATTGCCTGGTAGGCCAGGATCAGCAGGAATTCGGAAAGCAGGATCATACCCAGTGATCCATTCAGGGGCGTACCCATTACCCTGATTAGCAAAATGTTCATGAACATCAGATTGACAAAAAAGAGCAGCATGTAGGGGATTAGTTTTCCCAAAATGGCCACGGTAGTGCTGTTTTCTGCCTCCTGAATCCAGGAAACGCTGGTACCTTCCTTCATCTCGATTCCAATGGCATAGGCCGTTCCCAGGAATATAAATACAACTGCAAGCAGCGGCAGGAGGCCCATCATCAGAAAATAGGCATAATTACCATATGGGTTGAACAACAGATGAACATCCGGCTTTATCGGAACGGCTTTTTGAATGGCCTCACCGGGCTGCATTCCTTTCTTGACCATGGTTTGAACCTTGATCCCCGCAGAAATAGTGGCCAGCGTAGTAACCATTTGTGACTGGATCACACCGCCTTTTACCACATTGGTGTTGTTGATGTAAAGAGCAATTTCAGTCTGCACTCCTTTTTGAACCTGTTTTTCCATGCCTTCCGGGATGTACAATATGGCATCGGATTCCCCTTTCTCCATCAGGGATCTGGCTTCACCGAGAGAGGCAGCCTGATGAACCACGTTGACTGCTGGCGTGGCATCAACCATCCTGGCAATTTTGGCAGAAAGTTGCGTGTGGTCGCAGTCAACCAATGTAAGGGGGAGATCCCTGACCACGGCAGCTGAGAACATCCAGGCAACCAAAAGAAAGGAGAGGGCTGGTCCGAGGAGTGTCACAAATATCAAAACCCAACTGCCGGCAATTCTTCCAAACTCCCTGCGGATCACCCGAAAAAGGGAAGAGTGGACGATTCGAAAAAACATTGGTCTTTTCTGCATGTTATTTATTTGCCTTTTTGATTCGATCCCAGTTGACGATGGCGCTCATTCCCGGACGAAGTCCCACAGTCTTTTCGACAGGAACTGCTTGTATTTCAAAAGTTTTTAGGTCAAAATCACCCCTCGTTTTGGTTGCATTCCACGTGGCAAAATCACCGAGTGCATTGATATAGGTTACTTTTAAACTCAGTTCTTTCATGCCAAGTGCAGGAAACCTGGCAGTTAGGATGCTTCCCTTGCGGATGTCGGCCAAAAGCTCCTCCCGGAGGTTAAAAGTAACCCATACATCAGAAAGATCCACGATGGTTACCACAGGATAGCCGGCAGAGATAAGTTCTCCCCGTTCTGCCAGGATGTTGGCAACCTCTCCCTTCACCGGTGCCGAAATGCGCCGTTCACTCAGGTAGGAACTCACTTCATTCATCACTCCTTCCGCCTGTAAGACCAATGCTCCAGCAGCTTCTTTGTCTTCCAGGCGGGCCCCGTTCTTTGCTTTCTGGTATTGGGAATGGGCTGCTTTCTCCATTTCGACCGCGGCCTTCATTTTTGTTTCTGCTTCGTCACGTTGCTGCTCTGGAAGGACCCCATCCTTGTAAAGATTCTGTATTCGGGTAAAAGTCTTCTTTGCATAATCGGCTGCTGCAAATGCCGTTTGCCAACTGTTGAAAGCAGCCTGGATGTCTTCCTTCTGGGCCCCGTTGTAGGCTTTGTCCTTTTGGGCTCCTGCGGCCTGACGAACGGCTGTTGCCTGACTGTATTTTGCCTCCAGTTCAGGGGAGCTAAGCGTAAAAAGCAAGGTGCCTGGCATTACTTCATCCCCTTTTTTTACGGCAAGGCTGTCAATCCTTCCCACGAGTTTGGAAGCGACCCTGACCTGTGTAGCCTCTACCTCTCCCTGAATCTCCAAAGGAACCGGCCTGCTGACAATGACAATGGCATAAATGACAAAGAGAAGGAGCAAACAAAGCGCTCCGGCGATGATGAAACTTTTTGTTCTGTTCATGATTTTTGTTTTATAAGTTGTGATGCTGCCCGACAGCAAGTGAATGTTCTGAAATATTCTCCCTATTCTGTTTGATCTCTTCTGGCATTTGAACTTCCCAAGTATTGGATGAACTGATCCGTAATTCCTGAATAGTACAACAATTTTGAAAGGGAAACGTCGTATCCGTACATGGCCTGAAGCCTGTCTATTTTTGTCTTGGCGACCAAAAGTGAGGCGTCGGCAACCTGAGCCGATGTTGCCATCCCTTCGCTGAAGGCCTTGTTACGCACCCTGAAATATTCTTTGGCAAGATCCGAAGCGGCTTCCAGCATCTGCAACTGTTCACGGTACATGTTGAGCTCCTGATAGTGCTTGCTGATGGCCGAGCGGATATCAGAACTGGTCTTTTGGTAGAAATCCTCCACCTGCAGCTTCTGATAGGTGAGGGCCTTGATTTTTTTGTTTTGGGAAGAGCCTTCAAATAGATTCCATTTCATGCCCAGTCCCACCATGTAACCCGGAAGATAAGGAGAGAGATCCTTGTTGGCGATGTCGTACATCCCCGTTAGGGCAATCGTTGGAAACTGTCCCGATTTTTCGGCCTTGTACCCTTCGTTTGCGAGCTCCTTCTTCTTGGTAACCTGTGCCAAAAGCGGACTTTTTTGCAAAGCCAGTGTATAGAAATAAGTTATGTTCTCAATTGGAATCCAGATAAAAAAGGTTCGTGACTGGAAGGAGGTCAGAACTCGCCTTTTCTGCCAGGGTATTTAAGAGGGCTTCGTTGAGGATGCTTTTTTGTCGTAGAGATTTTTGAAGCTCTCGTTCCGAATCAGCCAGGTAGAGTTTGGCATTGAGCAGTTCAACATTGGCTATCTGCCCCTGTTTTTGCAGCTTTTCTGCATCCTGGTAATGTAGTTCCATGGTTTTCTTCACCTCTGTCCGTACCAGGAGGGATTGTTCCGCAAGTACCATCCCAAAATACCTTTCAATGAGCTCATTGGTCAGTTCATAGGATTTTTGCAGGTTCTCCAAGGCAACCGTTTCATACTTGATCTGAGCCGCCTTGTTCGCTGCGTTGATCTTCCCTCCCGTGAACAAGGGCCACAGAAAGCCGGCATCCAGGGTGGCAAACTGTTTCGCCTGAATGGTCAAATCCCATTCGGCACTCTTCACGCTGGTTACTCCGTCGAGCATCTTTTTCCTCACTGCCTGCGTAGAGATGTTGTCAGGAAGAGTGGGCATGATGCCATTCGTAGCTGGATCCGGATTCGGAACCCCGCTGAAAACGCCATAGCTTCCAAGTGTTTGATAAAGCGGAAGAATGGCATCCCTTACCGGAGTCAGGTCAAAGTGGATCCTGTCTTCCATTACGTTGTAGCCGGCATTCAGGGATACTTTGGGAAATCGCAGTCCTTTGGCTGCTTTCACCTCCTGCTCCATTTGCCCCATCTGATGACCGGATTGCTTGATCAAATAGTTGTTTTGAAGCGTCAATTGCAAAGCCTCCTCAAAAGAGATTCGCTTCAGTTCTGCCGGTGACTCTCCCCGTGCTGTGACAGCAAGCAGCAAAAGGGAGAAAAATGTCAATTTCAATTTAGTGAATCTATCCATGGTATTCCTACTTTAATGAGTTTAAACAAAAATCGACTACTTTGCGTTTTTCCGCCTCATTCCATCCATTGTTGCCAAAAAATCCCTTGATACGAAGGTTGATGAATTCGATGGGATATATGATGACCATCGAATAGACCTCCTCAACTGTAAGATCTGGATTGAAATCACCTCTACTGATTCCGAATGCAATGATCTTTTCACAGAGTATTCTTATCTCTTCCCTTTGGGAGCCAGAAATCTGAAAATTGTATTCGTGCATCAGCACATGAATGAACCTGATCTCGTCTTGCATAGTTTCCGCCAACAGGAAGAGCTCTTCAATGAGCAGTTCAATCACCTTGATTATGTTGGGATGCAACACGAGGAATTCATTCAGTCTTACAATCAAATGATTGATATTCGCACGAAGGAGGGAGGTAACCAGATCCTGCTTGCCGCTGTAGAAACGGTAAAGGTAACCTTCCGCTACGCCTGCCTTTTTGGCAATGGCCGATGTGGAAGCACCTCCGTAGCCCTTCTCTACGACAAGTTCCAGCGTTGCAGCATGTATTCGCGCCAGTTTGCTTCCATCTATCAGACGTGCCATTGGATAGTGTTAATAAATGAGTGATTAATCATTCATGTTGCAAATATATCAGGTGCAAGCATAAAATCCAAATTAATTGCAACTATTCACGGAAATTTAACAATTCCATGGGTGGTTTGCAGGCAAATATTTGCCTGTAAATGCTTTTCGTGCTGGGTGGATTAATGAAAATTATCCCACCTTTGTAAGTAGCTGCCGAACCGAAAACTTATTGAAAGAGAAAAATGAAGATTTATCCCCTTGTTTCGGGCAACCTAAAGATTATTTTTTTTCTTATTTTACTCCAGTGGACTCAATTTACAGCCACCGGATACTCCTTTGTTCGTGTGAATTCAGGAACCAAATCGGATATCACGCATCTAAGCATGGTCAATGCAAATGCAGGTTTCTTTTTAGCAGACAAATTGTATTCCCTGAACAAGAACAATAGCTGGACAAAGGCCAACTATCCTGATGATCATTCTATTTCCCAATTTTCCGCCCTTGCTGCCGATGATTTTTGGTATTCCTGCAGTTTCGACAACAGCACCTCCATCATTTATCATTATCATCAAAACCAACTGGAGAGCCTGATGGGGCCGTTTGGTGTATCAATTTACTCAATGTTCGTCCTTCCTGACAATACGGTGTTTGTTGCAAGCTTTTGTGAAGCAGCTGTCCATAGTGACGGGGCCTTTAAAAAAGTGGAATTGGCCCCTGGAAGATATGGTATCATAAAAATTGTGGGAAGAAACCCCCGGCTGTTTTGGATACTTACCAGTGCAAATGAACTTTACGTTTTTAACGGGAACAAATACAAACGTATTTTACCGGGGAGGAAAGTGAAGGATTTTTGTGTTGTGGACGAGTCTACGGGATTTGCCCTTTGCGATGGAGAAGTTGTTAAATTTTCTGGTATGCAATCGCAGCAGATACTTCAGAAAGAGGAATTGAACAGGACCAGCAGAATTTTTGTTTCCCCCAAAAATGAGTTGTGGATGATAGGATCCAAATCCAAAATATTGAAATTTGATTCTATTGGCTTGCACGATTATTCGCTTCAGGAAAAGTATGAATTGACAGATCTGGCTTTTGCAGGAAACGAAGATATCTGGATTTCCGGCAACGAAGGCCTCCTGCTTTACAGCGGAAGCAAAACTTTTCCCCCCTTTGAAAGAACCAACCCCGGATTTTCATCCATTAAACTGACCAATTTCAGCATCGATCTGGACAATGAGTACGGTGTAGCAGTAGCTGATTTTGACGGTGATGGCAGAGAGGATATCTACTCAGTTTGTATATCGGATTTTAATCGTTTGTTTATGAATAAGTTCGAATCTGCGAACGATTCGATTAAAGGCAATTTTTTCAGGGAGGAGGGCTTCGTCAGAAAATCGGAAGGAACAATGGGTGAGAGGGGGGAACCAGGCCATGCAGAGATTAAGCTTGGTGTCACCACTGCAGATGTTGACAATGATGGAGACGAGGATATTTATGTTTGTTCCCTGAATTCGCGAAACAAGCTTTTGCTCAACAGTGGGAAAGGGATCTTCAGGGATGTTTCCGATCAGGCAAACAGAGCCTGTCTTGATTTTAAGCGGTCGACGGCTGCGGCCTTTGCAGATGTTGATCTGGATGGAAACATTGACTTGTATGTGACGAGCGAAAACGGATCGAACAAACTTTTGCACAACGATGGTACCGGACATTTTACCGATATCACGGCCCTTGCCGGTCTTGAAACTGCCTCAGGTGGATCCTGTGCTACTTTCAGTGATATCAACGGGGATGGATATCCGGATCTCTGTGTCACCTTCTGGTACGAAAGAAACCGGATCTATCTCAATGAATCCGGTCATGGACAGATAAAATTCAAAGACATTACCGACCAGACGGATTTGGCAAAGGATTTGCCCGTAAAGAGCAATGGAGCTACCTTTGCCGATATCAACAACGATGGATACCCCGATCTGTTTATTGCCAACCGCAACGATGAAAACAAGATCTATCTCAATGATGGGTTGGGTCATTTCAGGGATGTAACCGGCAGCTATTTTCAAAAAAATGTTTTTCTGTCAAATGGTGGCGTATTTGCCGATTTTGATAACGACGGCTACAAGGATCTATATCTCACCAATGTTGGCAGTAATGTACTCTACCGAAATATTCAGGGGCTGTTTTTTAAAGATGTTACCTCTGACTATGGCGCTGATTTAAGTGGATATTCCACCGGATCAGCCGTTGGGGATTTTGACAATGACGGAAACATTGACTTGTATGCCGCCAATTATATTGGGGGCAGCAGCAAGGTTTTTATGAATCAAAGCCGGAGCAAAAATACCCTGAAATTCAAACTGGAAGGAACTCTGTCAAACAGGGATGCCATAGGGGCAAAAATATTTCTTTATACAATTGACCCGACGTCCAACCAATCAACACTTGCTGGATTCCAGGAGGTTAGCGGTGGAAGCGGATATGCCTCTATTTCTTCCAAAAATCTCATCTTTCCACTGATGCCTTCCCAACATTATTATGCAGTCATCAAGTTTCCCTATCCCGGCAGCGAACTAAAAATTGAAGATCTAAAACCTGGTACGATGCTGGTAAGGGAACAAGTTGGATGGAGTGCATTCAAAACGTTGTCCGTCAAATCATTGGTCAGAACGATCAAGGACCCGGATATTGCAAGTGAGTATTTGAAAATTGGTTTTATTTTGCTGCTTGTCTCTTTCTACCTGTGGTTTTACGTTAGGGGCAAAGATCAAATAAGCTGGATCAGGAAGGGTTCCAGTTTTTGTTATCTTTCTCTCCTCCTTGTTTCTAAATCAGATCTTTATCTACAGCTCCTCGGTGTTGTTATTTCTCCTTCCGGTTTTTGAAGTGAGCATCCTGCTGGTGATTCTGCACCTGATCACAGAAAGAAAGCAAATTGCCGATGCCCTGTCAAAACAGCGAATGAAGTTGAGGGAAAGAATCTCCCGCGACCTTCACGATGATCTTGCCTCCACTCTTGGCAGTATATCCATTTATACGGATACACTGAAAAGAATGGAAAATCCGGTCCCTTCTGAATTCAAGAAATTGTCCCTGAAAATCGCGGATCTGACACAGTCTGCTCTTCAGGCGATTACGGATATCATTTGGATGACCTCCCCCAGAAATGACTCACTGCAGGGCTTATTGGCCAAAATGAACAACCTGCTTTATGAAACACTCACCGACAATGGCATCCAGTATCATGCCGAAATTAATGCCCCTGACAGGTCGCTTGTGATGCCGGATGAACTGAAAAACGATGTTTTTTTAATTTTGAAGGAGGCGACCCACAACATCATCCGGCATGCCAAAGCTTCAAGCGTAACCTTTGTGGCTGAGGTCAAAGAGCACACCTGCTCAATCAGTCTGATGGACGATGGAATCGGTTTTGATGAAAACAGCCTCAGGAACGAGCCATCTCATGGAAATGGATTAATCAATATCAGGAAAAGGGCGAAAGATTCCAACATCGTATTGTCGGTAAGCTCCAGCATCGGAAAGGGAACGCTCATCCATTTTGAGCTGAAAATATGACCCGAAAGGGCTATGGTTATTACCAGATTTTTATGGTTATTTCGGAAAAAAAATACACAATGGCTGTTACAGTCGGAATTGTGGAGGACCATGAGGAATTCAAGAAAAGCCTTGTTTTTCTCGTTTCTTCGGTACCTGATTACCGGGTTTTGTGGTCGAATGGCTCCGTAGAGGAGGCTATGGATCACAAGGATGGCCCGGATGTACTGCTTTTGGATATAAACCTTCCGCGTACCACTGGACTAGAGGCCATTCAGATTTTCAAAAACAAATGGCCGGACTCTAAAATTGTCATGCTTACAATTCTTGAGGATGAATACAACATCATGACGGCAATTAAGAACGGCGCAGACGGTTATATTCTGAAGAAAACAAATCCCCAAAAGATATTGGAGGCCATTCAACAGGTCTTTGAGGGAGGGGCTGCACTCACACCGATGGTCGCCAAACAGGTTTTGGCATTTTTTAAACCGGTAAGTAAGGAGAAAGAGTCTGTTTCAGTATTAACAAGAAGAGAATTGGAAATTCTTTCACACATTGTCAGTGGTATCACAAATGAGCAGATTGCAGTTGAACTGTTCATCAGTACCCAGACAGTCAGAAACCACATCAAAAACATCTATGAAAAACTGCATGTGCATTCCAAGGCTCAGGTTGTAGCCAAAGCGTTGAAAGAGAAGATGCTTTGAAAGGAGAAATAGGCAGTGGCGATATGAGAAATTTTTTTAGCAGCATAAATTTGGAATTGAAATTGTCCACTTCACCCTGACTTGTGTGATATTTTGAATCTTGTTCTGTAAGAATTGTATGGAAGCTATTTGTCCTTTCCTTCTCTGATGAAGTTGGAATGACAACTAAACCTGCCACGGGAAGTTTTCCCATCCTGAGCGACTTACGGTATGAATCCAGTCTGCCTGACTTCTGCCGTAAGTTGCTTTTTTTTGGAAAATTATTCCTTCACTCCCCAGTACCCAATGGTATCCGATGACTTTTCTTAGCCCGATTCCCTTTCATTTTTACTTAATTCGTATCTTGCGGTGTGAATGTGTGATTGACTACTATATTTCAAAAGGCATAAATACGGATGTTGATATTGCTCCCGCAGATCAATTTGAGCTTTTGTCATTTCGTCTAGGAGGAAATTCACGCATAATATCAGATTTTAAATAATTTACAAATGCATAGGTGTATGAAAAGGAATTTTTTAGCTATTCTGATCCTCACAGTTTTTGTAGGCTGGTTTAATCTCGGCCATGCTGAAATCCGGCTGCCGGCGATCATCGGGAGTCACATGGTACTGCAGCAGAAAAGTGAGGTGAATTTGTGGGGCTGGTGTGGCCCTTCGGAGGAGGTCACCATAAAAGTATCCTGGGATACAACGAAATATGTGACCAAGGGCAGCTCCGGGGCCAAGTGGAGTGTTAAGGTGAAAACACCTGCCGCCGGTGGCCCTTATTCCATCACCATCAACAACAGTACGATTTTGGAGGATGTGATGATAGGAGAGGTGTGGGTTTGCAGTGGTCAAAGCAACATGGAATGGGGTGGCGACCAGAAACTGAAACAATCACTCGATGAAGCCCCAAAAGCGAACAACAAGAAAATACGCTTCTTTTATGTCCCAAAGGCAACCTCCGACTACATTCAGGAAGACTTGAAGGCAAATTGGAAAGTGTGTACTCCCGAAGAGATGATTCATTTCAGTGCCATCGGTTATTTCTTTGGATCCAGGATCCAGAATGAACTGAATGTGCCGGTAGGTCTCATCAACAGCAACTGGGGTGGCACACCTGCAGAAGCCTGGACGCCTAAGGAAATTGTGGAACAGGATCCTGTATTAAAGGATGCTTCCCTGAAACTGAATCCTGCGGACTGGTGGCCCATTTCTCCAGGCTCCATTTATCCAGCCATGATTGCTCCGCTGACTAAATTCAGGATTGCCGGAGTGATATGGTACCAGGGCGAGAGCAATACCACTACCTACAACACCTATGCGCGGTTGATGACCAAAATGATAGGTGGATGGAGAGCAGCATGGGGCTACACTTTCCCGTTTTATTACGTACAGATTGCCCCATTTTCATATGGAAACTACAACATTGGCGCATTGTTGCGGGAACAGCAAACTGCACTCCAGTCGGTCGCTAAAACCGGAATGGTGGTGGTGCACGATCTGGTCGACGATGTGAGCAACATTCATCCTGTCAAGAAAATGGAGGTGGCCAACCGCCTGGCCAACCTTGCCCTGGCAGAGACCTATGGTTTCAGCGGAGTGGTATACAAATATCCCCAATACAAGGGAATGATCCTTGAGAAAAACAGGGTTCGGATTCTATTCAATAATGTGGAAAAAGGATTGATGGCTACTGCCAAAGACCTGAATGAGTTTTACATTGCAGGAGAGGACCAGAAATTTTTGTTTGCGAGTGCAAGAATTGAAGGCAACACAGTGATTGTCTGGAACAAGACGGTCAAATTTCCGGTAGCGGTTAGATTTGGTTTCAGCAACAACGGCATTCCCAATCTTTTCAACAAGGAGGGCATGCCTGTTAACCTCTTCAGAACGGATAACTGGGAAGTAAAAACAGACGCCATCGTGAAATAGTCAGAACGGAACAGAGTTGAAATTTAAGCTACGGATGTGAAAAAATTTTGGATATTCCTTCTGCTGTCCTTCGTTTTTGTTGGCATTAATGGTCAGGAAAACAAGCCAAACAACAGTTGGTGGCAGGAGGCCCGGTTTGGCATGTTTATTCATTGGGGTGTCTATTCTGCCGAAGGACGCGGTGAGTGGATCATGTACCAGGAGCATATACCCTACGATGAATACCGCAAACTGGCCGGAAATTTTCATCCGAAAAATTTCGATCCGGCAGCTTGGGTCGCACTTGCCAGAGAAGCCGGTATGAAGTATGTGGTACTTACCACACGCCACCACGATGGATATTGCCTGTTTGACAGCAAGGTATCTGATTTTACCTCGACGAAAGTAGGTCCGGGCAAAGATCTTGTGGCTGAATTTGCACGCGCCTGTCACAAGGCGGGCATGAAAATGGGCTTTTATTATTCATTAACTGATTGGCACCTTCCGGGGATTTTGCCGCAAGGATATCCCAAGAGCAATAAGATCACCGAGCCATTGGTCAGACAGGCTCACGAGCAGGTTCGTGAATTGCTGTCCAATTATGGGAAGGTGGACATTCTGTGGTTTGATGGAATGACTCCCGGTGATACCACTCTCTGGCATTCGGACGAACTGATCAAAATGGCACGCAAACTTCAACCCGGTATCCTGGTCAATGACAGGGCCGGGACCGGGGAAGATTTTGTTACTCCGGAGAATGTGGTCACTGCTCATGACAAACCCTGGGAGTCCTGCTACACCATGAACAGGACCTGGGGATTCGCTCCTTTCGATCAAAATTACAAACCAGTGGCTGAATTGATCAGACTCCTGACCTCCTGTGCTTCCCAGGGAGGTAATTTTCTGCTGAATGTTTCCCCTGACGGCAATGGCAAAATACCGGATCAGCAGGTTCATTCCCTGAAGGAGATTGGTAAATGGATGAAGATTCACGGAAAAGCGGTTTACAACGCGATGGCTTCGCCTGTTGTGGCGCCCAATCTTGGTTTTCAGTGCAGGGTAGGAGAGAAGGTTTATCTGTTTGTTCAACGATGGCCCGGACCCACCCTGCCTTTTGCCTGGTGCGGAAGCCGGGTTCTGTCGGCAAGAATCCTCACTACAGGACAAAAACTGCAGGTAGAACAAAAAGCAGACAGGGTCTGGCTCAAAGGACTTCCTGCCCTGCCACCGGATCCTTACATGAATGTGGTTGAGCTTTCCTTTGACGGGCCACCACAGGCTTCCATTCCCGCTTATCGCTGAGAAAGGGAACAACCCGCCACAAAAAATGCAATTCCAATTAAGTTCCAGAGAGGAAATTTATGGGAAATGCCTTTCAAGGAGCGTCCTATTTCATTTCCGGTTGAGCCTGCAGAAACTTCAGAGAGGAATCAACATCCAGCCTCTTGGCCACGATTCGTTTGTTTTTGTCGAGAATGTAGATGATGGGCGTACTAGTCACATCGTAAAGTTTTCTGAAATTGGAGCTGTAGTTAGGATCCCAAACGTTCGTCCAAGCTTGTATGTTGTATTCCTGTATGGCTTTCATCCACTTCTCCTTGTTGTTTTGTGTGAGGACGGCATAAATTTCAATACCCTTGCTCTTCAATACCTGGTACAAATCTTTGTACAGAATGGGTGTGGTTTTCTGGCAATGGCTACAGTCGGGTTCCCAGAAATAGAGCAAGGTAAATTTGGCATTCATCTGTCTGAGACTGTAATAATTCCCCTCCGAATCCTGAAGTTTGAGTTCAGGAGCAATATTGCCGATGAGATTGGGTTTGATGGCATTCACCCGTTCCCTGATTTTGGATACAACTGCCGTGTCCAGCCAGGTTTTGGGATCTTGCAGGACATATTTTTCCGAAAGCAATACGAAATCCTTGTCCATTCCCATGATCTGAGACTGGTTGGATTCATTCAACAGATAAAGGAAGATGTAGTGATTGACTTCAGTGTTCTTTTTTGCTTTTTCAATAAGTTGAATCATTGGTCCAATCAGGGAATCAGGCATCTGCAAGATCATGTTCTTGAAATAGGTATTCAACTTCTCCTGGAAAACAGGCGTTCGGATCAAACCGGCACGTGCAAAGTTAAAATTGTCCCAGTAGTGGTTTTTGATGTAGTTGTATTTGTAAACCCACTTTAGGGAGTCCGGATTTTTTGCCCTGGGATCGATCTTGGGTTCATCGGGAGAGGGAATTAGCATAGAGAGAAAGAAATCTGACACAAAAGTTCCCTTGTATTTGTCTGCCATCTCCTTCCAGTATCCCTCCATGACATTGTTGAGATCCGAGAGCCCTTTTTGGAGAATCTTGATGGAATCACTCTTCTCCGGAAGGAGCTTCAACCTGTTCTGGATGGCTGCTTGTTTGGCTTTTTGACGTCCAAGAAACAACTGGTACTCCCTGAAGGCGATGGTTTCATTGGCTCCGCTGAACTTGTTCTGACCATTGTTCCCAAAATCAGCTTCAATAGAGAGTTGCTGATTGCTTCCAAGCAGGAATTCGAAATAGTTCTTGTCGTTCAGGTAAAACAGATAAATTCCCTCTTTTTGGAGTTTGTCGCGGGAGAGTATGCCTACCCCTTCGTGATTCATCCTGAGTGAATCAACGCGGAGAACCTTGTCACCAAAATAGTTGGCCAGGTAGAGGGTGGTATCTTTGATCCCTTTGATCTTCAGCTTGATGTTACAAGGGGCAACAGGCTTCTGTCCGGAGAATAGAATGCCGGCAAAGATTAATCCCAGCAGGAAAGATCGTTTCATCATTGGTCGTTTTCTTTTGATCTTACTAATTATGACCAAACCGCAATATCCCAAAGTTGATCCTGTTGCTGATTTCAGCATTCATTCAGGATGCAAAAGGAAGTTGCGGTCTGGAAACAGGCGCATCTGCTTGCGAAGTTAGATACTATTTGGATTTAATCAAATTCGGTCGTTTTAAAAATGATTTTCGCCTGGATCAATCTCCTGTCAGGGCATCAGGCTAACATTGCCGTAACTGCTTTCTATGCTTACGGTCGCTTTCGGTGAATCTGAATTCCCTACATTGCCGTGTACTTCATAGCTGTTATCCTCTTTTGATCGGTTGAATCTGCCTTCCGGATGTTTCAGGTCACAGTATCTTACACTACCGTCCAGTTTGTAGGAGGCACCTGATTCGATGCCAAGTTTGATACCGGCATAGCGACTGCTTACCTTGATGCTCTTAAAGCTGGCGGGAATGGTGCTGACCCTGAACTCACCGTACCCGTTGGTAAGCGTCAGCCCGGATAGTATCCTGTCAATTTTGTAACCTGTGTACATTGAATTAACTTTCAGGTTATTGATGGTTTTGAACTTTATGTCGTCATATTTTGAGTCAAGGACGACCTCCCCGAAATCCCCCAAGTTCAATCCTGAATATTTGGAATCAATGTTCATGTTTTCTCCTTTTGACAGGGAGAGTTTGGAATATTTGATGGTAAGGTCGAAATTTTTTGTGCTTTCAATGCTGGCCTTGCCGTATGCCATGTCGAGTGTAAGTGCCGGGGAGAGCAGATTCTGGGCCCTGAATTCCCCGTAATTGATGTCGAAATTTCCCTTCCCTGTCAGATTGTTCATGGAGACATTGCCATATTTTTGGGCAACAGTCAGGTCACGATCGGCGGGGACAGAGACATGGTAGTCAATGCTGAACTCCTGATTGATGTTGTTGAAGCTGTTCCTGAATTCCGTGGAGGCAGAGACAGTGCCCCCGCTCGAACTGATCTCGACATCAATGTTGTCCAGTAGTTTTTGTGCACGGCTGCCGGTACCGTCCACCCAGATCTCCACGTTGATGACAACGGAGTCTTTCCTGCTGTCGTCGATCTGTATGTTTCCGTATTTATTGGACAGCTCGAGCTTGGTGACCTGACTCACCGGAAAACTCTTGTATATCCGTTTGGTGGTTTTTTCTGCCTGTGTCTGAAAAGAAAACAGAATAAGCAGGACAAATAGTGAACTAAAGTTTCGTGTTTTCATGACTTTTATTTTTAACTGTTTTTGCATTTTCCAAATCTGTTCGAATGGTGTTGATGATATTGAGCTTGGTCTGGTAGTACTCGATCATTGCATTGATGACGCGTTCATCGTTGGGATTCTCACTGTACTCCTTCTGTAGATCCTGGTGTAACTTGTCCATTTCGTCCATCTCCTTCCTGATCTGATTCAACTCGGCTTCACTGCCGATTCCTCTGTCTGCCAGTTGTTTCAACTGTGACAATCCACTGTTGATTTTGGTGTTGTAAAAAATGGCTGTCTCATCCATTTCACGACTGGCAGACGACTGATTTCCGCGGTTATTTCTCTGAGGCATCAGGTAAACAAACAGATTGGCCGCAAGCAGGAGGATGATGAGGGCGGAAGCGATTTTCAAAAACGTTCGGTTTCTGCCAATCCCTCTTTTGTTGAAGGAATGCATCTGATCGAGTTTGGCTTCAAACCTTTGAAAATGCCCCTCCCCGGGCTCTTCGTCAAATGAATCGTGTTTTTGGCTGAAAATTTTTTCCAACTTATCCATATTGTTCAAATGTTATCTCTTTTTTTCTTTTCTCAGTTAATAATTCCCTCAGACGCTGCTTTGCACGGCAATATTGGGTGCGGCTGGTCACATTGCTGATCCCAAGTATTTCACTGACCTCCTCGTGGTCGTATCCTTCCAGCAGCAACAGGGAGAGAATGGTCCGGTAACCGTCCGGGAGCCTAAAGATGGCCTCTTTCACCTCCTCGGCCGTGAATTGTTCTTCCTGCTCTTCATCTTCCACGCTGACTTGAAAATCTGCCTGCACCTCCTCAAACTCCACTCTGCGCTTTCGCAGGTAATCCAGGGAGCGGTTTACAACGATCCGCTTCAGCCAGATGCCGAAACTCACTTCACCCTTGTAGCTTCCGAGCTTCTGAAAGGCCGTCAAGAAAGACTCCTGCATGATATCTTCCGCATCATCCGTATGGTTGACAATCCTCAGTGAAGTATTGTACATAGATCTGTAATAGAGCTTGTACACACTGAACTGAGCCTCCTTGTCTTGTTGAAGACACCTGTCAAGCAGTGGTTGGTGAACGTTTAGATACATTGAAATAGTGCTGAATTCTCTTTTTTATGACAATGACGCGGTTGCCAAACAAATGTTGCATCCCATCCCTAATTTTTTCTGGCGGTGGAATCCCTTCCCTAAACTCAATATTACGGAAAATTTGATGAAAATGGAACAGAACGCCACAGGAAGGGATATTGGTTCAATCATAAATGCTAATTTTAGCACAACCCTATTTTCCATAAGCATGAAGAGTTACGATCCACCAATGCACACAGCCGAACACATTCTGAACCAGACAATGGTTCGGATGTTTGGCTGTGAAAGATCTTTTTCGAGCCATATTGAAACAAAAAAATCGAAATGTGATTACCACTTCGACCGGGCGCTTTCACCGGTAGAGGAAAGCGACCTCGCGGCCGCTATCAATGCTGTCATAGCCGGGCGATGGGATATTTCGGAAAAGATGATAACTCTGGAAGAAGCACAATTCCGGTTTAACCTGAACAGGTTGCCTGAGGATCATGGAGAGGGGATCCGAATCATCTCGGTAGGTGATTATGATCACTGCCCCTGCATCGGTCCGCACGTCCGGAATACCGCAGAAATCGGACAATTCGAACTGGTCTCCAGCAGTTATTCGGAGGGAGTATTGAGAATCAGATTCAGGCTAAAATAATCTTTGCCAAATGGCTTTATCTTCAGGATTAAATATTTACAAGGCTTCAGCCGGTTCCGGGAAAACATTTCAACTGGTAGGTGCGTACCTGAATATGTTGTTTGCCCGACCCAAATCCTACAAAAATATTCTGGCAGTCACTTTTACCAACAAAGCGACCGCCGAAATGAAAGAGCGCATCCTCGGGGAACTGGCAATCCTCTCCAAAGGGGAGCCTTCCAGATATGCCGGCCTACTCCGGGAGTTTGGAAGTGAAACAAGGATCAGGGAAAAGGCGACTTCCATATTGAAGATGATACTCCACGACTATTCCCGTTTTTCTGTCATGACCATTGACAGCTTTTTCCAAAAGGTTATCAGGTCGTTTGCCAGGGAGATTCGCATAAATGCCTCATTCAGGACGGAAATTGACAGTCGTCAGGCCATGGAAGAGGCCATAGACCTGCTATTTCAGGAGATTGACGAAAACGAACTGCTGATGAACTGGATGATCCAGTTTTTAGAGGAAAACCTGGAGGATGGCAGGAGTTGGGATTTTAAAAAAGAGCTTCTGAGATTTGGGAAAGAGGTGGAAAAAGAGGCATTCAAATTGCATGGAGATGAATTTGCTGAAACGCTCGCAGGAAAAGAAAAACTCAAAAGCTATGTGTCAGAAATAAAGGAGGTATGGAAGGAATCTGATTTGTTGCTGAGAAAATTGGGCCAGAATGGGATCGATATGATCACTTCTGCCGGATTGTCCACAGATCAGTTCAAGAATGGGAGAAACTCCTTTGCCAACCTTTTCAACAAACTCGCTGCCGGCAAATTTGAAACACCGACGGCCACCATGGTGGATGCTTGCGATCATCTTGAAAACTGGTACAAAAATGGCGATCCCGAACCGATCAGGACTGTGATCGAAACTGTGTACCAAGGGGGACTGAATCAAATGCTGAAGCAGGCTCTCGTGGCGCTGAAAGCCGAAACCCTGAAGATCAACAGTGCAAAGGCGATTTTGATGAACATCTATCCGTTCGGCCTGTTGGGAAATATTGCCTTAAAAATCAAGGAGGTTTTGACGGCCAAGGACACCGTATTGCTGAGTGATTCGGGCAGGATGATTGGTCAAGTCATTGATGGCAACGATACACCCTTCATCTACGAGAAAATCGGATTGATTTACAATCACTTTATGCTGGATGAGTTCCAGGATACCTCCCGGCAACAATGGGCAAATTTCAGGCCTCTGTTGGAAAATGCGATGGGATCAGGATTCTCCTCCCTGGTGGTGGGCGATGTAAAGCAATCCATCTATCGTTGGCGCAACGGAGACTGGAACCTGCTTGCGAACCAGTTGGAAACAGATCTTCGGCATCAGTCGATATCCGTTTTTCCTATGGTTGTCAACTGGCGCAGCAAAAAAAATATCGTAGAATTCAACAATGCACTTTTTCGACGGGCATCGGAATACCTGAACGACAGTTTTGCTTCTGAGATCAAGGAACCTCAGTTCTCTGATCTGCAAGGTGTGATCAAAGAGGCCTACAAGGATCAACGCCAGGAGTGTGCCCAGTCAGATGCATCGAAGGGTCTTGTCAGGATATCTTTTATCGATCCCGAAGAGGCTAAAAGCAAAAGCAGCTTCAGGGAGAGTGCCTTGAAACTTCTTGTCGGGCAGTTGGAAAGTGTACAGCAAGCCGGTGTAAAGGCAGAAGAGATGACCATTCTTGTCAGGGAAAATTCCGAAGCCGAAAAAATTGCCAGGGCACTTTGGGAAAGAAAAAAAACAAACCCTCAGCCGGGATGCCAGTACGATGTGATTACAAGTGATACGCTAAAAGTTGGTCAATCCCAGGTTGTCAGGTTTGTTGTCAACCTCTTCAGGTTTTTTACAGGCAAGTCACAGCATCAGATTCGTGCGGAAATTTTGTACGGTTATTACAGGATTTTGCTGCCGCTGAAGTCTTCAACTACCGTGGAAACCTCTCTGGACCTGCATCGGCTCTTCGATTCGGGCCAACCCTTGCCGGAACTCTTCGAAGGGTGGCTCGATGGCGACCCGTCGTCGGATTTGCTGGCGGGACTTTTGGCTTTACCGCTCTTTGAATTGGCCGTTTCCATCGCCGATCATTTTGGATTGGGTGAAATAACAGGGGAGAAGGTCTACCTCCAGGCATTTCTCGACATGGTGCTCGAATTCGGCAGGGAGGACAGCGGTGGAATTCCCGGTTTTCTGGAGTGGTGGGATGCAAGTGGCTGCAACAAAACGCTGAATCTCCCCAATATCCGGAATTTTATCAGGATCTCTTCGATCCATCAATCCAAGGGCCTCGAATATCACACCGTTTTTATCCCTTTCTGCAACTGGGAGACCGGAATAAATTCGCGTAAGGTGCCGTATATCTGGTCTGTTCCCGAGGATGAGCCCTTCAGTCATTTGAAAATGGTGCTTTTAAAATGCGATGGCAACCTGAAAAATTCTGTTTTTTCACACGATTATTACCGCGAACTGCTCTTTTGTACCATGGATAACCTCAATTTGCTCTATGTGGCCATGACACGTGCAGTGAACAACCTTTTCGTCATCATGCCTTACAGGGAGGAGATCAAATCAGTAAATAATGTAGCTGAACTGATGCAGGAGCTTCTTGTCAACCCACAGGTGGAAGAGAGTTTAGACAAGGAAGCATTCATCAGTCTTGACAAATTTTGGGATCCGGTGGAACGGATTTTTGAACTCGGAAAGCTGGAGATTCCGGTTTCTTCCTCCCGGCAAATGACTGCGGAGCAGCCAAATGATCCGTTGATCCTCTCTTCGAACAGCAACCGGATGGAAATTAGACTCCATAGCAAGGATTATTTCCAACTTACCGGCAATCAAAAATCTGAACGGATCAATAGAGGTACCCTGATGCACCAGATTTTTGAAAAGATCATCACAAAAAAGGATATAGGCCCTGCAGTACGTCAGGTAGTCTCTTCAGGAATGCTGACGGAGGATGAAGGAGTCGGGATACAATCCGCAATTCAGCAGTTGTTGTCGCAGAAGCCCTATGCTGATTGGTTTGATGAAAATTTTAAAGTATTGAATGAGAGGGATATCCTACGGAAAGGTGAATCAAGGCACAGGCCAGACCGGGTGATGCTGAAGGACAGTGGTGTCGTTGTCATCGATTACAAAACAGGAGAAAAATCTGACAAAGATCTCCGTCAGATGAAAGGCTATTTGTCTGATCTGAAAAAAATGGGATATCCATCCTGTGAAGGAAATATTTGGTACCTGCAATTAAATGAAGTAGTAAAAGTAGTGTTGGATTAATTCATGTAAACATGGCGACAAAAATAGTCAACCCCTATTTGACCTCCGGCAGAAGAGAATACAACTGTTTTGGTTGTTCCCCGACCAATGAAAAGGGATTGAAATTGAAATTTGAACTGGAGGGAGATGAGGTGGTGGCCCACTGGAACCCGCAAAGATGGGCTGAAGGCTTCAGAAATGTCCTGCACGGCGGTATTCAGGCTGCCCTGATGGATGAACTCTGCAGCTGGGTCGTTCAGACACTGTGCAAGACGGTAGGCGTAACTACCTCTATGGAGATCAGCTACAGAAAGGCCGTATTGGTGAGTGACGGGGAAATTACCCTGAGGGCCAGACTAACGGAGCAAAACAGCCGCATGGCTTTTGTGGAAAGCCGGCTAATAAGTGGCGACGGAACCGTATGCGCTACCGCGAAATGCAAATTTTTCCTGTTTCCACTCGACAAAGCAATGGCAGAATTTGATTACCCGGGAGTTAACGCATTTTTTGAGGAGACGTAGCGCAGGGATAAATTTAACTCGGGGCAAAAATTCAATGTTGCTACACCGTCAGAATGAAGGTGACAAGGAAAGGAACCAGAATGGTGAGCACAATGCCGCTAAATACGGCTACCATGGCGTATGATTTACCTGAATAGTTGCTGATAACAGGCAGGGTAGTGTCCATCGAAGTGGCCCCTCCTGAGGCAATTCCCGCCAGGTTTCCAAAATAGCTGACCAAAACCGGTGTGGCCAGCAAGGTGGCAACCTCCCTGAAAATATTGGACAACAGGGCAACTACGCCTAAACTTTGGCTGTGAAGCTGGGTAATGAAAACACTGGAGAGACTATAATATCCGAATCCAGCTCCTACAGCCATTGTTTCCCGCACCGTCAGAGCGGGCAGGATGAGGTCTACCAGCGCTGATCCTGCCAGTGTACCAACCACTATCGTAACCGGCACCCAGATGATTTTGTAATTGTGCGAAGCCAGAACCTTCCAGGAGTTTTTGTCACTTCCAATACTTACTCCGGCCAGAAACATCAAAAGATAGAGGGCATAACTTCCGAATTTATTAAAATCAAACCCCTGAGGCAGTAGTCCGGATAATCCGGCAAATATACCAGACACAAAAAATGCAAAGAATATCAGACTACTTCGCATGTTTCTTGAATAAAAACTTGAATAGGATTGAAGAGATCAAGACACTGCCTGCGATGGAGGCGATGGCAATGGCTATAGCCTCATATCCGATTGTCCCAAGATTGCCAATTACCTCCCTGTTTGTGCCAACAGAGATCCCCAGCAAGAAAAGCATTCCATAAATAGCAAGATTCAAGCTGTGATTGTTAAACCGGTGCCAGGCTGGTCTACCAACGAGCAAAAAACCGACCAGAATTCCCGCGGTAAGCACGAGTAGGATCGCAATCATCAGAAGTTGTTGAAATCAGTGTAATTGATACCGTACGGCAAAACCCAGGTTGACACCAAGCCCCTGATTGAAGAGTCCCAATTCGGGGCGGGCGTTCAGAGAAAAGGTGATTCCCGCAGGAAAGGCATATTCTATTCCTGCATCACCCACTGCTGCCAGAAATATTCCATTTTTATACCTGGAATCGTATTTTTGACTGGAGCTCCAGAATCCCAGTTTTCCACCATAACCTGCATACCAGCTTAGGCTGGGATCTATCTTGTCGAGTTTCCAGGTATGCTGGAAAATGCCTGCCAGGGCCCAACTGTTGTAATCCTGCTTCAGACCATTGATGTATTCATACCTGCTGTTAAATCCCAGATCAAATTCCAGTCGCCTGTCTGATGTCAGATTGCGTTGGTAGGAAACTTCCGTTCCCAGTCCAAAAGCTGTTCCATATCGCAATCCCACAGTTTGTAGAGGCCCCTGAGCCAGAATTGGTTGCACCAATACGATGGAAAGTGCCAAAGCAAAAAGAAATTTTCTCATTTGAAGTGAATGATGTTGATGAAATGACTCAGCACGAAATATTTGGAATTACCACAACTGCTCTTTTCCCGGAGTTGTTTCCCATGATTCCTTCAAAAATGATGTGAATCAAAAAGAGGTGCTTTCAATTATTTGAATTGGTACCTTACCGAAAACCCTACATTAATTTCAGTGCCGTGGTTGATCAGTCCAATCTCAGGACGAGCATCCAATGCCAGCTGGATTCCGATCGGAAAGGCGTATTCTACCCCGACATCCCCGGCAGCGGCAAGGAAGATACCGTTGTTATAATTGTAGTTATATCCTGAATCGTAGCTCCACGAGCCCAGCTTTGCTCCAGGTCCGAGATACCAGTTCAGATTTGCATCGAGTTTGTGTACCCAATGATAAAGCCCGGAAAGGCCCCAACTCGTGGAATTGTATCTGTTTCCCATGTAATTGACATGATCGCTGCTGAAACCCAGATTCAGTTCGACCCTGTTCACTGCAGTTAAACCATACTGGTAAGAGATTTCAGTACCAAAACCATCTCCGGTGCCAAAACGTAGTCCCAGAACGTGCTGCGGAATCTGGGCTGAGGCTGCGTAAGTCAACAGGGTAGCGATTGTGAGAAATAAAAGGATTTTTTTCATTCCGGATAATTTTAAAGTGACAATTTGATCTGTTCGCCAGTGCCCAAAAATAGAAAATATATGGAACGCACCATAGAGTAATCAATAGAATTTGACACTTCCGATGCTACAGGTTCATTTTAGGAAGGTTCATCCTTCATCGACAATCTGACGAAACCTGGCCAACTGTTCTTCCCAGAGGTTGGCCTCCTGAGGTAGAAATAATTTGGTCTCAAAGGATCTTCCGACCATTCCCCTGATTTCATCCAGACTATGTACCACCTCCAGTGCCTTAGCCTGTAGCAGTATGTTTCCAATGGCGGTGGCTTCTGTCGGACCGGCCATCACGGGCAAGCCGAGGGCATTGGCGCTGTACTGGCACAGCAGCTCATTGTTGGCTCCACCACCGATGATGTGAATGATTTCTATGGTATTGGCGGAAACTGCCCTGATTGAATCCAGTGTCAACCGGTATTTCATGGCCAGACTTTCAAAGATGCAGCGGATATATTCCCCGTGGCTTTCTGGCGGCGTTTGACCGGTTTTGAAGCAGAAATCAGCAATTGCCTGGGGCATATTGGCAGGATTCAAAAAATTAGGATAGTCTGGATCTATCAGACATTTAAATGGTTGAGAGGCCATACTTAATTCAACCATTTCATTCCAGGTATAATTGGTTTCGGCAGACCAGATTCTTCGGCATTCCTGCAACAACCAAAGTCCCATGATGTTTTTAAGGAAGCGTGTAGTACCTTCCACACCTCCTTCATTGGTGAAATTAAGATCAAGTATCTCCTTGGATATAAGTGGCTTGTCGGACTCAATTCCCATGAGTGACCAGGTGCCTGAACTGATGTAGGCCCAGTTTTTTCCCGTAGCCGGGACCGATGCGATGGCAGATGCAGTATCGTGCGAAGCAACGGCTATCACGGGAATCTGATTGCTTCCGGTCTCCTTCTGAATTTCCATTTTGATGAACCCAAGTACACTCCCCGGCAGGACAATTTCCTGCAGGATATCCATGTTGATGCCCAATTTTTCAAAAATTCTTTCTTCGTAAGCCAATTGTCCGGGTTTCAACAGCTGAGAAGTGGACGCAATGGAATATTCATTTTTCTTCACCCCACAGAAAAGGTAAGAGAGGGCATCCGGCATAAAAAGAAGCTCCCTGCCCAGCTCATATTGAGGCGTATGGTCGCGATGATTAACATAAAGCTGAAAGATCGAGTTGAATTGCATCAACTGGATGCCAGTCATGGCATAGAGTTCGTCCCTTGGAATTATTTGATAAAGCTCCTCCATGGCGCTGTCTGTACGATGGTCACGATAGGCAAAGGGAAGTGAGGCAATCGTGCCGTCCTTGTCAAGGAAGGCAAAATCTACGCCCCAGGTATCTATGGCAATGGAATCGGGTTGGGTGCCAAAGTCGCGGATGCATTTTTTAAGGCCGGTTTTCAATTCATCAAAAATCGAAAAGATATTCCAATAGAAATGGTTGTCTATTTCAACCATTTGGTTTTCAAACCTATGTATCTCCGTTAGTTTTAGTTTCCCTTCCGAAATCGTTCCGAGCATGGCCCTTCCGGAAGATGCACCCAGGTCAAAAGCCAAAAAATTGCCGTTTTTCATTTGATTTTATTGATAATATATGGTCACTTAGGATTAAAAGGACATTGGCACGACTCATTTTTTGACATAGAAGAATTTTCCTGTGAGCAGCAGGCCACCAAATACAAAAGCGGCAAAGACCAGGCTGCTTAAGGCCAATTGCATCCCTCCGGAAATGACATGTCCTGAGGTGCATCCACCCGCCATTCTGGCTCCAAAAATCAGGATAAACCCTCCCGCAAAAGACCAAAGAATCCGTTTCCGGTAACTTGGTCCCTTGTATCTCTCCCAGTTGGCATGAATCATCTTGATTTTGAACTCCTTTCTCAGCAGCGAGATCAAGATTCCGGACAGGAAGGATCCGGCGAGAAAAAGTACCTCCCAGGATCCAGGCTTGGTGATCTGGGTAAAATAGCCATTGTTGGTGGCACCAAAGATGTTGTCTGCGACATAGGGGAAGAAGGTAGAAGCCCCAATCGGCCTGTCAGAAACAACCGTGGCAAAAATTGCGCTATTCAGGATTGCGAGGGCAATTCCTGCAAATATCCAGGTCTTATCCGTGCTCTTATCCAATCGGTGAATGACAAATGCAATTCCAATAAAAAGCAAACCCGACGGCACCATCAAGGAATAAAAGAGAAACGGGTCGGAGGCAAAGGCTGTGTGTAAGGAAAATGTCCCCAAATTTGGTCCAAGTAAGCCGCCCAATGCTGGAAGCGACAGCGTGTAAACCAATCCTCCTGCCAAACCTCCAAGAATTCCAACCATGGCATCCAGTGAACCCTCCCCGGCAGAGACCATCACGGTGCCTGGACAATAACCCAGAATAGCCATTCCGGCGCCAAAAATCAGGCCACCCACAACGATTCCTACCAGAAGAAAGGGTTTGATGTGATAGGATGCAAAACCAAGCCCGATTTCCAGGTTCAGTAGGATCACGCCGACCCCTATGGCCATTGCAATGGCTTTGGCGACTTTGTAATTTTCGAGTGTGGCCATTCCGCTGATCGTGTCAAAACGGTTGAGTTTGGCACTCTGGAGGATGGCGCCAAAAAGAAATCCAAGGAAAAGTGTAGTCATAGTCCGGTCTGTTTATGAGGGATCGCATTTATCATCCAAAGATAGCAAATCAGACCATAATTTCTTAAATTTGTATGGAACGTTAACCAATTTCGAAACTGATATCCGAAGAAAAGATGAAGATTTTAAACACATTTCTTGTCCTGGTGCTGATGGCACTGCAAGCCTATTCACAAAATGGAACTGTCCTCGAATCGCTCGCTTTCAAGTGTAAATCGGGTGAAACTTTGAAATATTCGGTATATCTTCCTGCAAATTATGCTGTGTCTCAGCGGAGCTACCCGGTTGTGTATCTCCTGCATGGTTATTCGGACGATGAAACCGGATGGATCCAGTTTGGAGAGGCCGGTCAGATTGCAGACAAGGGCATCGCTGAAGGTAAATTTCCCGCCTGCATTCTCATTATTCCGGACGGGAAGGTATCCTGGTACTGCAACAGCTTCGATAGAAAGATCACCTGGGAAGATACTTTTATCAATGAGTTTATGCCTTTTGTTGAAAAGGAGTACCGAATTCGCGCCAAAAAGGAGTTCAGGGCCATTGCGGGACTTTCGATGGGTGGTTACGGTGCGTTAAAACTATCTATGCGTCATACTGAACTTTTTTCAACCTGCGTGGCGCTTTCTTCAGGAACGTTTACAGATGAAGAGATTGTCAAAATGGGTGATGAAGGTTATGATCACTACTTTTTCGGACTTTTTGGCAAGGATTTGAAGGGTGAGGCCCGCCTGAGTGAGGCCTGGAAGTCCAATAATCCGTTGGACCTCATTCATTCCGTTCCCCTCGAAAAACTTAAAACAGTTCGGTTTTGGATCGACTGCGGTGACGATGATTTTCTTTGCAACGGAAACTCGGCCCTGCACGTCGAAATGCGTAAGATTGGCATCCCACACGAATACAGGGTCAGGGATGGCGGACACACCTGGAGTTATTGGAGAAGCGGACTGGCCACAGGCCTGGAGTACATCGGGGATAAGTTTCACCGGTAACTATCTTGAATTTTCAATTTTGGATTTTCGATCTTGGAATGGGGTGCCAGGATCAGTTTAGCAACATGAAAATGGAGGATGGTACAATTTTAAACTTGCCTATTGCCGTTTACAAATAAGATTGGATGAAAGCGTTCTCCAGGATCGAAACTCCAAAATCCTAGATTACCGGTTGAATAGCATCTTCTCCAGGTCCGGTCTGTTCATCTTGCGTAATTCGGTAATCAATTCCCTTCTGTATTCGTTTTTGTACCAAAAGAAGAACTTGCGTTGTGCAAGTTTTTGCTCAGCACTCTTCGCGGTATAAATTTTTTCGAGGGTATATGGGTGGTAACCTGAGTAATAAATCACTGTGGCGAGTGTCATTGGCGTGGGAGTAAAGTCTTGAATCTGCTCCAGTTTGAAGTCAAGTGCTTTGGTTTTGGCAGCCAGATCGGCCATGGCTTCGACGGTGCTTCCCGGGTGACTGGAGATGAAATAGGGGATCAATTGCTGGTTCAATCCCTGCTTTTCGTTCGTCTGGTCAAAGAATTTCTTGAGTAAACCGAATTGGGAAAAGGAGGGTTTTCTCATCACAGCCAGTACCTGTTCATCGGTATGTTCGGGTGCCACCTTCAGTCTGCCGGAGACATGCTTTGCAATGACCTGTTCGAGATAGGCCAGGTTCGCCTTGTTGATGGTTTCACTTTCAACCTTGTTGAAGATGAGATCATACCGAATACCACTTCCAATAAATGCCTTTTTGACGCCCCTTATTTTGGCCACCTTTTCGTAAAGCCGGCTCATGGGCCTGTGGTCGGTACTCAGGTTTCTGCAGACGGCAGGATGGATGCAGGATGGCCTGCGACAAAGACGACAAACGGCGAGGTCCTTGCCTGCCATTTTGTACATGTTGGCGGAAGGTCCGCCCATATCTGAAATGTACCCCTTGAAATCCGGCATATTGACCACGGTTTCAACCTCACGCAAGACGGAAGCTTCCGATCTGGAAATGATAAACTTTCCCTGGTGTGCGGAGATGGTGCAGAAACCGCATCCGCCAAAACAGCCCCTGTGGATGTTGATGGAGTGCCTGATCATCTCATAGGCAGGAATGGCTCCCTTGCCATTGTATTTGGGGTGGGGTAATCTCGTAAACGGAAGATCACTGAAATGATCGACTTCTTCGGTGCTCAGGGGAGGCCAGGCCGGATTGATCACCACCGTGCAATGATTGTGTGGTTGTATCAGTCTTGTATCCGGCTCCAACCGGTTGGACTCCTCTTCTATCACCCTGAAGTTTTTGGCGTAATTGATTTTTTCCGCCTTGCAGGCTTCGAACCCAAACAGTTCAAAGTCTTTCCAAGTTTGATGGTCAGGAACTACTTGATTTTTTGCCAGGAGATAAGCTGTCTGAGGAATCTCCTTCAAATCAGCTACCTGCATCCCTTTTTTAAGTCGATCCACCAGGACAATCAGCGATTTTTCACCCATTCCGTAAAAAAGGAGATCTGCCTGGCTCTCTACCAGGATACTTGGTTTTAACTGATCCGACCAATAATCGTAATGGGTCACACGTCGCAAGGAAGCTTCAATGCCCCCAATGATGAGTGGGACATCCGGATAGAGTCTCTTCAGGATTTCGGAATAGACAACGGTTGCGTAATCGGGACGGGCTCCGGCCCTGTCACCCGGTGTATAGGCATCGTTCGATCGTTTCCGTTTGTTGGCGGTATAGTGGTTGACCATCGAATCCATGCTTCCGGCCGTGATGGCGAAAAATAGTCTGGGCTTGCCCATCTTTTTGAAATCGCGCAGATCATCCTGCCAGTTGGGCTGCGGAACAATGGCAACTTTAAGTCCTTCCCTTTCCAAAATCCTTCCGATCACTGCGGCACCGAAGGAGGGGTGGTCAACATAGGCATCCCCCGAGAAGAGAACTACATCCAATTCTTCCCAACCCAATGCCTTCACCTCTTTGATGGTGGTGGGCAACCAATTTCTGACGTCGTAATCTCTCAATATCGATATGATTTTGGGCGAAATTACATCATTTAGCCTTGCGAAGGGTTGTGACTGGCAATTTATTAATCCAAAGACCGTAAAGAAAATAAAGTTTGGTAGTCAAATGATTCGGATTTTAACGTCAAATCTTTATATTTGAATGTTCAAGAATTGGTTTTGATCCGCCCGCACCAAATTTGTGTCTGGAAAAAAGTGACCATTCTGAAATTGGATACTTATCCGATAAAGACAACAGAGTAACTGATCAAATAGTCATGAATCAATCAGCATGCCAACGCGAAATGATTATTTGGCAGCTCCTTATGACCTAAATAAAACAAATTTTAGTCGCATGAAACTGGTCAAACCACAGGATCTAATTAAGGCAAGCCCATTTATTCAATATCTTGGAGGTGAGTATTTTGCAAAAATCTTGATGCATTTGCTCAGTTTTCACAAGATAAACGACCTGTATGAAAATGTTAGTCAGAAACAGGGAATAGAATCTATCGACGCCATCATCAATTACCTGAATATTACCCTCGAATTTGATGAAAATGACCTTAAAAAATTGCCTGCGGAGGGTGGCTTTATCACGGTTTCCAACCACCCGTTTGGTGGAATCGATGGCATTTTGCTGATCAAGCTGCTTTCGATGGTTCGTGGTGATCACAAAGTTATTGCAAATTTCCTGCTCAAGAAAATAGAACCAATTTCAAATTTTTTTCTGGCAGTCAACCCGTTTGAGAACATGCCGGAGGCAGGTTCCAGCTTTGCCGGATTAAAAACAGCCATAGACCATCTTCACAACGGGGGGGTACTGAGTCTTTTCCCTGCCGGAGAGGTCTCAACCAATTATGCCTCTTCCATGATCACGGACCGGGAGTGGCTAGTTTCCGCCCTGCGGTTTATCAAAAAAAACAGAGTGCCCATAGTGCCAATTTATTTTCATGGGACCAACAGTCGCCTTTTTCACTTGCTGGGGAGAATCCATCCCTCCCTCAGGACAGCCAAACTTCCCTCCGAACTCATCAACAAACGAAATAAAACCATCAAGGTCAGGATAGGGAATCCCATTTCGGTTAAGGAACAGGAGGAGTTTTCGGATATCCGGCAGTTTGGCAGGTATCTGCGTGCAAAGACCTACTGTCTGGATTCCGGTATTGAGGTCAAGGGATTCTTCGATTATTCGCTGAAGAGTGAACCCCAGCCGGAAGAGGTTATTGCGCCACAACCTGCAGCGCTTGTTGAGAAGGAGATTGCCCTGCTGAAACGCGAGGGTTTTCTGTTCCGGGTGAAGAATTATGATGTTTTCTGCGCACCCACCAAATTGATACCGGTCATTCTCAAGGAGCTGGGCCGGCTGCGGGAGATCACTTTCCGGGAAGTGGGAGAGGGCACCAACCGTTCGACTGACGTAGATGAATTTGATCTCTACTACCACCAGCTGGTCATCTGGGACAACACCGAAAGGAAGATTGCGGGTGGTTACCGGATCGGAATGGGAGCGGAGATCATGGAACAGTATAGTGTACAAGGTTTTTACACGCACAGTTTGTTCAAAATGAGCAATGGGTTCAAGGATACCCTTCGGCAATCCCTTGAACTGGGCCGTTCCTTCATCGTTGGAGAATATCAGCGAAAGCCGCTGCCGCTGTTTCTGCTCTGGAAGGGCATCCTCTTTTTTCTGTTGAAGAATCCTGAATACAGGTATCTGATTGGGCCAGTCAGCATCAGCAATACCTATTCTGAAAAATCAAAGGAGCTGATCATCCGTTACATCATGGCCAATTTCTACGATTATGAAAAGGCGGCCCTGGTCAAGCCCAGAAATCACTTCAAGGTGAAAACGAACGATCCGCACCTGAACGACGCCATGAAGCATTTGTCTCCAAAACTCAGTTCCCTGGATAAATTTATCGGGGATGTGGATCAATACAACAACGGCCTGCCAGTATTGCTGAAGAAATATCTCGGGTTGAATGCCAAAATCATCGCCTTCAACGTGGATCCCAAATTCAACAACTGTGTGGATGGAATGCTCGTGCTGGATATTTACGACATTCCGAAATCAACCATCGATTCCCTCTCCAAGGAGGTCAATGACCTGAGTCTGTTGCACAGGTTCTACTCGCATAGGGAAACTGAAGCGAGTTTGAACCTCGAAGGTTAGATTTGATGTGCGACTTTTGGAGCGAGCGGCCACTCCAAAAATGTCTTTTTCAGGGTATTTGCCAGAACTTTTCGCTGTTGTTGGTTTTGTAAACAACCGAATTTTCGCCTTCATACTTGTCAGGCATTTGATTGAAATAGTCCAGCGGCAGCAATTCGATGTAGGACACCTTTTTTCCCTGCTCTACGGTTTCCAAATTGTATTGGCTGTTAACCGAACATTTAAGGATGTACAAGTTTTTGGCCATGTAGCGGTACAAATAGTTCGATATGACTACAGATTCTTTGTGGTTCCAGTTGGCATCCGGATTGAGCACCAAAGGGGAATTGTCAATCAATCGCTCTCGCACCTCCCTGATGCCAAGCAATTCACCTTTCTCATCCGTGACATAGGCGTCGTTGGTTGGATCCATCCACAGCCATTTTTTCTTTGACTCACTGAAAACAACGTTGATCACGTGGCAATCGTTGTCGAGTTTCAGGCTGTCTTTGGGCAAACAGGTAACAAATCTGGACTTGAATCCCATCGACAGGTAACACTCGTTCAAGACGGTGGCCAGTCCCCTGCAATTCAATCCCCTGTTCCCTTTCTTGCATTCTGCAATCATGCTCGTCGCATTTTTGACCACCGGATTATCGTGGTTGCCATCGTGCGGGATCAGGTTGTGCACCCAGTGCAGCAGGTTCTTGATGCGGGAGATTTCCTCCCCGCTGCCTGCTACGGAATCAAGGTTAAAAGCCATGCGCAGTGCCTTGAGATTGGGATCGTCACTTTTTTGGTAGGTGAATTCCGGTAAAACTCTTTTATCATCTGAATGATAGTTGGCACCTTTTTTCAGGATATACAAAAAATCACCGACTTTGCGCAGGGGGGATACCATGGAAATAAAATCAGCTTCATTCCGGATATTGTCCAGATCCTTGTCACTCTGCAAATGGGCATAGTCAAAGTATCCGGCTGCGATGGATTTTTTCAGGCAGTCAAGCGCCTTTGATTTGTTATTTAACAGCGAATAGGTGCAGCAGAAAATGTACCAGGCATTCGACAGATCGTTGGTGTATCTTTTTTGGTCCCCGGGGGTCAATCCCTGATATTTTACCAGGAATTCAGTCATCAGTTGGTCATATCTGACCACATCCCGTTGTTGATATGCCTTCACAAACAAGCTATCTTGTCTGGTGAAGAAGGAGTCGAGTTGTTTCTCAGAAGGGGTTTGTCTACAGGAACTTATTGCAGCTCCCATAAAAATGAAAAGAACAAGATATCTGTACCTCATGTTGCTTACCCGGGTTAATTTTTAACTATTTTTCGATTCTGATCCTGGCATCCACGGCCACGATTCTGTTTTTATTGCCCATGAGCGGATTGAGGTCCATCTCCTTGATCTCTGTTGCAAAACGGAGCATGGTTGACAATCTGACAATGATTTCGGCAAAGGTTTTCCTGCTAACACCGCATTTCCCCCTGAATCCCTTGATGATGGGATAGGCCTTCAGGTTCCGGATCATGGAGTTGGCCTCCTCAAAGGTCAGAGGGGCAAGTCCGGAAGTGGTATCTTTGAGGACTTCTACAAATATTCCGCCAATGCCACAGAGAACAACGTGACCAAATTTGGGCTCATAGCTGGCACCAAGAAACAGTTCGATGCCCTCCGCCTGCTCGGCCAGAACTACTGCAGTGGTCTCCCTGATCTTCATCATCCTGTGGAATTCCACTTTTACCATCTCTGATGACCGAACATTGAGGGTTACTCCCCCAACATCCGTTTTGTGTAGCGGACCGACTACTTTCATGACCAGCGGAAAACCGATTTTCCCGGCAGCTTCAAGGGCTTCCTGTTCTGTTTGAACAACGATTTCTTTCACGAATGGTATGGAGGCAGCCGCGAGCAGTTGTTCGATCATTTCGGGCGAAAGGTAGCCGTTCGGGCAACTGTCTATGATCCTTCGGATGCGCGGAACATCTACTCCATCCAGAAAAATTTCCTGTCCGGAAGGTTTGGGTGTCAGTTTCACCCTTGTGAGAGCCCTTCCCAGAAGAACCTCGTCCGGGAAATTAACATTGCCGTGGGAAAGAAAGTAGGCGAGATCCTTTTTTACGTTCATTACGGAAGGCAGAATGGGATAGATCGGCTTTCTGCACTGTTTCATTTTTCTGTCCAGTACTTCGTAAACATCCTTCACGGAAGTGAGTCCCGGGCTGCCAAAAATCACGGCCATCCCATCGATGTCGTCCATCTCCTTTTCACAGGTGTCGATGATTGTGTTGAGTTGCTCTGCGGTACCTGTTGCCAGGAAATCGATCGGATTTTCGACGGAGGAGCCTGGAAAGAGTGCCTCTTTCAGCCTTTGCTTGACTGGAGAGTCGGGTATATTTGGAATATTGACACCACCGGCTTCCAGGGCGTCTGTCAGCATGACTGCCGGCCCTCCGGCGTGGGTGATGATGGCCATATTTTTCCCATTCATCTGTTTCGACATCAGGACGCATGCAACTGTCGTCAGCTCTTCGCGGCCATAGCACCGAACAATGCCTGCCTTGCGAAAGAGGGCTTCGACGGCTGAATCAGAGCTTGCCATTGCGCCGGTATGGGAGGAGGCAGCCCTACTGCCCGCTTTTGAACTTCCTGCCTTGATGGCCGCTAGCCTGAATCCTTTCCTGACCAGGGAGGTAGCGTGAAACAAAAATTTATCCGGATTGTGGATGGTCTCAATGTAAAGCAACTTAACAAGGGCCTGGGCTTCCCGCTCAGAATGGAGGTCCCAGTATTCCAGCACCTCTTCGACGCCCAATTGCGCCGAATTTCCAACAGAAATGACGCGAGAGAAGGTGAGTCCTTTGGGAATGGCAGATTCCATGATGAAAACGGCTGTGGCTCCTGACCCGGATACAAAATCTACCCCTGTTGGTTCCAGTCGTGGAATTGGCTCCGTAAATACGCCTGCATAGGAATGGGTGAGCATCCCGATGCAGTTGGGACCAATCAGGCAAGCATTGGCACTGTTCACCAGATCCACAATCTCCTGTTCGATCAGAGCCCCTTCGGGTCCCATCTCGCTGAATCCACCTGAGATGATGATGAAAGCCTTTGTTTGCTTCTCTCTTGTCAGGATCGCGACGGCCTCAGGGCAGCTTTTGGCCGGAATTGCCAGAATGGCTAGTTCAACATCAGGCAAAGCGGTCACAGAATCAAAAGTCTGCACACCCTGCACGCTTTGGTCGTTCGGATTTACTGCGTACAACTGCCCATTAAACTCATGCTCCAGCAGGTTTTTCAGGATCTTGCCGCCAGGTTTGGTGATGTTGTTGGAAGCTCCCACCACCACGATGCTGGCAGGGGAGAGAAGTTGACGGTTCAGCATAGGAAGTACTTAAAGTTTGGAGTACTTGGAGTACTTAGAGTCTGGAGGGCTATACTTTAAGTACTCCAAACTCTAAGTACTCTAATTACTTTTTATTCGTTCATGCTTGTATTTAAAAAGCACTGGAAAGACGATTGCGAGGACCAAAGCATAACCGGCAAAAACCAGCCATATGTTGTGCCAGTCTTTGGTCTCACCAACCGTGAAAAATTTATCGATGAGGATTCCACTGATCCGGCTGCCAAGAAAAGCGCCGAAACCGTTAGTCATCACCATAAACAAGCCTTGGGCACTGGCCCGGATTCCTGGTTCGCTCTGTGATTCAACGTAGAGAGAGCCGGAGATGTTGAAGAAATCAAAGGCCATTCCGTAGATGACGCACGAGGCAACAATCATCCAGAGTCCTTCAGCTGGATTGCCGAAGGCAAAGAGTCCAAACCGCAGTACCCAGGCAAACATACTGAACAACATCACCTTTTTGATACCGAATCTTCTGAGAAAGAAGGGGATGGTCAGGATGAACAAGGTTTCGGAAATTTGGGAAATGGACATGATGATGGCGGGGTATTTAACCGCTATTGTCTCCTTGAATTGGGCAATGTTGGCAAAATCATGCAGAAAAGTATCGCCATAGGCATTGGTCAGCTGCAGGGCTGCTCCCAATAGCATGGCGAAGATGAAAAATACCGCCATCTTGACGTTTTTGAAGAGTTTGAAGGCATCCAGTCCCATCGCGCTGACCCAGGAATCTTTCTGTGTTTTTCCCAGTGGAGGACATTTGGGCAAAGTAAAAGCATAGATTCCCAAAAACAAGGAGGCAGCGAGGCAACGTAAAACTGACCGGCCGTCACTTCCAGGTGAAACAGGCTGATGACCCAAAGCGCCACCACAAAACCGATGGTTCCCCATACCCGGATGGGCGGATAGTCAGTGACGATGTCGAAACCCTTGCTTTTCAAGGTTGAATAACCTACCGTGATGGAGAGTGCAATGGTGGGCATGTAAAAAATCATGTTGACAAGCATGACCCAAAACATGGTAGATGGGTCATTGATTCTGGGAACCATGAAAAGAATGACGGCAGCGCAAATGTGAAAGATGCCGTATAGCTTCTCGGCATTCATCCATCTGTCTGCAATGATTCCTGCGATGGCAGGCATAAACAGGGAAGCAATACCCATGGTCGAAAAAATTGCGCCGAATTCTGTACCTGACCAATGTTTGGTTTGGAACCAATAGGCACCGATGGTCAATAACCACGAACCCCAAACGAAGAACTGGAAAAAGTTCATCAGGGTCAATCTTGTCTTAATGTTCATCTGTTAACAGGCTGTTTGGTGAAGTTTTTAATATCCGGCACTAAAACTAAGTAATTTTGACGAAAGAATATAGGATATTATCCACACAAAAAAACCGGCTTCTACCGGTTTTTCCTGTTACAATTCCTGTACTATTTCCAGATTGGCCTGACCCACCTCAATGGCTTTGAGGTTGAGTGGAATCAGTTTGTGGTGTCTTTCCGGCAAGGACTTCTCGAGTCCTTTTTTGATGTTTTCCAATTTGATCACCGGCTTGACCTTCAGAAAAGCACCCAATACAATCATGTTGAAGGTGAGTGGATTGCCCATTTCAACAGCCAGCCTGGCTCCTTCCACCTTGTAGATGCTGATATCCTTCCTGGTAGGATGCTTGACCACTCCATTGGGATCGTAGAGCAAGGTCCCGCCTACTTTGACCATTTTCTCAAATTTAGTCATGGACTGCTGGTTGAGGATGATCGCTGTATCAAATTCGTGCAGCACGGGAGAGCTGATTCTGTCGTCACTGAGAATGACTGTTACGTTGGCTGTTCCACCCCGCATTTCGGGGCCGTAGGAGGGAAACCAGGCAACTTCCTGGTCTTGCATCACACCTGAATAGGCAAGTATCTTTCCCATGGATAGAACCCCCTGTCCGCCAAATCCGGCAATAATAATTTCTTCAGTCATTTTTTAAGCTTTTATAAATCCTTGTGAAAGCTTTTAGCTATTAGCTTTTAGCAGTTAGTTTCAAATTCAAACGGTAAATTGATTTGCCCCAAAATTTCAATATTTTTTACATCAGAAAAATATTTTCAGCAAAAGTTCCTATTCTTTCCTCGTTTGGAAAGGTTCTGTGGCATCTTTTCCACCATCCTTCAGATCTCCCAGCGGAAAGAGCGGGAACATGTGCTTGACCATCCAGTCGTTGGACTCGACAGGGGTCATTTTCCAACCAGAATTGCAGGTGGAGACCACCTCCACAAAGCAAGTACCTATATTTTGCTGAGAAAGCTCGAAGGCTTTTCTGATGGCTTTCCTGGCTTTTCTTACAGCACCGGCGGTATGCACACTCTGTCGGGTCACATAGGCTGCGCCGGGCAGTTGGGCAATTAATTCCGTAATCTTCAGCGGATAGCCGTTCAGGTCGACATTTCTTCCGTAAGGGGTAGTAGCGGTGATCTGTCCAAGCAGTGTGGTTGGAGCCATCTGGCCACCTGTCATTCCGTAAATGGCATTGTTGATGAAGATCATGACGATGTTCTCGCCCCTGTTGACCGCGTGCATCGTCTCTGCAGTACCGATGGCTGCAAGGTCGCCGTCTCCCTGGTAGGTGAAAACAGTTTTCTCGGGCATCACCCGCTTAATTCCCGTAGCAACGGCCGGAGCACGGCCGTGGGCTGCTTCAGACCAGTCGATGTCGATGTAATTGTAGGCAAAAACTGCACATCCTACCGGGGATACTCCAATGGTTTTATCCTGGATGCCCAGCTCTTCGATGACATCTGCAATCAGTTTGTGTACCACCCCATGACTGCAACCCGGGCAATAATGCATGGTTACATCGTTCAATACCGGTGATTTTCCGTAGATCAGGTTTTCAGGCCTGATGATATTTTTCAATCTATCTGCTACTTCCGACATGATTTATTCTCCTATCAATTTATGTAACAGTGCTTTTTCAACTTCATCCGGAGAGGGTAAAATTCCTCCCATCCGACCAAAATATTCGACGGTAGTTCTACCGTTTACTGCAAGACGAACATCGTTCACCATCTGTCCGGCGTTAAATTCTACCGTCAGGAAACCCTTGACATGACTTGCCATTTCTGCAATGACCTTTTCAGGAAACGGGAACAGGGTAATGGGTCTCAGAAGCCCAACTTTGTGCCCTTTTTCCCTTGCCAACTGAACTGTTTTCTGGCAAATTCTTGCTGCACAACCGAAAGCTACCAGAATATATTCTGCATCTTCACATTCGATAGTTTCAAAACGTACATCCTCCTCCTTCATCCGCTGGTACTTGGCCTGCAGGCGAAGATTGTTCTCCTCCATGATGTGGGAATCCATCTCAAGAGAGGTAATGACATGTTTGGCGCGATCCCCGGTTTTACCCTGGGTCGCCCAACTGCCCGTTATCTCCTTGACTTGCTGGTCCGTCCAGCGGGGTTGCTGGTCCATCAATTCCACCTTTTCCATCATTTGACCAATCACACCGTCGGCAAGAATCATCACCGGATTGCGGTATTTGTAGGCCAGATCGAATCCCAGCCCGACAAAATCATTCATCTCCTGAACGGAGGCCGGAGCGAGAACCAACAGGGAATAATCACCGTGACCGCCGCCTTTGGTGGCCTGGTTGTAATCTGCCTGCGATGGCTGGATGGTGCCGAGACCCGGTCCGCCGCGCTGCACATTGACAATGACGCAGGGTAATTCAGAACCGGCAATGTAGGAGATTCCCTCTGCCATCAGGCTGATGCCCGGACTGGAGGAGGAGGTCATCACTCTTTTGCCACAACCTGCGGCACCATATACCATGTGGATGGAAGCAATTTCACTCTCAGCCTGAAGTACAACCATGCCAGTCGATTCCCAGGGACGAAGTGCCATCAACGACTCCATCACCTCCGACTGTGGTGTGATCGGATATCCGAAATAACCATCGCAACCGTACCGTATGGCCGCCTCTGCGATCACTTCGTTTCCTTTCATCAATCTTAATTCACCCATATTTGGATTTTTTTAATTGATTAACCTTATTCTACTTTTAATCTGTAAACCGTAATGCAACTGTCGGGGCAAACCGAAGAACAGTTGGAACATCCGATACAGGACTCGGGATTTTCCATGTAGGAATAGTGATAACCCTTGCTGTTGACATCGCGGTTGAGCCCCAGGGTCTTGGTTGGACAAGAGACGACACAAAGGTTGCAACCTTTGCAAACTTCTGAATCAACAACAACTGCTCCTATGACTTTAGCCATTTTGTTTGTGTTTTAATTTCAAATTTCGGCATTGGAAATGAGGTCATTTATGACTTTTATCCTGTATCCGATATCTTACATATTTTCAAAAAACAGGTATCTCAACTTTCAATTTGTAAGTTGGCCGTAAAATCCCGTTGAAACTGATTCAATCTTGTTTCGAGATCTTTGAATTGATCACGGCGTACATTGGAGACACACGCCCTCAATCCCTCTTTTGCGCTCCCGGTATTGCCCAATGAGATGGCACTGATGCCATAAAAGAGCAGTTGATGGAGCAATTGGGCTCCACTCATTCCAGGAAATGCGATTGTGAAAGTAGAAACCATCACCGATGGGTTGACCCAAGTCATTTTCATAGACAATCACGAACCCATTCTTGACAAAAAGCTGTTTCATGATATGGGCCTTTTCGCCGTATTCCTTTACTTCACCAATAAAATCGTAGGCACCGTCGTTGGCATGTTTGAACATGGCCGCCAGTGCAAACTGTGCAGAATGTGAGGTGCCTGAGGTCATGGCATAGAGAACTCTGTGGACAATGGCGTTTCCGAATCCATGAACGTGCAGGCGGTCGCTGAGATTTTGGGAGTGCCTGTGGTACAACTGGTCGGAAATGATTAGCACCCCTATTCGTTGACCGGCGTAGGAGAATACTTTTGAACTGGAGATCATCATCACCCAGTTCCCTGTGTATCTTGCGACGGTAGGCTGATAAGGCGGAACTCCCGGTTTGGAGAGATCTTGCCGGAAGTCCATGGCAAAATAGGCCAGATCCTCAATGACCACCACATCATATTTATTGGCAAGTTCGCCAATGATCTTCAACTCAGCTTCCGTCAGGCAAACCCAGGATGGATTGTTGGGATTGGAATAGATGATGTTGCAAATATCTCCCTTTGACAGGTATGATTCCAGCTTTTCCCGTAACTTTTCCCCCCTGAAGTCATACAGATCAAAAGACTGGTATTTTTGGTTCATCACCATCATTTGTTGCTTCTGGACAGGAAAACCCGGATCAATGAAAAGGGAGGTGTCCCGCTCTTTTTCACGGGAAGCGGTGACGAGGAATGCGGCATAACTGCCCTCCATAGAACCGACAGTCGGTATGCAACCTTCTGGTTTTACATCGATGTCCATGAATAGCTTTACAAATCTGGAGGCCTCATTTTTCAGGGAGGGGATGCCGTCAATCTGTGGATAGAGTGAAGCCACCCCGTTGCGAAGGGCTTCAATCTCAGCCTCAACCCCTACTGCGGAAGGCGGCAGTCCGGGGATGCCCATCTCCATCCGGATGTACCTGATCCCCGTTGCTGCCTCGATACTGCTCACCAGTTGCACAATCTCCCTGATGGAGGCATATCCGATCTCATCCACTTCGAGTGCGGCAATCTTCTCTTCGACGATTGATTCCGGAATCGGTGTATTTTTCATCTTAAAACTCTTTCATCAAATCATTGATCCAGGAGGAGACACGCTCTTCCGTCAATTCGGGTTCAAAGTCTTCGTCAATGGGAAGTCCGATGAACTGCCCATCTACGATGGCCTCGGAATCCTGAAAAGTATAACTTTCCGTACTGACTCCCCCGAAAAGCTGTCCCTTGTTCTGTTTAATTGTCTTGCCGAGCAGTCCCATGGAATCTACAAAATGGTAGGCATAAGTGATGTGGTCACCCAATCCGAAAATGGCGATCCGTTTACCGGTGAAATCAAAAGCAGATACTGCCGGGAAGAATTTTGACCAGTCGTTGTTGTCAAACTTCTGCTGCCAGGTATCTTTTCCGATGGTAGAGATCCCAAAAATAATTTTGGGATACTTTTGAAGGTCGGATGCAGAGGCTTCCGCAATGTGAATCAGATCGACTTTTTCATTGCCGATTTTAGATGCGACCAATTTGGCAACCCGGTGAACCGATCCGTTCAACGGTCCGAAGAAGATGGCAATTTTTTCCATAGTACTATTTTTTCAAGAGTTAATATCAGCTTTTTTGTATTCACCCAGGATGGCCAGACTGGAGACATTTTTCAACACCTGGTGGATGGCCCTTTCATAATCCCCTTCAGAATCCCATTCTACATCGACATGCATCGTGTATTCATTCGGTTTTCCCAGAACCGGGACCGATTGGATCTTGTTCAAATTGATTTTGTTTTCAGAGAAAATATTGAGGACACGGGCCAGTGCCCCGTAATAGTGCCCAACTTCGAAACAGAGGGAAGCCTTGTTGTTACGGTCACTCAGCGTCGCGTGTTTGGAAAGTATCCAGAACCGTGTGTAGTTTTTCTTGTTTGATTCGATGCCTTTATCCAGAATTTCAAGACCATACAGGTTTGCTGAGCGAAGATTGCTGATGGCTGCAGCATGCATGATTTTTTCGTCGTGGATCAGTTTGGCCACCTTGGCATTGTCGCCCAACTCCTTGCGTTCTGCATTGGGAAAATGTCTTTCGAGGTAGTCGGCGCATTGCAGGAAAGATACGGGATGGGAGTAAATTTCCTTGATATCCTTCTTTTTCACTCCGGGGAAAACCATCAGGTTCATTTGGATGTGGATGTAGATTTCTCCGATGATCTTCAGGTGATAATCACGAATCAGGGCATAGTTCTGAAGCAAGCTTCCGGCAATGGAATTTTCAATGGCCATCACCGAACAATCCACCTCATCGCGGTCGAGCATGTCACATACCTTCCGGAAGGTAAAACATTCGACGATCTCCGCCTCTTCTCCAAAATATTTCAGGGCGGCATCTTCGTGAAAACTACCTTTGATCCCTTGTATTGCGATTTTCTTCATGAACAATTTTCTTTAAATAGCGGCCTCCTCAAATTCCCAACCTTTTCAGGAAACAGGAACGCAAGGTAAAAAAAAAACGACAAAGTTCAGCCTTCGGTTATATTCTGTAGAGGTCACTGGCCCTGACCAATTCCATGCTGTGCAGGGTCAGAACATCTATGCACTTCTCCAGTTGATCCGGTTTTATGACCACATTGGCCGAATCACCCACCGAAAAAGCATAAAGGTATTCGATGGCCACTTCATTTTCAGATAGAATCTGCAGGGCCCTTGCCAGTGCACCAGGTTGATTGGGGCAATTCAAACAGACCACCTCCGTCAGGTTGACGGAGAAATTATGTTCCCGAAGGACTTTGAGCGCCTGCTCATGATCTGAAACGATCAGTCTCAGGATGCCGAATTCTGAGGTGTCAGCAACGGAGAAAGCCGACATGTTGATCCCAGCCTTGCCAAGGATGGCGGAAACTTCGTACAGCCGGCCTGATTTGTTTTCCAGAAAAACGGAGAGTTGTTTGATGATCATAGGATGGAGAAGTTATGAGTTGAGAGATATGAGATATAAGACTTGAATTGATCGTTGATGTTCATTAATCGGTGAGGGTTAGTTCGATGGCTAATTTCTCCGATTTACCATTGATTTTAAGAAGTTGTCCTTCGTTGAGCCATTTTCCATCTCGGAACCACCAAAAAGATGTATTCGCATCGTCAAAGAGGGTTCCAAAATATGGATCGTATCGAATTTCACGTATTTTCTTATTTGAACCCTCCATTGTATAAACGATTTCATGACCATTGCTTTCGACGAGGAGTGATTCTAAAGCAACAAAGAAACCGTTTTTCGGAAACAGGATTTGGTATTTTGTCAAGTCGATGGGTAACTTAACCTTTCCTTTTTTAGTTTTAACGAGGAGGTTTTCTTTAAGTATATCCTCCGAAGGTTCCCCTTTTTCATTAGCTGATAGCAGGCGAAGATTAAAAATAGCGCTGACTACTTCACTTTTCGCGAGGATTCTTAGGCTTTTGATACAAGGTGTTCTTTCATAATCGGGTGAATATTTAAAATATTTTGCAACAATCCAAGGTTGCGTAGATGAAGCTAAATAGTTGTGGATATTGAATTTATGAAATGCTTCCAGAATTCTTTCCTTGTGTTTTCCGGGATGGACAGCGATCTCCTCAATCAGATAGATCTTTGGAATTAGTTCGATGGTCGGCCGGTATTGGTCAATGGTGGTTTGCTGAGATTCATATCCTATTGCTGTGACAATCAGTTTTTTGCCAATGAGACATTCTTTGAAGGAAAATTGCCCCTTTTCGTCTGAGGTGGTTCCAATATTTTGGTTTTCCACCCAAATATTGGCGTAGGCAATTGGTTTCCCCGATTTTTTATCCATCACAATCCCACTGGTCTGTGCCAGAATAGTTGCCGGAAAGAAATAGAGTAAAAGCAATACCAATTTTTTCATCTTCATTTTCATGCAAACTCATGTCCCATGTCTAAGGTCACATCACGCATATCTCATGTCTCATATCTTATATCTCATG
>TBL_comb47_HYPODRAFT_10000146_pt1 | contig 88048 bp, 77 predicted proteins | sample TroBogypolimnion_40_FD_10682 | JGI IMG/M metagenome (IMG submission 10682) | reverse complement strand
GCCTCGATGTAGGCCCTGATCTGATCCCGCACCAGACGGTAGCTGTCAAGCCGTTCTGCCTCGGTCTTTGCCTGGGCGGCAAGCTGCGGCGGGTCGGGAAAGCCATGATGGATCAATTTCCCCGGAAAATAGGGGCAGGTTTCATGGGCATGGCCGCACAGGGTTATTACATAATCAAAGCGCTGCACCGGCAGCTCCTCGAGCAGCGTGGAGCGCTGCCCGGAAATATCCACACCGGCCTCGGCCATCACCTGCACCGCGAGTGGATTGAGACCGTGTTTCTCGATCCCGGCGGACCAGGCCTCGATCACCTCGCCGTGTAAATATCTGGCCCACCCTTCGGCCATCTGGCTGCGGCAAGAATTGCCGGTACAGAGAAACAATACGCTGATTTTCTTCATAGGATCCGAGGGCTCCATTTTTTTTTCAGAACAGGCTGAACCTGACATTCCAGCCGCTGGCCAGGATGGTCCCCATGATCGGCGCTTTGATCTCACGAGGGTGTAAGCTGTATTCATGCGGTGCCATAGTCGCATACTGGGCAACACTGCCGAGTCGCCTTGGGCGCACCCTGAAGAAGGGCAGAGGAATGCGGAGAAACCCTATTTTCACCCGATCCGGGCAGATCAGAAAGTCTGCAGAACGTATCCGGTCCACCAACAGCACTGTCCGCGTGGCCGGGTCAAATCGGCAATGCAGCTCATAGAGGCTGCAGATGCCAAGGCTGCTGAACAGCTCACACCACTGCATTTCCTGATACCGCCAGGTAACAATCAATGTATGCCGTTTCGTGCGCACCTGCACCGGTCCCTTTGTGCCATTGACGCTCAGCAGTCGCTCCTTTAGCTGTTCCAGGGAGACCGGCTCACCTTTTCCCGGGAACAGCCAGATCGTATTGATGAGTCGGCCCAGCACAGGAATAAATGACAAAACCGCCAGCACCGCCCAGATGCAAACCGCCAGGGTGTAGTTCGACTGATCCAGCTGATCCTTGACCACCAGCAGCGGCAACAGGCTGACCAGGTAGGCAACCAACAGCAGGAACAACCAGAAAAACGTCAAAAAATACCGTTTCAGCATCATCAATCGCCCCTTGCCTTAGGCAGCGTCAACGGACTCTGGCAACAGCCTGAGCGTGCCGGTGCCGGACTCCATGATCGCCTCCATGCCAATGGGCAACGTCAGGTTGTTTTCCTGATGGCCCACAGGAAAAGCGGCCCAGACCGGATATTCAGGCCCGACCAGCTCCATAACCCGGCCCCAAACCGCTTCCTGGAGACGAAGCGTTGCCTGTCCATTGTCGTCACCTGTATCAAAGGCACCCAGCAGCAGCCCGGCCAGCCGTTCCAGGCGACCGGCAAGGGCCAGCTGGGTCAACATCCGATCCAGCCGGTAGAGGGCTTCACCGGTATCTTCAAGCAGGAGGATACAGCCATCCCAGTTGCTGTCCCAGGAGGTACCGAGCAAATGCACCAGGGTAGTCAGGTTGCCGCCGACCAAGCGGCCCCTGCCCGTGTTGCTGCGCAGTATTTCCAATCCACGGGGCTTGATCCGTTCGGGAAAATCGCCGGTCAGCAGGGAAAAAAGGGCGTCCACGCTCTGCGCATCGCTCCGAGCCAGCGAGGTCGCGACCGGCCCGTGCAGGGAAACTATCCCGGCATGATGCAGCAGACCGTTGAGCAGCACGGTGACATCGCTGAAACCGACCAGAAATTTGGGATGCCGCCGAAACAGGTCCATATCCAGGTGAGGAATGAGGCGCAGGCAACCGAATCCGCCGCGGATCGCCAGCACGGCCTTGACTTCTTCGTCGCTCCAGAGGGCATGCAGGTTGTCCGCCCGCTGGGCATCGCTATCAGCGAGATATCCTTCCCGCGCCTCGACAGGGCCTCGGACTTTAACCACAAAGCCCATATCCGTAATCAGCCGGATCCCTGCCTGCAGATGCCGCATCTCGCGGACTGGACCAGCCGGGCAGAGCAGCCCGATGGTGTCGCCTCGCTTCAACCAGGGTGGCAGGATCGGCCGATCATTATTCATTGCTGCCACTATTGAGGCTATAGATGAGCTGCAGACCGATGAGGGTCAAATGCGGGTCAATCTCGTCAATGGTCTGGCAATAGGGGTTAATCAATTCCGCCATGCCGCCGGTGGCAATGGTCTGGGCCCGTTCCTGGTCCGGGGTCAGCTGCTTGCTCAGCACCTGCACCATCCGGTCGACCAGTCCACCGAAGCCATAGAGCATCCCGGAATGGATGGCCTTGACCGTGGTGGTGCCGATGGGATGATCCGGGGTGACTTCGATATCGAGCCGCGGCAGCTTGGCCGTGCGGGTGGCCAGGGCATCCAGCGAAATGCCGATACCCGGATGAATGGTGCCGCCGACATAGGCGGGTTCCCCATTGACACAGTCAAAGGTGATAGCCGTGCCAAAATCGATAACGATCAACGGTGAATGAAAGCGCTCCCAGGCAGCCACGGCATTGACGATGCGGTCGGCCCCGACCTCGGCCGGGTTTTCAGTCTTTATTTCCATACCGAAAGTGAGGGTATGGGAGACCGTAAGCGGCGGCTGCGACAAGTGACGCAGATAACTGCGGGCAAAATGCAGCCAGCTGGTCTCCAGGGTCGGCACCACCGAGGCGACGATAAAGCCGGTAATCTTGGTCGGATCGATGCCCGCCATCTGGAACAGACCGTGGTAGCGGATCGCCAGTTCGTCAGCAGTGCGGTCCCGGCGGGACTGCAGTCGCCAATTCCCCATCAGCTTGCCGTTTTCGAAGATACCGCTGACGGTATGGGAGTTTCCAACATCTACGGCAAAAAGCATAGGGTCACCTGTCTGAACAGTTAAAGGAAGAAGCAGGAGTTTGTTTTTTCTAGCCAGCGCTGGTAAGATATTCTAATTTGCAAAAATATTCCAGCCTGAGCAGCGGCAGGAAAAGGTATGGCCCAATTTTCATGGAGAAACCAATGACACCCTACATCCAGGTGGTCACCACTGTGGCCGACAAAACAAGTGCGGAGCAACTGGCCGCTCTCCTGCTGGAACAACGGCTGGCCGCCTGTGTCCAGATTGCACCTTGCGATTCCTGGTACCGCTGGCAGGGCGAAATCGAACAGAGCCAGGAGCTGGTCTGCACCATCAAATCCCGACGCGATCTCTTCCCTGAATTGTGCCGGACGATCCGAGCCCATCATCCCTACCAAGTCCCTGAAATCCTGGCCACGCCGGTGGTCGCCGGGACCGAGACGTACCTGAACTGGCTCGAGAAGGAACTGCGCCCTCCCCAGGAGATGGTGGCCTGATGACCCAGGAGGAGAACAAACCAGGGCGTCGCCGCCGGGCAAAAAAAGAATTCCGCTGCCATTGCTGTAAAGAGGCAAAGCCTTTTTGCTGGAACTGCGGCTGCGGTTTCCAGATCTGCCCCGACTGCTTCGAGGAAAACAAATGGGGCATCAGCAACGGCCCGACCTGGGTTTGTCCGGACTGTGAACGGGTCCACATGATGGAGTGATTTTCTCCTGCCAGGCAGCAAATCTGATATGCGCTTATCTTTTGACTTGCGGGTTGCAGGCAGGTACAGTGCGCCGCCGGACAGACGATTTATTAACAGCATACTCTATTCCCCTACCAGATAACCATCCATGACCACCCATCAGTACGACGAATCCAAGATCAAAACCCTCAGTTCGCTCGAGCATATCCGCAAACGGCCGGGCATGTACATCGGTCGTTTGGGTGATGGCTCGCATCCGGACGACGGCATCTACATCCTCCTCAAAGAAATCCTGGACAATGCCGTCGACGAGTTCATTATGGGCTGCGGCAAACGGATCGATATCGCCATTGACGAAAACGGCCTCTGCCGGGTCCGGGATTTCGGCCGCGGCATTCCGCTGGGCAAGGTGGTGGAATGTGTCTCGGTCATTAATACCGGCGCTAAATATAATACCGATGTCTTCCAGTTCTCAGTAGGCCTCAACGGTGTCGGCACCAAGGCGGTCAATGCCCTGTCGTCCCAATTCAATGTCTTTGCCTTTCGCGACGGCAACTATAAAAAGGCCACTTTTTCCCAGGGCGTGCTGCAAGCGGAGGAAGAAGGCGAGACCAAGGAAAAAAACGGCACGCTGATTGAATTCCTCCCTGACACCGCGGCCTTTCCCGAATACCATTTCGATCCGCAGTACGTGGAGCAGCGACTCTGGCGCTATGCCTATCTCAATGCCGGTTTAAGCCTCTATCTTGACGGCAACCTCTATTTCTCGAAAAACGGCCTGCTTGACCTGCTGGATCGCGAGGTCAACAGCGAACGCATCTATCCACCGATCCATTTCGCCGACAAATCGCTGGAATTCGCCTTTACTCACACCGACGACTACAACGAATCCTATTTTTCCTTTGTCAACGGCACCTACACCAGCGAGGGCGGCACCCATCTTTCCGCTTTCCGCGAGGGTATTCTCAAGGGCGTCAACGAATTCACCGGCAAAAAATACAATGGCGATGATGTCCGCGACGGTATCGTCGGCATCCTCTCGGTCAAGGTGCAGGAACCGGTGTTCGAATCGCAAACCAAGAACAAATTGGGCAACACCGAGATCCGTGCCGGCATCGTCAATACGGTCAAGGATGCGGTAGTCACCCATCTCTACATGTACCCGGAGACCGCCGAGGTCTTTGTCGACAAGGTGCAGCGCAACGAACGCATTCGCCGCGAACTGCAGTCGGTCCGCCGCGACGCCAAGGCCAAGGCCAAGAAAATCGCCTTCAAGATCCCGCAGCTCAAGGACTGCAAGTACCACCCCTCGCGCGGCAACGCCTCCAAACCTGGGCGGGAGAACATGCTGTTTATTACCGAGGGCCAGTCAGCCGCAGGTTCGATCGTCAGCAGCCGCGACCCCATGACCCAGGCGGTCTTTTCCCTCAAGGGCAAGCCGATGAACGTGTTGGGGCAACGACTGGACGTGCTCTACAAAAACGAGGAAATGTACTCGCTGATGCAGGCGTTGAATATTGAGGATTCGATCAGCAACCTGCGCTTTGATAAGGTCATCCTCGCCACCGACGCCGATGTCGATGGTCTCCATATCCGCAACCTCCTGCTCACCTTCTTCCTCCACTACTTTGAAACGCTGGTCAAGATGGAGCACGTCTACATCCTGGAGACGCCGATTTTTCGGGTACGCAATAAGGAAATGACCTTCTACTGCTATTCCGATCAGGACATGGAAGAGGCGATCACCGCCCTCAAAGGTAAGAGTAAGGCCGACCGCAGTATCGAGATGACCCGATTCAAAGGGTTGGGCGAGATCTCGCCGCCCGAGTTCAAGCAATTCATCGGCGCCGATATGCGGATCAAACAGGTGCGAATCGACAGTTTAAGCGAAGTGAGCCGGGTGCTGCGGTTTTATATGGGCAAAAACACCCCGGAGCGCAAACAGTACATTATGGATCATCTGATAGTGAGGCCGATATGAGCGAGACGATCGAGCCGCAGCGCGGCAAGCTGCACCAGATGTTTGACACCAATTTTCTGGATTACACCGCCTACGTCATCCGCGACCGGGCCATTCCCGACGTCGACGACGGCCTTAAGCCGGTACAGCGGCGCATTTTGCAGACCCTGCACAATATGGATGACGGTCGCTTTCACAAGGTGGCCAACGTGGTCGGCGAGACCATGAAACTGCACCCGCACGGCGATCAATCCATCTTCGCCGCCCTGGTCAATCTGGCCAACAAGGGTTTTCTCATCGACCGCCAGGGGAACTTCGGCAATATCTTCACCGGCGATCAGGCCTCGGCCCCCCGCTATATCGAATGCCGTCTGTCGCCGCTGGCTCGTGAAACCCTGTTCAACAAGGACCTGACCGAATTCATCGACTCCTACGACGGCCGTATGCAGGAGCCGGTCAGTCTGCCGGCCAAAATCCCGTTGTTGTTGCTGCTCGGCGCCGAGGGGATTGCGGTGGGCATGGCCACCAAGATCATGTCGCATAATTTCGTAGAGCTGCTCCAGGCCCAGATCGATTATCTGCGCGGCCAGGAGATACTCCTCTATCCCGATTTTCATCGGGGCGGCATCATCGATGTCACCAACTACGACCACGGTAACGGCCGCATCCGCTGCCGGGTCAAGATGACAGAACCGGATCCCAAGACCATTGTCATCACCGAACTGCCCTACAATATCACCACCGAATCGCTGATTGAATCCATCGAGAAGGCGGCCAAGGCCGGTAAATTGAAAATCGCCTCGATCAACGATTACACCGCCGAAAAGGTGGAGGTTGAAATCAAACTGGCGCGCGGCGTGCTGGCCGAAGAGACCATCGACGCCCTGTACGCCTTCACCGACTGCGAGTTGAGCGTTTCTCCCAGCCTGGTGGCGATTGAAGAAAATATGCCGCGGCAGCACAAGGTCGAGGATATTTTGCGACGTAATACCGACCGGCTGCTCAAAAACCTGCAACGCGAACTAACCATTGACCTGGGGCGGCTTGAGGAGAAACTGCACGCCCGCAAACTGGAGCAGATCTTCATCGAAGAACGGCTCTACAAGCAGATTGAGGAAAAAATCAATTACAAGGCGGTGGTCAGCACCATCAAGCAGGCCCTGGTGCCCTATGCCGATGAGCTGTTGCGCAAAATCACCAGCGACGATGTCGAGCGCTTGCTGGAAATAAAGATCCGCCGCATCTCCCGCTACGACATCAACCGCCAGGAAAAAGAGATCAAGGAGATTGAAAAGGCCATCGCCCTGATCAAACAGCATCTCACCGACATGGTGGGCTATACCATCAATTATATTGAGGAACTGATCGCCAAATACGGCCCGCTCTTTCCCCGCAAGAGCGAGTTATGCGCCTTTGATGCTGCCGATGCCCGCTCAGCGGCGATTTCCGATCTCCATGTTATCTATCACCAGGAAAGCGGCTTCATCGGTCACAAAATCAAGACCGAAAGCCAGACGCATGATCTTGAACTTTTTTGTTCCGAATACGACCGGCTGCTGCTGATTTTCAAAGATGGCCTCTACAAGGTGGTTCCGGTACCTGACAAGCTCTTTGTCGGCCCTGATTTGTATTGGATGGGGGTGGTGCGGGGCGATCTGGTGTTCAACCTGATCTATCGCCACGGCCCGGAAAACCTGGCCTATGGCAAGCGATTCGCCACCCCCAAATTCATTCTCAACCGCGAATACCGGCTGTTCGAGGCGGATAAACGCTCGACTATTCTCCTCCTGCTCCTGGGCAAGGAAGGGTTGCGGGTGCGGGTCAGCCTGGCGCCTTCGGCCCGAGCCAAACAGAATGCCGTGGAAATCGACCTGGACGATTTCCTGATCAAAGGGGCCAGCGCCAAGGGCAAACGGATTGCCAACCGCACGGTCCGCCGGGTTTCCGACATTACCGGCACGCCGAAAAAACCTGCGGTCAGCACTCTGGAATTGCCGGGGTTTGCAAGTGGTGATAAGGAGTAAGAGAGTACCCCGGTCTAGGCGCTCAATCCGCAATCCGCAGCCCAGAGAGTCGAGAGTCCGAAAATTGCTCAGATACAATGTGGGCTCTCGATACAACCACTCGCCACATCAGACATCTTCCAATCATTCATTTTGCATTTCTTGCAGGTTGGATAATTGCAACGCCCCCCTAGTTCAAACGCACACCAGATTACCTTCTTTCCTCAATATCCTTCCATAATCCCAGCATAAATCTTTTATTCTTAACGCTAGATTAACATTTATTCTTGACGCCTCTGAAATGAATTGATTAAGAAATACTGAGTGATCACTCGAATTTTTCGAGTGATCACTCAGTATTTCCTTTTTAAGGAGCTGAAGTGGAGAAACAAAAACCAACTCTGCCAACAACAGCATTCCTTTTCCACCCACATAGGCGTTGCGACTCAGTGATGAGCGTGACGCCCACGACGACGGTTCAAGCGTCGGCGCCCCCTCTTTACCCACCAAATAAAACCGCCTCAAGATTGCAGTGTCCTACCACCGCTGTGCAATCTGTCATTCCAAAATTTCAGCATTTTTTTTACCCGCAAGGAATGGGTTGTGCCATTCCAAACGATACTCGACGCTTCATTAAGCACCTAATTGATCATCAATATATAGTAACGGGTTAATAATAGACTGAACTAAAGAAATACCTAAGAGGACGTTCGCTGGGTTCTATATTTGCCTCATAGGTAACATATCGCGCTGATTACAGATCACTTGTTGTAACGTGTTGAACAAAAACCGCTTTTGCGAAAAATACTCCTGGTCTTCGAACGAAGACGTACAGGGGCGATAATCAACTCAAACAAGAAGGAGAGAGCGTATGAAAATTACCAGGAGGAGTTTTCTGTCCATATCCGGTTCGATTGGATCAGGGGTCGCCCTAACATCGCTGGGACTCGATCTCACTGCCTTGAAGGCGCATGCTGCGGAGCTGAGTAAAACAGACCGGATCCGCAGGGCGAAGCAGTCAACCACCATCTGCTGCTACTGTTCCGTGGGCTGCGGTCTGATCTGCAGCACCGATATGACCGGAAAAATCTTCAATATCGAGGGCGACCCCGATCATCCGATCAATGAAGGCTCGCTCTGTGCCAAGGGCGCCGGAATCTTCGGTCTCACCGAGGTCAATGAGCACCGCCTGCGCAAGGTGCTCTACCGTGCCCCGAAAAGCGACAAGTGGGAAGAAAAAGACTGGGAGTGGTCGCTGAACCGGATCGCCCGCCTGGTCAAGGATACCCGCGACCAGGATTTCATCACCCACAATGAGAAAGGCGAGCTGGTCAACCGGGTGGAGTCCATCGGCCACTACGGCACTTCCAACATCAGCAACGAGGAGTGCTGGACCTTAAGCATCGCCTGCCGCGCCATGGGCCTTATCAACATCGATCACCAGGCCCGCGTCTGACACAGTCCATCCGTAGCGGCTCTGGGAGAGTCGTTTGGCAGGGGTTCGATGACGAACCATTATATTGACCTGAAGAACAGTGACTGTATCCTAATCATGGGCAGCAATGCCGCTGAAAATCACCCGATCGCCTTCAAATGGATCCTCCGCGCCAAGGACCGCGGCGCCAAAATTATCCACGTCGACCCCCGGTACACCCGCACCTCGGCCCGTTGCGATTATCATGTACCGCTTCGTTCCGGCACCGATATCGCCTTCCTGGGCGGGATGATCAAGTACATTATCGACAATAATCTCATTCAGGACGAGTACGTTAAGTACTACACCAATGCCTCGCAGATCATCAGCCCGAACTATGATTTCCAGGACGGCTTGTTTACCGGCTTTGATGCCGAGAAGCGGAGCTATAATAAAAAAACCTGGACCACTGAGAAAGACGAGAAGGGTATCCCCGTCCGCGACTACACACTCGAAAACCCGCGCTGCGTGTACCAGATGCTGAAAAAGCATTACGAGCGCTACACCGTGGAAAAGGTTTCCTCGATTACCGGTGTCTCTAAAGAAAACCTGCTCAAGGTCTACAAGGAGTATGGGGCCACCGGGGCTCCGAACAAGGCTGGCACCGAATGTTACGCCCTGGGCTGGACGCACCATACCACCGGCAGCCAGATCATCCGGGCTATGTCGATCATCCAGCTGCTGCTTGGCAACATGGGGGTCTGCGGCGGCGGCATCAACGCCCTGCGCGGCGAGCCGAACGTCCAGGGTTCGACCGACCACGCTATTCTCTACAATATCCTGCCCGGCTACTTGAAAATGCCAACCGGCTCCATAGACACCCTGGCCAAGTATAACGAGAAATATACCTCCAAGTCCACTGACCCCCAGTCGGCGAACTGGTACCAGAACTACCCTAAATACACGGTCAGTTTCCTGAAGGCGATGTGGGGCGATGAAGCCACCCCGGAAAACGATTTCGGGTATTCCTGGCTGCCCAAGATGGACGACGGTAAACACCACTCCATCATGCACACCATCGACGCGATGTATGCGGGCAAGATCAAGGGGTTCTTTGCCTATGGCTCCAATATCGCGGTCAGTAGCCCGAACTCGAACAAAGTCCGCAAAGGGTTGCAGAAACTGCAATGGATGGTCAACGTCAATCTCTTTGATAACGAGACGGCCTCGTTCTGGAAAGGACCCGGCGTCGATCCGAAGACGGTCGATACCGAGGTCTTCCTCCTGCCAGCCTCCGCCAGCATGGAAAAGGCCGGCAGCCAGAGCAACTCCGGCCGTTGGGTCCAGTGGCGCTACCGAGCCGCCAATCCGCCGGGTGAGGCCATGTCTGACGGCACGATCACCATGCTGATCATGGATGCCATTCGGGCGCTCTACCGGGAAGAAGGTGGGGCCTGTTGGGAACCGATCCTCAATCTGAAATGGGATTACCGCAACAGCCTGGGCCGTTTTGACCCGCTGAAGGTTGCCAAACAGATCAACGGTCACTACACCAAGGATCTGGTCATCGAAGACAAGGTCACGGGCTCCAAGGAAGTCAACAAGAAAGGCGAAACCGTGCCGTCCTTTGCCAAGTTGCTGGCCGACGGCTCGACCTCCTGCGGCAACTGGTTGATGGCTGGCAGCTTCGACCAGAAGGGGGAAAACAAAATGGCCAAACGCGGCAAAGAAGATCCGACCGGGTTGGGCCTCTATCCCGACTGGGGCTTCGCCTGGCCGCTCAACCGGCGCATTATCTACAACCGCGCCTCCTGCGATCCGCAAGGAAAACCATATAATCCAAAGATGAAACTGCTGGAGTGGGTTGGAGACAGATGGGTCGGCGATGTCGCCGATGGTCCCTGGCCGCCGCTGGCGGACAAGGAAAAGGGCAAATTCCCCTTCATCATGAAGGCGGACGGTGTAGGCGCCCTATTCGGCCCGGGCATGGTCGAAGGCCCCTTCCCGGAACATTACGAACCCATGGAAGGTCCCTTGACCAAGAATCCCCTCTCCGGTCAGCTCCTTAATCCAGCCGTCAAAGTCTTCAAGAGTGATCTCGACACGTTCGCCAATGCCGACCAGAAGTATCCTTATGTTTGCACGACCTACTCTGCAACCGAGCACTGGTGTTCCGGCTTCACACGCTGGCAGCCGTGGCTCCTGGAGGCGATGCCTGAGGCGTATGTCGAAATAAGTGACAAGCTCGCCGAAAAGCTGGGGCTCAAGAACGGTGAACGCGTCAAGGTCGCCTCTATTCGGGGACAAGTAACCTGTGTGGCCATGGTCACCAAACGCCTCAAACCCTTTGAGGTGGAAGGCAAGGTCATCCATCAGGTGGGTATGCCATGCAATTATGGCTGGTTTAACCCTGTAGAAACCGCGGACGATTCTGTCAACCACCTGACCCCAGCCGTGGGTTGCCCCAATACTTTCTGTCCGGAGTATAAGGCCTTCATGGTTAACGTCAGCAAGGTTTAAGGGGGGAGAATATGTCACAAGAACTTATCAAGTTGATCGATCTGTCCCGCTGTACTGCGTGCCGCGGTTGCCAGATCGCCTGTAAACAGTGGAACGAGTTGCCGGCCTCAAGAACCAAGAATACCGGTAGTTATCAAAACCCCCCTGATCTTCAGTGGAACACCTGGACGCTCATCCGTTTCCAGGAACATGTTGATCGCAGCGGCAGCGTCAAGTGGTTGTTTCGAAAAGACGGCTGCATGCACTGCACCGATGCAGGCTGTGCGAAGGTTTGCCCTACCGAGGCCTTGTATCACACCGAATTCGGCAACGTCAGCCTCAATGTCGACAAGTGTATAGGGTGCAAAGCCTGTATGTATGCCTGTCCCTTCGGTGTACCGAAATTCAATGCCGCAACCAATAAAATCTACAAATGTGATCTCTGCTATACCCGTCTCCAGGGCAATCAACCGCCGGCCTGCGTGCTTTCCTGCCCGACCGGCGCCCTGCAGATTGGGCCCAAGGATACGATGCTCAACAAAGCCTATAAGCGGGTGAAAGAACTCGGCGGCGACGCCAACGTCTATGGCGATAAGTTCGTTGACGGCACCCATGTTGTTTATGTGCTACCCGAGAAAGCCGAAGTCTATGACAATCTCCCCAAGGATCCCAAAATTCCTTTGCAGATCATTGTCTGGAAAGAATTCCTGAAACCAGCCGGACTTATGGTCGCCGGTGCGGTCGTGGCAGGCGCATTCCTCCACTACATCACCCATGGCCCCAAAATGCCCGAAGAGGAAACTACCAGTGAAGGAGGGACTACATCATGAGAAAAGGATTGATTAAGGCCACTCGACCCTTCGAGCGTGTTGTGCACTGGTGTTTAGCTCTTTCCTGCTTCCTGCTGTGTATCACTGGGATGGGCACGATGTACCACTCTCTGAACTTTATCGGGGCCGTTATAGGCGGCATGGCCAACCTGAGAATGCTCCACCACTACGGGGGACTCTTTTTCGGGGTGAGCCTGGTCGTTGCCATCGGCCTGTTTTGGAAGGAGGCCGGCCGGTTCTCTGCCAAGGAAGACTGGCCATGGATCAAGGAGGGCGGCGGTTTTCTCTGGCATGTCGAAAACATTCCGGAAGTGGGCAAATTCAATCCCGGTCAGAAGATATTCTTTCTGGTGGTTGCCTTAGGTGGAGCGGCTATGTTGACAAGCGGACTGCTCATGTGGTTCCCGCTCAGTTTCAGCAAGCAACTGGTCCGGACGATGTATGTCGTCCACTCCCTCGGATTTCTGTTTATTTTTGCCTTTGTGTTCGTCCACCTCTATCTGGTCACCATCGGCGCGCCTGGCTCCTCTCCGGCGATGTTCACCGGTTGGGTGACCAGAGGCTGGATGAAAAAACAGCACCCCAAATGGTTGAAGGAAATGGAGAAGAATGGCACGTTAGAGGTTTATGGTGGCAATGGTGGCAATAAGACCTCCAGCAGCTAAGGCTACTGAGAGCCACTTGCGTTGAAGCTCTGCTCGTAACTCTCCAAGATCCGTCGTTCGTCAGAGACCGGAGCGTTCTCCACGTTCCGGTCTTTTTGTCTCGACCTGCCATCATGGCAGCATTCCACATATTCACACAAGGTTGCCCCTATCATGACAAGCATCACTCCAAAAATCGAGGAACTGGCAGCGGAAATTGATCGGCTGGCCACTGAAAAACCCCATGCCGCCAGCCTGTTGCAGGCCTTCGGCCCCCTGGTGCTGGCGCAGCATCGCTGGCTGCTGACCAGGCAGGAGACGACCAGAACTTTCCCGATCGATCCGCTCAAATATCAGGGAGGCATCTCGCTAATTCAGCAATGCCGGCTTTTCCTGCCGGAAGATCCCTGGCAGGATGCGGGTGCCTCCGTTGCCAATGCCATCGGGCAAGGTTTTCCCCAATTCGCCGAGGATATGCAGCGGCTGTCGCAACACATCAGGAAAGAATCGTATGATTGCTACGCCATGTGCGATTCGTCAGACGACAACGATCAATTCGCCGATGCAGCTAAAAAACTTGGTATCGATCCGGTTGCCCTGCACCTCTTTCAACGCTACCTGACGAAGATGATGTTGACCAAAAGAGCGCAGGACATGGCCACGGAACTCGCCTCCTTATCGTGGAAGAAAGGCTACTGCCCAATCTGCGACAGCTTTCCGCACCTGGCTATCATTCGGGAAAAAGGTCTGCGCTGGCTGCAATGCTCCACCTGCAGTCACCAGTGGTCCTTCCCCCGGTTAACCTGCCCGCATTGCGACCATGAGGATGCGCAAGAAACGAATTATCTATTTGTGGAGGGAAATAAAGAAGACACCGCTTTCACCTGCGACAAGTGCCTAAAATACCTAATCACCAGCAACCAATCGGGCAATATCCGCCAGAGCCATGCCGAACTTACCGCTCTCAGCCTCGCCCACCTGGATCTTATCCTGCAAGAAAAGGGCTTTCTGCCGATGGCGGAATGTGAATGGAACACCTTCACCGCTCCTCAAGAGAAGAAAGAGCCGTAACCCCACCAATTTTACACAAGACGCTCTGTGGAGAATCTGCTACTAATTACCGAGGAGACGTTCTGCTAACGACATAAGCCCTGCCCACCCCGGACGAAAGAGGAGAGGGGTGGTATAGTGACGCAGCCTGTTGACCCCTTAGCGGCACTCCTCTGAATATGTACCACAACTCAAATATTAGTTCGTCCTCCGCCTTTTCAATGAGCAGTTCTCTACCCCAAAAAAAAACTTGATTCCCTGAATCTTAAGCGAGATATATACATCTTCTATTTATCGTTATGCCCAAATTAATAGTTTGCCAGGATGCTCAAAATTATAGATTGGTCGAGTTTACGAGCTCGGTCACCATCGGTAGGGAGGAGGATAACGATATCGTCCTCGCCTCGCCGCTGGTCTCCCGACAGCATGCCTCCATCGGCCAGCGGGAAAACGGCGACTATGTGCTCTATGATCACGAAAGCAGCAACTCGGTGTGGCTAGAGAACAAAAAAGTCAACGCTCTCCGTCTTGTCCACGGCATGACCTTTCGTATCGTCGACTATTTTTTCACCTTCATCGACGAGCGGGACGACAACCAGCCATCGCGGGTCTTTGCCGGGGAGCACGATCTTCCGCTCGTTGGGCAAAGGCCGATCGACTCGGCCACCATTCTTTTCAATCCGGAACAGGAAAATTTACAACCCCTGCCGGAACCAATGGCCCGATCTCGTCCAGAAGAGGATGCGCCTTTAGCCCCGCTCAGCCGCCTCCTGGTTGAGTTGCATGGGATCGATGAAGAGCAGCTCCTCGAAGAGCGACTTCTTGGAGGCGCGGTGGCCCTCCTTCAGGCGGAGCACGGTTTCCTCGCCCTGCTCAACGAGAAGAACGAACTCATCTACGCCACCACCCATTGCTTTGATCCGCACAAGGAAAGTCGGGATGTCCGCCAGGATGTGGTGCAACAGGTGATGGATCGCGGCTGTCCCCAGAGGGTTGGGGGAGAAGAGCGGGGAGAGAAAGGCAGCCGTGCGACCCAAGGCGGCCCGGCCCGGTCGGTGCTCTGTGCGCCGCTGCTGCGGGAAGGCAAAGCGATCGGCTGCCTCTATCTCGACCATGGCGATCAGGATTTTTTCAGCGCCGCCGCTCTCAGCACCCTGGAAATTCTGGCGCTGGACGGGGCCGTGCTCCTTGACAACCTGATGGGCCGCAAACGGATGCACCGGGAACGGGAGACCTTGAAATCACGCCTGGCCATCAAGGACGAGACCATCATTTGCAGCGAAAAGATGCTCAAACTTTATGAAGACATCCGCACCATCGCTCCCATTAACGTGCCGGTCTTTATCTCCGGCGAGGCCGGCAGCGGCAAGGAGCATGTCGCGGCTGCCCTCCACAGCTTTTCCCAGCGCAAGGGCACCTATATTGCTTTGAACTGCGCCGCCATCCCGGAAGGTCTATTTGAAAGCGAACTCTTCGGCTCCAAAAAAGGCGCCTTTCATGAGGCTATCGACAAGCCGGGCAAGCTGGAACTGGCCGAAGGCGGCACCCTTTTTCTTGATGAGGTGGCCGACATGTCGCCCACCTTGCAGCCCAAACTGCTCCGGTTTATCGAGAACGGCGAGATCACCCGCCTGGGCGAGACCAGGGTGAAAAAGCTCGATGTGCGCGTGGTGACCGCCACCAACAGGGATGTTGCGGGCATGATCCAAGAGCATACCTTCCGCGACGATCTGTTCCAGCGCCTTTCCTGCTTTACCCTGAAGGTGCCGCCGCTCCGGGAGCGGGTGGAGGATATCGAACCCCTGACCCGCTATTTTCTCAAGAAATTCTCCGGCGAATATAACTGGAAGGAGCCCAAGGTCTCGGACAATGGTTTGCAGGTACTCAGCCAGTACCAGTGGCCGGGCAATATCCGGCAATTGCGTAATGTCCTGCTCCGGCTGGCTGTCCAATCCCAGGGCAAGCTGATCACCGACAAAGAGATCCTCGCCTTTTCCGAAGAATTCGGGGCGATGGACACGGCCAAAGTGGATGTCTTCCCCAGCCTGGACGAGGTGGAGAAAAATCATATCAAAGCGGCCCTGGATCGCGCCAGCGGCAACATTTCCGATGCCGCCGGACTGGTGGGCATTGCCCGGTCCACCCTGTACCAGAAGATGAAAAAATACAATATTTCAGGATGATCCCTGCCAAAAAAGCCGTTGCTGTTGTAAAAATGGACAGCCCCTTCTGCGCACTGTCCGTTTTTACAACAAGAGCTTATTACTGAAATCACATATTTTATCAGCCTGTTAGCCTCACCCCCCTGCCAGTGCTGTCCGATTTCCGGACATTTTCTTCGTTTCCTGCAGCACCTCCCCTCTTGCCGTTGTCCACATTTCCAGTATCCCGCGCTACCTGCTCACATCTAACTTATTGTAATAATAAATACATTGTCAGCATAACCGCTCGGCGGCCTCTTCTGGCACTGCCTTTGCTATTCCTCTGGCAGCAGTTGTTGCTATCATTCATCAAACAATTTCTTTTTACGAGGAACTCATTATGCAGAAAAAAACCCTTTTGGCCGTTGCTATTGCTTTCACCCTGTCCGCAGGTTTGGCCAACGCCGAATCTGCCCTCTCCGGATCGACCAATCACAGGGAGAAAGGCCAGGCCAGGCTCCAGGAAACCGTGCAGTCGCGGCAGACCACCAACACCACCCCAAATCATTCCGCCCTGCAATCCCGAGAAGCCCTTCATGAATCGACCAAGGCGACGCATGCATCTGCTCGTCTATCGGCTCATGAAACCGCCAAGGCGGCTCGTATAACCGCTCGCGAATCGACCAAGGCAGCCCATGCGACTGCTAAGGCCGCTCGGGTATCCGCTCGCGAATCGGCCAAGGCTGGGCGTGAAACGGCCAAAGTAACGCGTGAAAATGCTCGCGAATCGGCTCATCACGCCGATTCGACCCTGTCTCGATCGTTTCATCACCAGGAGCAAGAACAGGACCGAAACGGTCACAATACCAGCATGATATCTCGGCAATTTGCCCACAGCCCCTCAAACCATGCCAGTGCCGCTTCCCGGCAAACGGCACATACAACGACCCCAGCCACCGATACAACGGCCAGTTCCACCGCTGCATCAAAAACCTCAGCGACCCAGCCGCAAACCAATGCCCAAAGCGGTCTGAAGGCTGGTATCCAAAACGATGTCAAAAAAGCCGGAACCCTCACCAGCACGGTCAATGGCGGTACTAACAACACAGCCAACGCTGCCTCAATCGCCCTCAAAGGCAGTGCTCGCGATACCGATGCTATAAAAAACACCGTGAACACCTCAGGAAATATCACTGGCCAAGTCAAAGACGGCACCAACAATAGCGCCAATGCCGCCTCCATAGCGGTGGAAGGTGCTGCCGTGAAAGGTCGAGTGAGCAACACTGTAGAGAATACCGGCAATATTGTCGCCACGGTCGAAGGCGGCACCAACAACCGGGCCAACGCTGGCTCCGTTGCCATCAAATAATAACAAGGCTGCTTCCCCCTGCTGCGGCATCTTCTTGCTGCAACAGGGGGGAGCCTCGATCTCTCAATAAGCCAGCTCTCTAGTCTGTGGAGAAAGAAAATGAAAATACTACCCATGCTCACTCTGGGAGCGCTCCTTTTAACCCCGGTGGTCAGCCAGGCCGACCTCCTCGGCATCCGTACGGAAAACAAGGTGCAGGGAGGCGATTACAGGGCCCAGACCAAAGGGGGCAATAATAATACCGCCAATGCCGCCTCTATCCATTTGACCGGGAGCAAGGCCAGGCACGTCAACAACGATGTCCGCGCCACCGGCAAGGTTTCCGCCTTAGCTTCCGGCAACAACAACACCGTCAACAGCGCCTCTGTTGTGATGGAAAATGCTCAAGCAGGCAAGGTGGCCAATACGGTCAAGGCTGACACCATCGGCAATACCGTGCTGGGCAACAACAACACCTCCAATATCGGTTCGGTGATGATGCAGAACGCCTCAGCCGGAACAGTAAATTCCGCGGTCACCGGCGGCAGCCTCAACGGCACCATCGAAGGGAACGATAACCGGCTCAATATCGGCTCGGTGCAGATGACCAATGCCCAGCGAGGTACCGTGAATACCAAAGCGGATCTGGGCAATGTGGCGATTGCGATCAAAGGCAACAAGACCAATACCACCATTGACTCCGTTGTGGCGCAATGAAATAGGCCGGAGGAATAGATCAATGCGAACGCCTGCTGTACTCCAGATTATCATTCTCCTCTTGGCCGGTTTTTACGCCGTTTCTCTCTGTCGGGCCAATGATTTTAACGATGGAATCGAAATCGACGACAGTGTTGAGAAATACAGCGATATCAATACCCCGAATAAAAATTTCTCGTATCTGGCCCAGCGCGCTCGGGGTAAGGCCGCGTCGGGCGCCGGTGCAGTGATTCCGTCGCATGATGGCGCCCTCAACAGCGTCATCATGGAGGCCGGTGCCAAAATGAATGGCGATATCATCATCATCGATCAGTCTAAGGGCAACAGGACGATCATCAACGAATAACTCTGGAGCCGAAGAATGAGCATGTTGTTTTCAAGAAAGAGCGCGCAAGGCCGGTGCCATCCAGGCCTTTTCCTGCTGATACCGCTGGTGGTCCTGAGTCTGACGTCCTGCGGGAAACTAGATCCCCGCAAAGTGAATGTCGATCTGCCCGCGGATATGCCTGAGGTGAAGGAGACCAACTTTGACAAACCACTGGCCGACCTGGGGAACATGACCAAGGTGTACGGTAAGCGGGTCATGATCCAGGGCAAGGACATTGTCGATTTCACCGGGCTCGCACAGTATGCAAGCGGAGAGATACCACAAGACATCACCGAGATGAGCAAAAGCGCCCTCAACGCTATCGGCGGCAATGTCGTCTACATTCCCTACAGCCCGGTGTTTGTAAATAATCAGATGGTCACCGGCTATTCCAACTTTCAAGGGAAATACATCCCGGATATCGTCCTCTCCGGCGGCATCACCGAGTTTGACCGCGGCCTGGAAACCAGAGGCAGCAATACCGATTTTGGGGTCACGAGTAAACCCTTTAACGTTAATCCCTCCTGGGTTCCCGGCGATGTACTCTCGGTGGACTACAACCAGGACGACAGAACCAGCGTCGCACGGATCACCCTGGATTTTAACCTGCTCGATTTCAAGACCTTGTCCGGGGTCGCCAAGATGCAGACCGTCAACTCGATCAACGTGTATAAGGCGGTTGCCGAGAAAGAACTGGCCTTCACCATCTTCGGACCGAGCTTCGGCCTCAAGGGATCGGTGCAAAAGGTGCAGGGACGGCATGCTGCCATCCGCCTGCTGGTCCAGTCGAGCGTTCTGCAAATCGTCGGCAAATACCTCTATCTGCCCTACTGGAAACTGATACCCGGCATGCAGCCCGACCAGGTGGTGCTGGATAAGATTCGACAGGATTACAAAAACTTGAGCCAGGAGGACAAGATCGGCGAAATCCAGACCTGTCTCTATCTGAAGGGATACAATGTTTCGGTCGACACCCGTCTCGACAGCAAAACCCAGGCGGCACTCTCCCGATTCAAGCCTGATTATAACGCGGCCCAAGGGGTCAATGATCCGGAGTTGTATGTGGCCCTGTGGAGTTCGCTTTCCGATAATATGGAGCAGGTGTCCAACCGCCGGGAACTCTTGGCCAAGGCGCTGGGAACATCCAGTCCGGTCGAGCGGGTAGCAAGCGCACCGGCAAAAGCCGCTGACAAAGCAGCGACCAGCAAGGTTGCCAAACAAAAAGCAGAGAGCAATCCTGGAAAGAAGAATGCACCCGTGGAAAAGGCGACTGGTGGTCCTGCTGCCGTAGCTCGGCAGAATACGGACAAAGCGGCGACCGCTGCAACAGGAACCACGATTGCCAAGCAGGAGAATGCACAGGATACCATGCCGCAACTGGTCCACAGCCAACCGGTTTTGGGTAATAAAAATTCAGCGGAGGCAAGGATCAATGAGAGGTATATGGCCGAATAATCAGAAGGGCGGTTTGCTCTTAGGGGGTCTGGCGACCTTGTTGACCTTATTATTAATGGGCGCGGTTAGAAACGAGCCCCCGTTACTGCCGGTGGCCATGCTAGCGGGTGAAAGCAGGGCCATCCCCCTCTCCAGCAACGGCCGGTACCAGATCGCCACCTGGGAGGCGAGCGGAGGATACGGGGCCTTTGTCCTCGACACCTCGACCGGGATAACCAAGATTGCCTACAGCTCCAGCAAGGGGGCAAACGGCAAGGTTGTGAATAATCTTGGTAAACCCTTTGTCCAGATGTCTGCAGTTGAGAAAGCACCACAATGATATTTTTGAAGGAGACGGATATGAAACAGCTGTATAAACAGAGTAAACAGAGCCTGATGGCCTTGAAACCCTTGGCGGCAGAGTTGATCATCCTGGGGCTGGTCCTTGCGATCTGGTTTGTCGCAAGTATTGCAAACGCCGGTACCGGCACCACTGGCCTGCAGGGGTATGGTCTGAAAATTTTCCGAGTTGAATCGGCACTCTACCCCTTTGTCCACGTCTATGTGCGCACCTTTGATCAGGAGATGAATCCCCTGGTAAATCTCAACGTGCTCAACATTGGGGTGATGGTCGAAGGGCGCGCTTACGATCCCAAGAAAAAACAGTACCTTATCCAGCCCATCCGCAACCGGGAAGAGGCAACGCGTACTATTCTGGTGCTTGATACCAACAAGAATTTAAAAGGTGCTGATTTTGAAGCCATGGTCCGGGCAGCGGCCCGTTTCATCGACGCCAAACGGGCCCAGGACCAGGTAGCCCTTCTCGCCTTGGATACCAGCAACGAGGGGTATACGATCCTGTCCAATTTTGACCGGGAAGCCGGTGTTCTCGGCCGTCGTCTTGCCGACCTGCAGCCTCGGAGCGAAAAGACCCGCCTCTACGACGGGGTGGCCGCGGCCATGCAGCTGGCCGGTGGCGCGGTGGGCGGAGATTCCTCCAGTAAGGGCGACTACATCGTCTCCACTTCGATCGTCGTTCTCTCCAGCGGCAAAGATGACGACAGCGCCATCAGCCGCTCCGATCTCATGACCCGGATCTCCAATTTGAAAATTCCGGTGCCCATCTATTCTCTCTGTTTTACCGGTAAGGAGGGCAAAGATCAGCGTAATCTCCAGGCGCTTTCCATCAACTCCTTCGGTAAATACTATGCCATTGGCGGGGCCTATGATACCATCACCCGCAATATTGAGGATATCCAGAACATCATGCAAAACGATTATGTACTCACCTTCCGTTCCTATATCCCGGTAGACGGCGAAAAACACACGGTCAAAATCGGGGTGGAATACCCCACCGGCAGCGGTATCATGTACTATGACACCTCGTCGTTCGAGACCCTTGAACCACCGACGTTTCCCCGAATCCTCGAAGCGCAGCAGAAAATCGACAAAGCGCTCCCCGCTTTAAAAGATGAGGAATTGTACCTGCGCAATCCCTTCGCCCCAGTCGCTGCTCTACCGGCAGTGATGAAAAAATAATGGAATGTTTCTCGGTTGCCGGCTACGTTTAACCGGAATCACGATCCTCCCAAGGTTCAGCCCCATGACCATCTGCAACACGGTCCGGGGCTGAACTTTTTTCTTTCGATTCCTGGAAGCGTGTATGGAATCCTTTGAACAACAGCTTCTCGACCCCCATCTACCCGCCTACCTGGTGGCGCTGGATGCCGGTTTTTCCTACCGGGAATACCGGGTTGCCCCCCAGGGCGTCACCGTCGGCCGCGATGCAGGCCGGTGCGATATTGTCGTTGCCGGGGCAACCGTGTCGCGCCGCCATGTCCGCATCAGTGCCGATGAAGCGGGACAATACCGCCTGGAAGACCTTGACTCCACCAACGGGATCTTTCTCAATGGCAATCGGATTCTTGCCCATGCCGATCTGCACGATGGCGATGTTATCAGCCTGGGTTCAGGCAACGCCAACCATCTTCGTTTTCAATCCCGCAGCAGTGACGACACCCGGCAACTCACCCTGCCCCCGCAAGAACAATGGATGATCGGCCGGGCCCCTGACTGCGACCTCTCGCTGCCCTTTGAGCCGACAGTAAGTGCCCACCACGCCGTCCTCACCCATCACGAGGACTGTCTCCGCATTACCGACAAGCACAGCCTCAACGGTACCTGGGTCAACGGTCAGGCGCCGCAGGAGAGCTGCCTGACGGCTACCGACACCGTGGTTATCGGCTCCACTCATTTCCGCTTTCAGCTTGAAACAGATGGCGTCCTCACCGTGTACCAGCGGGAATACGGCCAGGCTGTTCAGCTGGAATGCGTCGGGCTGACCCGATCGGCCACAAACGGCCGGGCCGGGACCAAGGTGCTGCTGGACGACATCACCCTGTCCCTTGCTCCCGGCGAATTTGTCGGCATCCTCGGTCCCAGCGGCGCCGGCAAGACCACACTGTTGACCGCGCTGGGCGGCTGCATCCGGCCGAGCAAAGGCCAGGTCTTATTTAACGAGACCCCCCTGGATACTGCCTATGATATGTTCCGCAATACCATCGGCTATGTGCCCCAAGACGACATCCTGCACCCCGAACTGAGCGTGGAGACCAGCCTGGACTACATCGCCCGCCTACGCCTGTCTCCGGATATCGATGCAGCGCAGCGCACCAACATCGTCGATGGCACCATCGAAACCCTGGGATTAAACCAGGTGCGTCATTGCCCGATTCACCAGCTGAGCGGCGGCCAGCGTAAACGGGTTTCCATCGGGGCCGAACTGCTCGTTCGTCCCAGCATCCTCTTTCTCGATGAACCGACCTCAGGGCTTGACCCCAGCGTCGAGGATCGTCTAATGCGCCATTTCAGGAACATGGCGCATAGCGGCACCACCGTGGTCATTACCACCCATGTCCTCTACAATCTGGCCCTGCTGGATAAGGTTGTCATTCTTTCCCAGGGCCATCTGGTCTTTTTCGGCACACCGAAAGAGGCGCTCACCTTTTTCAGCGAAGAGGGCGCGCCCTTGACCAGGCCGACAGAAATCTTCGACCTGCTGGCTGGAGACAAAGGGGCATCCTCTACCGACAACGCCCGCTCCTCCGTGAGCCAGGAAGAGATTGCCGCTCGCTTCGCCCGTAGCTACCTCCATTCGCTCTATTATACCGAGCACATCGACCGTCACCTCTCGCCAATGGCCAAGAAACTCCTGGTTAGAGAAGATGCAGCCCCAACGCATACCCTGCCGGAATCAATAAACAGTAGACTGCCGGTGGGCGGCTGGCTTGCCCCCGGTCGACCGGTCATTGACGCTCTGCGATCGTGGTTGATCCTTTCCCGCCGCCATCTGCACATTCGCTGCACCTCGACGAAACGGTTGCTGTGGTTCCTTTTCATCCCGATGGCGCTGGCCCTGGTAACCCTGTCGCAGCACATGAACGGCGTCATCAATGACGAGGTGGCCCGAAAGCAAAAGGAGAGCATCCAAGAGACGGTCGCTCGGGGAGGGGCCGCCATGGAAAGCCAGTTGAAGAACCTGCTTTCCCCAGCCGGGGTCTACGATCCCCGCTCGGGAGGGGATATGCTGTATGGGCTCCAACACGAGGGAGTGGCCAACCTACCTATCCCGATGAGTGTTTTATTGATGATCGTCATGACCGCTGTGTTCTCGGGGACCCTCATCGCCTGCCTGGAAATTTCCACGGAGCAGTCCATCTATCGACGCGAACGGATGTCACATCTGCGGATCATGTCTTATCTCGGCTCGAAACTGCCATTTTGCCTTGGGATAACCGCCCTGCAGTGCCTCGTTTTCCTGATGATTTGCTGGTGCAATCCCGCCCTGCGCCAGACCGCCTTTGTCCCGGTCTGGCTGACCATGGTCGCCATTGCCTGGAGCTCGGTCGCCCTCGGTCTTTTCTTAAGCACCGTCGATCCTACCGCAGGCCGGTTGTCGGTGTTGCTGGCTATTGCAGTAGTGCTGCCGCAACTAATCCTATCCGGCGGATTGGGGCCTGATTTTTACGGAAACATGCAAGGGTGGCTCCGCTGGGTAACCGATCTATTGCCGGCGCGACGGGGGCTGGAAATGGTATGCACCGCCCTGTTCAGCTCGCTCACCAGCGAAAGCACGCGCTGGATTCCCGGCCTCATCAAAAAAGTGATTGGTTTTGACTTCGGTGGATCAGTCTATTATAGTGGCATCAGTATATTGATGGCACAATCCCTCCTCTGGTTTTTTTTCTCTGCATGGTTCCTGAAACGTCGGGACACTCGCTGAATGTTGAACTCGTTGCAAACACTTATTGATACCAGCACTATAGGGCAATCCTCGGTTAGTATTACCGACGACGGCGGCCTGGTTGCCGGGCGTTACCGTTTTGTGCGGCCCCTGGGTACAGGGGGCATGGGCAACGTCTACCTGGCAGACGATCTGCTGCTGGCACGTCGGGTAGCGGTAAAGACGGTCCGCCCAGAGTTGAGCGACAACGAGGAAGTCCGAGGTCGAATCAAACGCGAATGCCGCATGCATGCGGCTATCGGTGTCCATCCTCATATCGTCACCCTCTATGATACTGTTGAGGAAAACGGGCATATCTATCTGGTTATGGAATATTTCGCCGGTGCGACCCTGGCCGCGTGCCTTGCCGCTCCTACAGGCCCTCCGGGCTTACCGCTGCATCAGGCCCTGGACGTCATCCGACAGCTGTTACAGGCGCTAGCCTGCATCCATGATCACGATATTGTCCATCGCGACATCAAGACTTCGAATATCCTGCTGCAGATGCAACCTAATGGCCGATACTTGGCCAAGCTGACCGATTTCGGCATTGCCCGCGCAGAAACGGAGCCAGGCGACCTCACTCGTCTGACCTCATTCGGCACCCAAGGGCCCGGTACGCCGGTGTATATGGCTCCGGAACGGATCGACCCGCAGACTTTCGGCGATATCTGCCCGGCCACTGATCTCTATGCCGTCGGCATCATCCTGTTTGAACTGTTGACCGGGGGACCTCCGTTCAAGGGGTCAATGACCGAAATTTTCTCCGGACACCTCGTGCAGCAACCGACCCTCAATGGTTTACCGCCCGACATTCCTGCTGGCTTAGATACGGTGCTGTTCAAAGCCCTGGCCAAGCAACCAGCGGACCGGTATCAGGATGCAGCCTCCTTTATCAGGACGCTGACGGCCATAGGCGAGGGTGGCGGATCCTCACCCTGCCAGGCTACCGGAGTTCAGGAAGCAACCCTTCTGGCCACGGACAGCCAATTGGCCGCAGTCGCCGGTAATCAATCGACCCTCCTTGCTCCGGCCGTCAACCGGGGCAAAATCAGACCGGCGTTCAAGCGCCGATGGCTGTCCCTGGTTGCGGTGCTGGTGGTAGTGCTTGCCGGATACCTCTTGAGCAGCCATTTCGCCAAGGAACTGGATGCATCACCAGGGCATTCCCTTGAGGCAACGGCTCAACCCGTAATGGGACAGGCGCCCAGTGATCAGGCGAACACCAACCTCTCCGCCTTGGAAGCCGTAGAAAGTGCACGGCAGCAAAAGAGTGCCGAAGCCAGGACTCCCGGAGATCGAAATCGTACCGGCGCCGCTGGTGGGCAGGAGTGGCAGGTTGTAGAAAGCCACTCCCGAAAAATTCATTGATCCAACCTCTGCCTTGAAACACATCCGCCTGACCATCGCCTTGCTCATTGCCGCAAATCTCCTTTTGGCCGGCTACGCCCGTGCCTTCATAGAACCGATCAGAACAGTGGATAATTTTTTCCAGAATATCGGCCGATCGATCCAACGGACGACCCGAAAGATTACCAGTGAGCAACCAACCAGGAAACAAACCAACTACCAAGCCCACAATAAGCTTGTCTGCACCATTCAAAAGGCCTCTATTACACCGGATAATGCTGCAAAAGGCACGCAAGTCACCGTGACGCTGCAGTATGTCATCAGGGGGGCGCCACCTGCGGGATTGAAAGTAACGGAAAAAAGCATACTTCTAGCCGACGGCAAGGAATTAACGGTTCTCAAAGACGAATCGACCACTAAAGAAAACGGCACATGGGAAAACACCTTAACGTTTACGGTGCCCGACTCGGCAACACCGGGCAAATACACCGTCCGTCAGGAACTCCGTACCCAGAAACTATCCCGAAGCACGCTGCGTTCTTTTACGGTCTTATGAGAACAAATTATTTTCCCGCGCTTGCCCTCCCTTTTTCCCCACCCGATTTCTTTCCGATTTCCTATCAATTCTTACCGAAAAAGGTATGACATACTAAGGGGAATTTCACCTCGCCCCTTGCGTTGCATACAGATCTCTACACTTTCCTTACCGGAATACTATTGACGGGCAACAGGCTGATTTGCTATAGCTTACCAGCACTCGACACACCTGTTTTCCGTTTCCTGGAGCAAAAGAACAGGTGCTCATCCTATTATCCGGACAACGATCGACTGCCGGTCGCCCCAGGCGACCCGGGTATGGCGGACAACGTTCATCCAAAACGTACGTGCAGGATTTTATATGAGAGGGATCTACGCTGGAAGTTACGATCCGCCCACCAATGGCCATCTCTGGATGATTGAACAGGGTTCCAGGCTCTTCTCAAAATTCTATATTGCCGTCGGTGAAAACTCACAGAAGGAATACACCTTCAGCACGGATGAGCGAGTGGCAATGCTCGAGGAAATATGCGCCGAATTCAACAATGTGGAGGTAATCCAATTCGAGAATAAATTCCTGGTGAAATATGCCGAATCGATCGGGGTCGATTATATTCTCCGAGGTATCAGAAACGAAAAAGATTACACCTACGAACGAGGTATGCGGTACGTTAACAGCAACATGAACAACACTATCCAGACGCTGTTCATGATGTCGCCGCGACAACTGGTGGAAGTCAGCTCCAGCCTAGTCAAGGGTCTGGTCGGCTCAAACGGATGGGAACAGGTTGTCCGCGAGTATGTCCCTGAATCGGTCTATTACAGGATGCTGCATAAATTTGGGAAACTACAACCCCACCATACCAGCAGACAAATCCTTGAACGCATCTGAACAAACAGACGTCCCCCTGCCGGGTACAAGCCTCCCCCCTGTTCTGCAATGATCGAAATTGAGAGCCCGAGCGGGCCCCATCTGGTATCGTTCCATCACTGCAGACGCTCCACCTAAACAGTTACAACTTAATGACAGTAAAGAAAAAGAGACATCACCATGGAATGGTTGTGGGATATTAGCATCTGGAGTTCACTGCTGACGCTAACGGTACTGGAAATTGTTCTGGGCATTGACAATATCGTCTTTCTGACCTTGCTGGTCGGAAAGGTACCAGCCAACAAACGCCATTTCGCCCGACAGTTCGGCCTGCTGGCGGCCATGTGCACCCGCATCCTCCTACTGATGTCGGTAGCCTGGATGGCACGGCTGGTGATGCCGCTGTTTGCAATCCTGGGCCATCCGTTTTCCGGCCGCGACCTGGTCCTGCTGTGCGGCGGGCTGTTCCTCATCTATAAGGCGGTGACCGAAATCCACGGCAGCCTGGAGGGCGGTGAGGAGATCCACAGCCCTAAGCATATGGCTTCCCAACTGCCGCTGGTCATCGCCCAGATCGCCATTATCGATATTATTTTTTCCCTGGATTCGGTGATCACCGCCGTGGGGCTGGCTGATCATCTCTGGGTGATGGTGACGGCGATTGTCATCGCCATCGGCATTATGATGTTCGCGGCCAGACCGATCGGCGATTTTGTCGAAAAACATCCAACCGTCAAAATGCTGGCGCTGGCCTTTCTGGTCCTGGTCGGGGTGGTGCTGATGGCGGAAGGAACCGGGCATGCGATGCCCAAAGGCTATCTCTATTTTGCCATGGCCTTCTCTTTTCTAGTGGAGATGCTCAACCTGCGCCTACGCCGCAAGACCGCTCCGGTGCATCTGCACCAGATTTACGATGAAATCAGCCCCAAAAAAAAAGGCCACCAGTAATGGTGGCCTGCACTAAAACCAAAGGAAAATCATCACTGGCAGTTGTCGCCTCTTTTCCGTTGCACAATCCGATCTACACACTCTAACAACGATACCACTAGAGCGTTGACTGCGGGATTCACCCCCGTGGGGCTGCCAGTGAAAAGGAAGCTGTTGGTTCAGTTCCAAAACCAACCTCTAAGACTCCCTCCTGCACATCACGCAGTCCTCACCGCCCACCGGTAATCACGCTAAGTACTCGCGGGCAGAGGCCGGTGAGCATTCGGTGACACCACACCAAGAAAACCACAACCACCAACGGAATGGCGAGATAGAGTAACAGCATGGTGTAGGGCCAGTCGAACGGTATATATTTGAATGCGAAGGTGCGGATAATCCTCAGCAACGGTTCATGGGCCGCGTAGACAAAAAAACTGGCCCCGCCGAGGCCAGCGATCAGATTGGTCAGTCTTTCATGGCGCAGGGCCAGTTTGGTGGTATAGAGCGCCGCCACTATGCCGACGACCAGCCCGGTCCGGTGCAGATAGACATTAAACCAGGCTGTGTACCAAATCACATCGACTAGCAATATTGGGACATAGACGAGACAGGCGGCGGGGCCGTACGAATCGAGAGCAAACAGGCTCTTGCCTTTGATGGCACAGAACGCTCCCGCGGAAAAAAAGAAAAGCCCCATCGCGGCGGGTAGGACTATCGGCCACACGCCGAATACCCAGCCCATGATGATGGGTTCGTATAATGGCCAGACGCCACTTACCCAGCACATGAATAGCACTATAAAATAGGGCAAGGGCGCAAAGCGAAGAATCACAGCGATAGCCGGGGCCAGCAGCACCAGGAGCATCAGATCGCGGATGAACCAGAAGTGATAGGCGATGGGATACCACTTGAGCCCCAGGATGTTATTGAGGTAATCAAAACCGGTGAAATTGGCGATCACATTATTATTTTCACCAGTAAAATAGGGCATAAACTGGATAGCCGGAATGGCCTGCGCCAGCGCGACAATGGCGAGACCAAGAATATTCCAGAATAGAAAAGGAATCAGCAGACTCCGGAGTCTGGTCAGTATCTTTTTGACGTAGGTCTGTTGCGACCACCGGAAGTTAGCGAAGAACAGATACCCTGAGATTAGAAAAAAAAGGGGAACCGCTAACCGGGCGAGGCCTTGCGAAATCAAGACACGGGTAAAATCGGTCAGCGCATTGATGTTGGTGGTGCCAATCTCACCGCCCGCGTAATTAACGGTGGTTGCGTAGCCATGAATATAAATAACACCGATGATTGGGGGAAAACGGAGAAGCTTGAGCCGCAGCGACGATTCATTATCTAGCATGTTGTTTCGAAATGGAACGAATAGAGACAGGGGTTGCGAATAATAGTCCGTTCAACGGTACGGTCGGACCGAGACCAAGTGGTGGTTGCCAGTGGCGCTATAGCGATGCCAACAAAATCGACACCTACCAATAAAGCAGGACCCCCTTGCCAAGAGCTGTTGGCCATCACCAGAGTAAGCTTCTTTGCAGTTTCACCTGGTGTGGTACATTACTCCCGGCTGAGTTCCTGGGGAACCCGACGCTATCGACAGTCCTGAAGCTGGTACAGATCATCGATACCTGCCTCCGCCATAGTAGGGATAATGGCCAGAGTACCAAGGTTGTGGATAATAGAACCCAGGATTAACGTATACCGCTGGTGCCCGGTACGGCGCGTAACCGTAAGGATTATAGTACGGATCGTTATAGTAGTAGGGCACGCAGCCGCTGCAGGCCCAAACCAAGATTGCCGCGATAAGCAGACGCAGTTTCATGTTTAACCTTCCTTGCCGCCTGTTGGATTATTTTGGCGACAACTATAATATAACACAGGTCTGTATCAATGGGTTTGAATTTTACAGAGAAGCGGAATCAAGGCCTGAAAAATCTCCTTGATAAAATGATTTTCTGAACATAATAAAAGCGATCTGAGGAGCCTCTTGCAAAATAACAAAATTCTTTCCTGCGCCCTGGGTGTCAAGGAAGGAACAAATCATTTTTTCTCGTCATTTCGAGCGATAGCGAGAAATATCGCCCTGTGAAGCAAGAGATTTCTCCCGTTGGTCGAAATGACACGGCATACATGCGTTCATTTTGCAAAAAACTCTGAGAAAAACAAAGTCCCGCAACCAGCCGACGCTACACGTCGACACGCCCTTCACGTACGGAGTAACGCCATGCAAGAAAAAATTCGCAGCGTGCTGCGGAAAATTGCCGGAGGAACTGGCAGGATCACGGTGCTGACCGGGGCCGGGATTTCTGCAGAAAGCGGCATCCCCACCTTTCGCGGTCCGGAAGGGTATTGGACGGTCGGCTCCAAGGTCTACCAGCCCCAGGAGATGGCCACCTTCCAGAGGTTCTCCCAGATGCCGGATGAAGTCTGGAAATGGTATCTGTATCGCATGGGGGTCTGCCGACGAGCACAACCAAATTCCGGGCACATGGCCCTGGTTGCCATGGAGCAGCAGTTCGGCGACCGTTTCACTCTGATTACCCAGAATGTCGACGGCCTGCACCTGCGCGCCGGTAACACCCTGGCGCGCACCTACCAGATCCACGGCAATGTCTTTTACATGCGCTGTTCCCTGGAGTGCAGCGAGGCTGTCTACCCCATCCCGGAGGCCGTCCAGCCTAAATCCAAGGAAGAGAGCCTCACCGAGACCGACCGGCAACTGCTGCGCTGCCCGCTCTGCGGCGAGCGTTCCCGTCCCCACATTCTGTTATTCGACGAGAGCTACAACGAGCACCACTACCACTTCAACAGCTCGCTCAAAGCTGCCCAGGAGACCGCCCTGCTGCTCGTGGTCGGTACAGCTGGAGCCACCAACCTGCCCAATCAGGTGGCCCGCGAAGTGTACCTGCGCAACGGGGTGATCATCGACGTCAACATCGAGTCCAACCCCTTTGCCCAACTGGCAGAGAATAGCACCAGGGGATTTTTCATCCAGGACGCAAGTGCCTCCGCCCTGCCTGCCATCCTCAACGCCATGACCGCGAGCTGATAACCGTCGCAATAGCACTACACTCGCAGGCCTCTCCACCTGCATCATTACAAAAGTATTCGCACGACAGAGTTGACCTGCCAGAGAGTTCAGCGTATCTTGTTGAGGTTAGAGTTGCCGTATTGAGAAGAAAGAGGGGTTATGGATATCAAAAAATTACGCAAAGAGTACGCAAGTCCGCTACTCAGCCGGGAGATGCTTGACCCCGACCCGCTCCGCCAGTTCGAGCAATGGTTCAGCGAGGCCTGCAAGGCCGAACTGCCCGAGCCCAACGCCATGAGCCTGGCCACGGTAGCGGCGGACGGCCAGCCGACCCTGCGGACCGTCCTGCTGAAGCTGTTCGACCATAACGGTTTTGTCTTTTTCACCAATTACAGCAGCCGCAAGGCGCAGCAGATCGCTGAAAACCAGCAGGTTGCCCTGCTGTTCCCCTGGATTACATTAGCGCGTCAGGTGGCCATCACCGGAGTTGCTGAAAAAGTAAGCGTGAGCGAATCGGCCCGCTATTTTGCCAGCCGTCCACGCGACAGCCAGCTGGGCGCCTGGATATCACAGCAGAGTTCAGTGCTCTCCTCCCGGCAGCTGCTGATGATGGAGCTGGATAAAATCAAAACTAAATTTCTTAACGGTGAAATCCCCCTACCTGATTTCTGGGGCGGATACCGGGTGCGTCCTGCAAGCATCGAGTTCTGGCAGGGACAGACCAGCCGCCTCCATGACCGTTTCCTCTACATTCACCAAGATGATGGCAGCTGGTCGATGGAACGTCTCGCGCCCTGAACGGCGCAGGACCACCCCCTGATGTTTGCTGTCCTTGCAACCTTTGCCAAGCCTCTACCTGATCTGATCATGCGTATATCTCTTTATTGTTCGTTGTTGCTAGCTTTGGCCTTTTCAGCCTTTGCCGAAGACCAGACCGTTCCCTCTGTGCAGACGCCGCCACCCTTGCTGGCCGTACCGCAACCATCTGCACCGGTACACAAAATGCCGGATTGGCTGCGCGAGCAAGCCGCCCAACACGGTGAACCAACGCAAGCCACCATCCCGCCGCTCAAGAAAGCTCAGAAAGACCACCCTGCAACACAAGCAACCGCTCTTTCAGGGACAGCTAACAAGCCCTCGGCTGAATCTGATGCCTCAATAAAAAAATCTGCGCTGCCCAAGACAACAACGCCTGGCAAAAACGTCCCCCCAGGGAGGGCTTCAGGTTTACTGAACAATGTACCGCCGCTGCTGGTTACCGCAGCCGCGAAGGCGACACCAGTACCGCAACGGGTCATGTTCTGGTCAAGTCACTTTTCGCGGCAAAAACCCGTTCGTCTATTAGCCACCACACCGCCCCTGCTGGTCGGTATCCGCCCAGCAGGACACACCGCGGCGGAACCTGTTGAGGAAATTGAGCCTCCCACCAAAATCCAGTCAATCTTGACCAAAAAACTGGCCCACCAAGAAGTCTTAAGCGAAAACGGGACCGAATCCCTGGATATGCTGGCCTCACTGATCGATCTGCAGAAAAACATCAAACAGCAGATCTCCACCACCAGCAAAAAGCTAAAAACAAGCACCTCGGATGCCGAAAAAAAGGATCTGCAAGAGGAGCTGACCAAGCTGGACAAGCAGCTTTCCGAGACCAGCGACGATTTCGAACGCATTGCCACTGGCGTTGAAGCGGACATTTTCACCGAACAAAAAAAGGTGACCTTTAGCTGGAAAGACGAACTCAACTCCCTCCTGGAACCAACCATTAAAGAGCTTAAGCAGCTCACCGCCCGCGCTCGACAAAAAACTCATCTTAAAGAGACGATCAGCAATTATGGCAAACAGGCGGCTACCGCCCATCAGGCGGTGGAAAATCTCAACAAGCTCCTCAACGAAACCAAGAATCCAAAAATCAAGGCCAACATGGGCGAATTGCTGCCCGCCTGGCAAAATGTAGAGAAACGGATTCGCAATAAACAGGAACTGGCCCAGCTGGAACTGGCCAAATTAGAGAATAAAAACAGCTCCATGATTGCAAGCTCAGGCAACTCCATACGGGATTTTTTTCGTACCCGCGGCCTGTACCTGGCGATCGCCTTGTTTGCCTTTATTGTCATTCTCCTGGCTTTCAAGCTGCTTTCCCGTCTCGTTTTTTATGTCCTTCCCGGTGCAAAAAAAGAACAACGCCCCTTCCATGTCCGCATCCTTGATATATTTTTCCAGGTTTTCTCTGTTATTTCGGCAATATGTGGACTCATCTTCGTACTCTATACCGCCGAGGACTGGTTTCTGCTCAGCATGACGCTCATCCTCTTCTTTGGCCTGATCTGGACGGTCCGCCAGGCCCTGCCCAAGATGTGGCAGCAGGTCAGGCTGGTGCTCAACATGGGATCGATCCGCGAAGGAGAACGTCTTATTTATAATGGCGTCCCCTGGAAGGTGGAATCGCTCAACGTCTTCTGCAAGCTGTTTAACCCTGCCCTCGGCATGCATCTGCGGATTCCTATCGAGAACATGATCGGTCTCATCTCCCGACCTTATCACATCGATGAGCCCTGGTTTCCCTGTAAGAAGGGGGATTGGATTGCCATTGACGGCAAAATATTTGCCAAGGTGGCTAGTCTTTCCCTCGAACAGGTCGAGCTGGTAGAACTGGGCGGCCGCCGAACAATCTACCAGACCAGCGCGTTTCTTGGTCTGGCTCCGGCTAACCTCTCCCGCAATTACAGCCTCAAGGTCCCCTTCAGCCTCTCTTACGCCCTGCAGGCGGAAATCACCACCACGGTCCCCAAAACGCTCAAAACCTTTCTCCAGAATAAGCTGGACGAAAACGGTTATGGTGACGATTGTCTCAGCCTCTCGGTTGACTTCCTCCAGGCCGGAGCCTCATCGCTCGACCTGGTGGTTCTCGCCGATTTCAAGGGTGAACAGGCAGCCGCTTGCAAACGGCTGGAACGGGCTTTTGGCAAATGGTGCGTCGAATGCTGCAACGCCAACAATTGGGAGATTCCCTTCCCGCAGATGACCGTTCACCTGCCCGCAACCACTACCCCCTGATGAACTTTCAGGTCGCAAACGAATTGACACTATGTTGAGCGCACAGATCCTGCAAAACCTGAAAGACATCGTCGGCGCGGCCAATGTCTCGAACAGCTCAACCGACCGGATCACCCACTCCTTTGATGCGACCCAACAGCAGTTTCTGCCGGAGGTCGTAGTTCATGCCGACACCAGTGAGCAGGTACGTCGGATCGTCTCCCTGGCCAATGCCGAAAAAATCCCCATCCTGCCCCGGGGGGCCGGTAGCGGCTTTACCGGCGGTAGCCTGCCGATCAAGGGCGGCATTGTTCTGGTCCTCACCCGGATGAACCGAATCCTGGAAATCGACACCGACAACCTGATCGCCGTTGTCGAGCCGGGCGTGATCACTGGGCGGCTACAGCGGGAGGTGGAACGACTCGGTCTCTTTTATCCGCCCGACCCCGCCTCCAAGGATTTCTGCACTCTGGGCGGCAATGTTGCCGAATGCGCCGGTGGACCGCGTTGCGTCAAATACGGGGTCACTCGGGATTATGTCCTCGGACTGACGGTGGTGACCCCCACAGGTGAGATCATCCATACCGGCGGCCGGACCATGAAGAACGTGGTCGGATACGACCTGACCCGGCTCTTTGTCGGTTCCGAGGGGACGCTGGGTATTGTCACCCAGATCATTCTCCGCCTGCTGCCCAAGCCTGAAGCCCGCAAGACCATGCTGGTCGCCTTCGAGACCATCGACGGGGCTGCCCAGGCGGTCTCGGCCATCATCCGCGGCAAAATCATTCCCACTACTCTGGAATTCATGGACGAATCCGCTATCGACTGCGTGCGCCAAGCCACACCTCTCGACCTGCCGCCCGCTTGCCGAGCGGTGCTGATCATCGAGGTCGATGGCGACCAAGAGGTGCTTGACGGACAGGTCCGGAGGATTCTTGCCATTATCCAGCCCCTGGGGGTGCTCGAGACCAGGGTCGCCACCACCAACGCCGAATCGGAGGCGATTTGGCAGGTCAGGCGCAGTATCAGCCCCAGCCTGCGCCGGCTTAATCCCGACAAATTCAACGAGGATATCGTCGTACCCCGTTCCAAGGTGCCGGACATGATCCGGGCACTGGAGGCAATATCGATCCGCTACGGGGTGCCCATAATCAACTTCGGTCACGCCGGCGACGGCAATATTCATGTCAATGTCATGGTGGACCTGAAGGAAAGCGGCATGGAGGAGAAGGTGCAGCAGGCACTGAACGACCTCTTCCGCACCACGGTGGCACTTGGCGGTTCGGTCAGTGGCGAACACGGCATCGGCACGGCCAAGGCCCCCTACATCGGTATGGAACTGGATCGGGCGACCCTGACCACTATGCAGACCATCAAAAAGGCCCTAGACCCCAACAATATCATGAATCCGGGGAAGATCTTCCTGGACACCGCACCGGAAACCTGCACCCCTTCCCAACCTTCTTAACCTGGTATGGCTTTGCAAAAATCACTTGAGGAATACGGGCCGCAGATAGCGCAATGCGTCCGCTGCGGTGCCTGTCAGGCCCATTGCCCGGTCTATCTCGAGACCTGGCGCGAAGGCTCGGTGGCCCGCGGCAAGATTGCCCTGGCCGCCGCCCTGCTCGAAGGCAAAATCGACCTGGAAGAGCGCTTGCTGCAGGAGCTCAGCCTCTGCCTGCTGTGCGGTTCCTGTGTCACCAAATGTCCCAACCAAGTGCCAACCGATGCGATCGTGGCCGCACTCCGGCGACGGATCACTGCAGACCAAGGCTTATCTGCGATCGGCAAAGGCGTGGCCGCCCTTACCAGTTCCCCAAACCTGCTCCGGGGCCTACTCAAGAGCGCGGAAATGCTTTCGCCCCTGCTCTTCAGAAAAATCCCCGCAACCAGCGGCCTACAATTGCGTTTTTCCCCGGACAGCCTGAAAGGACGGACCCTTCCGCCCATCCCGGACCGTCATCTCTTTGCCCGGATACCAGAATTCCTGGAGGGCGAGGCGGATAAACCAGTGGTAGGCTTCTTTGCCGGCTGTGCCATCACCTACCTCTACCCCGAAGTAGGCGAGGCCCTGGTCCGGCTGTTGCAGACCTTCGGCTACCCCGTTTTTATCCCCAGAAGCCAGGGCTGCTGCGGCATGCCTGCCCTTTCCTCTGGCAACGGCCCGCTCCTGGACAAACTGGCCACCGCTAACCTTAATGCCTTCGCTGATCGCAAGGTCAGCCACATCCTCACCGCCTGCGCCTCCTGTCATGGCGCGCTCACCGGTCATTATGCGGCAACTGGCAACAACCGTTTCGATACGGGGATCGTCGATATCCATGTCTTCCTCAAACAGGAAGGGATTATCGACCGGTTGGCAGCGCTGCCCAAGTGGCCCCAACGGCAGCGGGTCACCTACCATGACCCTTGTCACCTGCGGACCCAAGGAATTACCGGGGAGCCGCGTGCACTCCTGCGCGCCCTGCCCCAGGTTGAGTTCGTCGAGATGGAGGACGCGGGTCTCTGCTGTGGCCTGGGCGGCACCTTTACCGCTGCCCATCCGGACCTCAGCCGGGCTATCGGCGACCGCAAACTGGCAGGACTCCGGAACAGCAACGCCACTGTCATTGCCACTGCCTGCCCCGGTTGCGTCATGCAGCTCCAGGACATCATCAACCGCGCCGGACTCCCCATTAAAGCCATCCATACCCTGGAACTGGTTCAACAGGCCCTGACCGAGCAGCCTTAAGTGATCAACAGCCAGACCATATCGCTTCGCTACGGCCGCGGCACCGTGGATTTCCATATCCCGGCCGCAGCAGATATCATCGATATCCGTGAACCGCAGCGATCTGTCAGCCTTGCGACCTTTCGCCAAGGCCTGACCGACCTGCTCCCGGCGGTCATCCCGGAGGGACAGATTTCCATTGTGGTGGCCGACAAAACCCGCTTGTGCGACTATCCGACCGTTCTGCCTTGGCTGCTGAAGATACTCGAAGAGCGAGGCATTGAGCGGAGGCGTATTGTCTTTTACATCGCCTACGGCAACCATGCGCCGCAGACTGATGGTGAATCGCTCGGTGCCTATGGTCAGGTTTTCCATGACTTCCCCTTTATCCATCACCAAAGCACCGAGCCAAACCTTTTTGTCGAACTCGGGATGACTAGCCGCGGCACACCGGTGCGGGTGCGAAAAGATCTGATGGCTGCCGGCCTGATCCTTACCGTGGGGGCCATTTCCCACCATTACTTCGCCGGGTTCGGCGGCGGCCGCAAACTCCTTTTTCCCGGCCTGGGCGAACAGCAGGCTATCTACCACAATCATCGACTGTATCTTGATCCTCACCGGTGCACGCTGGCCCCAGGCTGTCTGCCAGGCCAAATGAACGGCAACCCTCTGGCTGAAGATCTGGCGGAGGTCGACCAGCTGCTGCCTCCCTATCTCTCCATCCATGGCCTTTTGGACAGCCAGGGGAAAGTGGCCGCTTGCCGTTTTGGCCGCACCTACGAGGATTTCCTCCGTGTTTGTCGGGAACATGACGGTTATTTCAGGGCAGGCACCCGCAAACAGTATGACCTGGTGCTGGCCTCGGCTGGAGGATATCCTAAAGATATCAATATGATTCAAGCGCATAAGGCCATCGACAACGGGGCCGCCTTTGTCCGGGACGGCGGCGTCCTGATCCTTCTGGCCGAATGCCCAGACGGTATCGGCTCCACCACCTTTCTCCCCTATTTCGAGATGGGGGGATGGGATTCGACTTTTAACCATCTGGCGAGTAACTACAGTGGCAACGGCGGCACGGCCCTTGCGATGATGGCGAAAACCAGACGGATCACCCTGTACCTGATGACGGCCCTTGACCTAACCCTCTGCAAGCGGATCGGCAGTACCCGGGTCAACCGTCCACAGGTGACGAATCTGCTGGCGCATGAACCACAGAGCGTCGCGGTGATCAGAAACAGCTCCATGCTTATTCGGTAACAAAGGGCCGTAACGGTTGCCATCCTGTGATCTAACGGCACGCCGCTTCTATTGCCTGTTGATAGTTGGAGCACGCCGTGCTAATGAAGCTTTTGATACTTAGCACCCAGCCTGATCGAATCAGCATAACAAGACCCCGTGCCGCACAACACCCATCAAATAGACTCCTATGACACCACAGAGAAAAAACCCAATCATTGCCCTGTTCGCATCAGTGCAGCTTGCCCTATTCCTCCTCTTTCTTCTTGCTGCCACCTCGATCATCGGCACCCTGATCCCCCAAAATAATATCCAGGCTTTTTATATAGAGAAGTATGGCCCCAAAACAGCCGACTTCCTGCATGTTCTCGATATCACCGACATGTACAACTCCTGGTGGTTTCTCGCCCTGCTTGCTGTTTTCTCGATGAACCTCATTGTCTGCAGCCTGGAACGCATTCCGCAAGTCATCCGGACCATCCGCAGGGATGGCCTTGCTGTTCGACCGGAACAACTGGAAAAATTACCGTTGCAGAAGGTGATGACGCTCAACACTGCACCCGAAGAGGCAGCGCAACGGGTGTCTTCGTTCTTGAGAGGTCACGGTTGGAAGGCCAGGGAAGTCGAAAAAGAAGGGTATCGATTGTTCTTTGCCGAAAAAGGCGCATGGACCCGCTTCGGCGTCTATGTGGTGCATTGCTCCATCCTGGTCATTCTGGCCGGTGCAGTGGTTGGTTCTTCAACCGTGGCAAATAAAATCCTCCACAACCCCCTCTTTGCCTTCAAAGGTTCGGTCCTGATTCCGGAGACCGATCACACCGATCACATCGTCGCTGTGCAAAGCAACAAACGAATTGACCTCGGTTTTACGGTCCGCTGCGATACCTTCACGATCGACTTTTACCCAAACGGCATGCCGAAAACCTATCGCTCCGGGGTGACAATCATTGATGGCGGCAAGCCCGTGCTGGCCACCGATATCGAGGTCAACAGGCCGCTGACCTACAAGGGTATCACTTTTTATCAATCGAGCTATCAGCCCTACCAGGATTACATCGTCACTCTTAAAAAACAGGGGGGAACCGCCGAGCAGACAGCGGTCATCGCCCCGGCCAGACAGGAAGACTGGCGTGAGGCTGGCATCAGCTACGGCATCATCAATCGTGAGAGTCAGGGCGAAGTAACGCGGCGGCTCAAGATTTGGTTCACCGACAATCAGGGTGAGGCGTCCACCTTCTGGGTCAATATCAATCAGGAGGCCGTGGTCGAACGACCGTCGGGCACGTATCTGTTCCAGGCGCGACAACTCTATGCCACCGGGCTGCAGGTAGCCAAAGATCCTGGAGTCTGGCTGGTTTACAGCGGCTGTCTGCTCATGCTCGTAGGTCTGTTTATCGCTTTTTTCCTGTCGCACCGCAAAATTTACGCCCTGGTTCAGCCGCAGGAGGATGGCAGCCGTATTCTTTTCGCTGGCGACACCAACAAGAACAAGGTAGGATTTTCCGATAAATTTTCCGAATTAATCAATAAATTAGAAACTTAAGTTCTCATTCATTATTCATCACCACGGCTCTTACCACCGGACGGATACATTCCATGGACAGTTCTCAGCTCTTCGGCATCACCATGATCGCCTATCTGTTTGCCGCAGCCTTTTATCTCGGGCTGTTTATTTTCAAAACCCCTAAAATCGGCTTAATCGGTATGCTGCTGGCGCTGGCCGGGGTCATCGTTCAGACAGCGGCCATAAGTTTGCGCTGGTACGAATCCTACCGGATGGGGGTCGGACACGCCCCCTTGACCAATATGTACGAGTCGCTGGTCTTTTTCGCCTGGTGCACCACGCTCTTCTACCTCTTTATGGAGTACCGGTTCAAGGCTCGGGTGATCGGCGCCTTTGTCATGCCCTGCGCGGCCGTTGCCATGGCCTATGCCTCCTTCTCCTCCAGGATTGACAGTCAGATCAGCCCCCTGATTCCAGCCCTCCAGTCTAACTGGCTGATAGCCCATGTCGTTACCTGTTTCATCGGGTATGGAGCCTTTGCCGTGGCAGGTGGCCTGGGCCTGATGTATCTGATAAAACTCGCTGCAGCAAATAAAAAATCCACTGATGCCTCTCTGACTGACGCACTGCCGGAACTCAAAGTTATCGACGATCTCACCCACAAAACCATAGTGTTCGGTTTCATGTGGCTGTCGGCGGGCATCATCACCGGCGCCATCTGGGCCAACGAGGCCTGGGGCACCTATTGGAGCTGGGACCCCAAGGAAACCTGGTCGATCATTACCTGGTTCATGTACGCATCCACCCTTCATGCACGCTTCACCCGTGGCTGGCGCGGTCGCCGCATTGCCTGGCTAGCGATCATCGGTTTTCTCGCTGTTTTTTTCACCTATTTCGGCGTCAATTTCCTTCTCTCCGGACTGCACAGCTACGGTTCAAGCTAAGTTGATCGCATGCTTTCTGGAAACAAAAGGAGAGTGTCGATGTCAGGCCATCCCCCGGTCTGATACCACCACTCAATATTGCAATACAAACTGATTAAATGCGGCGTCTGTCACAAAAAAATAATCCGCCTTTGTGGCACAATCTCCCATAAAAAAAGGCTGTCCTGGTGAGGACAGCCTTTTTTTGATACCATTTCGAGAAACTGGCAGGGTTTTGCCCTGCTTCTACTCTTACGAATTGTTCTCTTGTTCTTTCTCCACATGCATCTTTGAGATGTCGCCCACCTGGAGCACCAGCTCGCCCAGCGCGGTCAACAGGTTCAACCTGTTTTGCCGGACCGCCTCGTCGTTGGCCATGACCATCACCTCATCAAAAAAACGATCAACCGGTCCCTTCATCTCCAGCATCTCAAGCAGGGCCGCCCGGTACTCACGATCCCAGATCAGCGGCAGGGCCTTTTCCCGCACCCCGGCCAAGGCGGTAAACAACTGCTGTTCGGCCGGTTCGGTTAACAGGTCGGGATTGACCTCAGTTTCCTTGTTGTCCTTGATGATATTTCTGATCCGCTTAAACGAACCGGTCAATACCCGGAAACTCTCTTGGCCCCGAATCTGGTCAAGAGCCTCGATCCGGGCCAGACAGTCGGCCAGGTTGTCAAAACCAACACCCGTCGCCGCCTCGACCAATACCTGAGGCAGACCTGAGGCGATCTGCTCATTTTCGAACCGAAACCTGATGAAGGTCAGTACTTCGGCAATCACCTCTGGCCCCTGATCAACAACACCCGCGTAGCCTTTGAGGGCTGCCGTGGCGGCTTCACGCAAAGAAAGGGAGATATTCAAACCCCGAATAATGTTGATCAGCCCGATTGCCTGACGCCTGAGACCAAAGGAATCTTTGTTGCCGGTGGGCTTCTCGCCAATAGCAAAGCAGCCGACCAGGGTATCCATCCTATCGGCGATACCGACCAGTGCTCCAGAAAGGGACTTCGGTAATTCACCGCCGGCACGCAACGGCAGATAATGTTCTTCAATGGCCTGGGCGACAGCCGGTTTTTCGTGGTCATACAGGGCGTAAACCCGCCCCATAATTCCCTGTAGCGAGGGGAACTCCCCTACCATGGCGGTCAACAAATCGGCCTTGGCCAACTGGGCGGCACGAACAACATCTTCTTTCACCTCCGGAGCAATACGTGCGGCCAGGAGTGCGGCAAGCGTGGTGATTCGCTCGCTTTTTGCCTCCATGGTTCCTAATTTGTTTTGAAAGACAATCCCATGCAGGTCGTTGCAAAGATCGGCCAGCGGTTTCTTCCTGTCTTCGTTGAAAAAGAACAGTCCATCCTCAAGACGTGCCCGCAGTACTCTCTCGTGGCCGTTGACGGCCAGCACCTGATCCGCGACCAGGGTGTTGTTGACCGCCACAAAGTAGGGTAAAAGCTTACCGTCCCCCCCTACAACCGGGAAGTATTTCTGATGCTCGCGCATCGAAGTCACCAGGGCTTCTTCCGGCAACTGCAAAAATTTCTGATCAAAACGACCGCAAATACCGCAAGGGTATTCCACCAGATTGGTCACCGTATCGAGTAGACCTTCATGCAGCACCGGCTGCGCCCCTATAGTGCCGGCGACGACTTCACGAACCGCCCGTTGCACCTCATCAACCACCTTGGACTTCCGTTGGCCCGGATCAACCAGGACAAAACGCTCGGCAAGCCCACTCAGATACGAATCGATACCATTGACCTCAAAGGCATCAGGCGCCATAAATCGGTGACCGCGAGAGTTTTTGCCGCAGGCAACCCCCTCGATAACGACAGGAATCACCGCGCCGCCATACAGGGCCAGCAACCACTGAATAGGGCGGGCAAAGGTCATAGTGTAATCGGCCCAACGCATGGATTTCGGGAACACCAGTTCGCGAATCAACGACTCTAGCAGAAGAGGGAGCAGGGTTGAAGTCTCCTGTCCCTTAACATCCTCCGCCACCATGAGATAATCCCCCTTGAGGGTATTGATGACCTGCAGCTGTTCCGGCTGGCAACCACGGGACCTTGCGAAACCGATCGCCGCCTTGGTGAGTTTGCCCTCTGCATCAAAACCTGCCTTTACCGAAGGACCGACATGCTCCTGACGGCTGTCCGCCTGACGGGATTGCAGATTGCCAATAGCCAGCGTTAGGCGTCGCGGTGTGCCATAGGTGCGGATCGTATCAAAAACGAGCTCCAGGGCCGACAATTTTTTGGCAGCGCCTTCAGCAAGGGCGTTAAGGGCCGGTTGAATATAGCCGGCCGGAATTTCTTCTGTTCCAATTTCAAAAAGGAGTTCACTCATCGCAGCCTGTTCGTGTTTGAGTTGATCTAAAATTATGAAGTGGAAGCGACCTTCGGTCCCGTTGCCACCTCAATGATTTGGCAACGATTCCGGCCTTCCATACCGGTTTCAGCCGGTTCGGGCCATTCTGTAGAAGCAAATGTTGAATACCCGCTGGCAATGTTTTTCACAACAACTTTATACCAGTGAAAAGCTCCACTTGCCCGGAGGACGGAACTGATCCGCCGGCACATGGATTCCACCCCGTCCGGGTAGGCGGGCTGCGGAACAGCACCCTCTTTGATCAGGACGATCAGGTCTTCAATCCAGAGAAAACGATTCATCCGCACGGCAACAGTAACCATGCCCCACAAGCCGGAATAAACGGTGGCAGCCCCCTGGGTAGTGCCTTGATAGGGTAAAAGTACAGGGACATCGACCTCGACAACGAGATCCAACTGTCGGGAAAGAAAACCGTGCAGTCGGCAATCATACCGCTCCATGCCCGGGCTTTGGACATCGTGTTTCGTTTTGAGGAAATAAGGGAACTCGACTTCCAGATGAGCCGCTTCAGCCACTAGCCGGGCTTTCATCTCCTCAAGAATCAGATGAAAAGTCTCAAGGTTGAGCTTACCGTGAAAACGGTTCAGGATATCTACAAACCGACTCATGTGCGTTCCCTTAAACCGATGTGGCAGGTTGACGTACATGTTCACTTTGGCTACCGTCTGCTGAGTTTTGCACTCTTTGTCCAAGACGATAATCGGATAGGTGATGGTTCTAACGCCGACTTTGCGTATATTGATGCGACGGGAGTCGTACAGGCTCTGAATATCTTTCATGGGAGCGTTCGGCAACGTTTCCGGTTTGGCTAATCGGTAACGCCCTGCTTTTTTATTCGCGGCCGGGAATCGGTCGGGGGTCAGGCGAGATGTTTACGGACCATGGCTTTGAGCTCATCCGTGTTGGCTGATTTAACGATGTAGGCTTCAGAGGCCCAGGTGCCGAAATCCTGCTTGTATTCATGATAGGCCGAATTGAGAATAATCGGTACATCACTGCGGAATTCCTTCATCTGGTGCAACACTTCAATGCCGTTCATGCCCGGCATGTTGATATCGAGGAGGACCAGATCGGGAGGGTTTTCCCGGAATTTCGCCAGTGCCTCGATACCGTTATAGGCTGAGTCAATGGCATATCCTTCATCTTCGAATTCTTCACGATAGAGGAGCTGAATGCTTTCCTCGTCGTCAACCAGCAGAATACGTTTCTTTTCCACGGAATCCCCCTATAATGTAATTTCCCGGAGATAACTGCAGGTCTCCTCCGGAGGCATAGGATTGATGTAGAATCCGGTTCCCCATTCAAATCCCGCAATGGAGGTCAGCTTAGGGACGATTTCAAAATGCCAGTGATAATGTTCCAGCGGACCGGACCGCAACGGCTGGGTATGGAGCACAAAATTATAGGGGACATGTGGAATGCAGGTATCCAGACGACGCAGGGTCTCGGAAAAAATTTCCGACAGGGCAATCAACGAGTCTTCGTCTTGATCTGNGTATGACGAACTGTGGAAACGCGGCATGACCCACATCTCAAACGGTGATCGGGGTGCAAAAGGGGTGACGGTGACAAAGCGGTCATTTTCACAGACCAAACGAACATTCTGCTGAGTCTCTTGACGGATGATATCGCAAAAAATGCAACGGTCCTTATATTTAAAATACGACAGACTCCCCTCGAGCTCAGCGGTGATCATCCTCGGCAGGATGGGCAAGGCCACCAGCTGGGAATGCGAGTGTTCAAGAGAGGCGCCGGCAGCTTTGCCGAAATTCTTAAAAATCACCACATAATTAAACCGGGCATCCTTAGAAAGATCACGAATCCGGTCGCGGTAGGCCCGAAAGGTCAGCAACATGCTATGGGGCGGCAAATGGGAAAAGCGGTCCTCATGATTAGGACTTTCGATAATGACTTCATGGGCGCCGATACCGTTCATCCGGTCATAGAGCCCCTCACCCTGTTTGTCGAGATTGCCTTCAATGATCAGGGCCGGGTATTTGTTGGGCACGACGCGCAGTTTCCAGCCCTCGGTATTCGGATACCCCCATTCCCTGCCGTAAACCAGAACCTCGTCCGGCGTCGTTTTTTCGTTACCGGGGCAAAGAGGGCAAAAACCTCCCTTGACCTTGGCCTCTTCAATCAGAAAATCGGTTGGCCGCTTGCCTCTTTCCTGGGCAATGATAATCCAGCGGCCGATAACCGGATCTCTTCGTAATTCAGGCATAGATCGCCCCGCTAACGCCCCTGTTCTTTTTCGCGCTGTTCCTGCCGGGTTTTACAGTCAATGCAATATTTGGCTACAGGGCGAGCCTGGAGCCTTTTGATCGCGATATCCTCGCCACATCCGGCGCACACACCAAAGGATCCGTCATCAATTCGTATCAACGCCTCGTCTACCTTATCCATCAGCTTACGCTCCCGACCACGTATGCGAAGCTCGAAACTCCGATCCGACTCCATGGTTGCCCTATCATTGGGATCAGGGATATTCCCCGTCTGGCTGGTCATTTCGGTCAGGGTCTGCTCGACATCAATATTGATCTCAGCCTTCATCGCCTCAAGCTGCTCTTTAAACAGCAGCAAATCCTTTTCTTCCATGTTTGTTCTCCAGCAAGGTGGTTCTGAAAATCTGCCTATATATAATATATCATGCGACAGGAGGCCTGACAAACAGTCCGCTCTTACCGCCACTTTTTTGCAGCAACCGAATATTTGATATCACCATGGCCTTATCAACAGCCTTACACATATCGTAAATAGTGAGCGCGGCAACGGATACCGCCGTTAAGGCCTCCATCTCGACCCCGGTCCGCCCTGTTATCGACACCGTTGCCTCCACGTCAATGGAGCACTGTTCGTCGTTGAAGGAAAAGGCTATATCGGCAGCGGTAATTGCCAACGGATGACAGAGGGGGATCAACTGATCCACTTTTTTGGCCGCCATGATGCCGGCAATCCGGGCCACCCCAAGCACATCACCCTTTTGGACCGTACCTTGGCGGATCATCCCATACACCAGTGACGACATAGTGATCGAGCCAGCCGCAATCGCCTGGCGATCCGTCTCGCTTTTCTGACTGACGTCGACCATGCGGGCATTGCCGGCAGTGTCAAAATGGGTGAGCTGCTGATTCTCAACCATTGGCTACCTTTTCCTGATCTTCAGTTTTGTTCTTTTGTTTTCCCAAATGACCATGAAAGAGACGGGAAAAGAACCCCTCTTCTTCGTGTTGCTTGCTCATTTCGTCAAATTGACGCAGAAGTTCTTTCTGCTCTTTGTTCAGCTTGGACGGGGTCTGCACCTGGACTTCGACCACCATGTTCCCTTTACCGCCCCCCCGCAAGCTGGGTACGCCTTCACCGCGCAAGGTAAACCGCTCACCCGACTGAGTCCCGGCAGGAATTTTAAGCTTGGCAGTGCCATGAATAGTGGGCACATCAGCATCACATCCCAAAGCAGCGCGCACCATCGATATCGGCAGCTGCAAATAAATGGTCTGGCCGTCGCGCTGAAAATACTCGTGCTTATCGACATGAATGACGACATAGAGATCGCCGGAAGGTCCGCCGCGACGACCGCCTTCTCCTTCGCCTGAAAGACGCATGCGGGAGCCGGTGTCAACACCGGCCGGGATTCGGACACTGACCTTTTTACTCCGGTTGATCAAACCCTCGCCATGGCAATCGGTACAGGGATCGGTGATAATCTGACCGGCACCGTTACATCGGGGACAGGTGGTACTTACCTGAAAGAAGCCCTGGGAGCGGATAACCTGTCCGCGCCCTTGACAACTCGGACAAACCTGAGGTTTATGCCCAGGTCTTGCCCCTATGCCTTCACAGGTCCAGCAGGTTTCCTTCTTGGTAATATCGACCTGCCTATTGATGCCGTGAACGGCCTCCATGAAGGAGACTTTGATGTCATAGCGCAGGTCTTCTCCGGGCACCGGTGCATTGGGATCGCGACGCCGGCCGCGTCCACCACCCCCAAAACCGAAGATATCACCAAACATATCATTAATATGCGAGAAGATGTCTTCGTTGTTTCCTGGGCCGCTGTAACCGCTGTTGCGCAACCCTTCTTTACCGTAGGCATCGTAGATCTGCCGTTTCTGGAGATCACTGAGGACTTCATAAGCTTCGGCAGCTTCCTTGAACTTCGCCTCAGCGGCGTTGTCACCCTGGTTCCGGTCAGGATGATATTTCATAGCCTGCTTACGGTAGGCTTTCTTAATGGCTTCTGCCGAGGCGTCTTTGTTAACTCCGAGGATCTCGTAATAGCTTTTGCTCATAATCCATCACACTAGGCTATTGCTATTCTTCGATTTTGATTTCTTCAGCCACAACAACTGCAGGAGTTTTCTCCGCCTTGCGTTGCTTGGGGAGATCAAAAATATTATCGAAAGTGACTTTACCGGCAGCGATCTCTCGCAGGGTCATGACAATTTCCTTGTTTTTGCCGGCAACGAGGAAAGGCTCCCCTTTTCGGTGTTGCTTGATCCGTTCAACAGCTAGATGGATCAAGGAAAACCGATTGTCGTCACCCACTCTTTCCAAGCAATCTTCTACTGTAATACGAGCCATAGTGTTCGCCTCCATGTAATAAAAATCCCGGAGCAAACTATCTCCGGGAGTATATATCCGTTGTTCCGGTCCATCCGCCTTCAGGAAATCAACAAGAAATCCGGCAAGATGCCTATTATTATATAATTAATCATTTTCCGATATTAAACAAGGGGGACCGGAGACGCAACCGTGCGGTCAACCAACAAAGGGATTGCGCAACAGCAGGGTTTCTTCGCGGTCGGGTCCGACCGAAACAATCGCCGGGGTCACTCCGGTGAGGTCCTCTAACCGACGCAGATAGGCTTTCGCATTGTCCGGAAGATCTTCAAAGGAGCGAACCCCGGTAATTTCCGTATTCCAGCCATTCATCTCTTCGTAGACCGGCTGCGCCAGCTTGGCCTTACGAATATTCTCCGGCATATAGTTGTAGGGAGTCCCCTCCACCTGATAACTGGTGGCTATTTTCAATTTCTGCAGACCGGAGAGGACATCTAATTTGGTCACAGCAAATCCGGTCAAACCATTCAACCGAACGGCGTCATTGGCCACCACTCCGTCAAACCAGCCGCAACGACGACGACGGCCAGTGGTGGCTCCGTATTCATGACCTTTCTGCTGTAGGGTGTCACCGATAACATCGCCTTCCGGCAATTCCGTGGGAAACGGTCCCTCACCAACCCTGGTAGTGTAGGCTTTGAGGATACCGATGACCTCGTCGATATGACTAGGCCCAAATCCGGAACCGATGCAGGCATTGCCGGCAATGGTGTTGGATGAGGTGACAAAGGGATAGGTGCCGTGATCAATATCCAACTGGGTACCCTGAGCGCCTTCAAACAGGATGTTTTTCCCCGCCTTCCTCGCCTGATCAAGCACCACTGAGACATTGCCGACAAAAGGGGCCAGCTGCTCGGCAAAACACTCAAAATGGTCGACAATATTGGCAAAATCAACAGGATCCGCGCCAAACTGCTTGGTCAGCATAAAATTCTTTTCCTCCACTACGGCCTGGAGCTTGTCCCGGAAAAGTGCGGGATCGAGCAAGTCGCCAACCTTTATACCGGTTCGTCCGACCTTATCCATATAGCAGGGACCGATACCCCGGCCGGTAGTGCCAATTTTCTTTTCCTGGGCAAGCGATGCCTCACGAGCACAGTCAAGGCTCTGATGATACGGCATGATCAAATGGGCGTTACTGCTGATCAGCAGTTGTTTGGGGGTAATGGCAAACCCTTTCCCCGCAAGACCGGCAATTTCTTTAAGGAGTACGCCGGGATCAATAATCACCCCGTTGCCGATGACGCAGGTTTTCTCCTCATAAAGGATCCCAGAGGGAATTATATGAAAAACATACTTCTGCCCATCAACCACCAAAGTGTGGCCCGCATTGTTGCCACCCTGAAACCGGACAACATAATCGGCATACCGGGTCAACAGATCGACAATTTTCCCTTTGCCTTCATCACCCCATTGGGTGCCGACCACCACGACACTGGCCATGTTATCTCCCGATTTTTATTATACAAAAGTGGGGTTTGCCCACATACTTACCAAAAGAATCTTAAACCTGCACCGAACCTGACTAATCTAGCAGAAATAGTTCCGAAAGTCAAACAGGAGAAAAAACAACCTATTTTTAACAATACAATCGATAATATAAGCAAATAACTGAGGAGTGACAGCAAATGTTTCCGGTCCTGCCCCTAACGAAACAGGCAGGACCGGAAAATTGACGGACAAAAAACGAGCGTTTTTACTGGTTAATTATAGGAGGTTTTCCTGACCATATCTTTTCTCGAGGCAGGATCGTAGAGGCCTTTCGCTTCACCTTGCTTGAACCACTCCTGTTTAAGGGAATCAAGAAAGGTCTTTTTCTCTTCTACGGCTTTCTTGAAATCCAGGCCGATAATCGCCTGTGCTTTCTCCTTGCTGGAAAAATCAGGCGCAACATAATCAACGGCATTATGCCTGGCTAAAACCGTTCGCAATTTAAGACGCGCGTCTTGCCCTTTATTGATGGCCCCGGCAAGAACCCTCAGCGTTTCCTCCGGCGCATGAAAAAATGCACCATGACTGGCAACCGCATAATCCCAACGCCATTGCCCATGGCGGATATCCAGCAGAACAGGTTTCATCTCCTCCTCGGTTGCCCCCATCTCCCATGCCTTAGCCGCTTCAAGATGGGCCTTGGCCAGAACATCCATAGCAATCTTCGAGAGTTCATTCTTTCTTTCCAATTTTTTGTCCACCGTTGCTCGGAACTCTTTTTCCGTTCCCTTGTGGCAGTTCAGGCAGGTGTTGGCTATGTTATCCAGTGGACTACCGACCTTATGACTGGAATATTTGACACCACCCTCGCGAACGTACGGCATATGACAATCTGCACAGGATACATTGTTTCTGCTGTGCACTCCGGTGAGATAGGTTTCGTATTCAGGATGCTGAGCCTTAAGCATCGGGGTTTTACTCAATTGATGGGTCCAGTCGGAAAAATCGATTTGATCGTAATAAGCTTCGATCGCCTCGGCAGAGGTGCCTTTATCCCATGGCAAGGTGACTACCATCGCAGTCTTTTTCACACCTTTGTCATCCCACTCGGTCTTTTTGAAATAATATTCAGTATGACATTGAGCGCAAACCAAAGACCGCATGTCTTGATAGGTGGCGTCGGCATATTTCAATCGACCTTCAGCATCGAGCGCACGCTTTAAGTGCTCACGGGTAACGGTGAGTTTCATGGTCTTGTTGTCATGGCAGTCCGCACAGCCGACCGGATTAACGATCTCGCCGCCATACTTGGCCCATTTGCCGGTAAAGAACTCAAGCTCACCGTCACGCTTGATCAACCGGGGGACATCGGGCGACTTACAGGTCCAACAGGCGGTTGGAGCCGGCCCGGTTTTGGCATCCACAGGCGCGCCGGTTCGCAGGGTATTGAGATTATCCTCAAGCATGTAATAATGCCCCCGGGGTTTATTATAATCCCGGGAAAAATAGTAGCCCGCCCACATCACCACCAGCGCAGGATCCTGCTTGAGAACATCGACGATCGCATCACTCTTCCTGGTCTGCATGTAGGAGTCGTACTGCCGGGGATAGTTTTTGCCCCATTCCGAAGAACGCGATTCAAAAGGCTTCATTTCCGGGACCGCGTTGATAGTCTGCTGTTCTGCTTTGTTTTCCCTGATGGAAAGGGTCAACAGCAACATCGGAACCATAACGAGCACACAAAGGATTACTATGCCCCATGATCTTTTCATATATTCTCTCCTTGTTGATTTTCCTAACGTACCTTTATATTAAAATTTTGTTGCGTTGCCGTTAGACTTGTCATTGTTCCATGGGGTAAACCACGGTGACAATCCCAGCAACGCCGGCCCATCTGAACAGTATTGTCCGCTACTTTCTGATAAAGCGCACTGTTTGTCTGCATCTGCGAGATAGTCTCACGATGACAGGAAATGCAGTTATCCTGGATCCTTTTCGCAGCGTTACTACTGATCCGAAGATTGTTGCCATATGTTTTAAAAGTCATGGCAACGGAATGGTGGTAGCCATCTCTTGCCTTGGCCAGCATCTTATTAACAAACGAATCCCGCGGCAGATGGCAGTCGACACAAGTTGCCCTATCCCGGTGAGAACTGTGCTGCCAGGTTGCATAATGGGTTATCATGGTGTGGCAATTGATGCAAACCTTGGGGTCGCTTGACAAATACGACAACATCTTGGATTCATGCACCAAATTGACAAAAATACCAGTAACCACCAAAATAAAAAATATTGCGACATATTTCATACCGTTACCTATCCCCATAAACAATCCATCGGATCGTCGTGTTGCCTCTGGAGCCATACAGGATAGTCTTGCACCTCTCGTCTCATGTGTCTCATAGACTTTTCCACCTCCTCGCCGAAGCTATTGGATCATAAACGAAAAGCTGACAGTACCTCTCATATACTTTTTTTAAACTCAATATCAAATATTTCAGCAATCGTAAATTTCAGGTTAGATTATCAGGCTCAATGCATTTGCTTTGCGCTCGTACCATCGAAAAGGTAATGTTACCCTTAGGTATCAGTTTGCCATATAACATATTCCACACCCTGAAATTTATAGATGCAACCCCCTCCTCTATCTAACCGCCTGCAACGTGAAGCCAAAACCGTAGAAATAATGCTCCATCGTTTCTGCAGGGATCGGCACGGGACCGAAGACAGCATGCTCTGTGACGATTGCCAACACCTCCTCGCCTATGCCCTGCAGCGCCTGCACCATTGCCCTTTCCAGGAACACAAGCCCACCTGCGGCAAATGCCTGGTGCATTGCTATGCACCAGAGATGCGCGAAAAAATCAAGGAAGTGATGCGCTACGCCGGACCGCGAATGCTTCTGTCGCACCCAATCCTGGCGATTGCCCACCTGATTGATGGCCTGCGAAAACCACGACTAAAAGGGTCGTGCGGCTGAATTGCACCTGCTTGACACCCTGGATCAAATCACGTAAAGTTGGCGCCTTGCACCGGCGCACCTGTCGGCCTTTCACTAACCTCTTCCCGGTACTTACCCATGTTTGGAATTGGCCTCCCGGAAATGATCGTTATCTTTGCGGTCGCCCTGATCGTCGTTGGTCCCGATAAACTGCCCGGCCTTGCCCGCTCCCTTGCCAAAGGGCTGTTGGAAATGAAGAAAACCCTGAATCAAGTCAAAGAAAATCTGACCGAGGAAGGCGAAGTCCTGAATTCCGTCCAGGCAGACCTGAAAAAAACAGCGGAGGAACTCAAGGGGAAAATGATTGACGTCGATCCCTCCTCTTGGCAACCGGATCCTGTCGACCAAGGCATAGAAAACAAGAAATCAGATATCATTGACGTGCAACCAATAGCGGCCCCATCCCAGGACAAATCGCTGCCAACTGCAGCCCTTCCGTCTGCTCCTCATACTGAGGGCACTGAGAGCACCAGCGCTGAACCGGCCGCCGCTAGCGAGCAGCCAGCCGGATCTTTCCTGGAAAAACAACCGACCCCGCCAAAAGACAACCATGCTTGAAGTGTTTGAACACATCCAGCCGCACCATAAAGAACTGCGCAAGCGGTTGATTCATTGCTGCCTGGCCATTGTTCTGACAAGCGCCGCCGCCTACTTTTTCAAAGATCATATTGCCGCCTGGTGCATGCGACCGCTCTACCTTGCCTACCCGCAATTGGGCAAACTGGTCTACACCAAGCTAACCGAAGCCTTTGTCAGTTACCTCACCCTTTCCGTGCTCGTCGGCGTCGCCGCCAGTTTTCCTTTTATTCTTTATCAGATCTGGCTGTTCATCTCCCCAGGACTGCTTGACCAAGAAAAACAGCTCATCCGGCGGATTGTCCTCTGGGCGACCCTGCTGTTCGCTGGCGGCGCCTCGTTTGCTTTTTTCATCGTACTCCCCCGAATGCTCCACTATTTTATGAGCTACGCATCGCCCGCGCTCACGCCGATGCTCAAATTGGGACTGTACCTGACTTTCACCGCCCGCATGGTTCTTGCCTTCGGCATTGCCTTTGAAATCCCCTTTCTCATGGTCATGGCTATCCGCTCCGGCCTTCTCAGCAGCGATCATTTCAAGAAAAATCGTATCTATTTTTACATAGCCATCGTCGTCCTTTCCTTTCTGCTGACCACAGGAGAACTGACGGCCACCACCCTGCTCTCCTTTCCCCTCTTTGCCCTGTACGAGGCCGGAATTATTGCCGGCAGAGTCTTTCAAGGCAAAAAACACCACCTTCCGGTAACGATGTAGTGTCGCAATAACGCCCATCTCCACCGCGTATTCCGAGGCAACCCACTCCGATGTTGTATGGTTGTGAGTGGCGAGAGCGTTGCGATACATTCAGGCTATTTTCTTTACGAGGATCGTCCAGTCCACCTCTGCACCACCTTTTCACCTCAACACCCTTTTTCTGGCAAACACACTCGAATTTCTTTTTCCTGGCCTGCCCAATGTCTGGATATCAACCTGCCTGCACATCTTGCATATCCTACTAACCGACCTGTCCCTTTATCAAAATTTTATTTTCCCTTGACTTACAAAGCCAATTTCCAGACAATAAGGAAGTGTTCGACATAACCTACTTATATTTCAGCACAAAGACCATGGTACCTTCTTGTTGTTTCTTGGTGCAAAAACAACAAGAGCTGCCTGTTTTCATTCATGCTGTTGTGCGGAACAGCATAAACTAGACAAACATTTTGCACAAAGGAGCTCAGGGGTGAAAAATTTTAGATTGGGAATCAAGCTTGTTGGTGGTTTTGTCATAGCCGCGATCATCATCCTGGCGGTGGGACTCCTGTCGATATCACAGCAGGGACAACTCAATGATATGGTCAAGCAGCTCGGCAATGAGACCTTCCCCGCCGTGCAGAATATCCTGACCGTAAAAAGCGAAGCGGCAACTATCGCCAGCCTGATGCGGTCTCTGTTGACCCCTTACGCCTCCAACGAACAACGAAATTTTTCCCACCAGCAGCTGCTCATTTCAAGAAAGCTGTACAGCGAGGCCAAAGATAAATTTGCATCCTTGCCGCTCGCTAAACGGGTGAATGGAGAATGGGAGGATTTCAACACTAATATCACCAAATGGGCGGGGATCAACAATCAGGCGGTCGAACTCTCAAAAGAGTTGATTGCCATGGACATGACCAACCCCAATCTGATGAAACAACATATGGCTGATTTCGAAATCGCTCACAACGCTCTGCTCGCCAAAATCGGCAAGCTGCTCCTTTTCAACACCCCGTTCGAAGGCGGCATAGATGATACCAGCTGTACGCTGGGCAAATGGATGCAAAACATGGACACCACCAATCCAGAAATGGTGGCTCTGGTGAAGGAACTCAAGCCTTTGCATGCCGAGTTGCATAAAAATGTCGCCCAAATTAAAACGTTGACGGCCAATGGTCACGGCGACGAAGCCAAAGAAATCTTCGCGAAAAAAACAGTACCGGAATCGGAACAAGCGTTCGCTCTGATTAAAAAAATGACAACCCTTGCAGAGAGGGCCAACGAAAAATTCGTAACGATGAACAAACTGCTGCTGGAAGAAGCGGCAACCTACCAGGTCAACACCTTTGAAGCCATCGACAAGGTGACAAAGAAGGCCAACGAAGTCTCAGTCCAATCGGTTACGGCTGCCAATGATATTGCCTATCGTGGCCGCCTGATTACTATCGTCGTCCTGATCGTTGGCATCATCCTCGCTATTACTCTTGGTTTCCTCCTGACCTATCTCATCACCAAGCCGATGTTTAAAGGCGTGGATCTAGCCAAGGCCATGGCTGGCGGCGACCTCACCAAAACCATGGATGTCGACCAGAAAGACGAAATCGGCATTCTGGCCCAATCGCTGAACGAGATGGCCGGAAATCTACGCCGGATGTTTGGTGATATCAGCAAGGGAGTCGTCACTGTCGGGGAATCATCGGTGCAACTAGCGGCCATCTCCAACCAGATGTCCGCAGGAGCTGAATCGACAGCGGCCCGTTCCGAGCAAGTCGCCGCTGCCGCCGAAGAGATGAGCGCTAACCAGTCCTCAATAGCGGCCGCCATGGAACAGGCTTCAGTCAACATTAATATGGTTGCCGCGGCCACCGAAGAAATGAGCGCCACCATCAACGAAATAGCCAGTAACTCGAGCAAGGCCAAGGAGATCACCAGCGCAGCGGTACACCAGTCATCCAAGACCTCCGAACGAGTGAACGAACTCGGCAGGGCTGCCGATGAAATCAACAAAGTCACCGAGGTGATCACCGAAATCTCGGAACAGACCAACCTGTTAGCCCTTAACGCTACCATTGAGGCGGCCAGGGCCGGAGAAGCCGGTAAGGGGTTTGCGGTGGTCGCCAACGAAATCAAGGAGCTGGCAAAACAGACGGCCGGGGCGACCCTGAATATCAAGAACAAAATCCAAGACATCCAACAGGCGACCGGGGTCACGGTCAAAGAGATCAACGAAATCAGTGCGGTCATTGCCGATGTCGACAAGATCGTCTCTACCATCGCTGCGGCGGTGGAAGAACAGACGGCCACTACCAGGGAAATCGCCCAGAATGTGCAGCAAGCCTCTCAGGGTATCACTGAAGTCAACGAGAATGTCTCGCAGAGTTCGACGGTAGCTGCCGAAATCGCCTCCGACATCGCGACAGTCAACAACAGTGCCAATGAGATGAACAAAGCCAGTAATCAGGTCAAAATTAGCGCAAAAGAGCTGTCGGACGTCGCCGACAAATTGAAGGTGATGGTCGCCCGGTTCACAATCTAAACAATCCGTTCCAGAAAAACGGAAAGGGGGCAGCGTACTTGGTACGTTGCCCCCTTTTTTTGGTTATTGCAGCCTCTCGCCGACACCTCTTCACTCGTCCGGTCAGGAATGCACAGGTTTAACCTCCTGCTTGAGCAGGCAGCAAGAAATACGATGGATCGGTGTACCATCGGGATGGTAGCTAATATTGTCCGGCTGCAGCAGACGGTTCATGACGCACCCCTCAGGGATGTCGAGCGGAAAGAACCGGTCTTCGTTCAAACCGTCGCGATGCACCAACTGATTGTCTTCGATACAGTAGCTATGAATGGGATGGTCCTCGCAGAGCGGACACTGGTAGACACGGCCATTGGGGAAGATAAAAAAATTCTCAGCCACGATGCCGGCGCACTGGAAGGGCTCATCGCGGTCCAGATACACCTTGGGATAAATGACGTGAATACCCAGCCGGGCGGCTTCTCCAGCCACTTTAGGGACAACAGCGAGCCACTGCTCCGGCTCGACCTGCCAGTTGACGGCTGCCGCCGGTTTGGTAATTGCCGGATTGCCGCGCAGGCCGATCACCTGGATAAAAAATCGCCGCACCCCGAGATCCGCAAGCAAAGCGGGCATCCGGTGCAGGTGTTCGATATTGAGGCCTGAAACCGTATAGATGAGACTGGTGACGAATCCATCAGCAACGGCCCTGCGGATATTATCGGTGCAAATCGCAAAAACGCCTTGGCCGCGGATTGGATCATTCACTGCCGCATCCGGCCCATCAAGACTAAAACTGAGATAATCGAGCTCCTGGGGCGTAACTTTGGCGAGAAGGTCATGGAAGAGGTAGCCGTTGGTATCGACGGTCACCGCGTAGCGCATTGACTTCGCCGCCTTGATGATCTCTGCCAACTCAGGATGCAGGGTGGGTTCACCGCCGAGGAGGATGAGATTGGTCTGTCGCTCCGGCCTTGCAAACAGCTTGAGCCACTGGAGCACGGTGGTCAGCGGCAGGGTAGCCGTGCCATGCTGGGCCGGATTGATGTAGCAGTGGCGGCAGGCGAGATTGCAGGCGGTGAGCAGGTGCAAGAAAACATTACGCTCCCCCGGTTGGAACCCCACGGTTCGTGCGATCGGTTCGCTGGTCATGGTTTTAGTTCCTCCAACGGTTGCGCCAGGGTATAGCGGGCGAGCAGACTGTCCTGCCAGTAGGATCCGCTTTGAAAGAACTGCTGAAAGAGGTGCAGGCTTTCAGTCCGTAGCACGCCATCAAACAGATGCACCCGCATTTGGGCGTACAGGGTGTTGAGCATGTTCAAAGGCAGATTGACCCCGCCGCCCATGACATCCTCATACGCCCAGACAAAGAAGCGGATACCGGAGAGTAGCATGGTGGTGTAACACATCAGACAGGGCTCCATGGTCGAATAAACCGTCACCTTGCCCAGATCCAATCCGGGCTGCTCAACGATCAACTTACGCAGGGTGAGGACCTCGGCATGGTCAATTTCATTGCGGCAGGCCTCACCGCTGTTTCGCCGCCGCCCCCTAGCCACGATGTGCCCTTCGGCGACCATGACACAGCCCACGGGAAATTCGCCATCGCGCAAAGCCAACCGCGCCTCATCCAGGGCAGCTGCCATATAGTGTTCGTGTTCGCTCATAGATAGTATCATGAAATGAATGGGGAATAATGGCCGGAACCGCTGTGCTCAGACAACCGTCACCAGGCAAGCTATACCACGCAGTCAATCCGCTGTCAAAACTACAGGGACCGACCGAATTGAAGAATATTTTTGGCGATAACCACACCGGTGTCAGGTTGTACCCAGTCATGCCCTTTGTCAATAAAAGGTAAATAGACCAGCTGCATCATCACCTCGGTCAACTGCACCTGGGGCAGAAAGGGGTAAATGAGCCGCGGGCTGGCGGTGGCTGCCGCCAGCATAACCTTGACCGCCTGTTTGGCCTCCGAGGCCGGCAGCGTTACCGGAAACAGGTTTGGCTCCACCCTGCCGACAACCGGTTTAATCTGCCACTGCCCCAAGGTGGCCTGACGTCCGACTTGAAGAAAAATCTTCGGCCGCAGCTTAACCCCCGGTATCCAGAAACTCATCATCCGCTCCTGCCATTCTGGCCGGGGCAGAAAAGGTTGATTGGTCTTGGCGACAAAATCGGCAAAACTGTAGATATCCAGAATCGGGATATGGGCGGCGATCTTCCAGAACGGCAGATAGAAGGGGGTGGCTGCATCACCGGGATGCAGCCACCAGTCCACCTCGGCCAATCCGTCCGGCCCGAAGGCCCAGGCAGTCTGGCAATTGCCGCAGGGCATCACCTGGCAATCATCGGCACCTTCCAGACCGGCACCGCACTGCGGGCAGAGACTCGCCTGAAAGTGCACCTGCCAGTCCTCGTCAAAGGCCTTGCCCCGCAAGGAATACCCGGCCAACTCTTCGACACCGGCGAGTTTGAGGTTGGTCACGCCGTCAAACAAGGCCTGCTGCCTGGCGACCAGGGGGAGGTAGATATAGCTAAGGTTTTCGCCGATATAGGCGCGGTGATACAGATCTTTACCGGCTGTGGCGGTAAGGCTGCTGATAGCAGCCGCCTTTGCCAAAATGGCGTTGTCCTTGAGGGTCTGCGGCAAATAAAGAATTTTCGTGTTCCGATCGATCCTGGAGAGATGCATAGCCTGCGGTCGTACCCCGAGCGATGGCGGCAGACCAGGTACCGGGTTGGCGGCTTGCGTGGTATCGACTACCCGGTACTCGATGCCCGCTTCAGCCGTCACCAGAAAAATCGTGCCCTTGAAACGAATATAAGGTGCCCGCAGCGACTCCTCTGCTGAACAGGCATTAGCCGTGGGCAGGACGTAGCGGAACGGGCCGTTGCTTTGCAGATAATTCCTGGTGCCGCAAAAGGTGCAGGTCAACAACCGGGCCGTCTCAGTAATGATGACCGAAGCCCCGCACTGTGGGCAGTTCTGTGCTACCCGGAAATCCATCAACCCGTACTGCCAACCGCTGCAGATCTACGGTTCATCGCTTCACCCCAGTTTTTCGCCGCACTGGTTGCAGAATATCGCTTGAGGCAGGTTGGTGGTATGACAATGGGGACAGACAATCTCCTGGGCCCGCTCCTCAGAGGAATGGCCGCAGCGCGGACAGAATTTCGCCCCTGGCATTAAGTTTTTGCCGCAGTTGTCGCACTGCTGATTGAGGAGCTGCTGATGCCCGCAAAAAGGGCAGAACCGGGCGTTGGCCGGGATCATCATCCCGCAATCCGCACACCGCACCTCTGCTGCTGCCCCCTCAATGGCCGGACGATTGCCGCTCGGCTGTAAATTAGCGAACATGGCCGGCATCATCATCCCCAAACCCAGTCCCAGACCGGCGCCAGCCTCACCGCCTCGAGCCGCGGCCTTTTCCATGGCCATAGCCGCCTTCATCCGCACGAACTTGTCCATGTCCTTGATCACGCTCATCCGCGAGCGATCATCAATGGCCTGCTGCACCTCCTCAGGCGGGGTGATTGAGGTGACATAGAGACTATCCAAAGCCAGGCCGAAACGGGCAAAATCCTGGGCCAGCCGCTGCTGCAGCCCCTCGGCGATATCATCAAAATTGCCCGGCAGATCGAACAGACTATGGAGATGTTCGCCGAGGTAATCGTTGAACCGGCTCACAATCACTTGGCGCAGGTAGTCTTCAACCTGTTCAGTGGTGAATTTACCCATAGTGCCGGTCAAGGTGTTGATTAACAGCACCGGCTGGACCACGCGTATATTGAACACTCCGTGGGCGCGAAGGCGGACCAGGCCGAGCTCGGCATCGCGAAAGGCCACCGGATCGCGGGTTCCCCATTTGAGATCGGCAAAGACCTTGAGGTTGATAAAATAAACCTCGGCCCGCAGCGGACTGATCATACCCCAAGGCGCGGACAAAATCTTGGTGAGGATCGGAACATTGCCGGTCTTGAGGGTATGGCGGCCGGGACCATAAGCGTCGCAAGCCTTACCCTTGTAAAAGAGCACTGCGGCCTGGCTCTCCCGCACCGTCAACTGCGCGCCGAACTTGATTTCCCCAGATCCCTGTTCTGGCAAACGATGCAGCAGCTCCTTGCCGCTTTCATCAAACCACTCCAGCGCCTCGAGTAAAAATAGAGTATCCACGCCCATTGCTCGCTCCTTGTATGAATCGGTTGCTGTGCTGACTGTTTTGATTATAGTAGAGACTGGTGACCGGCACCAAAGAGAAAAGTATCCCCTGAACAAAAAGAGCGCGATCGGATCTCGGCATGGTCTCAACAGGCTACCACTTTCCGTGGCTCACGGACCTCTCTATAATCTCCTCTTCAGCACGAAAGAAACGTATGACACTATTCAAACAGGAATGGACCGAGGAATCGGCAATGGAAATTCTGCAGCATCCGACCGTTGATAGCAAACTCTGGGCAGAAGCGGTCGAATGGCTGCTGCTCTACGGACCGCTGGAAATCAGAGAAATGCTCTCGCAGGCCAGTGGACACGCGATGCGCGAGAGCTTTCCCGAATTACAGCCACAACGGTACTCCCCGGATGGCAGCCCCTGCTATGAGATTGCCGATCTAGCCCGATCACTCGGCATTTCCGAAGAAGAGGCTAGGGTACAGCTCGCCGAAAAGGAGCAGAAGCACGGCGTCCAGCACGGCATCGCCGATTCGGACACCACCCGCCTGCAATAGATTTCACCCTGCGCAAGGACCCTGCCCGTCCGCACCCCGGTTACCAGCCGCCCCCCGCAGTGAGGGTACTTTTATAAGGAACCAGCTCGAAGATTCGTTTGTGCGGATCGATCTGAATGTGGTAGTAGCGATCCTGGGGCATGTAGACGTAGGGAATCTCTTCCTCCTGTCGAGAGAGGAAGCTCGACAGGATCATCCGGTTAACGGCCCGGTGGCCGACGATCATAATATTCTCATCGTAATTATTAAGAAAAAACACCTTTTTCAGCCCCCGGTGCACCCGCTCCTCCATGGTTGCATACCCTTCCCCTTCCGGATAGACGTAGCGGTATTTGTTCGGTCCTCGCGCTTTGGCAACATGCGGCATTTTCTGTCGAATCTCTTCGTAGGTCATACCCTCGCAGACCCCACCATGGATCTCGTTGAATTCAGGTAGGGCGATGATCGAACAGGGATCCTGCCGCTCGGCGATCGGGGTTGCCGTCTGCAGGGTTCGTTTGTAATTGCTGGTAAAAATAATAGGGATGCGGATAGTGGCAAAGTGCTCGGCCAGGGCATTGGCCTGCTCCAGCCCCTTGTCGGTGAGATCAGAATCACCGCCGATACGGTCTTCGCGGTTGTAGTGGGTCTCGCCGTGCCGGACTAGGAAGAGGTTGCGCACCACCCGGGTGGTGAGGATGTCACGGATCCGGTCGTAATAGGGCAGGACCTCGGTAATCCGTTCCTGGAGGATACAGCTATCGAACGAATCCACTACGATGCGGTTGGCCTCGGTATCCAACGGCTCATAGATCGATTCGTAATAGGCGATCCGCTTGAGAAAGCTCTCTAGAGCCTTTTCCCGAGGCAGGTCGCGAAACTCCTTCAACCCGGCCTTGCGCTCCAGGTTGGCCTCCAGGGCCTCTTCATCGGTATTAAGACATTCGACGAAACAGAGCGGCAGATTGGGAAAGGCCGCGGCAATATTCTGCCGCCGCTGGCGGGTAACGTTGCTGGCATCCATGATCGCCACCTCTCCCGAGTCCCGCAGGAAGGCCTGGGCCTCCTCGACGTTGATCCGGGAGATTTCATCACGCAGTTCCCTGCCTTTGGTATTAGCCGGGGAAAAAAACTCGGATGAAGAGGTGTTCTCGTTGGTATCGAGCTTGCGGCGCAACTCACCATTGTTAAAAATTTTGACCTTGACGCCATCGAGCTCCAGGGTACGGCCGAGTTTGCGCGCCATGGTCGATTTCCCCCGAGCCGGCAAGCCCACCATCACAATGACCAGTTTCCCTTTCATGACTGCTCCCTCCTGGTGTCGAGTACCAATGACGATGGTGAGGCTGAATCCTTATGCTTCTATTGTACGGAATCCGGGAAGAAAATGCAGGGGAAATTTGGGAGAATGGATTGTTCAGCCAGCTGAGGCAACACCGGCAAGGACCGCGTCAAGATCCGCCTCCTGCACCTGATCAGTGATCCGCACCTTGCCGATTGCCTCAGGCAAGACAAAAAAGATCCGACCGCCAATGGTTTTCTTATCAGCACGAAGATATCGGCGGAGGATGTCCCGATCAAGCCCGGAAGGAATTTCGGTGGGTAAGCGGTATTGACGCAGCAACTCCAGAATCATCACGGCAACATCTTTGTCAGCATAACCGCAGCGTACAGCCAGTTCAGCCACAGCCCGCATGCCGATAGCCACTGCATAGCCATGAATCAGTTGATAACCGGAAGCCGCTTCTACAGCATGGCCAATGGTGTGCCCAAAATTGAGAATTCGGCGGAGGCCACCTTCCCGTTCATCCTGTTCGACCACCGATGCCTTTAACTCGCAGCATCGTCGGATCATCGTAATAAGTACCGATGGCTCCAGGGCCAGAATGGCAGCTCGGTTAGCACCGAGCCAGTCAAAGAAATCCGCGTCGATACTGGCGCCGTATTTAATGACCTCAGCCATGCCACCCAAAAACTCTTCCTGCGGCAGGGTCTTCAGCACTGCTGTATCGATAAACACGGCTCTGGGCTGATAAAAGGAGCCCACTAGATTTTTGCCTTCGGGAATATCCACCCCAGTCTTACCGCCGACCGAGCTGTCAACCTGCGCCAGCAAGGAGGTGGGTACTTGCACGAAGGGGATACCGCGCATGTAGATGGAGGCGAGAAACCCGGTAATATCGCCGGTAACGCCGCCACCGAGGGCCAGCAGACCATCGCCGCGATCAAAACCGCGCTCGGCAAGCATACTGGCAAGATGACCGATCGTTTGCAGATGCTTGCTGGTCTCACCATGTGGAAACACGATCAATTCGCTGGCGATTCCCGCCTGCTGCAAAGAATGCCGAATCTGTTCGCCATACAATGGTCCTACCTGGTTGTCACAGATGATCCCATACCGTTTTGCGATCTTTGCCGTCTGCAGCGCAGGGCCGATGCTCTCCAATAATCCCGTACCGATGACGATTGGATAACTTCTTTCGCCAAGGCCGACTTGAATCGTTTGTTGAACCATCATCTGATATCCTACTTTGAAAATAAGCAAAAAAGAGTAGCGGACCCCGTCAATTTTCAGGCGATCAATCTCCAGCGTTGCCCAAATTGCCCTCTACCCGCTTTACAAAAAAAAGGAGATACCGCACGAGGCGGCATCTCCTTTGTCTTACTTTACTCAGCAGTACTGAGAAAATTACATAGAAGCGCCAGAAGCAGCACCCTGCATCTTCACTTCAACTTTCTCGGTCAAACCTGCATAGTATGCTCTCAGGCGTACCAAAACTTCTTCACGACCGAAGTGGTCAACTACCTGAGCGCCTTCGGAAAGTGCTTTGCGCAGTTTGGTACCGGAAAGGATAACGCGGTCATCTTTGGTGTGGTTACAGGTACGCAGGGAAGCCATACCATCACACTTGTGGCAATAGAAGGTCCAGTCGATTTTCATCGGCTTGCAAAGCAGGTCTTTAGAAGCATCACCGGTTACGGGGATGCGGTCAAAAATCTGCTGTGCCTCGAATAGACCGTAGAAATCGCCAACACCAGCATGATCACGACCGATCAGCATGTTGTTAACGCCGTAGTTCTGACGGAAGGTTGCATGGAGCAGGCCTTCGCGAGGACCGGCATAACGCATATCCAACGGATAACCAGCATTGATGATGTTCTCTTTAACAAAATAGTTCTCGATGAGAATCTTGATTGCTTCGATACGAACATCAGCAGGAATGTCACCGGCTTTGAGGTTACCGATCAAGCTGTGGATCAGTACACCGTCACAGACCTCGACAGCGATTTTGGCTAAGTACTCATGAGAACGGTGCATCGGGTTACGCAGCTGCAGAGCGGCAACGTTTGCCCAACCACGCTCGTCGAACATGGCACGGGTCTCAGCAGGTTTAAGATATACACCTGGATACTCTTTTTTGTACTCGCCTTCGGACAGAACTTTTACCGGGCCGGCCAGATTGACATCTTTCTGAGCCATAACCATGATGACGCCAGGATGATCTTTCGGTGCGATCTCCCAGAATTTGTCACCAACAGACTCTTCGCCTTCGCCTTTGAAAACTTTCTCACACTCAAATTTCTTGTCAGCTTCGGTCATTTCGAATTTTTCGGTGACTTTCATGGTTGCAAAGGTCTCGCCTTTGCGTACCAGGGCAATCTCGTCACCTACTTTGATACCGGCAGCGTCAGCAGCGGTTACGTCAAGGGTAATCGGTACCGGCCAGAAGGTGCCATCAGCCATCTGAAATTTCTCGCAAACGCCTTTCCAATCAGCTTTGGTCATGAATCCGGAAAGCGGGGAAAAACCACCGATACCCATCATGATCAGATCGCCTTTAGCACGGGCAGTAATTTCGATCTGTTTCAGGCCTGCGGCTTTTTTCAACTCTGCTTCACGTGCGGCGCCTTCGAGCAGGGCACAAACAAGACCTTTTCCACCGTGAGGCGCAACCAATTTTGAACTCATAATTTTTCCCTCTTTGATTTTATTCTTGTGAGAACACTAGACCTACATAAATTCCGATCAGATTCGCCGGAAATGACTTAAACGCAAAAAAACTGAACCGGCATTCAGTCAGCTAGTTATTTATAGGGAAGCATAATGGAAGTCAAGAAAAAAACTCATCATTGCCATCAATGAAAATGATAGCAATGATGAATTAAAGTTTGCTCAGGAAGATATCGTTGGGATATCCAGTTGGTCAATGTGCAGCCATTGAAAGAACGCGGCCATTTCCAGTCCGTCCCGCCGACGGGCTATTAATCATCTCCTATAATTCTATATCGTTAGCAAACCGTGAACAATACCAGCTCAAAAGAAGGTGTTTTGCTTATATCCCCGAAGGGGGGCGTTGCGCTCCTTCGGGGAAGGTACGCTGAGTTATCCACCGGGAAAAATTATTTTTGACCTGTTCGCGTTCGTTTCGTTCCTCGTAAATGAGCTATCTCCGTATCATCTCCGCATCCAGCCCTACAGTGTCGACACAATACTCGTTGGCCCAAAAAAGATTCTGATGACCTCTGCAACTCAGCTGATTTCTTTATTCGACTGAATCACGCTAATATGCATACAATGCTGACAAACCGGCTTTTTCATTTGCGGCTCCTTGCCCTATTGTTTCTGTTTGATAAAGATACGGAATGTGGGGAGGGGTGATGGAGCCACTGTTGTTGTTGACCACACCACCACTTTGGAGGAGATTTGCTGATGTGCCGCTGTTACCGCGAGTTGTAGTGACTAGTTGAGAGGTTACACTGGTGTTTGGGCCTGTTTGGGCAGGGAACGTCATAGTCAAATCCCACGGAGCAGTGTTGGCAAAAGATCCAAAAGGCCCCACCGTAGTAAGTTTTGCTGCTAAATTTCCGCCAAGTACAACCGAAATCCCCCCATAAGGGCCAGCTGCCACAGGATTACCCCCTATCCCGCTTTGAATGACTCCTTTTGCAAAAAAATTCATCCCGCCGTGGGCTGAAGCCAGTGCAATTTGGTAGCGTTTTTTTGATCCACTCATCCAGGTTCCAGTGTTTACCATAAGAAGAAGCGAAGCAACCATCAGCATGCCCAGCATACCCAGCAGGAGTGCTGTGACCAAGGCTATCCCCTTCTCATCGGTTACTGTTTTTTTTAAATGGTCATACAGAGATTGCATATCTTCACCTGGTATTACGAGTGGATTATTTTAAATTTTTGGGAGTCACAGCCATACTCACTACTTTCCAACGATAATTGGCCCAGTTCCCGCCAAGAATAGTTGTACTTAAGGGAAATGAGCGGCCAGCCACCAGTGTCACACCATCCGCAGCCACCTCGCCTACGTTGATTGAGGCATTGGGGTAGATATAAGAACGATCAATCCCACCTTCATGGATAAGGATATAACACTGCACCGATTTTACCTGGTCACGGATCTGCTCAGCGGTCAAGCCATTAAGACCATTTGCATTGGCAGAGGTCTGCACTCCTGTTCCATTATCCAGGTGATAGACTACCTGAAAATCGGCCACACAGTCGATTATGGGCATAATATCAAAAGTGTCAGCCGACTGAAGCACGGTCGCCTTAACCAAAACGCCAGTGTTGGGCGCACAGTGGGTGGGGACATTGGCATCACTTATATAATAGTCAGTGCGGTTAAAGGGCCTGCGTACACTGGTGCTATCATTTAAGCCATAGACCAGATGTTTTACTCCATCCGGATCATTGGGCGTGGCGCTGGGGGCGAAACTGGTCATTGCCGCTGATGTCGGGTTGGTTATATAATTGGGGTTCACTGTATCAAGCACCAGTTGACGGTATTGCCCAGGGCCGATTTCGGGAAGAATGACAATGACCCCGTCAGTGTTAGTGAAAGTATCGCTGCTCAGGGATTGAACAGCAGGCAAATGGGCTGTGTCCCTGCCCACATAACCCCATTTTTGACCGGTAATTCCTCGTATCACATTAGTGGCCCGTATAACCAGATAATCGGAATCATTTAAGCTGATAAAGGGGGTTACGCCTAAAGCATCTGAGCTGCTGAATGCCTTGGGAACATTGGGTACATCTGCCAGAGGGGTGAGCAAAGTGTCCGCGCCCGGATTAAAAGAGCTATTCAAAGGCTCGAAATACGGGTTTGGCACACCCGATTGTTGCCAGTAAAGGCCAAAGCCCGCGTGCTCCAAGTCAGCCCGTAAGAATTCCACACCAACACCGGTTTCAATCTGAGTCCCTGCAATATTGGACTGTTGTACAGTCTGCTTCATGGTCGTGGTAAAACTGATGACCACTGCAGACATAAGAACTCCCAGAATCGCGAGATAAACAAGTAATTCAATCAGGGAAAATCCGAATTGATTCCGGGAAGGAGTCTTTCTGTGCTCTTTCATGGTTGCCCTTTAATCAGCCCGCACGATTACTGTGCTCAAGGTTGCCTGATGGTTTCTGTTTGTTGGCGCCATTGTTGTGGTGCTGTTTCCTTGATTCCATCCCACCGCCACATCTATTCGCTTCATCTCGATAGTATTAATTGTGATTGTGGTAAGTTGGGTCGTCCTCACAAAGAATACATTGCCACTGCGCATTCTCACGGCTAATGTTGGGCAGTTAGCGCCAGTCGGGACAGCGCTGCAGTCGGGTTCAACGGCAGGGGAAGCTGGCCAAAGTCTCTGGGTGAGAGCAGCTGAAGTGCTCGCAACAGTATAGAGTTCGCCTTTCAACCGGCTCAATTCGTCTTCCGCCAGCCTGAGGGCCTCGTCACGATACAGGTTGCCGCTCTGGGTTGACAGGGCGGAAATTTCCCCTCTGAGCAAACCCAGCATGATTACGATAAAAACGACCAGCGCGACCATAAGCTCAACCAGAGTAAACCCCTGTTGGCGATGTGAGAGTTTGTTATCGTTGCACACAAGCCCCTCCTGTCATCTTGCCCACATTGATCCGGGTTGGTGCAATCACGATGCAGTCTTTTACCGGACTTACATCGGCAGAATAACCCGTTATGCTTATCGTCTGATTGCTGACGTTGGCCAGCCCCCGCCTGTCGAACGTTACGTCATTCGCACCTGCAGCACAGGGTGCGGGAAGGGGAAGGCCACAATTAATGGTAAATCGCGGATAGTTAGCCGTCGTAGATGCACCGGAACTCACCTGATTGGCAGCGAAAACGACCAAACCTGAGACATTTGTCCTTGAAGCGTCGTTTCGCGCCTTCATCAAAATAGAATATATTTCATTGGTGTACGATTCAACCCTAGTTTTTTCATTCATCTGGCGGAAATTGAGGGTTACCATCGTCAAAACAATACCAATAATGGCTACAACTATCACCAACTCCACCAAGGTGAAACCATGTTGCGCCTTCATATTATTTTTCCTGGACATGCATAAATTTTTTCAGAGGAGTGGGATTGGTGATGATCATAACTCCTTGGCCAGCGGGCGGAATACCCATAAACCCTGGAGTTTTCCGGTTGCTTTCCGCACTGAAGGCATCGGCGAGATTCAGTTCTTTTATCTCGCCAGTGGAAACCTGCACCAAGGCTTTGCCCTGCATTATATAGGTTACTGTACCAGCAGTTTTGTAGTCCAGCGCCCAGAGGTAGGTGGTGCCGCCAAAACTGCAGATATCTGTAGTCGGGGCGAAAGTCAGGAAGAAGACAGCTCCATTGGGATCCGGCGTGGGGTTGGATATCACGCGTTCAGGACCGTTTGATGTCGCAGTGGGCAAAGTGATGTACCAGCCATGTTGAGAAGCATTTAGAGCATTACTTGCGGCTGTAGTCGTAACGCTGGAGATGGTTGTCTGATTCTGCAACGAACTGAATGCGACGGTTGACGAGCAACTGGCTAGAATGGTGTTATTTTGAAAGCAGGGTTCAGGGATGCCGTACAGGTGGCGCGAATCGATATTGTCATCCGTTTTGAAAAAATACCGGCCTTCTCCAAAATAGAGCCACAGCTTACCATTTACTCGGTCAAGGAGATTTGCTACGGAGGCGGTGACTGGTCCTATACCGTCTATCACTTTGCTTACCGACCACTGGCTCGGATCAGTATTGTTATTAATAACAAGTCGCAGCACGCCGCCACCGCTGGAAGTGACGGTGGTGTTGCCGGTGGTTGTGGACGTATCCTGGACATAGCCGATATACATGGCATCATCCTGATAATTGCCGCTAGAACCGATGTTTGCCTTGTCCAGATCGACGACACTGTTTGAGATGGAACCCGCAAAGGCTTTGGGAATACCGGTATCAATGGAGCGAACCGTTGTCCCTGTTTTCAGGTCAAGCACGAAAATTTTCAAGTTCTGAGTCGAGGTGCCCTGGAAAGCCTGGCCGGTAATGGGCCCGGTAGGGCCTGAAGCCAGGATGGCATACCACTTGCCATTTGTGGTGGCGCATGATGCGGTGGTGGACCCACAGTCACCGGCACTAGAGCACGTTTGGGTATCATCGTTGGTGCAGCGTTTTTGGACACCCCCAACCTTGACAATGCTTGCGCCGACATTGGTGGTACCCAGGGCTGGATCGGTGAACTCCCATAATAATTTTGGATTTGCCTGGTCGGTAACATCCAGGGCAAAGTAGGATGATTGGCCAACACTTGAATATGGCGCTGCCAGGGGCGGAGTAATCTGGCAGGAGCCGCCGCCCAACCCCATGCTACCGATCAGAACGGTTCGCCAACTAGTATTATTGGTGTCTATAGCTTCAACGCATTGTTCACTTGAGGGGCAATCAGTATCGATACTACAAGTTGTTGATGTAGTAGCAGAACACACTTTTTGCGTCAACATCGTGGTGCTTTTTACACAATTTGCATAATCGCTCTGCGTACAGGCCGAGGGCTTGCTGATGGAGACGTCGGTAAGTGTCGTCGGCCCGTCCACTAGATAAAGGTGGCAATAGTTGGGATCTCTCAGATATTGGAGATACGGAAGAGCATTCTGCGGTATAAACCCGTAACGTTCTGTGCCTATCCCTCCTGTTCCGGTGGTGCCTTCCTGCTTGACAATTTGATTGAATGTTCTGTTGGTAGGAGTAGTCCACTTCTGCAGCATTTTGCCGAGCCTAAAGGCGTGTAACATACCGTCATTTGAACCCACAAAAACGGTCTGCCTGTTGGCATAATCATTGCTCTTGATGAATTGTGCATAAGTTGCGTCATTGTAGCCGGATGGTGCGGGGATATGATAATTATTTAATGGCCCAGGTCCCATGATACGGGGGGTTGAGGAGATGATATCACCCATTTTCCAGACTTGCTTGTCTGAGATACAGGTTTCTCCCGTGGGGCAATCGGTGTCGCCATCGCAGGGGCTTTTTCTTGTAGAACAGGCCCCTGTTTGTACCGTTCTGCTTCTGCCAATCTGGGCACAGGTGGAACCGGTTTGCCCGACGGTCGCGCAATCACAGGATACTCCTGTGGTGGGGATCGCACAATCATACCCGAGGACATAGTTAATGGTTTGCATACCGTCTGGTACAGCGCTCTGCCCTAAATATGGGGCTAGCGTGGAACTGTCTGTCGTATCGAACGGTATCAAATTTGTTTTATTCGCATTTGGTGTCCATAGTGTTCTCTCGCTGGGAAGCGTCCACCAGAGATCAAATCCGGCGCGCCAGATGGCATTGGTCTTTTCAATTGGTACCGCACCCTTGTAGTCGGCCGATGTTGTCGTCAAGGTGACATTGCCGGTACCGGTCGAATCCTGCCAGCGTTGGGCCATTGTCTTGTTCAGGCTGCTATCGAAGGCGAAGGTGGTGATGTAATCGTTGGTGAGATTGAGCAATGTGTAATCGCTCCCGTCCCGGATGGTATCCTCCCGAATCTGCATGGCGGAAAAATACGGATCCAGGTAATACTAGTAATTCATCAGGTCGCTGGTCCAGGAAACCTCCGTGTTATTGCTGAATGACCGCAAGGGGTAAAATAGGGCCTGCATGAGATTGGCGCCGCTACCCTCACTGGAACTGAGCACGGAAACCGCCGTGCCCGAAGAGGAACGGCGCAGCATATCGAGAATAGCATTTTTGATGGAGTCTTTTATTTCAGTAGCATTGGCTGCGCTATGGAAGGTATCTGGAACACCAACAATAGTGTCATTATCCCAGTCACTGGTTGAGGGTGGCAATGCTGTACAGCCACTGCCTTTCCCATCACCACAGTCATCCATATTACACTCACCCAAAGGGTAGCCTGTCAGGCTATCAGGCCAGCCGCCTGATTTATTGAAGGAGCCATACATCGCCACATTTTTAAGAGATTGCTCTCCAGTTCCACCCAGAAATAGGCCAATTGTATAGGTTGCATTCACATTTGTCGTCATATTCGTCCCGGCATTGGTAAACGTCTGATGCATTTGATATGCTGGCTTAACTGGATCAGAGCTCCCATCGTCAATGGAACATGAAGGTGTATTCCACTGCCCGTCTGACAGCAACAGGACAAAATTCTTGGCGCAAGGTATTACCTTGCAGTTTGCCCCGCCCCCGTTACAGACATACATGGGATTTTTCCATCGGTCTCCCGAGCCTTGTTGGGCAGGAATACCGCCATACTGAGGGTCGCTCTGCTTGAAATAATTAAACGTATCCCACATGGCCGGGCCAGTTGGCGTGCCGCCATTTGGGTCGGTGGAATTGATGGCAGTAATTAGATTCATGTACGGAAAGTTATCACTTGTACTGTTGGGGGCTGTGAAGTCACCCATGTAAACCTGCCCATCTGACCTGACTCCGTTATCGCTATAGAACAATGCCCCCATGCGCGGCTTCGGGCTCATCACCGTGAATTGATAGGCAAGTCCATCCCAAACCCGACTCCAGGGCACTTTGACTTTAGTACCATTTGTTGCCAGCAGAATACAGCCACCAATGGTGTTGTTGCATACGCTCCCAACCTTGCCGGTATTGCCTGGTTGTTGCCACAACTCGGGATCGCATTGATTGGCATTAAATGTGCCATTATTACCGGTGCAGGAGTTGGGGGTTCCGCCAGTCATGGCCCAGCGCACCAAGTCCATCCTGGACATTTGATGATAATTAAGGCAACTCCCTGTATAAATTGAACTCGAAACGGGATTATGAGAGTTGCTTGGACATGCCACGCTTGCGCTTATTGTCTCCTCCCAATATCCGGCGGCACTATTGTATCGATAATTTTTATCTGGCCGAAAATAGCCTTCTTCTGTTGCGCGATATACAGGCACAGGTACAGCTGTTGAACTGAGATTATATGCTGGCCAGCTCATGGAGCCGCTGGCATCTATAACCGTCATGACATTGGGCGCCACCGGCGATGCAATAAAAGGGGGTTGAGCACAATAGCTATTGGTATTGGCTGTCGTTATGTTGGCTTTGCAGCTGTCATTGGTTCCGCCAGCGACACCGTTACATGTCCAACTCCAATACTAGCCGTTACCAGTGACTGCAGTTGCCACGCCGGCGTTACATAACCCGGTGGTAGGCTGAGTGTCGTATGTGCCACCATTAGCCCCGCCGCAGTCGCCATTTGTGAGGTGAGCTGTAGAACAATTGACAGAGGTGCCGCCATTGGCTCCCGTACAGGTCCAATTCCAGGTGGTCCCGCCATCGGCTACTGTTGATGCAGTGCCAGTTGAGCAGAGGCCTGCCGAAGGGCTATATTCAGACGGCGTACTGATTGCGGCACCGCAGGTCCCATTGATCGAGTGATTGGCCCAGCAACTTATGTTACTGCCTCCAAATGTTCCCAGGCATTGCCATGACCACCGATTTCCGCTGTCTGTTACACTGGACGGTATGCCGGAACCGCAAAGACCTGATGTCGGTGCCAGATTATAGGTCTGCCCCTGGGCAGTGCCGCAAGCTCCGTTGTCTTCGTTGTTAGCCGAGCAACTCGCAGTTGCTCCAATTCCGTCTGTGCATGTCCATATCCATTGATTACCGCTGCCTTGCACTGCGGAAGGTGTCCCTTCACTACATAAATTGGATGTTGGTGCATTCAGCGATGAAGTCCCATTTGCGGTTCCACAGTTCACAATATCTGCACTACAGCTTGCAGCGCTCCCACCATTGACCCCGCTACATGACCACGTCCAGTGATCATTCCCATCGTTACTGACCGCACCTGCTGTACCTGTACTGCATAAATTCGAAGCAGGAGGATTGACATAGTCAAGGTTTACAGCGGTACCACACACAGCATTAATTCGTTGGGTCGCTGAACAGGATGCCTGCGTCCTTTCTGTGTCAATACAATGCCAGGTCCAAGTGTTTCCGGTGAGAACTACTTGTATCATTAATGCCGGAAGGATTACACAGGCCTGTACCTGTTGGGACGCTCGGCAGGGTCGCGCCATTACCAGTTCCGCATGTTACTTTATAAGCTTGGCAACTTTTAGTGCCACATTTCCACTTCCAGTATGTACTGTCATCCGTAGAATCTGCAAAAGTTCCAGCTGTACATAGAGTGGCCGATGACAATCGACCTTCAGGGGCGGCAATATAGTTTTGACCAGCTGCAGGCCCACAGGTGCCAGCCCCCTGCACATTCGGACTTTGGAGAAGGATAAACAGGGAAAACGACACCCAGACGACTGTTTTCATGGTAGATTTTTCAAACGATTTCATTAGCATTCTCCAGCAGGATAGGTGCGAATCTTGAATATATAAAATAAAGCGCAGAGCATTTTCTACTTTGCAAGAATAGTAGCCACTTGGCGTTGCGGGCAAGTGTTCATGTCGATCATAAAGCAGGTGTCCTCACCTGCAATAAACTTATCAAGTTGCTGAGATAGCGAAACTTTAAATGTTTTTTCTCCGGCACATCCTCTTGAAATCACCTGGACGCGCACCATTTTTTCCTTAGTATTAACTTCTTTAACAATCCCACACAGGTAGAGTTCATCAGCAGCAAAGACGGTCTCACTCACCACCAGAATGGTAAAAAGATTATAAAAAGCAAAGAGTAACAACATGCTCAATAGTTTCATATCCGCTCCTTCAATAGTATTAACAGCAGAAATTATTAGCAGAAATTATCTATAATCACTCGATATTTTGCAAAAAAAGGACCATTCCTCCCCCCGCTCTGCTCGCAAGAAAATTATACCTATCATTACAGGATGATAGCATAAAAACTACTCACTTATACAGCCAACAAACCCTTTAACAGATGAATGATATCCTGCTTAATGGCAGTTCATTGTAAAATAATTTTACAATGGAATATAATAGGGTCAGAGTAAAATAAAATTCTTTCTTTGTCAGGTTGTATCATGAGCTTCTGGCTCATACTCCTTGAGCTTACTCAGCAGTGCCGGATAACTCAGCTCCAACAGTTGCGCCGCCTTACTCTTGTTGCCGCCGGTATGCTCCATAGCCCGTTGAATCAATCTCTTTTCCATGATGATCTTCGCTTTCTTGAGTGAATAGGTACCGAAAAAATCATCAATACGCCGCTGTTCGCCTTTAGCGCCGAACTGCACGGGCAAATGCTCCGGCAGGATAATGTCTTTATCGGTGAGGATAAGCGCCCGTTCCAGCACGTTTTCCAGTTCACGGACATTACCCGGCCACGCATATTGCATGAGCAAATCCATGACGGCCGGTGCAATCCCCTGCACCTGTATCCCCAAACGGATGACAAATTTATCGAGAAAAAATCGGCAGAGAACCGGAATATCTTCTGGATGCTCCCGCAGGGAAGGAATGTGGACCGTGATGACATTCAACCGGTAGAATAAATCTTCCCGAAACCCCCCCTGCTTGACCAGAGCAGCCAGATCTCTATTGGTCGCGGCCAGCACCCGAACATTGATCGACTGGCTTTTCACCGCACCGACCCGGCGCACCTCCTGTTCCTGGAGCACGCGAAGAAGCTTTACCTGGAGGTCAAGCGGCAGTTCCCCGATTTCATCAAGAAAAAGCGTGCCCTGATCAGCCTCCTCAAACAATCCTTTTTTGTCTTTGTCCGCGCCGGTAAAGGCGCCTTTGACATACCCAAAAAATTCGCTTTCCAGGAGATTCTCCGGGATACTGCCGCAATTGACAGCCACAAACGGCGCATCCTTCCCTTTTCCCGCCAGATGGATGCCTCGGGCCACCAGCTCTTTGCCAGTGCCGCTCTCCCCGGTGATCAGGATAGTTGTGCTATAGGGGGCCACTTTTCCAGCAAGACTGAAAACCTCTTGCATAATCTTGCTGGTCCCGACCATACCGCCAAAGGAACGCTGGCTGTCTATAGAATCCAGCTGCGCCTTCAGTTGCACATTTTCCCGGCGCAACCGCTCCCGCTCCTCAGCCTTGCGCAAGACCAGCAGAATTTCCTCGACCTTGAACGGCTTGGAGATATAATCGTAGGCCCCCTGCTTGACCGTCTCGATCGCTTGATCGACGGTGCCGTAGGCCGACATCATGATCACCGTGCCGGGATACCGCCTCTCCTGTATCGTGGCAAGAAAGGCCATGCCGTCCATGACCGGCATTTTCAGGTCGCAGAGAATAAAATCATACCGGTGCTGTTCTATCCGGGAGAGCCCTGCCGCGCCATCACTGGCAACATCGACAGTATATCCATGCTTGGCGAGCAGGGTGCTCAGCATGTGCCGCATATTGGCTTCATCGTCTATAATGAGGATGGTCTTCAGCATTTTCGCTCACCTTGAAGATCGACGCATCTGTCGTTATTTTCTGGTACGGAGGCTCCTGATCCGAACGCAACCTCTGCCTCTACCAAGGGCAGCAAAAGTAGTACGGTCGTACCCTCTCCGGCAACGCTTTGTAAGCTAATTTTGCCGCCCATGGACTCGAGCAACGCCAATGATACCGACAAACCAAGCCCAGTCCCGGATCCGGGCTCCTTGGTGGTAAAAAACGGGTCAAAAACCGTATCGAGCAATTCCGGACTCATGCCTTCGCCGTTATCCTGTATGGTTACCTGCAACAGCAACGGATATTTACCTGGCACGGATGGCGCGACAAGAGAGGTTGCCATGAAAATTGCGCCCTCGTCCGGTGCCTTGCACCCCTTGATGGCATCCGCCGCATTGATGAGACAATTGAGTAGTACCTGCCGCAACTGCGCCCTATCCGCAAAAACGGTAGCATGCGCCGCCTGCACGGCCAAATCGAGTCGGATACCCTGCAAAAAAGGCTGGACCCGCAGGGTTTCCACAAGTTCGGCAAGCAATTCCTGGACGTCGAACCGTTGGGGTTCGCCTTTTGAGGTTCTGGCGTAATCCAACAGCTGACGAATCAGTCCATCCACCCGATCCAGCTCCTTGAGTGCCCTGGTCACATACTCGCTGCGTTCCTCCTGGCCGTTGCCGTCCATACCCAGCAGTTGCAAATACCCTTGTGCCACTCCGAGCGGATTACCGATTTCATGGGCCAATCCGGCAGCCAGCCGGCCAACCGAAGCCAGCTTCTCCGCCCGAATCATCTCCTGTTGGTTCTCCCGTAGCTGCACGTTTTTCCCGGCAAGCTCTTCTATGGTTTGCTTGAGAACGCTTTTGTCGTGCTCGATCCGCTGCACCATACTGTTGAGACTTGCCGACAATTGGCTCATTTCATTGGATTGATTTTGACTTGAGAACAGAACAACGTCCTGGGCCTGGTAGTTATCTGCCAAGTTTACCAACCGTTCCAAGGGGCGAATAACCTGACGGGAAATCCTGAAAAAACCAATGACCGTCAAGACGAGAACATTAATGAGCAGATAGACGAGAACATGCTGTTGGCTGGCCGCCACCAGATCAAAAAGCGTTGCCATAGGGCCTGCCAAACCTATAGCGCCGATAACGTTCTTCCCCTGATACAACGGTTGGGCGACAACAAGCCATTTTTGCCCCGTCCATTCCGCTTGCCCTTGCTGGTTAACCTGACGGACGGTCTTTTGTCTATCACGCAGGGCCGCTTCGACCAACGGCACTAAAGGCACCTCTTGAGTACAGAGAGAAAATGGTATGTCTGCGCCCTTCTTATTTGCAGAGACTATATGCAGACAGAGCCGCTGCCGTTCCAGCTCAGCACGGATATTTTGCCCAGGAACTAACGAAGGCGGAGCGTCCTGGAGACTAGCCGAAGTGAGCGCAAGGAGATGTTCCAACTTCTCCCGGCATGCTTGGTTGGCATGATATTGCCACAAACCCATAATGACAAAATCCGTCAGCAACATACCAATTATCAAGAGGAAGGCTATGGTTACGGTCAGATCAAATTTGAGTCCCCGTGTTCGCATCCTGTACTCTTTTTGTCTCAACGCTTGATGGATTCGGAAGAAGTCAAATCCTGTAAAGCCACACGCCTGCCCACATGCAAGTTTTTTGCATGAAAATCACGGCAACCACCAGAACGCGGTTTAGAAAACATCATCCCATGCGCCAAGTGATCTCTGGCGTTGAACGGGTCGGCAGCCGATGATACCTAAATTTGGGGTAACCCACCATCATTGCTCCGAAGCTTTGGTGACCGGCGGGAAGTGCCAAGGCTTCCATCATCGGTGGAAAGGAGGAGGCTGCGGCATTGAAATAACCGGCCCAGCAGCAGCCAAGCCCCATGCTGGTCGCTGCCAGTTCCAGATACGTCAGAGCGATGGTGCAGGTCGATGGGGCCATGCGATTGTCTTTTTCGGCATGGGCGACAATGACAGCAGGTGCGTCTCTGAGGATGACATCGCCACCAGCCTCCCAACGTTCAAGGGTTCGATCTATATGGAGGGAGAGCGCCAGTTCGGGCATATGAGCGAGCATCCAGCGCATCCAATCAACGACGATTCCGGCCAGCCGCTTCAGCTCGTCCCTATCACCAAGAACCAGCCACTGCGCCCCCTGGGAGTTATGGCCGGAAGGCGCATAACGGGCGATCTCGATCAACCGGGCGAGTTTGTCCTGTTCCACCGGTTCCTTCTTGTACACCCGGATGGAACGGCGATCCCGTAAAAAATGTTCGCCTTGCTCAACGGACAGACGAAACTCGGGCCGCACCGGCTGACAATCGCCCACCGCCATATCCCGATGGCTCAAACTGCCGGTCGGACAGACCGCAACACAATGGCCGCAGCGAATGCAGATTTCCTCGGCCCCTGCACCCGGGGTAGGAACAGATCCTTTTGCAAAGGCAATGATACCGACAGGACAAACGGCCGCGCAGATCCCATCTTGATTGCAAGTTTGCCGATTGACTTCAAACAGTTCCATTTTCTCCTCCTTTAAGGGTATTGATTGACAGGCGCCAGCAAAAGGTGGTCTTTTCATGGGATACATCACGGTTGCCGGGAGAACTCTTCAAGAAGATGAAGCTCATTCTGAACGCGGAGCGCCAACGATTTCCCAGAATCTGCTCAACCTGCCGCGACAGCCCGATCCTCTACCATGGAACATCCAGGCTAGAACAATACAACCACCTTTTCAATGAAGAAACCAACTCCCCCCCAAAAACCACCTCCAACCAAACCACCCTCTGCGAAACAACTGAAGGTTAATGCTACCTCCAAACCCAAGACCGCTTCTCATAAAAACCCTGGCCGCAAACCTCGTAAGAGGAAAAATCAAGCATCCCCCCAAAAAATCCTACTGCTGACCAGCCTTGAAATTGCAGGCCTGGCGATCAGTGCGGTGACCGGTATTGTGGTGCTGCTCGGCTCTGCCGCCAACAGATTTTCCGGCACCCGGTTTTTCACCAATCTGTTGCCGTTCACTCTGGGGGTATTAGGGTTGATTGTAGCAGCCACCCTACTGCTGACCGGCTGGTTGCGGTGGCGGCGATGGTTGCAAACCAAATCGCTGCTGCTGCCGCCGGCAATCGCCCTTATCATCGCCTTGACCGTCGGCGCCTTTGCGTTCCAAGGGCATTTCTCCTGGGCCTTCGGCCATTTCCGCACCCTGATCGGCGGCAAGGAGGAGGCCAGCCGAGTGACTCTCGCCCATCAGGTCTTTGCCGCCTACCGCCGCTTAGACCCCGGACAGCTGCAGCAACTCATCAACCGCGCCCAATCCTATAGGCATGACATTGATGCCGCGGCCGAGGCCTTTGCGCTCGACCCTGACCTGCTCCACGGCATCGCCGCAGCCGAATCCTCCTTTCTGCCGCGGGAGAGCAAGGACGGCGGCAAAGGGCTCTTCCAAATCACCCAGGTCCCGGAAGCCGTACTGACCACGGCCGGCAGGCACCTTGGCGTCAACAAGCCGTTGATCGCCGATCCTCGCCATAACGGCTACATCGCCGCTGCTACCCTTAAGTATTATCTCAACCAGATGAAGGACGACCTTTTTCTCGGTCTGCTTGCCTATAATATCGGCCCGGCTAACGGGGGCCTGCGTTTTATCATGCAGCAGTACGGCGCTACCGATTTCGTCACCATTCAACCCTATTTGCAGCAACTGCCGCGCGATTACCCCATCCGAGTCCTCTCCTACGCCCTAGTCTTCCGCCTCATGCGCAAAGAAGGCAAACTGTTGCCCTATGAGGAAGGGCTCAACGCCGTTCGCATTCAGCATATCGGCATCCCCGGATTGTAGGGATAACGCGCCTGTCCACCGAATTGTGGCGAAGACCTACCCGTAGTACCTGATGTGATCGTACCATAATACCCGAAGGTTCGGATTTCCTTGATTTTGAAATACGATAGCGTAAAATTACGGTATCATAAAAAGTTTCCGCCACGCTTTCCTTACCCAAAAAACAGAGGTTTTTCTCATTAACCTACAAATAGATACTGGTTGTTGAGTCGCTTAGACTGAAACTTTTAAAACAGAAATTGTCGAAATGAAATAAACTATAGGGGCTGCACCCGGGACTTTACAATCAATGACAGGCTCAAAAAATCCTCTTTACCCAAGACAGCCGTCACCAGTTTTTTACTAATAAACCGACAGATCAGCCCAACAATACCTTGGGTACCGATCATCAATCTGGAGGAATGCCGTGACCAATAAATCTATCCTTTTTGTTGACGACGAGCCCAACATCCTCTCGGGCCTGAAACGAATGTTCCGTAACCTCCGCCAGGAAAAAGATTTTCATTTTGTGGAAAGCGGTCAGGAGGCCCTCGATTTTATGGCCGAACACAATGTGGATGTCATTGTTTCAGACATGAGGATGCCGGGCATGGACGGGGCAATGCTGCTTGCGCGAGTTCAGGAAAGATTCCCCCATGCCATCCGCATCATGCTGACCGGTCAGGCAGATGAGGACTCGATTCTGCGCACGGTGGGAGTCGTTCATCAGTTCATCACCAAGCCATCTGATCCGGAAACGTTGAGGAAGGTCCTGGAGCGTGCCTGTGTCCTCCAGGATCTTATGAAAAACGAACAATTAAAATCACTGGTTTCAAGCCTGGGCAAACTTCCCAGTCTGCCAACGGTATATGCACAACTCCAGCGCAAATTGAAAGAACCGGAATGTTCTCTAAGCGACATTGCGGCGATTATCGAACAGGATCTGGCCATGAGCACCAAAATCCTGCAGATGGTAAACTCTTCCTTTTTCGGGTTTTTCACGAGCATCGACAGTCCAGCCAGGGCCGTCAAGCTCCTGGGATTGGATACGGTCAAGGCCCTAGTTTTAAGCGTGGGAATCTTTTCCGAACTCAAGCCGGCAGGTTCCAGATATTTTTCCGTCCAACACCTCTGGGAACACAGCATGACGGTCGCTGCCTATGCAAAAAAGATCACCGAGACGGAAACCGACTCCAAAGAACTGATAGACAAGACATTCCTTGCAGGATTTCTCCATGATATTGGAAAATTACTCCTATTCTCCAGTCTCCAGGATAAATATATCGAAACACTGGCACTGGCCCAAGAGCAAAATATACCCCATTATCAGGCGGAGCAACAGATTCTCAACGCAACCCATGGTGATGTCGGTGGTTATCTCCTCGGTTTATGGGGATTGCCTGGATCTGCCGTTGAAACCGCAGTCTTCCACCATAACCTGGACCTTTACCCAAACCCCTCATTCGGTTCGGCCGTTGCCGTTCATGCCGCTGACGTCATTTATTATACGTTAAAACCTGATCAGCAGCATTTTGAAATGCCGATTCTCAACAGCCTTTACCTCGAACAAGCTGGGATAGGTCACCGCTTTGATCACTGGCTGGAAATCTGCCGGCAAATGGAAATATAGGAGGAAAGGTATGACAGAAAAGATCCTCTTCGTTGATGATGAACCAAATGTATTGCAGTCCATTCAGCGGCAGTTACGCAAGCGTTTCGATATGGAGATCGCCGAGGGGCCTGAGGAGGCCCTGCGCATCCTAAAAGAACAAGGCCCCTTTGCAGTTATTGTATCCGATATGCGGATGCCGCACATGACCGGTGTTGAACTCTTGGCTCAGACCAAAGACCTGTATCCGGACATGGTCCGTCTGATGTTGACCGGTAATGCTGATCAGGAGACCGCCATGGAAGCGGTCAATACCGGCCAGATTTTCAGGTTTCTGACCAAACCTTGCCCGCAGGCTACCTTTGTGACCTCACTTGCCTTGGCTCTGCGACAATATCGACTGATCACTGCTGAAAAAGAACTCCTACAAAAAACGCTTAAGGGTTGCATCAGTGTCCTCTCCGAACTCCTTGGCGTCGCCAATCCCCTGGCGTTCAGCTCCGGGCTGCGGATCAAGGATTACGTGGTGTATATTGCCCAAACCTTGCAGTTGCCCGGTATCTGGCAATACGAAATAGCCGCGCTCATGTCGCAAATCGGTTGTATCACCTTGCCTGGCGATGTCTTGAGCAAAGTGTTTGCCGGTCAGGAACTGACCCAGGCCGAACTCGAGATGTACCAACAACATCCCCTAACCGGGGCAGCCCTGCTGGAAAAGATACCTCGACTGGAAAACGTCACCAAAATGATCGAATGGCAGCAGAAACGCTACAATGAGTACACAGTTGAAATGAAAACATCACAACCTGAGGAAGTTATCATTGGTGCACAAATCCTCAAAGCGGTCATTGATTTAGATCTGCAACTGTTTCGGGGAGTAGGACGCGGTGACGCCCTCAGTTTGCTGCGCAAGCAAAAAAACCACTACAACTCAGAGGTGCTGGATGCCTTGGATACCATTACAGTGGAAGAGCGGGGACAAATTATCAGCCTCAATGTCAGCCATATTAGTGAGGGCATGGTAGCGGCTGAAGATGTAATGGCAAAAAACGGGGTGATGATTATTCCCAAGGGGCAGATAATCAACAAGCCTTTGCTGCAAGGATTGATAAATTTCTCCATGCAGGTAGGGGTAGTAGAACCGATTAGGGTGCAGATCGGGCAGATAGCGGAAGAGACCGCTTCGTAAGACAGTACAAGGAGTTCAAACAATTCTTCTGGAAAGAATATGGGCAGGATTGATCAAGGTGCGGTTCTCTTTGTCGGCAGACGCCGATGATATTCAGCGTCATCAACACCACTTATTTATTTCAGGTGTATATCAGTCGTCACCACTGTAGTTGAAATTTTATTATTATTTCATTTAAAAAAATAAAAATCAGCGCCTTCATCAAGAGTAATTTACAGAACAGGTAATCCTTATTGAATAATTAAATAAAAAAATTAACACTTTTTTCATTTTGCACCGGATCATTGATACCATTTGTTAAAATAACGATTCAGCAATATCCAGCAAATGGAAATCATAAATACGTCCGCCTGGGAATTCTGAAAAAATTTCAAGATATTTTTTAAAAGAATCTTTTCTACTCGTTTTATTTTACATTTTTTTCAAAATTTCCAGTTGTTTCTTTGCGCTGTTTTCCTATAGGAAACCAAAAACCACCTGATCCTTTTCTTTTTTTGCAACATTTTTGTGATGCACGGGATCACCGACGCAATGCGTCTAATTATACGACCAGGCAATACAAGGTTAAGTGAAAAAAGATTAGCTGCGCTCGAATTCCTTACAAATGGCAGCCACACTCCATCAATCGGATTCAGGCCTTTGAAGCGTGCGGGGAGGTTTCAACATTGATTTCAGCCATGCAGGCTTGATCACGCCCCTTCGTTTTGATTCAGGATTGGCAGGAACCGTTCCATATATCCTAAACTCATGACGCCAAGCCGTACAGCTGTTTGAGCTGACATAGCAGCAAAAATCCCATGAGCCTTTGCACAGAGCGTATCTTCTTCAGAATAAATCTCACCGGTCACCAATATCTGCCGCTCGGATTGTATCTCCTGGATGGAACCGACAACGGTAAGTCTTTCCCCGACATGTAATGGTTTCAGAAACTCCACGGTCATGGATTTTGTTACGCCTATTTTCTTAAGAAGATAGATAACCGACCACCCCATAATCTCATCCAGAATCGTTGCGGTAACCCCTCCATGAACAGTCTTATCCCACCCGGCCATTGCCGAGGGGACCGTCACAAAGGAATAGACACGTTGTCCATCAGTTAGAAATTCCATATGCAGGCCAATTGGGTTGCTTTCACCGCAACCGAAACAGGTCTGGCCTTCCACGTTTGAAATTTTTTTCAAGATTGCATGATTAATGATCATGGAATTTTCACCCCAATCTTACCAGTTCGAAAAATACTATACTTCCCAGAAGCGTCATGAGTTGAATCTATGTTCCTTCGGGTGTATCCGGCCATTATCTCTATAAATTACCATTTTGGTGTTATAGTACCTATATATAAATGTCCTGGAAAATCTGCCACCCAAACCTTTGCCCGGAATGCGAGGGACCCAGTATATCGATTAAAATCTGCTAAAAAACAGACCACCTCGGAAATTCCGATATGAAAAAGAAAATGGCATGATTCTCGACATCGTCATCACAAGCCGCACACCGCGGAGCAACGAGACATGAGCGTCAATCAGATGGAGAAGAGATACAGAAAAAAAGCCCCTTTGCCGTTCGAAAGGGGGAGTTCCGTGGCAAAGGGGCGAGGAGACGCCCTACGAGGAAGAACGATCTAAGCCTAAGGAAAACTGATACACGACGCAAGTAAAATTGATACGCTGTGTTTTTTAACCAAAAAAAATCCCTTTGTCATGAGGTGGCAACCTCCGCGACAAAAGGATTTTTTCCGAGCCACAACGTGGTACAAGGAGTTGCAATGATGCTAACAGAAGGTTAATCACTTCGCAACCATTATTCCCGGCGTCTATTACAACCGCAAGCTGGCACGAGGCTTCAGAAATATTTGCAGATAAAACGAGAAAACAAACCAACGATCAGCCTTCAACTGGTGGCTATTCAGATGTTCATTTTAGAAGCGACGGATTCACCTTTCCTCCTCTCACTGACGATCACGCTCAGCCATTTCTTGCAAAACTACGTCGATATAAATTGTCCAAAGCAAAACTTTTAAAATTGTATTTTACACCTATACAAAGCTGGTTGCATAAACGAATGTTTACGCAACCAGCTTTGGGCTGCCGTAAACAAAGGCATGCGTGTTGCACAAATATATTGCTCATATAAATTCACTGGCAATAGGTTTGTGCAATAATAGGAGGCGGCTATGCTTATCGGTTACACGCGGGCTTCAACCCAGAATCAGGATTCGGCGCCATAAATGGCCACGCTGGAGAATGCGGGGTGTGAACGAATATTTCAAAAAAAGGCTTCCGGGGGCCGCTGGGATCGACCGGAGTTGCACCGTTTACTGAGCCATCTTCGAAAGGAGGATGTTCTTGTCGTCTGGAAGCTCGACCGGTTGTCTCGTTCACTGAAAGACATTGACCTTGATGAAAAAAATCAACTAGGCTGGAGCTAGTTTTCGCAGCTTGACGGAAGCCATTGACACCACCTCACCAACTGGCCGCATGATGATGCAGATTGTGGTTACCTTTGCCGAATTCGAGCGGATAATGCTGCGCGAAACGCACGCGCAACGGCCTGGATACTGTACGATCACACGGACGAATTGGAGGTCGTCGCCCAAAACTCAAGCCCCACCAACAGCAGGAGATCGGCAACCTGGTCCATTCTGGACAGAAAACTCAGCGGATACCGCCAGATTGTCCAACGTTCATCCAGCGACCGTGTCCAGACTTCTGCAGCGAGACAAGATCGATTTTACAAAATACCCCTCGCCATTCTAACAGGAACAGCGAGGGGTATTGGATTTAGCTTTTTACCATTGGTGCCCGTGGAGTACCGCCACTGTGGCACTCAATACAGTTTGGCTGGGCATTGATGCCATGGGTTTTCACAGGTGTCCAATCATTGGTCTCTTCGTATTTACCATCTTTCCAAGCATTAAGTAGTTCAACTAAATGATAGGCGGTACTAGCGGCTACTCTGGCACAACGATCCTTACGTTCAGGGCTACCAATTGGTTTATTTGCAACAGCCATCCACTTGCCTACAGAAACATGACACAGCGGTGACTCACTAATCGTCTGAACAATCTCGGCTTTTACCTTCGGTTCTTTCGGTTTGTAGATTGGCATTGAGGCATTACAGTACCACTGCAAAATATCAGCTCCTATCTGGTGCCCTGCTTCTGATCCCGCAATACGTGGACCAATAATCAGGTTGGAAACTATATTGGCACCAGCGTTGCACCCGCATACTGTTCCCCACCCCACCATGCCTCCTTCAAGGAAAACGAAGGAATCAATTGGAAACGATTTATACGGTTCGCCTACCTTTTCGCGGAGTTGAGTAAAAATACTGCTGATAACAGCACAGCCGCAGAAGACCCGGTACCACTCCTTATAAGCAAGCTCAGCCGTTATAACCGGATCAAGTTTCTCATATGGCCACGGCCATTTTTCTGTAGCGCCATCTGCAGCTTCAGCTGGATGTAGAAAGCTTCCTAAATGCGCCACAGCGGCTGTTGTGGCTATAGCTCCCGCACCCATTATCAATTGTCGTCGAGAAACACCTGCACTTACTTCATCTTTTTCACAAAACATCGTATTCTCCAAGTTCTCAAAATATTGTTAATGGCCCATAATATCGTTTACATTTTGGTGTGACATACACCGCATTTGGTCAACGCTGCGTCGTTCTTACGATGACATTCCATGCAAAGCACATGTCCGGCCAGCTTAAGCGTAGCAACTTTTTCAGGCAATTTAACTTTGGTGTTATGGCAGGTTTCGCATTTTTCTATTTTTTGTCCGGCCACATATTCAACTCTTTTCCCATCCGCTCCCTTACCATGATGGCAACCTTCACATTCCAACCATTGATGTGCCTGGTGGGGTAAAAATGCCGGTTTGGCAACTCTCTCTACATCAAGCGAGCCCTGAATAACTACCTCCGCTGGGCCCTTTTCTTCGGCAAAGACCAATCCTGCCCCGCAAGTAGCACAGCAGAAGGCAAAGATTGCGCCGTATACAAACGAATGCTTCATATTATCTCTCCTTATTGGCAAGGTTTCCGTGATCACATGGCAAAGCCATATCAAGGTGATATGGAAATGAAGTAATCCTTTAAGTTAATTGTTCCATAGAACAACATTTGGTTATGTTTACAAAAGTATAACGATGGCGGCAAGAAAATAATGGCGGGCAATCAGCGAATACCGCTACTTCACAACATTTTGATTTAAAAAAAGAAAATTAAGAAATGTTAACTACAAAGTCTCTTGTTCTATCCAACCCTGGAATCGTTCCACCATCTGCCAAAAATCATTAATTGCCTGTTTTCCGGCATCAGTCAGCCAAGCACCGCCCCCTTGTCGACCTCCAGTTTGCTTTGCAACGAGTGGCTCCGATGCGAGAGCATTCATATTTTCAACCAGATGCCAAGCATGGCTGAAACTCATTTTCATGGATTTAGCTGCAGCAGAGACCGAGCCAAACTCTCCAATCCGTTCAAGCAACACGATCCTGCCCCAGGAAAGATAGGTCTGCCCCTCTTTCTCAACCCATAGACGACCTTTGATCTGTACTCCGCCGCTCATCCGGCCAGAAACCATCGAATTCTGATCGTTATCTTTTTTTGCTTTGGGCATAGGTAATTCTCGCTGAAAATGACAATTAGTCGCTAGATGCACAAGATATTTTAAAATCTAGATGTACTCCAGCAAGAAGTACCTAACTTATGAGTGAGCATCAAGCGTAATCAATAATTCCTGCAAGCGGAAACTCCTCACTTCCCTTGGAGAGAATTACCAAACAGAAACAATAATCCAGCAATTGGTAGAAGCATCGGACACAACGGGGCAAAGAATTTCTTGCTTGAGAGGATAGTAACTTCCACACATTTTGAACCAAAACCAAGCTCAGCATTGAGCTCTCCCAAGCATGAACCGAAAACTACTTCAATTACATAGATGCCGATTAGCCAAGTAATTAAGAACAATAACATGAAAGCCCCTCCTTTCATCAGACAGATTGTTCAGATTGAAAACTAGGTGAATCCCGAACAACAGCAACTTCCAAGAATGATGACTTCCACTATTGGCCCGCTCTTCCTGCATCCTAATAATGTCGAGAGCGCTCCTCGATGATTGAGTACCAAACCGGTTCAAATTGTTGCCAATATGACTTTGCAACGACCTCTCCTTTTCTTGTCAACTCTACTCGGTCAGCATTGAGAGGATTCCCATAAAAATCGACCAGCGGTTGCGAAAAACTATCATTCATTTCAAGGATAAGTTCGCGAGCATGCCTGTTCTCAATTTTTGAAACCTTTGCGGCCTTGTCCAACGAACCCAATGCTTGTATCTCATTCAGCAATACAGCCTTACGGTATCCCAAGGTTACTCCATGTTCCATTTCAATGATTACACAACATTCCGGGGGTTTCATGCATACTCTTTTCATGCTTTCCTCCTAATTCTCGCTATTCAATTTTTGAATAACGCTAAGTAAAAAAATGCTCAGGCACATCGCCAGACGAGGTTAACCTTTACAAGCAATTTTGGTACCATATGATTAATTTTTAAAAATTATATTTAAAAGTAGCACGTTGAACAGTAATTACTGATCGAATCTCTAACTCAGGCAGGATAATAGCGTTAATCATTTTTGGCGCAGAAGAAGTCAATTATGCAGATTAGGTTACAAAAAAGAATATGGTCTCGAAAAATTCAAAAACTGATTCAGGATGAACAGAAATGTCTAATTTCCAAAGCATTAATTGCTGATTAAAAGCTCTTTTCTCACCTGCGAACGGCTCCCCTCTTTCTTGCTCATTGAGTATTTCAACTCGACCTCCTCGATCGAATATCTTTCAAATATTTTTTTGCACCTCGGGCATATCATTGAGGTCATCAAAAACCGGCCTTTGATTCCAGCTAACACCTCGGCTAGATCGTAAAAATCCAGCTCAACGAGTTGTGCTCATAGCCGTCGATTTTCCAATAGGGTGTGTATCGAGGAAAAACAAGGTGTGCTCGTGGTTGTAACGAGGAATCAGATCCCGGAGGGAAGTCGAGACAATCGACCATGACATGGGCAAGCCGGATGCAGGCTTCTTCGAGGAGTTTTTGCAGGGTGAACAGATTGAGCCGAGGATACCAGTAGTCGAGGTGCCGGAAGGTCTGGCTACGGCTACGGCCACCAAAGCACACCCCTGGCAGCCCCCCCTAAAAAGTTCTCACCCAAAAGCCCCTTAAGAAGCCACCAGACAAAAAAAAACGGGTAGCTGGATTTCTCCAACTACCCGTATATACTGGCGGGGCCGACGAGACTCGAACTCGCGACCTCCGGCGTGACAGGCCGGCGTTCTAACCAACTGAACTACGACCCCAGTATGTGCTTGGTGGGCGAAACAGGGATCGAACCTGTGACCCTCGGCTTGTAAGGCCGATGCTCTCCCAGCTGAGCTATTCGCCCTTAAGGTGACGGTGTATTTATCAAGATAGCGTATGTCCGTCAAGCAAAAACATAACTTCTACAAAGTAATACCAGT
>TBL_comb47_HYPODRAFT_10000145_pt1 | contig 88302 bp, 119 predicted proteins | sample TroBogypolimnion_40_FD_10682 | JGI IMG/M metagenome (IMG submission 10682) | reverse complement strand
TCCAGTTGAAGAAACAACAACAGCTCCAGTTGAAGAAACAACAACAGCTCCAGTTGAAGAAACAACAACAGCTCCAGTTGAAGAAACAACAACAGCTCCAGTTGAAGAAACAACAACAGCTCCAGTTGAAGAAACAACAACAGCTCCAGTTGAAGAAACAACAACAGCTCCAGTTGATGCAGAAATTCCACCAGTTGATGCAGAAATTCCATCAGTTGAGCAAAAAGAATCATTTAAAGATAAAATTAAAGAAGATTTTGGAGAAATTAAAGAAGGTTTAAAAGATTTCAAAGAAGATTTGGAAGAAGAAATTTCCAAAGAAACTACAGAATTTTTAACAGAAATTAAAAAACTTTTAGAAACAGTTAATCATTATCGTCATTTAGCTTGTGGTTCACATTTACTTCAAAAAATAACACGTGAAACAGTTGAATTATTTTATAATGATTTTATTACTTATGGTATTTCATCAGAAACTGACCATAAATTTATTGACCTTTGTAAAAAAGAATTTGGTATTAAAGAATCGAATAAATAATAAAATTTAAATAATTTTAAATAATAAATAATAATTTATAAATAAACCATGGAACAAACAAGTTTTAAAATTTCTAATTTTAAATTAAATATTTTTAGAAATTTATTAGAACAATCTTTGATTGTTGATAATCAATTAATGCTTGAATTTAATACTGAAATGATTAAATCATGTTCATTTAGTAATACAAAAAGCTTAATAAAATTATGGACAATTCCATTGAAAAGTTTGATTGTTTTACCAGATAATATAAATGATGATTTAACATTAGACTTAAATGATGAAACACCAGAAAATGATATTTATGATTTTCCTGAATTTAATTTTTACATTTTAAGAGGAGATTTATTTAAAAAGTTTTTGAGTGTCCATAATACTGATATGGTTGATATTGAATTTTCTTTAAGAAAAATTAATGATAAATATTATGGGTCAAATTTGATTATAACAGGTAAATCTGAAAATAATTCACCATTAATAACATCTTTTATTTTAACAACTGAAGAATTATTAACAAACAAAATTGAAGATTATTCTCAAATAATAAAAGAATGTACACCTACAAAAGGAATGTTTGAATTTATTTTATTAGATAATCAAATACAAGAAGTTAAACGTTTAATTAAAAATTTGCATAAATCTTCTCCAGAAAATACATCTTTTTTAACTTTTAAAATTGATTCTGATAATAAAAAAATCATAGTTAATGATAAAGTTTTTAGTATTGAATTTTTAATTAGTACTGAAATACAAAAAGAAATTAAATTTCCAAAAGAAGGTTTTGAATTTAAAATGTTAAAATCTGATTTTATTGTAACTGGAAATCATACTTTTTCATTTTATACTGATAAATTAAGTGAAAAAGTTTTATTAGGAGCTAAATATTCAGATGCAATAATTTGGTGTTTAGCAACTAAAGTAAATGAATCTTCCTTAAATCTTGATTCAAAAATTGATGATTTAGATTCAACTTTAGATAATTTGGATGTTTCAGAATATTTTTAAATAATGTGATTTTGGGTAAAATTAATATTTAATTTTACCCAAAATCCTAAATAATAATTTATAATATGGAATTTTCAACCAGATATGATGATTTAATTGAAAAAACAAAAGATTTAACAAATTATACATTAAAAGAACTTGAAAATTTACTTCATGATGCAAAAGATATACAAGCAGAATATAAAAATTTAAATTTAGTTGTTAAGTGTGATGCAAATTCATTATATGGTGTTTCTGCTTCAGAATATTATAGTTTACATGATGTAGACATTGCTGAAGATATAACAACAACAGGTAAACATTTTGCAGTTATTGTTGATAAAGCAATAAATAATTTTTTTGTAAATTGGGGAGAAAATGAATTAAAAATAATTCAAAAATTTTATCCAAAAGTTATAGAATTACGAAAATTTACTGAATATATTCCTGATACTATAAATGATATTTGTGTATATGGAGATACTGATTCAAGATATTGTGATACAGAAGTTGTTTATAATTTAATGATAACAAAAGATGGTCCAATGCAATTACCTGAATCTGATGAAGAGTTATCAAAATTTGTAATATTTTTAATGAAAGAATTTCTTAATAATATTATAAAAACAACAATTGATGATGATTGTGATTATAGAAATGCTCGAAAAGGGTATTTAAAAATGAATCATGAAGTTACAACTCGTAAATGTATTTTCATAAAAAAGAAAAAATATATTTTAACTCAAATTTGGAAAGATGGTAAATTTTTAAATAAACCAAAATTTAAATTTCAAGGAGTTGAATTGAAAAAAGGTTCAATGTCTGGAAGAGCTAAAAAAATATTAACAAAATTAGTTGAAAAGTTTTTACTTGAAAATTATAATATTGAACAACTTAGACAAGAATGTTTAAAATTATTTTTTTACATAAAACAACGAAAAGAAAAAGATTTTATATATCAAATATCTACAGTTAGTGGATTATCAGATATTATAAAAAAAGATAATATTTATTCATCAAATAAAAATCATATACAAATGCAAATTGCAGTTTCATGGTTAAATTTTATTGAAAAAAATAATTTTACAAAAGAATATAAACCGCCATTTGAAGGACAAAAGATGAATTATTATTATTGTAATCCAGATTCTGGTTATAAAATAATTGGAGTACCTGATGATATTAATATAAATTCAGTACCTAATTTACCTGAACCTGATTGGAATAGAATGTTAATTAATGTTTTATTAAAACCATTAATGCGATATATAACATCAAAAGAAAAAATTGATGATAAAGATGCTGAATATTTTTTACTTGGTGTTAAACAATTAAATTTCTAATTAAATTAAAACATAATATATAAGTTTTATTTAATAAATTAAAAATATTTTAAAAACATAAGTTTATGGTACAAAATGCTAAACAAATGTTACTTGGACCAAATTCATATCCTGCAATAATTGGAGAAATTTTTGAAAAAATTCAAAATGCTCAATGTCAAACATTAACCGGAACTGAATTTTTAAAGGACATTTATAAAAATTTAAATGAATCTATAACTCCAGCATTGGATTTAAAAGAATTCGTAACAAAAGGAGAAAAAGTTGCTGGTGATGATGTTACATTGAAAGAAATTATTGATTTTACCAAAAAATCAATGGAAAATGTTGACCTTAATTTCATAATAAATTTATGTAAGGAAGAACATTTCAAAGAAATGAAAAGAATGTCTCATCCAAGTCCAGAACAAACAATAAAAGATATTAAATCAAGTTTTGATGAACCTGCTTCAGTTATTGAACAAGGTATTAGAAATGGTTTATTTGATGGTTTAAAATCAAAACTTTTAAATAAAGTTAAAGTTGATTTAGGTGTTATTAAACCTTTGAATGAAAATAATACAACATTTAATGGTTCATTAATAAAATATACCCCTATTGGAATAACTTTTGAAGATGTTCAAAATAATCGTAAACTTTTATTACTTGAAAATGATATTTTATCTTATGATAGAGTATCAAAAAAATTATCAAAATTAAATGAAAGTATTGCAATTCCAGATAATTATAATAAATTAATGATTGCAATAAATTCTTGTGGATATAATCCGGAAACAGAAATTTTTTCATTAAATGAAAATTGGGATTTTAATTTGATTCTTAATAAAGATGGAAAAACTAAAATAAAAAGATTAGATTCTGAAACATGGAATGAAATACCTAATGAAAAAGTTAGAGATTTATTATATGAATCTGTAAATCTTTATATTTCAGCTCCTGGTAAAGTAAATAATTTTAATAAATATAATTTTTTACAAGATGCTGACAATTTCTTAGCATTAATGGAAAATCATTCTAAATTAATACAATTTGATAATCTTCAAGTTATAAAAAATTTAAATGAAAGTAATTATGTTTTATTAAATTTGGATTTAGTTCAAAATCAATCAACTCCTGAAATATTGGCATCAACTAATGGTTCAAAAAGTTTTAAAACTTATGCAAATATGATGGAATCTTGTAAAGAAATTTTAAATCAAGATATTTCTAATTTATTTGAATCTCAATTAATAACTGAATCGGAAGTTTTTGCTGAAAGAAATTCAAAAATTGTATCATTAAATGAAGAACAAAAAGAAATAAATTTAAATATTTTAAAAGTTCAAAAATTAAAAACAATTGCTGAAGAAAATTCACCAGCAATGGTTAAACTTAATGAACAAGAAAATATTTTAAATAATCTTCTTAATGAAAATATTAAAAATTTGGACTTTTATATTAACGAATTTTAAATATGTCAAAAGCTTCTGTATCACAAAAAGATTTAGTTTATATTGATAAAAATTATTATGTTACACCTGAAGAATTACAAACAGAATATTCTGCTTGTATTGATGCTGGAAAAGTAACTAATAAAATGTTAAAAATTTTCACGAAAATTGCGAAACATTTTGCAACTGTTTATGATTATAAAAATAAATGTGATGCAGAAGCTTGTATTAACTATGCTGTTAGTGAAGCATGGCAAAAATGGGATAAATATGATTCAGAAAAAAGTACAAATATTTTTTCTTTTTATACAACAATGATTGCTAATGATTTAAAGTTACATTTTAAACAAATAACACGCGGTAAAGGAAGAACAATTTATATTGAAACTCTTTTATCAAATGAAAATAATTCATAAGAAATGTTAAATCCAATTTTATCAAATTTTAGAATAGATTTTGATGATAATTTTTTCCCAATTGAACTTACTCAAAAGTATGATGATTTTTTATTTTATAAAAAATCTCCATTTAAATCTATAAAAACACATTTTTATGAATCAATACAACAACTCAATATTCCTGGGATTAATTTATCATTAATGACTGTTAATTCTTTAATGAATTTAGGTAAAAATCCAGATTTAACAAATTTTCCACAAACTACGGTAAATAAAATTTTTCCAGGAACTGCCCCATTAAATGAAATTATTTCCGGAACATCAGTTAGTATAACTTTTAGAAATAGTATAATAAATTGGATGTATTGTTATGAAGTATTATATTCATATTATAAACGAACAAGAAATATTAAAGATTTTCAAATAACTTTAACATTATCTGATAGTGCTGAAATTCCAATGATTAGATGGAAATTTTCTAAATGTTTTACATCTGAATTACCTGCATTAGAATTTGCTTATAATCAAAGTTTTAGTGAATCTAAAACATTTGATGCAACCTTTACTTTTAATGAAATGGATGTTGATTTCATAATTCCAAGTTTTGATTTAAATAAAGTAAATTTTTAATTATGTTACAAGATGTTTATTTAGCAAATAGTATTGATACATTTATGTTAGATAATCCTGAACAGGTTGATTTAATTGATGTAATAAAAATTGATAATAATCTTTATGGTAGAATTGATATTATAATTAATCGATATTATAGGGGGAGAATGGATTTAATTCCATTAATAATGAATTTTAATAAAATAACTGACCCAGTTGAAATTAATATTGGAATGATGTTTAAAATTCCAGATATTGATAGTTTAGAATCTATTTTATCAATTAATACAATACTTGATGATGATAATATTCCAGGAATTTTAAAAGATACAAATAATACAATTATAAATAAAGCGAATTTATTAAAAATTAATTCATCATTAAAAACAACAGCATTACCAAAACTTAATATAACATTACCAAAAGTTTCATATAATGATAAATCAGGAACCGTAACATTTTAAAAATGGGAATAATTGTCAAACCAAATATAAAGGTTGATGACATAAAAATTGATATGGATATTCTTTCCGAAAAGAAAGTTACAGATGTAATTAATGAATTTGGTAGAAGTATTCCATTAATAAAAATCGGTGATTATGTGGTCAATGTCGGCGAGTTAATTCATTTTGAATTAAAACTCGCCATTAATAGTTTTCCGCGATTTTCATTATCATTAGATGATACTAATCTCCAAATTAGAGCGGCTTTAAAACAAGCAATTGATAAATGCGTAATTTTTATAGGTTATAAATCATGGTATATTAAATTTAATGGATTAATTACACAAATTGATTCTGATGCTGGTGATGCAATAATACATTTAGATGGTATTTGGTTTAATCCTAAAATGTATTATACTGAACAAAAAAGTTATAAAGACCAAAAAATTATTGATATTTTGACAACTATTTGTCAAACAACAGATATGGGATTATATACTTTTGATAATGAAGATTTAAATAAAGATATTGATTATGTTTTAAATACGGAAACTCCACAAATAAATTTTTTAGTTGATGATGTAATTAAAAAATATACAACAAATGTTTTTGCTTTTGATACTTTTGGATTTTTACATATAGGTAATATTGAAACTATGCGTAATCAACCTTATGATAAATATACTCTAAAACAAACAGGAGAAACAATTGACCCACAAGATATAATATTTAGTTCAAAAACAAGACAATATTTACCTGAAGATGAATTTAAAATTCCAATTGAATTTTATACATTAAATACAAATTTTTCTAAAATGTTTTTAGAAAATGCTTCAATTTATAATGTTAGTATTCAATCAAAAATTGAAAAAATTTTAAAATCTGACCCAAATGTTGGATTTGGAGAAATAGGTTCTAATACATTTTCTGGTTTTGAAAAGCATAAATTTCCTTTTTATAGTAATATAGTAAATAAATCATTAGGTGGAAATATAATTACAATAACATTAAAAAATTTAATGTTCGAAGTAACTCCGTTTTCGATTGTTGGATTTGATTGTTATTTACCTGAAACTGGAGATAAACAATTTAGATTAGATACTGAACATTCAGGCAAAAAAATAGTAATTGGATATTCAATTGAATATACTAAACCTGATGAACAAGAATTAAATTCAATGATACAAACAATAATAATGATATAAACGATTAATCAAAAAGATATGGAAAATAGGAATAGTTTAACAACAATAGCTGATAATTACATAAAAGTTATTAATAATTTTAAACGTCGTTTTGATGTTCAAAATGGTTCAGCATTAGCATATCGTGAAGGACAATCACTTGATGGAAATTTTAAACTCGAAGATAAACCAAAAAATATTGCTGAAGGCTTAACAACAACAGGTTTTTGTGTGTCAGCATCACAAGCATTACTTTTTGATAAAACATTTCAAATGTTATTACAATCAAGACAAGCTAATGCAAAATTGATTTCCATAGATATTAAAGAACAATATTATGGTGAATGTTATAATGGTTCACAAAATAAATGGCATACTGCTATATTGGTAAAAGATAGTGAAATTAATTTTGTAATTGATATAACTTGTGGACAATTTGGAAATTATTTTTTAGGTAAAAATATTTGGGATTTTCAAACATGGGAAAAAACCTTACGTTCTCCAATTGATAAACATATTATAACTGATTTTGCTGAAAATGAATTAACATATTCACCATTACAAACAAATATTGAAAATCCTGAATTAACTTCAGTAAAAGTTGTTAATTTGATGCACAGTATTACAACAATAACAGATGATGAAAGAAAATTTATGGCTGATTTTTTCATAAATAGAATTAAAGTTATTAATAATAAATTATTAACAGGTAATTTAAATAATTTTGATTTTAAATATATGGATAATGTTAATCAATTATTGAAAAATTTTAAATTTTCTGTAACTGATGAACAATATTATGTAATGCAATTTATTAATGAAAAAGCTGCGAAAAATTGGATAGGTAATTTATTAAAAAATGATAATATTTTACAACAATATATAACAACATCTGATACACTTAAAGAAAATTGTGATTATTTTGGAATTAATATTAATGATGTTAATATTGAATCACAAAAAGATAAATTTTTTATTATATTAAAATTTAAATCTTGTCAAGGTCCAAATATAGAATTTATGACAAATCTTAAATTATGTATACCTTGTGGATTAAAATTAATTTTAGAACCAGAAACCGATATTTATAATGCTGGAAAAGATTTATCAACAGATACTTATAATATGTTAAAACGTACAAACACAATTATGATAAATTGTGAATTATAATGGGAATAAAACAACTTGCTCCGAATAAAAATTCAAAATATAAACAAGGATATTTTAAAAATGCTAAAAAATATTTTGGTCCTGAACCAATAATTTATAGGTCATCTTTAGAATATAAATTTATGATAAATTTAGAATTAAATTCTAATGTTGAAAAATGGAGTTCGGAGCAAATTGTTATTCCATATTTAATGTTAGAAAAAGTTAAAGGTAAAGTTACACAAGTCCGACATAATTATAATACGGATTTTACTGTTATTATGAAAGATGGGAAGAAAATTATCGTAGAAATAAAACCATCAGAATTAGTACCTTTAAAAGAATCAGAAATAAGAAGAACAAAAGTAAATTATAAAAATGCCTGTAAATGGAAATCTGCAATTACATGGTGTAAACAAAATGGATATATATTTAAAATAATTACTGAACAACATTTAAACGGAAAAATTTTTTGATTATGGACTATAAAAAACAAGATAATTTTGTTATTATTTCAAAATTGACACAAAATGAAATATTTGCATTTTTAAAATCACAAATAGAATGTACTTTAAGATTTGATAATAATGATTATCATGATTTTATTGGTTTACATTTAAGACAATCAAAAGCAAATTCTCAAGTTATCGAAATTAGTGATATTACAAATCCAGAAAGTTATGTAATTTCATATTCAAAATTAATTGATTTAATTAAAGAAAAATATGCTTTGGGTGTTTTAACAATTGAAATAGACCAAAAAATATTTAAGAAAAAAGAACCATTAATAACAATACTTGATACAATAAAATTACCAATTGTTGAATCTTGTGTATATTTAGATTATAATGATGGAGTTTTTTCATTAATTAATAAACAATTAACAGGAGGAATTTCTGATAAACTTTATTATTTTGAATCAAATGACAGTATTTTAATTTTTGGACAAAATGGACCAAGATTAATTTTTGAAACAAAATTTACATCTGTTGAAGATGTTTTATGTTAATAATATTTAAATAATAAGTATCAATAATTAATAATAATGCCAAAAAAGAAAGTAATTCCAATAGAAGATTTACTGAAAGAAATATCATCAAAAGATATTTATAAAGCAAAATATTCTCGAATACTTACTGAAGCCCGTGGAAGTAAAACTGATAAGGAAACAATTGAAAAATTAAATATTAAAAGTGGTTATTATTCTATGAGAACAAGAGTTTTAAAAAATTCTTGGGTTAATAATAGACCTGCTTCACAAGCAACAAGTTGGCTTTTTAAAACAGTTTTTAAAAATCCAACTAATTATAGATATAATAAATTATTAATGTATCAAGGTGGAATGTTTATATTTGAATATAAAAATCCCAAATATAAAGGAACTTCAGTTTTGCCTTGGTTTGATAAATATCCATTAATAATTTCACTTGGACCTATTGTAACTAAATTAGGTATAAGAAATATTGGATTTAATTTACATTTGTTACCACCAAAAATAAGGATAATAGTAATGTGTTCAATTTTTGAATTATTTAAAAAACTTTATAGGTATCAAATATTTTTTAAAACAAATAAACCTGTACAAATTGATTATAGATTAATTGTAAAAACATTAGAAAGATTTGGAGTTAAATTTTGTGTTAGAATGTATATTCCACAAAGAATGAAACAAATTGTATGTTTTCCTTATAACGAATGGCATAAAGCAATTTTTATTCCAAGTCGTGGATATGATACAATTAGAGCAAATCAATTAATCAAAGAATGGCAATTATTTTGTCGTAAAAATGGTACAACAATTAATCCTAATATAAATTGGAAAGCAATAATTTAATATTTAGAAATACTGATAAAAATTGGTTATATGAATTATTAAACAATAAAATAATAATTCCTAAAAAATTTATATCATTTAGTTATAAAAAAAATTCGGGAGGAGCTGATAATTTTGGAGAAACTTGTATAGTATTTAATCATGATTTATTATTAGAACAAAATATTATTGAAATAATTTATGATGAAGAATTTTTTGAAGATAATCCAGAAATTTGTGAATATGTTACAGGATTTAGTACAAAAGATGAATATTATCAGCAAAATGATTATTTGAATGAAGAAGATTTTAATGAAAAAAATTTAATAGAATTAGATTGTAATACATTAAATTGGGAAACATATTTAGATGATTTTTCAACTGAATCTGAATTAGTTATGAAAAAACTTATTTTTAAACCAGGAATTATTTTAGGTGTTAAATTTAAAGAAGATAAACCAACAAAAGAATTAATCCAATTATTAAAGAAAAATAATATAATTTATTTATAATGGGAATTACTGATAATTTAAAAATAAAAATAATAAATACAGGTGATTTTACAAAATTATCTGTTACTGACCAAAGTTATTTTGAAAGTATACGAAATTCAATGTTAGAAATTTTTCCAATATCTAATAATGTTTTTGATGATATTTCTTTAAATTTAGCTGAACAATTTGCTTTTAAATTATTACCTGTTTTGAATACAATGCTTGATGATAAAATAAATGCAAAATTTACCATATTTCAACAATTAATAAATACAGAAATAACTACATTAATATCTGCAACTACAGCAGCAAATACAACTGCTTCTGGAGCAAATAGTGGACAAAATAATAATAATACAACAAAATAAAATGGACAAAATTGTAATATTTTTTTCGAAAATGTTTTCCAATGTTATTTTACAAAATAAAATCGTAGCTACGGTTTTATATAATATTTCTAATCAACTTGTTGTATTTAAAAATAAATTGGATATTCAATTAAATAATGATATATAATGCAAAGTATACAAAATAAAGAACAATTAATAATTGGAACAATTATTTCATGTAATAATGAAATAAAATCATTTATTAATAAATTTGGAAATATTTCTAATATTGGTAAATCTGTTCAAAATTTGATGGAAAATGAAAAATTTTCAACATATCATTTTAATATGATGAATTTATATTCCGAAATAAGCGATATACCATTTATGGAATTAAATGAAAATTATGATAAATTTATTGCTACCAATATTTATTTAAAAAATAATCGAAATAATTATTTTTCATATTTTTCTAAAGTTCATGATTTTTTAATAGGTTATGAAACAGGTTTACAAAAAAATTTAAATGAAAGTTTAAATATTGAATTTAAACCTGAAAATTCAATTCAATTAGATATTTATAGTTTTAAAAATGATTTGAAAAAAATAATTGAAAAGTTATTGTTATCAAATGATTTAGAAAATTTACCAAAAAATATTTTAAAAATCAAAACATTTGCAAAAATGCCTATATTAATATATGGTTATGATATTTGCAATAATTTAGCATTAAATGCTGAATTACAAGAAAAATTTGGAATTAATCAAAAAGATATAATTTCAATATGTTTTGATAAATCAAATAAACAATTATTGTTTTTAACATCTAATACAAATAAACTTGTTTGTTATGATTTAAAACAAGATATTTTGGATTTTTATAATATTGTTAATAAAAGTGCTCAAATACAAACAAATATAAAATTAGAACCACCAAAACATTTAATTAAATTAAAAGAATTATTAGATAATAATAATATTTTTGAAATTTATATTAAAATTGAAACATTGAATTTATCATATAATGATAATTTATATTATGATAATAGATATACTCAGCAATTAAAAGAAATGCAAGCTAAACAAAATTCTAATAAAATTGTAAAATAATGAAATTATCTACTGGTATAAAAACAATCACAGCTCGTAATGTTGAAAAAACATTATCAAAGAAAATTTTATTAGCTAATACAACCGAAAAATTATCAGATAAAAAAGCTTTGAAAAAAATGGTTGGTTCTCCATCAGACCCAATATTTTTTACAAATACTGATAATTTTACTTTTAATCCAGATATTCGTTATCGTAATAATTTTGCATATTCACCAATAACTGGTATAAATTATCGTAATGATTTATTTGTATTTGCTGAAAATAATGAAATAAAAAAAGCTGTTGATATTATTGCACATGAAACTGTAATTATTGATACAGAATCTCATAAATATTGTGTTTTCCCAAAAATAAATGTAACACAAATAGAAGAAAGTAAACAAGATGTTGCAAGAGCAATTCAAGAATATATTGATAAAGTTTTTTATCCAAGATTAATGCACTTTTATGATTTTGTTGATGAAGGACTTATTGAATGTGTTAAAGATTTTGTTAAAACAGGTAAAATTTCTTTTGAAATTATTTATGATAATTTAAAAAATCCAAAAGATATTGTTGGAATTGTTCCAATAGACCCTGCAACTTTGCAAAAATTTAAAGAAGATGATTATGTTTATTATGTTCAACGTCCATTAATGGATAATAATAAAGAACGTATTTTACATGAAAATCAAATTGTTTTACTTGAATGGAATCAATATGATTATGGGTTTATAAGTTATGTTGATAAATTACGAAGAAGTTTTAATATTATGCGTTCAATGCAAACATCAAAAGTTCTTTGGTTTGCTGCGAAATCACAAGTAAGAATGCACATAAAACTTGCTATGGGTGATGTTGGACGTTCAGAAGCAATTCAAAAATTAACTGAAGCAAAAAATATGTATATTAATAAATATACATTTGATGATGATGGAGTTGTAAAATTTAATAATTTACCAAATAATAGTGGTTATAGAGAATTTTTTACAGCTGAAACTCAAAATTCAGGAGCTCCAGAAATTGAAGAAATAAATTCAAATGGACCTGATTTAACTGAAGTTGATTCTTTAGGATTTTGGGAAAAATATTTTTGGAAAGATACAGAAATTCCTTATGATAGAATTGACCCTAATTCTTCAGATAGTTGGGGATTTACAGATGTAAATTCATTAAGAAAAATTGAAGTAAATTTTGGTAAATTTATTAATGCAATTCGTAAAATGATGAATCCATTATTTATTAAACCAATAATTATTCAATTAACATTAAAACAAGTAGAAATTGGTGTTGATTTATCTTTATTGGATTCAATAAAAATGGAATGGGTTGCATTTAATCAATATGATAAATTAGCTGAATTAGAAATTGTTAACAAAGAAGTTGAAATTGCAACAAATATCGCAGCATTTGGTGAATTAGAAGATGTTAATGGTGTTGCAAGAAAAGCAATTCCACTTTCATGGATTATAAAAAATCATTTAAGTTATACAGCTGAACAATTAGCTTCTATGGAAGTTGAAAGAAGAGCAGAAAATATTAGATTAGGATTTCCTCCTGATACAACTGAAAAAGATGATGATACTTCAGATGATGATAATTCTTCAGATGATGATAATTCTTCTTTAGATAATGAAACTGATATTCCAGAAGAAACTCCAGAAGATATTATACATACTGATGATGATAATTATTAAAATTTTCAATAATTACTAATAAACTAAATAAATTAATTAATATTTTGAAATATGCCTGACTTAATTAACAAATTTTTATATTTAGAATCTGCTCAAATTCCATTAACTGAAATTCCATTTGAACAGCTAAAACAAACAATAATTGACCCAACTACTGGAACTCCATATAAAGGAATTGTTTTGGAAGGAATTTTTGCTGTTTTAAAACAAGACCCAAATAATAATAAACGTTTATATTCGATTCCAGAATATTTATTTTTATTACAAATCCTTAAAAAACAAATATTTAGTTCAAAAGGAGTTTATGGTGAATTAGAACATCCAAAAAGTTATGCTGTTAATTATAATAATGCTTCTCATAAAATATTAGATGTTTGGTATAATGAAGAAGAACAAACTGTTTATGGAAGAGTTATTTTATTAGATACTGAAAAAGGTAAAATTGCTCAAGAAATAATACGTTCTGGTGGACAATTAGCTATTTCAGCAAGAGCTGCTGGAGAAGAAAATACAAATCCTAATGGAACATTTACAGCAGTAACAAAACTTTTAACAACTTTTGATTTAGTTTATCATCCAGGATTTGCACAAGCTGTTCTTAATTTTAAATGTTTAAATGAATCACAAAAAATTTGGCAAGAATCTTCAACACAAAAAACTGGATTTTCAACATTAATTTATGAAAAAGATTTAGGTAAATTGGATAATTATTATGATAAATATATAAATTTAAATGAATCATCTAAATGTTTTCTTGAATGGTATACAGAATTAAATGAAAATGATAAAACCAATGATAAAACAAAAGAAAAATCTGATATAGAAGTTTTGGAAAAAAATGAATCAAATGATAAAGTAAAATTAGAAAATGAATTAGAAGATGCAACTGAACAAGATTTATCTGAAAATATAAAACAAAAAGCATTTTTTGAAGAAGTAACAATTGCTCAACAGCAATTAAAGAAAAAACAAGGCAAAAGCGTTTATGATAATAGTGCTGGATTTATAAAATCCCAAACAATTACAAATAACGCAACAACAATTTAAACAAATTGAGTAAATAATATATAAAACTACTCGATATTTCAATTAAAAATAAATAATTAATAATTTTAAAATTTTTTGTATGAACGGATTAATTGAACATTTAATTAGCGACATTAATGATGCTGAAACCGAAATGGTTTTAGATGATTTAAATGAATCGGACCAATTTATCAGTCAAAATGATTTATATGAAGATGAATCAAATTTGGATTCAGATTTAGATAATGATGTTGATGATGACCTTTTCCAAGAACAAAATGACGATATTGAACAATATCAAGACATTACTGATGATTTATCACAAGATTTAGATACTGATGATGAAGATTTCGACCAAGATTTAAATCAAGATAATATTGAACAAGTAATTATTGATGATGAAGATAACGATCTTTTTCAAGATTTGGAAAGTGATTTCGTAAATGACGAAACAACTGACGATGACCTCTTTCAAGATTTAGATGATGAAACAGACCAAGATAATGAAAATTTATTTGAATCTGAACAAACACCTGAACAGAAAAAACAAAAACAGTTGAAGGAACAACAAAAGTTGAAAGAAAAACATTTAAAGGAACAACAACAGTTAAAAAACAAACAGTTGAAGGAACAACAATGTTTTGAAGATTTGAATGATGATACAGATGAAGAAACTGCAAATTTGATCGAATCTGAAAAGAAACAACAACAATTGAAACAAAAACAATTGAAGGAACAACAACAATTGAAAACCCAACAACAACAAGAACAACAACAGTTGAAAGACCAACAACAGTTAAATGAAAAACAAGAAAAAGAACAAAAACAGTTGAAGGAAAAACAACAAAAAGAACAACAACAATTAAAGGAACAACAAGAAAAACAAAAAGGTCCTCAATCGTTGAAGGAAAAACAACAAAAAGAACAACAGCAGCTGAAGGAAAAACAACAAAAAGAACAACAGCAGCTGAAGGAAAAACAACAAAAAGAACAAGAAGCTGAAAATCCAAAAGAACTTAAAGAAACTGAACAGGATAAAAAACAGCAACAACAACTTAAACAACAACAGGAAAAGAAACAGCAAGAGTTGAATCAAAAACAGCAACAAGAAAGAAAACAGTTGCAAAATAAACAATTGAAACAACAAGAACAACAGAAACAAAAGCCGGTTGCACAACAACAAGAAGAAGCTCCTAAATTGAAAGCCCATCAACAGAAACAACAGAAACAGTTGAAGGAACAACAAGAAAAAGAACAACAACAGTTGAAAGAACAACAAGAAAAACAGCAGAAACAGTTGAAAGAACAACAGCAACAGAAACAAAAGAAACAGCAACAGTTGAAAGAACAACAAGAAAAAGCTGAAAAACAGAACAAAAATCTCAACGAATCCGTAAGGAATTTCTATTTAGGAATTTATAATAATCCTGAATAAACTAAATAAGATAATAAATCTATTAATTAAAATAAATTAAATTTTAAATTTTAAAAATACAAACTATGTTTAATAATATTCAAAACGAACGTATTTACAAGCATACTCACTTAGATGTGAAAGAAGCTGAACGTTTAAAACCATTAATGGAATCTGCATTTGCAGAAGAATTTAAACAATATTCCGGTCCTGGTAGTAACCCTACAAGAGAAGCAATCAAAAAAGAAAGAATTCAATTTGCTTCTGAACAATTTGCAAATAGAATGAGAATTTCTCGTAATATGAATATGAGTCCTTTATATGAAGATTCAAAAATATTCGGAGAAACAATGCCTCAATTAAAAAACTTATTTGAAAGTGTTTCAGTTCCTGGTAATATTATTGGTATGGGTGAAGTTTTAAACCCAATGTCTTCAAATCAAGTATCTGGTGGAATTTGGAATCCAGCTTATAAAGGTGGTTCTGGTGATGTTCCATCTTATGTTTTTGGTTTACAATCTCATATTGCATTACATTGCATTGGTTTCGATTTAATGCCAACTGTTGCAGTTGATACTCCTAAAGTTCTTGTAACTTTTATTGATACTGTTTATGGTGGTGGTACTTTTGATGATTTAACTACACTTCCATCTTATGTAGAATTAAGTGCACCTAATTTCACATATACTTGGATTAAAGCAAAATCTTTAGTTCGTGCAACAACTACAATTATTGTAAGGTCAAATGATAACAAAGCAATGCAAGTTCGTTTTGTTGTTGGTTCAACTGTAAAAGCTGCATTAACTGTTGAAGTTTTAGCTACTGGTATTTATACTCCTGCAACTACTGGTCAAAATTCTGTTCCTGAATCTTATGCTTGGAATAATTCAATTACAGTAAAAACTGTTATTGATGCTATTAATGCTGCTTCAGGAGCAAAAGTTTTAGTTGGAACTGATACAACTGGTGAAGCTTTAACTACAATTGGTATAAACTACGCATCAGCAATAAGAACAAATATTGCTGAAGCTGCTTCAAATAACAATAGTTTAGGTGGTATGACACGTGCTCAACACGAAAAAGGTCCTATCCATAAATTAAATGTTATTGCTATGGATAAACAACTTGAAATGCTTGGTTTAGAAATTGAAGCTGATACTTCAAATATCCAAATTAAAGATATGGCTGCAATGGGTGTTAATGTTATTGCGCATCTTTATACTGGAGTTCAAAATCAATTAGTCCAATCATTGGATGAAGTTATCACAAAGCATCTTTATAAAATGGGTGTAACTCATGCTGTAAATGCTTATCAATCACAAAGTTTAAATTATTCATTATATATCGGAGCTCCTGCAAATACAGCACTTGACATGAATAATGTTGATTGCGAATTTAGCGATATGCTTGATAATGACAGAAAAACTGATATGGATGATATTTCAAATGCTTTGGTTTCCGCTGCTTATGAAAATCAAATGACTCATGGTGAAAGACTTTATTCAAGAATTTTATTAATTTCTGAATTTGTTGGACAACAAAACCGTATAGCTCCTGTTGATTTTATCGTTGCTTCTGGAACTTTATGTTCATGTTTGAAAAAACAAGCAACTTTTGCTACTTGTCCTGTTACAACTACATTCAGTAATAATCCTGAATTACATTATACTGGTACAATTTTTGAAACTATTTCAGTTTACAAAAATCCTAAAATTCGTTTTAACGACCCAAGAATTTTATTCGGAAGACGTGGAAATGATACTGACCCAGGTTCTAAATTCTTAGCTTATGACTTAGCTGCATCACGTCAAATGGTTGTAGAAGGTACAATGGCTGAAAAAATCAGAGTATGGTCAAGATTTGCAATAGCTGATATTGGTTTTTATCCTGAATTAAATTATTATACAGCTGTATTCGTAAATGATTACAATTGGGCATAATAATTAAATAATCAATAATTTAAATATTTGGAGCCAAAATTTTGGCTCCAAATATTTTTTAAATAATTAATAATAATAAAAATGGAATTAACTAAAGAACAATCTTTCAAAATTAAATATAATTCCGCAAAAGAAACAGGATTTAATGAAAAATATAAATTTACAACAAAATATAAATGGTATTGTTTACATTGTTTAAAACCACTATATATTTCATTTCATGAATATAGTATAAATCAAATTTTTTGTGAAGATTGTACAAATTCAAAAATGGAAAAAACTATTGTTCAATATCAATATATGCGAGTTTTAAAAGAAAGACAAACAATATTAATAAATTCATTAATAAAATCAAAAAATAATAATAATATTAATAATATTTAAATAATGGAAACCATAGAAATCTCAAATTTCAATAAAAATTATATTGATAAAATAAAACAAAAATTAAATGATAATACTAATCCAGAAGATATTAATAATATTATTATTTTTTTGAATTATTGTTTTTTGAAAAAAAATAATTTTTTTGTTAATGATTTTAATAAAAGAGTTATCAAAGATATTTGTCAAATGTATAATCAATTAAAAACAAATATTTTAACACCAACAATAAATGATATTTTTAAATCAATTAAATTAACGGATTTGCATTTATTACGTTTTATAATTACAAATTCAATAAATAATTATGAAGAAATTCAAAATAATAACATAGAATTATGTTCAATAATATCAAAAGATTCCTTAAAAAACGGTTTGATAAAAATAAACAAGTTAATAAAGGAAATAAAATAATTAATAATATGATAATAATAATACCAGGACAATATCAATTAAAATCAACAATTGGTACAGAAAAACCTGAAATAATAAGAATAATGGGAGCTGATGTTAAGCATCCCGATAATTGGTTAACTTTGGATAAAAAATCAATTCCTTCTTATGTAATTGAAAATGATTATGTAAGATTAGATATGATACCTAATTTAGAATATGCTAAAAAAGAAACTCCTGATATATTTGGTGATTTTGAAGCAATTGAATTAAATGAAATTCAAACTCCATTACAAACAAAACAAACTCCTGAAAATACAAAAACTAAATTTGAAATAATTAAAGAGGAATTTTCAAATGAAAATGAAATTAAAAATATTACAATATTACCTGAAAGTCATATATCAATTATACTTAAAAAAATTAATATAGATATTTTAAATAAAAAAGCAAATTTTTCAAAAGATGAAATAAAAAAACCTATTATTAATATTGAAATTCCAATAACATTAAATTATGAAATTGATAAATTACGTGCAACTATTGATTTAATGGATTTAGATATTAATGAAGTTATTGATTTTATTGTTAATAGTACTTCATTAAATATTTTACCTTTATTAAAACAAGCATTAAAATATGAATTACTTAATATTAATGAAAAAAAATCAATTGATAAAAATTTAACTTCAGCCCATATTGAAGAACAAATAATGGATATAAATAAAAAAGATATACCTATTATTATTTCTGAAACAAATGAAAAAAATGAAAAAAATTCTTTGGATTTTGTTTATTCTGAAATAAAAACTATTAATAATTATTTAAATAAAAAAAACAAATGACACAAGTATCTAATATCAAAACTTTTGGAATTGTATATAATGAATTTATAAATTTATATTCAAAAGAAAATCCTCTTCTTGTTAAAGATGATATAGGATATTGTTTATTTACAAATGTTGTTGATTTTCATAGACCTTTAATTGCAAAATGTACAATTGTTTATGATAAGTTTTTAGATAATTTACATAAAATATATTATGTAAAATTTGATGAAATTCTTGAATCCCAACAAATTTTTGATGAATTCATAAAAGGTAAAAACTTTTTTACTTATAGTACTATTAATGGTATTAATAATGATTTATCGAATAAAAAATCCACAATGCTTGGACCAAATTTTGATTTTACAGCAAATTATTTTAGAGTTGATGCTTTTTTTATGAGAGATAGTGAAGAAAAAATACGAAATTTACGTAAAGAATATATATCAGTAATAAAAAATGATATTGAAAAACAATTATCAGATATTAATTCAATTTTAATTTAATAAAATGAGTGAATTAGATAATCTTAAAGAAGCTCCAGCAAATTATTCAGTAACACAGAATATTGCTATAACTAAAGGTGTCGATAAATTTAAAGATACTAAAGGTGTAGAACAAAATGCTGAACTTCAAGCAAAATTATTATCAGGGCAAATAACAAATTCTGTTATTAATAAATTGCATTTGATAAAATTAGCTAATGGATTACCTTTTAATGATACAAATTTACGTTCAAGACCTGAATTTAAACCAATATCTTTTACTGATTTATGTAAAATGACAACAGGAATGGGAGCTCAACAATATGATGTTGATGATTTTTTATATTGTAAAAATCTTGGGTTTCCAATTAATCATTTAATAACTTTAAGACGATTTCCTTATCCATGTACTGATAATCTTTGGGATATTCAAGGAACTTTTAAGAACGCAGCTCCACAAGAACAACCAGATATTGCTCGAATGGTAACTTATTTTAGTCAAGATATTAATAAACTTGATGATTTGTTATCATTTAGTTATAAAATGAAATGGAAAGAATTGACTTCTGAAATGGAACAAGCAACAATGCAAGGAGACCAATCAGGATATTCTGGTTTCATGAAAAAAGCAATGACACTTTTTGACCCTGAATTAGCTAAAAATAATTTACGTGGAGAAAATGCTAATTCTTATGACCCAAAACATGACCAAAATAAAGTTTATGGACCAGTTGATTCTATAACAAATACAAATATTCGTGATGTTGGTTTAGATTTTGACAAAGAATTTGAAATAACATTTGAATATGACCTTCGTTCAATAAATGGAAGAACTCCTGAATATGCTATGAAAGATATTATGGGAAATATTTTAGCAACTACATTCAATAATGGTAAATTTTGGCCAGGTTCAAGATATTGGATTGGAGAAAGACCTTCAAAATTCTATCAACAATATCAATATATGGATACTGATGATATGGATGAACAATTATTTGGTGCTTCATCCAGTTTAAAATCAATGATTGCAGGATTTGGTAAAAAAGGAAATGCTGTAAATACATTAAAACAAGCTGTTACAAATGGATTTCAAGTTGCTTTTGGTAAAATATTAGATAAAGTTGGTAGACCAGGAATTTTAACTATGAATAGTTTATTATCAGGTGAACCAACTGGATTTTGGCATTTAACAATTGGTAATCCTATTAATCCAATTTTATGTGTTGGAAATTTAATTTGTACTGATGTTGATTGGAATTTTCCAACAGATTCATTATCTTATGGAGATTTTCCAACAAAACTCCAAGTTAAAGTTAAATTAAAACCTGGACAATCAAAAGATAGAGCTGGTATTGAAATGATGTTTAATATGGGTAAACATAGAATTTATTATGCTCCAAAAAGTGTTGAAGTATCAAATTCAACAGATATTGCAAAAACTACTCGTAATTTTTTTGGTTTTAATAAAGAAGCAATAGATACGGCTCTTGGTGAAACTTATGATTTTGTTGCTAATGGAGTTAAATCCGTAACAAAAACAACTGCAAGTGTTAATGTTCCAAATGATAGTACTGGTTCAACAACACAACCAACATCGAAAAATAGTACAGCACTTATGCAAAATGCTGTTCAATAATATTTTGGTAAGAAAATAATTAAAAATAATTAAAAATAAATTTTTTTATATTAAATATAATTTGTATTTTTGTAAAAAATATAGTTTCTGTTAATAACTATAAAACGAAACAAATAAGTAATAATTTCAAATTTTAATCAAAATGGCAAAAACACAGACTCCAGTACAATTAGAAGATTTAGTTTATGGAAAAGAATCTAAATCAAAAGAAATTAAAACATCTAAAAAACCACAATTTTTGGAAAATGATGAAAATGCTTCAACTAATTCATTTCCTTTAGATTATGACAAAAAAGCAGAAGTTGATGATATTGGAACAACCAATGTAGCTTTAACAAGAAATGCTAATTCAAAAATTATCAATTACATTACAAAATCACCACAGTATAAAACAATTGGACAACAATTAGCTCTTTTAAAAGAAGAATATGCTATTTATGTAAAATCTGGGAATACTGATTTAATTGAAAAAACAAAAAAATTGATGTTAGACCTTGGTGCTAAAAAAACTGAGTTCATAAAATTATTTAAACAAAAAGATTACAAAAAAGAAAGAACTGAAGTTGAAGTAAGAATAAAAAATTCAGATTATTTAAAGAAATTAAAAAAACAACGTGAAGAACTTGAAGCTCTTTATAAAAGTAAAAATCCATTATCATTACTTTCAAAAATGAGTCAATTTCGAGAATTATTAGAAAGTCATAATTTGATAAAATCCTCATTAGAAGAAGATTATGATAATGAAGAAATTGTTGATATTGAAAGTTTATTAGATTCAAATCTTGAATCTGAAAATGTTGATGATAAAACATTACTTCAAGAATATAATAATTTTTGTGGACATATTGCAGATATTTTAGATATTACAGTTCCAGAAGTTAAAGAAATGAGTTTGGGTAAATTAAAAGAAGAATTGAAAGAAAATTGTGAAGATACAACAGAATTAAAAACACAAATTGACCAAATAAAAATACAAGCTTCTAATGAATTAAAAAAATTAAAAGGTAAAAATGATATTACTGATGTAATGTTTGAAATTTTTGATTTTTCAACAGAAGAAAAACAACCAAAAGAATTACTCGCCGCAGCAAATATTAAATATGTATCAGCAATAGCTTATAATAGATGTTCAAGTTTAAATATGTTACATTATTTTGATGATTGTGTAGCTTATGGACTTTTAGGTTTAACAGTAGCTATTAATAAATGGTATAATATTCAAAAACTTGAAAATTCAGCAGTTTCATTTGAAGGATTTGCACATACTTATATAACTAATTCAATTCAAAAAGGTTTATATGAATTAAGTTCAGGTGGAAGAATAAATAAAGATAGTATGGCAAATATTGTTTTTAGACGTAAAAAACAATTTGATTATTTCTTAAAAAATAATCCTGAATTTAAAGATATTCCAAAAGATTTACTTGAAAATATGGTTGAAGGTTTATTGGAAGATTTACCAGGAAAAACTATGACTGAAAGTGAATATACTGATATGGTAAGTGGTGGACAACAAAATGATTCTGGTGATGTTTGGGCAAATGCTGTTGTATCAGATGTTAAAGAAGATACTTTTCTTGAATCAAAAGGTGAATATGAACGTTTAATTAAAGGTATAAAAGATTTATTTGGATTGTTTAAAACTGAAGTTAATAAAGAAACAGGAATCAAAGAAATAACGAATAAAAAAATATTTAATAAATATGATTATAAATTATTTCTAATGTCAACTGGACTTGAATTTAAACGTACAGCAAACAATGGAAGAGAAGATTATACTCAAAAAGAAATGGGAATAATTTTATCACAATATTATGCAAATGATGGTGAAACAAAAACTTTTGATGCTTCAGCAATTTCAACAAGATTAAAAGTTTTAGGAGAAAAAATAAATGTTATTATGATGGATAATCCATCAATTAAAGCAGGATTTGAATATCTTTTGATGTATTGTAAAGCAAATCAAGAAAATATAAATATACTTTCAAATAGTCGTGAAGAATTGGGAATAAAACTTGAAAGAGATGAACTAAGAGAAGCTTTTGCAGATAATGACAAAGAATTGAATCGTATGTTATCTGATGGAAAAAAACTTTCAGATATATATCAAACATCTGACACAAATCCATTAGATGAAGAAATTGCAGAATATTTCAGAACTTATTAAAAATTAAAATTCAAAATCTATATGAATATAAAAACTCAATTTGTATCTTTAAACGAAGAAGCAAAAATAACTCCAAAAAAATTACAAGAAAATGCCAAAAATGCTCCGAAAATTGAAAATCAACAGAATATTGAAACTGTTTTTACGGTTAAATCAAAACAATTCAAATTTGATTGCGGAGTTGCTATAGGTGGAATGAATATTGATACCGGTAATATGTTTGGATTGAAATGGCATAAAGAAAATACAAACAGTTTCGAAGCCTTTTTAGATAGTATTCAAAGCTATTTAAATACAATTGATGCAAAATTAACAGATTCAGATAAAACTCGTTTAGCTGTTCAATATAATAAAAAATAATATTATGCCAACATCACCACAAGATTTTTTAATGAATATTTTGGTATTTTCTGAAATAACTTCAGAAAATACCATAAATTCAAATTTTTTTACAACTGAAAGAAATTTTGAAAATTTATCAACTTGGCTTACTGAATTACAAACATATTTAACTTATTTGCAAGGTTTAACAAATATTGATACAATATTCGCAAATGTTTTAGAAAATTACAAAACGCAAAAAAATTCAATATTATTAAGTTATACGATTGGAATTGGAAATACAGTTTCTCAAATAATTGGAACAACAACTTATTTAATTAAATGTGTTGACCAATATACATTTGAAATAACAAATAGTACAAATTCTGGTTGGAATGTTGATAATTTAATAATTCAGATTAAAAATGCAAATGGTCAAATTATGTATCCAAACATAACAACATTAAATAATAAAATAACAATTGTTTTTGATTCACCAATTAACATTGATACAAAATTATTTTTTATTTAAAATCAAATTAGTTAAAATAAAAAAGCTCAGAACTTAATTGTTCTGAGCTTTTTTATTTTATGATAAATTAAAAATTAAACAAATAAAGCCCAAAACAATTAAGTTCTGAGCTTTTTATAACAAATTAAGATTAAATTAAAATTCAAATCAACATTAAATCGATTCTAATAATTTATCCATATTTGAAATTTCTTTTGTTTCATTTTCATTTTCAATTGTCTCAAATGTATCATTTTCAACATTATTTTGATTTTTTGAAGAAAATTCACAACTTTCTGCAAAATCATTATCTCCAAAATGGTAACAATCATCACTTTTTGAACAATTTTTGCATAAACTATCGCAATCATTTATTGAAATGCAACCAGTACATTTATTTTTTTCAGACATATTATTTTTTTATTGATTAATACTATTTTTATATAATATTTATATCCATTATATTATAAATAAATGGGGTGTCAAAATATTTTCGTAAATAATTTATTTTTTAATAATGCACAATCGCTTGTTCATTATTTTGAACTTTTAACATTAATCTTAAAGCCAGAGCCCAACTAATTTCACAATTTACTGTTAAAGTACTAACAATTGGAAAATCTAATTTTGAGCCACTTAATTTAGCCTTTTGTTTTTTATTATCGATATTCAAAAGAATATCTTTATCTGAAAAAAATTCAATAATTTCAGATTTTTTCTGAACATTTATTGCAAATTCCATTTGATTTAATTTATTAAATGTTCTGTTAATTTATTAAGACAACTTGAATATAAACTAAAAATTTTTTCAAATAAAATTGTTTCAATTTTTTCAATTTTATCTTCTTCAAAAATAATTTGAATTATATCAATAGGTGTATCAGTAGCTCCAGAATTGTCACATTTTCCAATTATTATTGGAAATATTTCACACATTTCATTCCAAAAATTTTCATCTTCAAAAATATCAAAAATTTCACAACAAACATAATAACTGAAATTGCTCAGTAATGCTAATTTTGTTGTATTAATTTTATTTCTTTCATTAGATTCAAACATATCTGCTTCATTTTCAACAAATTCATCAATATTGAAATTTTCAATATATGAATTTATTAATAAATATTCAATAGTTATTAAGCTTGACTTAGTTTGTTTTAATTGCTGAATTAAATTTGTATTCATTTTTTTAAATTTATTAATTATATTAGTTATATCCGTTTTTTATTAAAAAATTGAGTAAACTGAGTTAATTCGAAAATAACGTACCAGAAAATTATATCTTTTTATTTTTTTTCCTTGAGTATATGCTTGTTTTTATCATATAACTCAAAATATACACTTTATACCTGGTGCGATTACTTCTATATCAATATATTACAGGTACGATTAGTTTTATGTATTATTATTACAAATTATATTAAATATCTATATAACAAAACGCACCAGTAAATTATTGAATTTTCTTTAGTATCTTGAGTATTGTCCACTCAATTTTATATATCTTGAAAATATCATTATTTGCTGGTGCGTAATGTTTAATATATAAAAAAATTGCACAATTAATGTGCAATTTTACTATAATAAGTTGGTGGAAAGCCTTCGAAATTATTTTCAAGCTCATAGGTACCATCTTCAAATACCCATAAAGTATGTTGCAAATTCCATTCTTCATTCCAATCTGATAAATGAGATTCAAGCTTTTTATTAATTTTGACCTTCAAAATATTGTTCAAAATATCAATATTAAGAACTTCAATTCTTGTATTTTTAAGATGTTTACTTTTAAAAGTAACACCAGCACTTAATTTTGTTAACATTTGATTTGTATTAATTTATTTATAAATTTGTTGTCTCATAATATATATATCCATAATTTTTGGGAAATGTGAGCAAAAGCATAATTAACGCACCAGCAAATTATCTCTTTTTATTCTTTTATCTTGAATATATGCTTACTTTTATTATATGAGTCATTTTTTCATAATATTTTCTGGTGCGATTACTTCTATATCAATATATTACAGGTACGATTAGTTTTATATATTATTATTACAAATTATATTAAATATCTATATAACAAAACGCACCAGTAAATTATTGAATTTTCTTTAGTATCTTGAGTATTGTCCACTCAATTTTATATATCTTGAAAATATCATTATTTACTGGTACGTAAAGTTATATATACAAAAAAAAGTTCCAACACTTTCGCATTGGAACTTTCAGATAGACAAAATTTTAAAGGAAGATTTCTTTTTATAATTCGTCAACACCTACTAATGTTGAACATGCAATAACTGCATCGAATAATTTTTCTTTGTCTTCAACATTTGGAAATTCTGCTTTAATTTCGGTCAATTTTGTAATACTTACACTGTAAACTTGGCCACGAATCATAACAGATTTGAAGATTTCTTTTGAAGATAAACCACCTCTTGGTTTGAAATAAGTGATTGCGTAACGAAGTCTGTCAGTAGCATTTTGGATTGTTGCTAACTTGTCAACATTTTCACGTAAATCAACTTGTAAGTAGTGGTCAGTAGGTCTGCCATTTTTTTCTGCTTCGGCGTCAATCATTTTCTTTATTTCAGCACGTGCAGGTTTAACTTCCCACCATTTCCCTAATAAAAGGATTAAAGGAGCAATTGAGCCACCCATTAGCTCAGAAATAACTTTCAAACCAGCTTGAACTTTTGGCTCACGAGCTTTGTCGAATTTTTTTGATACTTGACCTTCAATAAAAGTAGGTTCATTTTCTTCCAACCATTTTCTGTAAGAATATTTTGGAGCATTTGCATTTGTTGGTAGAGGAGCAAGTTCATCTGTGTTTGCATCTTCTAAACCTTCAACCATAGTTTCGGTTGTTGTAGTTGTTCCTTCAACTTCATTAACGTTTGTGTTGTCGTTTTCAACAGCTCCTTGAGCATTTTGATTTTTTGCTTTTGACATTTGAATTAAAATTTGATTTGTTATAAAATTTATTTGATTATTTTTAATGTGTGATACATTATATTATATATATCCACGAAATTCTTAAATAATGAGCAAAATCGAAATTATTTTTATTTATTTTTATTATTATATAATTTTGTTGTGTCTCATAATATATATATCCATAATTTTTCTAAAAAATGGGCAAATCGAAAAATAAGTTCAAACCAAACGTACCAGTAATCAATAGTATAATAATAAACGTACCAGTAAATTATATAATATATTATTATAATAAGGTAAATACCTTGATAAATACCATATATAATAATTTTGGAGATATTTTACTGGTACGTTAATATTAAATATCTATATATGCTGGTACGTTTACTTATAATACCAAAATACCAATATTTATACAATTTCAGGATAAAATTAACTAATACGTACCAGTAAATACATATAGTATATTTTTAATATATAAGAGTAATAACCTACAAAATTTATATACACATTATATATGCTATATTTACTGGTACGTAATATAAACGCACCAGTAAATACATATAATATATTTTTAATATATAAGAGTAATAACCTACAAAATTTTTATATACATTATATATGTTATATTTACTGGTGCGTTATTTTCCAAATATCTCATATTTCGCAAAAATTATGGATATATATAATATGAATAATCAAATAATTTTTGTATATGAAAACAAAAGCAATAAAAAATTCAAAAGAAATTAAAAAAGCAAAAACAGAAGAACAAATAATTCAAGATTTTTTTGCTTCCATACGTCAAGCATTTCGTGGAAATATTTACAAATATTAAAAAATTTATTTATGCAAGATAATATTGTTATTGAAAACCAAAAAGAGTTTATTTTGGGAGGTCGTGCATATTTCACTGTTGAAAGTGAAGAGACAAAAAATCGTTTCACATATAAAATAAATTTATGCAAAACTAATAAAAATATGTTTTTTGTTTCTGTTTGTTATGCTTATGAAAGTTATAATTTTATAGGGAATTTATATACAAACGAAGCAAAAACAGAATTTAAGTTTGTTCAATCAAAAAAATTAACAAAAACTCCAACTTCTGTTGAAGTTATTAAATTTATTATTGAACATTATTTAAACAATAATAAACCTCATAGTAAACTTGTTTTTTATCATCATGGACATTGTTGCAGGTGCGGAAGAACATTAACAACACCTGAGTCAATTAAGAGAGGTATTGGTCCTTTTTGTGCTGATTTATAATCAATTATGAGCCTAAAAATAAGTTCGGAATTGTAAAATTTCGGGCTTATTTTTTAGCTTTTCAAATTTACGTACCAGAATTTTTACTCAAAAAATGAACAGAAAAATTTAAGTGGATAACTATTAAGATAATATAAAAAATGTTAAAAATTCCTGGTACGTAAGTTTGACCAAATAAAAAAAAACTCCGAACTAAGTCCGGAGTTACACACAAATTTATTAAAGTTATACAAATTCAAATTATTCAAAAAATCTTTTCAAATATTCTTCAAATGCTTTTATATTAGCTATTTCAGACATTTTTTTCAAATATATTTCGGGAGTTTGGGCAGTTGGTTCAAAATCAAAACTATTATCATTTTTATGCCAAATACCAATTTTTGGAATTTCGCGAATAACATATCTTGATTGTCTTAAATATTCAACAACATTTGTTTCAATTTCAGTTTTATATGAAACTGCAATAGTAATTCGTTCAAGCCTTTGAAGTTTTTTTACAATTGAAATAAGTTTTCTTATTCCATTAGTAAATCTTGTATTTTGAATATTTTGATAAATATGATTTAAAAAATAAATTTCTTGAAATTCAAAAGTTGATTTTATATCAAATTCTGAAGAACCTTCCACAATTACTTCGATTTTAATCAATCCAATTTTTTCCATTTTAATTAAGTTTTAAATTACCAAGTAAATGGATATTTTGCAACAAATTCTTTTCCATACAAACGTGCTCCGTTATTATATTTTACAACATCTTCCCACCATCTAAAATCAGCTTTTAATCTTGTAACAGCAAATGGAGTTGTATCATCTTTGTGCATATAACAAAAAACATCATTTCTACCACCAGTTCCTGGAATTGTTTCACAAGTTCCTGGGTCAATATCTGGTAATGTTTTGACTTCAGTTTCATACTTAATTCGAAATCCAAATTCATTTAAAACGTGCATTTCAAATTCTTTTGCATTTTCTTTACCAACAATAGTGCCTTGAACAACACAAAGTTGTTTATAATTTTCAGAATCTTCTAAATCTTTATAATATTGGTCAACATCAATATTATGTTCTGATTTAATATAATCAGTAAAATTTATTGGGGTATGGTCTTTATGACCTTCTAACGCAATTAATCCCATTGTAATTTCGTGTAAACTGCCTGCAAGAAATGCGTTTCTTAAATCAGTTACCGTGAATCTTAATTCTTCCATTTTAATTTGTATTATATTTATTAATTATTTGAATTAATAATTATATCCATTATTTTACGATAAAATGAGCATTCAAAATTAATTTGAATTAATATTTTTTTCAATAATATTTATTTTTGAATACAATAAACAACCATACTTTTATTAGTTGTTTTATATTGTTTAACTATTGATTTTGCATCATTTAAAAAACGAATATTTTTCCTTAAGGTTTTTTTCCTTCCATATTTATTGTAAACCCTAACTATTTTGTACCTTAATAAATCGGGTTGTTCTTGTATTTGAGTCATATACTTGAGTTGTTTGTTGTTGAGCTTCTTGTGCTTTTGCTTTTGCAAGCACATTTAAAGCATTTTGACGATTATTAATTTTACGGTTTGGTTGAAAATCATTAAATTTAATTAAATTTTTATTCATAATTCAAATTATTTTTGATTTCTATATTCAAGCATTCCTAATATAATCCCCAATTGTAAAATTTGATTAATATCTGAACTTTCAATTTCAATATTAAGTTCCAATTGTTCAGGATTTGTATTATTTAAAGTACAATGAATACCATCAATACTATTTAATTGATTAAGTATATCATTAATTCCAAGTAATGGAATATTTTTTGGTAAAATTCGCTTAACTTTTAACATATCTGTGTTTATTATTATTTAATTAAATTTGAATCACATACTAAAACATTTCCAACAATAATATCAATAGGACCATGAAGTTCTTGATATATTATTGTTGCATTTCTATTAATTGGTAAATTATTTAATTTACCTTCTTCATTCAAAACCATAAATTTCTTATAGTTATTAACTTGAACGATTTCAAAGTACCCATCAACGATTTCATGTAATTCTTCTGATTTGAAATCTTTACCATTTTTAGGTTGAACATCTTTTGTTGTTCCATCAGTGTAATAAATTTTTGCTTCCATTTTTGTATAACATTATTAATTTGTATAATATATATATCCATTAATTTATGAAAAAATGAGCATTCAGAATTAAATTGAAAATATTTATTTTCAAAAAACATGATATTTATATCACAATTCCATTGAATTTTATTTCTCATTGTTCAATAATTTTTATTTTATTTTCAGAAATATAATATTTAAAGTCTTTAACATTAAATTTACTTACAACTTCTGAACTTTCATAAATTCCAACAATTCCTTTTTTATTTTCTTCAATAAATATTCGTTTATATTCTTTTTCATTAAATTCAATTCGATAAGGAAAAACAAAAAGAAAATTTTCATTATCAATTTCTTGTTGTTCAGGAGATTTAAAAGTTTTTATTTCAGGAGTTTTTAGTTTTATAATACCTTTTGGAATAAGACGTTTATTTATATCAGTTTCCATATATTCAGGAACCCATGTTAATCCTTTGTCCCAACTTACTTCAACATAAGAAAATCCTTCAGATATTAAACGAATCCATTTTGAAATTTTAATATATTCATAAATTTCATTTAATTTCATTGATTCTGGAATTATTTTCGATTTATTCAAAATTTCTTTTTGTCTTTCTTTATTTTTTGCTTCACAAATTTTTAATGGAACATTTTCCAATGTTGCAACTAATTTACCAAGTTGAAATAAACCTGAAATAGTTTCAGATTTTGAACAAATTTTCATTTGTCTTCCATTTCTTCCATCTCCAAATAAACTTATTTCAAGTCCAGTTGAAGTTAAAACATTTGCCATGTTTTCAATAACTTCTTCTTCTATGGAAATATCAATTTCCTCAATTATTTCGATATTTTCTATTAACATAATATTATTATTTAAAGTTCTTCAATATTTTTAATTTCTCTTGCAACAAAAGTTGATTGAAATCTTGCAATTTTTCCTGTTTGAATATTCTTTGCTAAAATTGGATATTTGGATTTTTTTGAATCTATTCCACAAATTCTAAAACTACCTATTTGATGATTAAATGGTTTTCCAAAATCTGTTTTTTCTAAATTATACATCCAACAATTTTTTTCAAAATTTACTTGGTCATACGATTTGCCTCCAATTGATTTCGGAGTTACAATTGTTCTAAAATGAAATTCAATTGTATCATAAATTATTTTTTCCATTTTAATATTGACTTGAAATCTTTCAGCCAAATCTTTTAAAGCTTCGTTATATTCTAAACGAAATCTGTCAAAACCTTCATCTGTTAACATAATATTAATTATTTATAATTTGTATTAATTATTATATCCATAAATTTATGAAAAAATGAATAAACGGATAAAGCTTGAAAATTACTTTTCAAACTTTATCTGATAAATATTTAATATTTTTGTAATTTTATAATTATCATTATCAATTATATCAAGAATAAGTTTCTTTCCATAATCAATATAATAAGTGCCTTTTTGTGAACAACTTCCACTTTCACAATAACTTCCTGAATGAAAATAATCATTTAATATTTGATTATTAATCATATTATTATAAATTTGATTAATAACTTCAAATTTTCTTTGAGTTTCATATCTTGAACTTGACCAAGAAATTATTTTATTAAGATTTGATTTATTTAATTTTATTATCTGAATTAATTCATTTGATAAATCAATTTCTTGAAAAGTTTTATCATATAATTCACGTTTAATTATTAACATGTTTATTTTGATTTTCTAAAATTTCAATAAATTTTTGTTGAGGAGCTTTATTTATAATTTCTTCAAATTTATCATGAGCTAATATTTCATCATAAATTGGACCTTCAATAAGAATTATTGCTTGATTTTTTTGTTTCTTTTCAATATACCATTCAGGAATAATTGATTTTCCTTTATTATATGTAAGTTTTCTTAATCGAAAATCTTTATTTTTTAATATTTTTTTTGCATCTGAAATAACTAATTCATTAATATTTTTCCAAGCTTTCCAATTAGAATAATTCAAACAATTATCACATTTTTCATCAGTTTTAAATGAAGTACAATAATCACAAATTCGATAAACTATTGGAATTACAATTCCATTACAAATTCCATTATAATTGCATTTATTATAACTTAATAATTGTGTTGCTCCACATTTATTACAAACACCTATTTCATCTTCATATTTTAAATCTTCAACCATAAATTTTTTGTAAATTTTTAAAATCATTTCATTTGTTAATGAATTTAATTTTTTACTTGGAATACTTTCAATTGTTAAGTGTTTCTTTAATTTAGGAGTAATTTGATTATCCCACCAATTTAAAGCTTTTTTTAATTCTTCGGTTTCCATATTATTTAATTTTTTTATTTTTCAATTTTTTACGTTTATTTGCTCTATTCTCTCTTCGTATTGTTTTACCATCTTTCCATTCAGATGAATTTATATTTATTTGAGATTGTTCAATTAATGAATGGTCTTCAATTTTTAATGTATTTAATGGTGAAGGACAATTAGCTAAAATAACATTTGCCATTATTCCAACATTTTGTTTATTTAAAAATTCTGATTTATTTCCAACAATTAAAACTTGTTTATTATTTTTTACTTGATATTCACATTTTTCAATTGATTCAATTATTTGAATTTCTCGTGGAATTTCTAAATTATCAGAAGAAGCAATAACCAGCATTTTACCTTCTTGTTTTGAAACATCATCAATAGTTTTAAAATTAAATCCAGATATATCATAAATAATATCTTCTTTTAATTTTCCTGTACAAATAGCTAAAATTTCACTGAAATTAAAAATAGATATTTCTGGTTCTTCATCTTTTTCTCTACATGATTCTAAATAAGGTTTAGCATTATTTATCATCATATTATAATAAATATTATTCATTAGTTTCTTGATTTTTTATTTCTGGTTTATCCCAATTTTCTTCCCAATTATCTTCAATATATCTACCTAAATCATATTTTTGAATATGACTTCCATCTTGAAAATCAACTAAAATTTCAGCAGCATTAAAAATATTTAAACAATCTGCTTTTAATGATTTTACGTAATCTTGTAATTTTTGTAAATCTGAAGTCCATTCTTTATTATAATTGTTTGAAAATTGAATTTTATATTTTGGAATAAAATGATGTTTCCAAGTATGTTGTTCATCTTGTAATTGCCAAAGCATTGAATCACAAAATTTTCCTTTCATCAAACTTGCTTCAATAACCATATTTCTAACTAAATCATTATATCCACCTTTTCGATTATTACAATACATAACATACATTCCTTGTTCAACCATATTTGTTAAATTTGGTGGAACAGGTATTTCTCCAAACATAAAACATTTAAAACTTGTTAAAATATCTTCTTTATCAATAGTGGCAAGACCAGTTGCTTCATAATTCATACATAATATTCCACCATCATCAGCAAATTCCATAACTCTTACATTATGTCCTGCAAAAGTATTTATATTTACAGGAGTAATAATTGTTGTTGCATTTTGTTTAATTTTTGCATAACCTACGAAATCCATGTTATTTATTTTTAAATTATTAATTTGTTTACCATTCAATAATAATATTTAAATCTTTTTTAATTTTGTCTACAATACCTTCAGTCAAAGCTTCATTGATAATATTTAATTTATAATCTTCATCTAAAGAATCATACCATTTGATGAAATTTGTTTCATCTTTTGAAATATATTTTCCAACATTAAAATAAAATGAAGTATCATCAGCAGATAATACTCTAACTTCTGGAATAAAAATTCCTTCAAGGTCAGAATAAAAGTTTTCAATATTAAGATTTTCCAAAAATTTAATTATTTCAGGAATTTTTAAAGCTTCTTGTATTTTGATTTCTTCTTCAGAAATTTCTTGTTCAATTTCTGAAAATTATTTATATCTTTTCATTTTGAATATTAAATTTATTTATTATTTATAATATTATTTATATCCATTATTTTATGAAAAAATGAGCATTCAAATGAAAATAAAAAAGGAAACCAAAATTAATTGATTTCCTTTAACTTACACAGATACCAGGATGTGATAGAGAAATTATAATACAAATTTCGTGAGGGAGTATGGATTCGAACCATACAAAATATTTTCCATATCCATTTTCCCCCTAACCAGAAAACTTTTTGATTGCGGGTATTTCTATTGAGAGACTCAGGACACAGTCCTACATTTTTTTAAGTTAACTCTCACCCAATATAAGTAGTGAATAAACCAGTAAAATTCAGAAATTCAAAATAAATTTAAAATTTCAAGCAGCAATATAGCAGCAATATGAATAATACACAATAGGTAAATTCTAAACAAATATTAAAAACAAATAACTTCAAATAATTAGTTTATTAAAATAACACATATATGACACGCCAAGCAAAAAATCGATAAATGCAAATCGAATAACCAGAGGCAAATTGATTGAACTAATTGAGAAATTTGAAGTTATAAATTGATTGATTATATAAAATATAAATTATGGCTTAATAAAAATTACTACCAATCAAGTTTTGAAAAATTTTTTGTGATTAATTATCTCAATCATTAAATCACTTTTTCAAATTTAGCAGATTATAAATAACCCGGAATTAAAGAATTTCGCAAATGTTTGTTGCTTCAACTGTACCAGCATGAGCAAGTAACAATTCCTTTTTAACATCTTTTGGTTGTGAAGAAATTTCAGCATAATATGCAGCATCAACATTATATAATGTTCCACTAATATTAACCTGAACAGTTTTTGTCTTACCAGTAGAAGTTCTTCTTGCATAAAAACTCTTAATGTTATTTAAGATTGATGCAACTTTTGCAGTTCCTTGAATTGCTTGTAATTCTTTTTGGAAATCTGTGTCAACATAATCTTTTAAAGCTTCTGAACCACCAAATTCCTTAATAACTTCTTCTTTTCTTGCTGTTAAAGTATCTTTATCAGTATCATTCCAAGCAGGACAAAGAGTGTCCATAACTTTTGCGAATTTTTCAGATACTCCAAATTCTTTAATTTTTGCAATACCGGCTGTAATTACAGCAAGTTCTTCAGGAGTTTGTTCTTTTTTTACTTTTGTTGTTGCATCAGTTGTTGTTGCATCAGTTGTTGTTTCTGTGGTTGTTGTAGCTGCTTCTAAACCATCAGTTAAAGCGTTTTCGCTTTCATTTGCGTCGTTTGTTTTTGACATGACCAAAAAATTTTTAATTATTAAAATTATTTACTAAATGTTATTTTTTATATATTAGGAATTATTTCATGGGTGTTTATAATTTCTTGAATTAATTTTTCTTTCGATTTTCCACTTTTCATCAATTTTAAACGTTGATAGGTTATAGTTTTTATTTTGTACATATTTCCGTGAATACTTACATTTGTAAATCCTGAAACTCTATCTTTAATTTGTGATGATTTAAGAATTTTTTGTTTAGTTAATAATTCTTGTTCTAAAGCATGAAATTCTTCAATTGATAATTTGTTCCAGTCTATTTCCGATAGATTTATTTCTTTAGACATTTAAAAAATTATTAGTTCACATAAAATAATTAATATATAATTTGTATTAATTATTATATCCATTATTTTTCTATAATATGGGAGATTTTGAAAAAAAAATTAATTTATTTTTAATTTAAATCATTAATGAATTGAATTCATATTATTAATGATAAATTTTATTCGTTTTTCTAAAATTATTTCTTTCAAATCTTTTAAACATTGTTTACAAATCAAAATTCCAACATAAGAAAAACTTTGTACTTCTTCTGATTCACCACATATAGAACATTTAAAAGAATATACAGGTTTAGTAAATTCAAATTTAAAATCATTTGATAAATTAAGTTCTTTTATTGGAACTTCAATTTTTTTAATTTCTTGATTTTCCCTAACTTCAACTGTTTTTATTTCAGGTTTTTTAATATCCATATTTTTAATATAAATGATAACAAAGTAAACAATGATTTTTACATCTTACAGGTTTTGTTGAAGATATTATTTCTACAATTGGTTTGAATTTATTTCCATTTGTATATTCAATAATTTTTTCCCTAACACCATTTTCAAACCATTCATTTTTATATCCAAATGGTAATAATTCTCTTATTCCAATTAAAGGTTCTTCACCTTTATCAACAGAAATAATTGTTTGATAATCATTAATTAATTTATAATAATCTTTCCAAAATTCTTGTGAACTTGTTAAATATGGTAAAACACTTTTAACAGCTTGTCTTTTTGCAATATTAATATTTCCAATAGTAAATTTATCTCCATCTAATTTAGTATAATTTAATACTCGAAATCTAACAAATCGTAATTTTAAATCTTTATGTTCAGTAAAAATACGTAATAATAATTTTAAAGCTCTTAAACCATTTTCATTAGGTAAAATTGGGTCAACAATAACTAAAATTTGTTTTTGTGGAAATCCTAAATTTATTAATTTTTTTATTTGAAAAAAAGTTTCTTTAACTGTTGGAATTGCAGGTTCAAATTGTGTTTGTCCCATTCCTGTAATATTAATATGTAAAAAAATTCGATTTTTTTCTTTTATACAAATTTGAATAAATTCATCTGAAAGTCTTTTTGTTTGTATTATATTAATATCTGAAAGTTTATTAATCCAATTATTAATGTATAAACATGGGTCAGCAGATTTCCACCAAGATACTAAAGGTTTTAATCTTAATATCTTGGTTTCACCTTCTTTAGAATCATTTTCAATTATCATATTAATGTTTAATATGTATTTTTTGATTAATATAACAATTATTTAATGCTTTTGAAACTTCTGTATAAGTACAAAGTTTTAATAAATTTGGAATAAAATCATTTGGAGTGCTATAATTAGCAATATCATTATCACTTGTTACATTATACATTTCTGTTTTAAAATCATAAAATATTGAATAATTGTTATTTTCAGTTGTTTTGAGATTAATTTCAGGAGCTGGAATAATATCATTTTCAGGATTTTTTAACAAATCTAATATTTGTAAACATTTTGTAATAAGTATTGTTCCATCAAGTTTTGATAAATTTTCATTTGATTGGTCTTCAAAATCTTGTATAGCAATTAATATTTGGTATTCTTCAAAATTATCAAGAAATTCTATTACTTTATTAATTTCAGGATTCCAATTTTCAAAATTTAATTTTTCATTAATTGAAATAACTTTCCAACACATTTGTGTTGTATTAAAAGTTATTTGAGTATTATCAATATTTAAAACTAAGATAGCTTTATTTGATGATTGTTTTAATATTAATGAATCTCTTCTTAATTTCATTAATGAATTAATAAAATCACTATATGTTGAGTTTGGGTGTTTCATTTTATTTTCGATATTTAATTTGTAAGAAAAATGGATTCGAACCATTATATTCACCAACTGAATTTCTTTTAAGAAAATCCTCTGAATTTTTTAATTTCAAAATTCAGAGGATTTTATTTTTAAAAAATTTTTATTCTTTATATATTTAAAATTATTTATTCTATTAAATTATAAGCTACTAACCATATTCGAATGAGCAATAAGTGTAATTGTGCTCAAAGAATATAAAATATAATTTTTTGGAAATAATGTTGGTTGATAAAATCACAATTTCAATGACATTACATAAAAGTTGTTTAATTTGATTTTCTAATACCAAAGTTAATTCATTCACTAAATCTAAAATACTACACATATTCTACAATTTTTAATGTTAATAAATGTTCAGTTAAAATATATTTCTAAGTTAACTCAGTCTATCTATCCATAATCTCTGAGCACATTCCCACCCCTCAGAGATTTGATAAAATTATAATGTGAATGAATATTATTCAGTATTTTTAATACCGAATATTGTTTAAATAAACTAATTTTCCAAAAAATAAATATAATATAACCAATAACTGTAAAAAACCATATTAGTAATATCATAAAAATTAATTTTAAATTGGTTTAGTAAACATAGATAGAATTTTTAATTTTTCTTCATCTTCAATTATCAAATCATCATAAATAGATACATTTATTAAAGTATCTTCACGAGATTCTTTTGTTTTTATATTTTCAAATTCTAATTTTGAATGTTCATTATATTGACGTTTTTGAACTTTTAAATCATCAATAATTTTTCCATTTTCAATATTAAAAATTGGAGTTAATACTAATTTTATTACTTTTGTAATTATTGCCATGTTATACAATATTTAAAATTTCATTAACTATTTGAAGTGATTTTAAAACAATTGCTTTTGGTAAATCTCTATGAATATTATAATATTCATCTTCAGAAAGATTTAATAATTCTTTATTATGAGAAGATTGGTCATGAGCAACAATTTTATATGCTATTGGAGCTATTTTTGCTATTAAATTAATTTTATCTTTTTTGGAAAAATAAACATCTTCAGCAAATGTTTTTTTACCAGATAATTTAATATATTCATCTTCATCTTCAAGACAATCAGGAGTTTTTAATATAATTGGTTTAGTTTGTAATTGTTCTAATACAAAATTAATTCCTTCTGAATCAAAATTTACATTATCTTCAATATCCCATCCAACAAATTCATTTAATTTACAATCTTGGTTTGAAGATAAAGAATATTTATCTGTTAAATAAATTGAATATAAATTTTTCTTACCAAATTCATAAATTTCTCTTTTTACATTAATTAAATAACGTTTCTTAACAGCAAATGTAGCTATTGAATTTTCAAAATCTAAATCATTTAAAGATATAATTTTTTCTTCCATAATTAACTTATTAATTGTTCTAAACGTTCAATGATTTTTTTAACTTCATTATTTTGAGTAAGATTTCGAATTAAATATTCTTTTAACATTTGATGAATATATTTATTATCTAAATCATTTGCATCACGTTTTATTCTATCAAAATTTGCTTTTAATATAAAGATTAAATCCTCATTTTCAACTTTTGAAAAATTAGGACCTTTTGAAATTATTTCATCAGATTTTTCTACCATAAAATTTTGATTATTTATATTAATTTATATATCCATCATTTTTAAATAAAATGGACAAATAATTTAATCATGATTATTCAATTTTAATTTTATTTGGTCGAATACATATACCATAAAATCTATTCAAATATCCACTTTCAGTTATTGTTTTATCACCTCCCCAATGATTAAAATAATCATTTATAAATAATTCACCTAAACCATCAGTATATAAATAATTAATTCCAACAGTATCTAATCGGACATTAATTGAATCTGGAATATAATTACTTAAAACACTTCCACCATCAATTTTTTCAATTGTTCTGGTTAATTTTCCATTATTAAATGTTTCAATTGTCCAAGTTGCACCATTTAAAACTTTTAATGTTTTATCCATTATTATTCCATTTTGATTTAAATTCAAAACTTTTGCAATTCCATTAATTTTAAATTTCACTATTCCAATAGCTTTACCATTTTTAAAATTAAAATTTGCTGATTCATTTTCAATTTTACTATAAATTCCCCATTTACAATGACCATAATAATCACAAATTATTTCTCGAGTTTTATAAGTATTATTATAATTACATAATCCATTAGGTATTCCATCTTTAAACATTTGAGTATATAATAAATTTCCTGTTGTAAATGAACCATTATTATTTTCAGCATCTATTTGTTTTATAGAATATGTCCATAAACCATTTCGAAAGCCATTTTTAAATGTTCCTGTTACTAAAACATTATAACTACCATATTTTCCTTTTAAATTTTCAACAAATTTAAAAGTTCCATGTTTAATAAATTCTCCTGTTTCAGACTTATCATAACCTTGATAAGTCATTATACCATCTTTATATTTTTCTTTTTCGGTTTTTAAAGTTTGACCATAACTAATTTGTAGTGTTAACATTAACACTAAGATAAAAATTACTTTTTTCATTTGATTATTTATTTAAATTATTAAAAATTATTCATTCCCCATTATTACTTTATTACTATTACTTTCTAAATTAATATGATTTAATAATTCTTCATATTCTTTTTTTGTACCAATAAAATTCAACATAAGTTTATATTTTGAATCATTATAAGTTTCATCACTAACATCAAATTCTTCCCATCCATTATTAATAATTAAAGAAAAAATTGCTTTTTGTTCTTCAGCAATTTCGAGTTTTATTTGTAAAGTTTCAATTTCTTTTTTAATTAGATAAACTTGCCATTTAAATGGATTTATATCATTTGTTTTTGGTTGTGCAATATTTGTTTTATTATTTGCTTCATTATTTAATTTTTCAAAACATTTAATTAAAGATATTGCTAAAAAATTTCGAACTTCCTTTTGTGAAAATCCATTATGTATTTGACTATTTTTCATTTGTTATAATTTTTGTTGTTCACGATAAGCACTTAATCCATTTGCATGAGTTATTCCAAATTTTCCATCATGATGTCCAGAAGTATAAGCATGAATTATATCAGCTCTTGTATAAATTTTATTTGTTATTTTTGTAAACATTTCCATTTTATTTCCATTTTCTTTTGAAGGTTCTCTAAGATTTTCTTCCATATCAATAACAGCCTCATAAAATTCTTCTTTATTTTGACGATTAGTTTCTTCAAATTCTTTAAATATATTTAATCTTCCTTGAACATTATCAATTGATAATGATAATAAATGTTTTTCAGGAAATGGAGAAATTTCTTTTTCATAAATTTCAATAAATTCTTCATTATCACTTACTATTGCAATATGTGTACTTATTTCTTGTATAACACGTTTTCCTTTACTTGATATATCCAACATAATATATTTTTTTAAAATTTGTAATAATTTATATATCCATTATTTTAATAAAAAATAAGCATTCATATTAAATAAAAAAAAGGTAATCAAAATAATATTGAAACCTCTTTCCCAATCAAATTAATTTATTTAAAACAATTTATACTCTAATAAATAGATTTATAAATTATACGGTTTGTTATATCCTCATTACAATCGTAAATTATTTTATCAAAACAAGAATCTAATAAATACACTTTTGAATAATCTTTTACTGAACGATTTGTTCTCCCAATTGCTTGAACAATTTTTTCAAGTACATTTCTATTATACCAAAATGGAAATCTTTCAATTTTCTTTTTAATATATGGTGATAATTGTGCATACGGAGCTTTTATCAGAATATTAAAACGACCCTTATCATCTTTTAAATCAAGACCTTCATACAAAGAAGGTCCAATTATAATATAAGGTGTTTGACTATTCATTAATTTTTTAACACAATTTTCTTTTTCTTCTGAAGTTTTATAAAACAAATATCTTTCAGTATCTTTAACAATACCTAATTGAATTTTTTGTTTTAATAAATCACAGATTTTAAATGTTGATGTATGAATAATTCCTTTTTCTTTTGGATGTGTATTTTCACAAATTTTTATTGCATCCATTAAAACCTTATCAATATTTTTATCAAAATTTGCATAATTTAACCAACCTGATTTTGTAATTGATATTGGTGATTTTTCAAAATCAAAAGTTGATTTTAATCTGAATCCAGAATATTCTTCTTTTTTCATTCCCATTAATTCAGCAAATTCATCAATATTGCCAAGAGTTGCAGACATAAAAATTCCTTTATTCAATTTTGATAAAAAATATTTTTTTACCATTTCAGCTTCAGATAAATCTTTAACAATATGTTTATAAACTTTTTGTCCTGAAACTTTATCATGTGCAATAAGTTCAGATTCATAATAAACATCTTCTGGTCTTTCTTTTATTAATTTATCAATATTATCAAACCATAAAATAATTGATTTTAAATCTTCATCAATTTTACTTAATTGAACTTTATGTGTATTTAATATTTCTGGTTTAAGTAATTTTAATTTTGAAAATTCTTTTTCAAAATCTACTAAAGTTGTAAAATGTATTAAAACTTTTAAAGCATTTTGTTTTGAATCATTTTCAAATTCTGTTTGAAAAAATTTAAAACATGGAGTTAATTTTTCTCTAATTTCATCAATATATTGAGCTCCATAAGTATAATTAAGTTCTTGTAAAACTTTTAAAATTCTATTACATAAATATTGTGTAAATTCATAATTAAATATATTACAAACAATATCAGGAATTAAATGAGCTTCATCAGCAATTGTTAAATATCTTATTCCAAAAAATGGATTAAATTCACTTCTTAATACATTTAAAAAATAAGCATAATTTAAAACTGAACATGATTTTTCAGATGCTTCACTTCTTGCTAATTGATAAGGACAAATTGAATTACAATGAGAAAAAAACATTTCTCTTTCAGCCATATTTAATCCAATACAACTTCTATCCGAATATTTAATAGAAACATTTGTTAAATCAACAAATTTTCCACCTATAGCTAATTTTTTTTGATTTTTTATTTCTTGAGTTGTTGCATCAATACAATTATAATTTACTGTACCTTTCAACATTGAAATATGATTACGGAATTCAAATCTATCTAAATCTTTATCAATTTGTTCTTGTAACATTTTTGATGATGTTAAAAAATATGTTAAAGCTTCAAAAGGTTCTTGTTTAGCTTCTCCAGGAATTATATTTCTATCAAATTTTTGATGTAAATATAATGTACAAAAGTAAACAATAAATCCAATAATGGTTTTACCACTACCTGTTGGAGCTTCAATTATAACATATTTTTTATTATCAATATAAAGAGATGTCAATATTGAATAAACACTATTAACTAAAGTATTTGAAGCATTTATTAATGGTGATACTTTTAAACATACTTTAATTGCTTCAATTATATCATCTTTTGTTACAAAACTCAAATCATAAAAAGATTTAAATGAATCTTTTTCTTGTTGGTCTTCTAAAAGTAATTCTTCATCTATGTAATTTTCTTCTATCATATTTCCCCGTAATAAAATAGTTTAAGTAAAAATTGATTTAAATTTCGTAAATGCACTGTATCAGTTTTAATGTAATCTTTTTCTAAAAATCTTGTATTTTCTATTGATTTTGATTCATCTAAATCAGAAGATAAAACCCTAATAATATTATATTCAATAATTGATTTATTATGAGTAAAAGTTATTACATAACTATATTTCGAATATAATTTATCTAATGTTTTATCTTTAACATCATATAAATGATTTATTTTATTTTTAAATGGAATTAAAAACATTTCAGTTTCAACAGATTTATTTTTAATTATTTTATTATATATATTTTCAACATATTTTTGAGAAATTGTTTCATCATAATTACTACGAATATCGTTATATATAAATAAATATTTTTGGAATATTTGAAATATTTTTGATTTGTTTTCAAGTGAAATTTTAATTAAATCACATCTATGTGCATCAATTAATCCACAAAACTGATATACAAATTTTTCATTTGCATAAATTATTTTAATAAAATTAAATAATGTTATGGTATTATCTTCAAAAAGAATTTGATTTTTTATTAATAATTGACTTATTTTTTTAGAATTTGGATAAAAAATATTATTAAATTCATCAGAAATATCAATCATGAAATTATTAAATGCTGATAATGGTGAATCTATTTTTTCACCTAAAAGAGTTTTTATTGCAGACATATTATGGCTTTATTAGTTAATTGATTTAAATTTTATTCACTTAATTCACACATAAAATTGTTTTCGGTTAAGATTAAGGTTGGAAGAGTATTGAATAAATCTCTTAATTTTTCAATTGCTTCAGTTGAATCATCAAATGTTTCAACATCAAGTTTTTGAACATTTCCTGCAAAATTTAATTTATAATAAGTAAATTCAAATTGTTTTTTAACTCCAGTTATTTTTAAATAAGTTAATTCATTATTTGATAAATTTAATGGTATTTCATTTTTGGAAAAAATAAAATCACTAAAATTAAAAATATGATTTAATTTAATTTTTGTATAATCTCTTTGTGCAACAGGAGTTTTTAATTGTTCAAGTAATTCTTGTGTAGCAATTTCTGTTCTAATAGTAAAACCTCTATGTTCTGGTGAAACATCATCTTCAGATAATTTTATTTTAAAAATTATTGTAACATCTGTAACATCTTCACCAATAGTATTTAGCAATAATCCAATTTTATTTGAATAAGGTACAACTTTATTTCGTAAAGAATCATATTCAGTCATTTGAATGATTTTTGATTTTCTTTCTTTCAAAATTGAAGTTTTAATTAAATCAACTAATGTTGAATTAGTTTTTGATTGAACTTTTACATTCCAAATAATTCGTCTAATATCAAAATCTAATGGAAATTTATACCATGAACCTCTTGTTACATACATTATATTTTTATCTGGCATTCGAATTATAGTTGTAGGTAATAAAATATTTCCATCAAGAACAATCATTTCTTCATTAATTGGACTATCATACTCATAAATATTTTTTTCAACATTAAATTTTAAAACATTTTTTGATAACAATAATTCCAAAGTATTAACTAATGTTTTTTCACTAAATGAAACTGTTTCCAATAATTTATCAAAAGTTTTATTTCCTTCATTAAATAATGATAAAACTTGATTTTCGAGTGGTGTAAAATTTGCTATAAACATAATTTGATAAGATTTTTTAGTTATTTTGATTTATTTATACATTATATATTTTATATCCATATTTTATGGAAAAAATGAGCAATCAAATAAAATTTGAATTACGCTTCTAATTTATCTTTATTAAAAATTAAAAATAAATCTAATACTTTTGCACTATGTTCATCATAATTTTCATCAAGTTTTTGTGCTTCTTTTTGAACTTCTCTATATTTTCTATCTCCATCAGTTTCTTTTAAAATTGTTAATTTTTTAATATTTGTTACATCTGTAAATTTCATGTGTCCAACCATTCCAGCTGAATCAACTGCTCCAATCATTTCTGTATCAATTCCATTTAGGTTAAGAATTAATGTTCTACCTATACATGTAATATTGTTTAATTCAAAAGTAACCCAAACATTTAATTCAAATTTAAATTTTTGTTTTAACATAATATTAAAATTTTCCATTTAAAGCATCTGAATATAATATAGTTTTAATATTATATTTTCGAGCCTTATTACATTTTGATGTATTTGATGTTAAATTATCACAAAATAAATATTTTGTATCTTTTTTGAGAGCTTCATAAATTGAATTTGGAAATCTTTCTTTTAATTTTTTAACAAAATCTTCTTTTGTCATATTTGGAGGATTTCCTGTCATTTCAAAAGTAATAGTATCTTCATTAATTTCAATTGGAGTTAAAACCTTAATATTAACAGATTTTAATTTTTCAATTGAATCAGTAATTTTTTTAAACCCTTCACCTCGACAAACATTTGATATTATATCTGAAGACATATTTGAAGTATCGTTAGATTTTTTTGTAATTAATAATGCTATTTTTTTAGCTAAAATAGGTCCAACTCCATTAAATTGAAGTATTGCAATAAGTTGGTCAAGATATAAAGATTTAATATTATAAAATTCGCAAAATTTTAACCAATTTGCTCCACCACCCAAAGTTTGGAAAATTGCTGGTTTATGTTTATTATCAAATAAATTAATAATATCAAAATTAACAATTTCTCCAATTTTTTCTGCAAGAGTATCACCAATACCATCAATATTTAATAATTTTAATCCAAGAATAAATTTATATCTTCGTGATTCTTCAAGATTTACTGCAATTAAATGTTTACCACTTCTAATATATTCACAAGTTGGTAAATTTATTTCTTTTGAATAAGATAAAACTTTAGCAACAACAGGAATAATATCTCCAGATTTTTCAACTTCAATTTCTGAACCAATACCAATATGATTATCTAAAACATTTTGATAATTATAACCATTTGCTTTTGTAATTGTTATGCCTTCTAAAGGAACATGTTCAACTAAAATCATTGGAGTTAATTTTCCAGATTTCTTTTGAGTCCAATCAAATCCAGTAACTTTTGTTTTTACTCGAGCACCTTTAAATTTAATTGCAACCATATTTAATGGATAATTATCTTTAATTATTCGAGTTTCAGTATCATAAGCTATAACAATTCCATCACATAAAAAAGGAAAATTATCAGATTTATAATTTTTTATTATATTTTCAAGATTATAAAGATTTTGAAGTTCTAAAATATTCCAAACATTATCATTAATTTTATTTATTCCATCTGTACAAGGAATAAAACTTAAATTATTAATAATAGATTGTTCAATTGTTTTTTGTTTTAATAATTTACCAACAAAATTTCTTGGATTTTCCCATTCATCTGAATATTCTTCAATAAAAATTCTTTTATTAATTACAAGTTCTCCACAAATTATATTTTTACGATATTTTTTTGTTGCTAAAATTTGAGGATGATTAATAAATAATCTTGTAACATCTAAACCACCTCTACTTTGAATTTGAATAATTCTTTCAATATTTTCAGAAAATTCCCATACAATTTTTAACGCAGCACCATCAAATTTTGGTCCATAATATAAAGGAATTTTTGATTGAATAGCAAAAATTAAATATTTTTTAATATCTGTAATCGATGATTTATCAGCATATTTAATTTTAAAAAGACTAATCATTTCCTGAGTATATTCTGTAACTTCTTCAATTGTTCCATTACGATATATACCTGATTGAATAAATTCTGTTATTACAGGAATTTTATAATTAAGTAATTTTTCTTGAAGTTCATCAAATTCAGGGTCAGACATAATAGCTTCTCCAGTATAATATTCTTTTGAAGCTTCAACCCATTTATTTAAATCTTTAATAACATAATCAGCAAGCATTTGTGTACCAATTATATTTTGCATTCTTTCATCATTATTCATTTTCTTGCATTTTTAATTTTAATTCTTCTAATTTACTTAATGTTGAAGTATTTAAATTATCACTTAATTTCGGGGCTTTAGATTCTAAAATTTCTTTTGCAATTTGTTTTTGTTCTTTTTGACGTTTTTGTTCAAAATCATGAGCAGTTATTTTTAATTCTGTATCTAAATCATTATTCCATTCATCTTTCATAGATTCATTTCGCATTTTTCTAATCATATTGGTCATTTCTTTATCTCCATTTAAAATTAGAAGTTCAATAAATTGTTGTAATGCAATTGCAGTTTCTCCTGAAATAAATTTATCGGATTTTTCACACATATATGCAAAATCCCCTTCACGAATTGAAATTGGTAATGAATTTCTTAATGAATTTAATTCATCAAGTTCTTCTTTTTTATAAAGTCTGGATTTCTTTTCATTATTTATTACATCACCTTCAAGAATACAATTTGCATCTATAAACATTTTTTTCATTGAATATCCAGCTAATGATTCAGATATATTTGAAATTCCTGTCAAATCATGATTAAGAATTGCACATTTAATAATATCTGTATCTTTTTTAAACATTACTTTATTCCAATTATTAATTGGAAAAAATGCTGAAATAATATGTTTTAAAAATTTACGAGATTTTTCATCTTTGTTCCAAATTTCACAAATTTTATCATAAGCTTTTTGTGTCATTTTTACATTTGGTTCAAAAATCGATTTTTTTTCTTTTAAAATTTTTGAAAAATCTAATTTAACTATTCTGTCAAATTTTTTAAATTCTTTTTGATTGTCTTGATTGTTTTGTGTCATTATTTTTTTATTATATGTTAATTATTTAATGTTAAAATTTTTAAACTTTCTATTATTCGATAACCTTCTGACATTTCTACATTGAATCCAGCAGCTCCTAAATGACCTCCTCCATCTTTTGAATATCGCCTTACAAAATCTACACAATTATATTTTTTAGAACGTACACTAAATGATATTTTATCTTCATTTAATTTATTATTCATAGCTATAATAAATTTAGTTTCAGGATATTGTTGATATATTTTTTCAGTTATAAAATATTCAGGTTTGCCAAAATAAATAAATAATCCTGTTTCATTATAAATTCCGGAATTTATTATTTTTTGAATTTCAATTTGCATTTCAGATAATAATTTTTTACCTTTTTTAATTGAATCAATAACAAATTGATTTATTCTTTTTTCATCTTCATCAATTAATTGATTCATTAAACTTGCAAATTCCCAATAAGTATTTGATTTATTTAATTGTTTTAATTGTAAATCAAATGCAATTACATTTTCTTTTAATTCAGGGTCAAAATCTTTAGCATCAAATTGCCATGTATCATATAATGATATTAAATCAATTATTTCATTAAATTTTTGATTTGGATGTAAAAAATTATAAACAATTTTTGCTCCTGATTTATCAGGATAAAAATGATAATCAATAACTAATGAATATTTATCAATTATTTTAAATATTTCATTAAATTTTGTTTCATGATGGTCATAAATTTTTATAATTTTTTTATGTGAATTAAATAATTCAACATTATTTTCTAACCATTCTATAGTTGGTGTTATATCTCCAAACAAATAAATATCAAAATTTCCATACATCCATTCAGCTTCTTTTTCATAACAATATGGAAATAATGTAATATTGCAAGCATCAAAATTATAATAATTTCGTAATAAAAATGCAGACATAAACCCATCAGCATCTTTTGAATGATAAATTATTGCAATTTCTTTTGTTTCAACTTCTTTTGTTTCAATTTCTTCTTCTTTATAATGAATTACTTCAACTCCAGATTTTTCTAAAAATTCTTTTGGAGAATAACCTTCTTCAACTGAAGGAGTTATAAAATTTGATTTATGTTCTTCAAGATAAACAACTTTTTTAATTCCTAATTCAACAATCATTTTTGAACATTGATAACAAGGAGAATATGTATTATACATAACTAAATTTCGTATTCCAACATTATTATTTTTTAATGTTCTTACATAATTCATTATTGCATCTTCTTCAGCATGAAGAACATAATCAAATGTTATATTTTTAGAATTTTCAATTGGATAAGGTAATAATTTTTCATTAATTCTATTATATCCATCAGAATAAATAACGAAAATTTCTGGATTTTCTTTATTTTCATCAATCAAAACTGCTCCAACTTTTCTTTTATTTGCTAATGATTTTTTAGCTGTTATTTTTATTCTTTCAATTAAATCTTTATTAATGTGCATATTTATTGTGAATTAGTTATTAATATTAATTTTTATATCCATAAAAATGAAAAAAAATGGGCAATCAATTTAATTTTGATTGCCCATTTTTTAAATATGAAATATAAAACATGTATCTTTTGGTTTAAATTTCGGAAAATAATAATCTTTATATTTTTCCCATTTAATACATTTATCCTGAAATTTTAATTCATTTATTTTCCTAAATATTTTTTGTTCATATTTTTTAGGATAATTAGGATTATGATAATAAAGTGCTTTTAATAAATTTTTTTCAGGATTATAATGATTTTGTAAAATCTCAAACATTTCAATAGATTTTTTTCTACTTTTTCTATCATCTAAAGTATAATGAGCTCCTGAAATAATATTTACTTGTTTTACATAAATTGGAGTTATTTGCAAACACCCCAAACTATGACATTCCCCTTTTATTGTATCAATTCCATGACTTTCAGTATAAATTATTGCATCTTGCAAATAATCCCAATCAGTTTTTTCTTTAATAATTTCAGACTTTTTTAATTCAGTATTTTTTGCTGATTTGTTAAGTTCAAAATTAACAAATAATAATATAACAACTATTATAAAAAATACAAGTAATTTATAATTTGACATAATTTAATTTTTAGTTAATATTCATAATCCTCCAATATTCTAATTCTTCTATCTAAATTTTTCATTATTAATAATTGAGTTTTAATTAACTCTTGACAATCAATATTATTTTGTTTAATACTTATAAGCAAACTGTCATTTGTAAATGTTTTTGGTTGATTGTCTTTAAATCGAATAACATTTGCAAGCGAATCCAAAGTTTTTTGTTGAGTTTGGATTGTTATTTTTTTACCGTTATCTTGGTATCTTAAACAAAGGATAGTTATTCCACCAAAAAGAACTCCAATTGTTATAATTAAAAGAATTTTTTGAAAAAATTTTTTCATAAATTTAATATTATTAATTAAACCATATCTTTGCGACTTTGAAATTTCTGAACTTAATTGCTTTGTAGTCGCATTTGACAAAGAATTAAGATAATTTATATGTGTTGTAACATAATTTTTTAAAAACCAAAATAATAATGTTATTATTAATATCCAAAATAAAAATGTAATCATTATTATTAAAACTATTGGTTGTGTAAACCAAATTTTTAATATTTGTAATAAATTTTCCATAATTTTAAAGTTCAGATAATATTAACATTTCTTTATCCCAAGCTCCAAGTATTTGCCAATAAAATCCAAATGGACTTTGAGCTAATAATATTGGGTCTCTTTGTTTATAAGCTTTTTGAAATTTTGAATTTTCAGCTATAACATAAAAAACTGGTTTTTTTGTTGTTATTGCAATAGTTTTTTCAGTATATTCGGTCATTATTTTTATTGCTTCAGTTGGAAATTCAGGAATAAAAATATCTGAAGTTTTCATAACTAATTCATATTTATCTAATAAAATATCAATTTTTTCATCAGTTGTATTTTGAAATTTTTCAAAAAATTCTTTATATTCCGAATATTTTTTACGATTTTCTAAACGAATTATTAATGCGTTAATTTCACGTTTAGAATAATGTTGAATAATTAATTTTTCTTTTTCTTTAAGAATTTCAATTTTTTCATCTAATAACATTAAATCAAAAGGTGTTGGAATAGTCTCTAATTGATTTAAAACATCAATAGGTTTTACTTTTAATTTAACATATTTTTTATTATCAGTATCTGGAGAATTATCAGAATCTTCATTTCCATGTCCTGGATTTATTCCATTACCAATAACAACTTGATTACCAAATCCAGTATTATACTGTGAAGCATAATTTTTAAAATCAAATAAAAATATTTGTTCAACATCTAAACCAGAAATTGTTGGAATTGTATTATTTATTTGATTTAATTTTTGTTCTAAATTTTTTGTCAAATTTTTACCAAATATAAAATTTTGAAGTATTTTTCTTAGTCCCATATTATAAAAATTTAATTTTGTTTGGAATTATTCCATTATTGAGTTCAAATATTATATTATATATTTCAGAATTTTCTTTTAATTCAAAAACTTTTCCTGATACGCTTTCATTACTTGCAATAATAGGAATTTTCCAAATTTTTATTGGTTTAAATTCTTCTAAAGCTTGTTCAATATAATACATAATACGTTCTTCTGGGTATTTAGAATCTTTATTAGATAAACCACCACCTCCCGTATTTTCATAAATAGCAAATAATGCTTTTTTAAGATTTGTTTCTGAAGTATCTTTAAATCCTAAATTTTTTTCTTTTCTTTCAATACACATTTCCCTAAATAAATCAATATCATTATTATACATTCGTGCTAATATTGATTTATCAAATTTTAAACTTAATTGTTCATTTTTTCTTTGTTCAAACAATTTATCTTCGTAATTTTCTTTATTTTGTTCCATTATTGATAATTATTTATTAATATTATTTATATCCATAAAATAAAATAAAAATGAGCAATCAAATGTTTTATGATTTAATTGCTCATTTTATTTGATTTTAATTATTTTAACATTTAGACCAACCACAAGCTGGACACGAAATACATCCGTTTTCATGTTTTAATTCAGTTTGACATTCAGGACATAAATCACCTGTATTTATATCAACTAAATATTTTGAAATTATTTTAATCAATTTATGTGTAAAACTTCCAGCAATTGGATTTGTTTTATTTAAAGTTTTAATCACATATTTTAAAGGAGCTCCATGACGTAATAATCCTGATAACATTAATGATACAAGTTTTTCATCTTTTTCAATTGCTGAAATATCTTTTAATAAGAATGTTTCAGATTCAAAATTATACCAATCTTTTGCTTCTTTATTAATATAACCTTTAATTGTATCATTTTCATCAAAATTTTGAGGTAAATTATCCAAACCTGAAATAACAAAAACTTCATGTGGAAATCCATTAAAAAATCCAATAACAACTGAATAAGTTTTATTTCTATATTTTAATGTATGATAAATTGCTGGTAATGTTCTTGGACGTTTTGGAGCATGTCTTGCTTCAAATTTTGTTGGAATTTTATCATTATTATTTACTAAAATTCCACCACGAGAACCTTCACGATAAACTGTATTTCCTTTTAAACCACTTTCCCAACTTTTCATGTAAATATCTCCAATTAAATCAATACTACAATCTTTTGGTAAATTTATTGTTGAAGAAATTGCATGTGTTGTATATTTTTGAACAATTGATTGAATTTCAACTCTTTGCTCCCAATTCAAATCATTAGCGCAATTCCCATACCAAGGAGATTTTTTGAAAAAATAATCAAGGTCAGCTTTTGTAAAACTTTCAACTTTTTGACGGTCAAATTTTAATGCAATTTTAAACCATTCCACAAATTTTGGATGTAAAACGGGATATTCGGTAAACTTTTGACCATCTGCAGGGTCAACATAATCAATTCGTTCAGAAGGGTCAATACATTTTTTTCTTCGCATATAATATGCTAAAAATAATGGTTCAATTCCCGAAGTTGTTTGAGTTTGTATTGATAATGACCCTGTTGGAGCTGCGGTTGACCATGAAACATTTCGTCTACCATATTTCATCATTTTTTCAAATTGATGAGGAAATTCTTTTTTAATCATTTTCAACATTTCTGTTGGACATGAACTTTCTAATTTTGAATCAAATCCATCAAAACTACCATAAAGAATTGATAAATCAATTGTTGCATCAAGTTCAGCTTGCATTTTAATTTTAAATAATTTTGTTATTATTTCAGGAGAATAATAATTTTCATTAATTGCTGCAAGCATATCACCTAAACCTATAAAACCAGCTCCACAACGTCTTCCTTTTAAAGCAGTTGTTTTTATTTTTTCCCAAACTCCAGTTTCAAAATCTTTTAATTCTTGAGGGTCTTTACCATTTTTAATTTTATTAATAATTCTATCAATATATTCCATTTCTAAATCAATAAGAATATCTCCAATTACTAATTGTTCATAAAACATATTATATGCTTGAACATAATCAATTGAAGCATTTTCTGTAAATGGTTCTGATATTAATGAATATAAATTTTTGGATAATAATCGACAAGCATCATAAGCTTGCATAGGTATTTCTGAACATGGATTAGTTGAAATAGGTCGATATTGTTCGTAAATTCCATCTAATCCATAAGTAATCCAGTTATCTTCAAATACAAGTCCAGGTTCAGCAGTTGTCCAGGCACATTTAGTAATTTCTTTCCAAACATCTCGTGCTTTTACTTTTTTAACATATTGTGGTAAATTAAAAAAATTAATTATATTTTCAGTATATTTTAAAGTTTTTATTTCAATTAATTTATTATATTCAAAATCTTCAAATCTTAATTTATATGTTTCTTTATTAATTGGAAAACATTGAAAATAATCTTCATCATTTTTAACAGCTAACATAAAATCGTTAGGCATTTTTAATGAAATATTTGCTCCTGTTATTTTTGATAAATCTTGTTTTTCTTTTGCAAAAGCAACAGAATCAGGATGTTTAATACTTAATGTAAGCATTAAAGCTCCTCTTCTGCCATATTGTGCAACTTCTTTTGTTTTTGATGAATATCCTTCAGCAAATAAAACAACACCTGAAGATAGAGTTGATTGATTATGAACTGCTGACCCTGCAGGTCTTATAGTTGATAAATCTAATCCCGCACCTCCACGACGTTTCATTACTTCAGTAATTTCTTTTCCTTTTTCATTTATTCCTGAATAAGAATCATAAGGTTGTCCAAGAACAAAACAATTTGATAATGAAGAATAAAATTCATGTCTTCCAATTCCTTGTAAAAAAGAACCAGCTAAAACAATATTAGAATAATTACATAATTTAACAAAAACATCTAAAATTAATTCAGGATTTTTATGTAATTGTACTAATGAATGATATTTTCTTTTACCATAATCAGATAATAAATCAAATTTTATTTCATTTTGTTTTATAAATAATTTTTGAAATTTATTTAATTTTTTTGGTAATAATTTTGATATTCTTTTTATTTCTGTTTGTCCAATTTCAGTAGCATGACGAATAAACATATCATTTGGTGTTTGTTCATCTTTAAACTTATATTTACTTTCCCAAACAAAAGATGCAAGTTCATCACCTTTAAAGTATTTTAATAATTTATTTTCGATTAACATATAAAAATATTAGTTGTTTACAAATTAAAATGATATTTAAAAAATACTATTATTATCAATATAATTAAAATCAAAATAATATAGTCCCCTAATAATTTTAATAATTTTAATATTAAAACAAATATAAAATTTAAAATCATAAAAATAAAAACAGAACACCAAAATAATAATAATAATATAAAACTTGATATTAATTTCATTTAAAAATATTTTACAATTAAAGTTATATATCCAAAAACTCAAAGAAAAATGGGTTGAAATTTTTACTTAAAAATTTCAACCCATTTTTCTTTAGAGTTCTGAATAATTTATTTATTTATTTTTTATTTGTTGGCATATTTATCCAATATATAAAATCTTTTGGAACAGTACCTCTTTCATTAACAAAATGTTTTGTATCTTTATCATATAAACCAAGAATATAATTAAATTTTCCATTTGAAGCTATACAAATTTGTTGATGTTCTGGTTCATTTTCATTAAGATTATTATATTCAATATTTAAAGGTAATGCTTTTAATTCCATAAAATTATTTTATTAGTTGTGCGTTAATTAACCATTGTTCCATTATTTTCCAATCAATAAACGGATTTAAAGATAATTTTCTATCAAGTTTTAAAGGGCATCCAACAGCTAAATCATCTATATAAAAATCTGCAAAGATTTTTGGACTTGAGTTCCAATTAGCTTGAGTTGGATTTTCATTTATTCCATAAAGTGGAATATCATTATTTTTAAACCATTCAACAGCAGCATCTAAATCTGTTTTCCCATTAAAATTACTTCTTATAGTAAAAAGAATTAAACGATGATTATTTTCAATTAATTTTTTAAGTACTGGAACTGCACCAATATCTTGCCCAATTTTTGGGTAATCATTTGTTACACATGAACCATCAAAATCTAAACCAAAATCCATAAAATATTTATTTAATATGTTAATAATTATTATATATTAACATTGACAACAATTTAAATTTGGATTATTACATTCAGTACATTTTTTAATTTTTTCTTCATTTTCTTCTTTTGTTGCCATTTCAATTTCAAAAGTTCGACGAGTAAAATAATTTAATAAAAATTGACAAGTTGTAATATCACTAAGTTTATAATTCCAATCACCTGAAATAAAATGAGAATAATCAAATTCATTTATTTTAAAATATTCTAAAAATAATTCTTTAGAATATTTATATTTTTGATAAGAATATTTATCATATCAACAACATCCATAGTATGTTTAAGATAAAGGTATTCTGTTGAATTTAACTGTTTCAAAAATTTATTAACTTTTTTAAAATCTGATTTTATCATATTAATTTTTATTTTCTGATTTATTTTCTTCCAATTCAATTCTCATTTGTTCTGTTTTAATAAATTCTGTAAAATGTAATACAAATGCTGGATGAAATCCATTAAAATATAAAGGATTAGTTATATTTACAATTAAATCAGTTTCTTTATTTGGTAAAAAATTATTTCTTTTTTCTTCAGGTATTTTATTCAAATATTCATTAAATCCTTCATTTAAAGCATCTAAATCATCATTTGTTAACTGGTCTTTAATATCAGGAAATTGTATTCTAATAAAATAACGAAAAATATTATTAGATATAATTTGATTTTTTTTAATTTTTTCTTCCATATTTTATTTGAAATTTTCATTTAAAAACTCAATTAATTTATTTTTTAAAACTTCACCACCAGGAGGAACCCAAGATATTACATGTAATTTACAACCAAAAGGAATATTATAAATATCTTCAAATTTTCCATACATCCATTTAAATAAAAAATGAGACATTTCTTTATCAACAACTTCTAATTCAAGCCAAATTTTTCTTCCAACATCATAAGATTGTTCTGCAATAATTTCTCGATAATGTTCTCTTTCTTTAAATAATGCAATATGTTTTTCAATATCAAAAAAATCTTTACAACATCTTTGTGCTTGAGTTAATTCTGAATTATTTATAACTAAATTAACATCTTCTAAATTTTGACCCAAAATATTTTTAACTAATTTAATTTCATTTTTAGATTTTTCATCATATTGTTTACTATATGAATCTAAAACTTCAATTAATCCTATTTCAGTATCTTTATATTTTTCAAAACTAATTGATTTATAATATTCAACTATTTTTTCAGCTAAATATTGATTTTTTGTTTTTTCCATAATTTATTTAATATTAATAATATTCTTGACAAACTGGACAAGCACTAAATCCATGATTTGAAAATTTTTGACAATTTTCTAATGGTTTATTACATTTTGGTAAATTTTCTTTATAAATTCCTTTTTCATTAAATTGCTCAGGAAATTGTTTTTTGTATTCTTCATTACAAAGTTCTTCAGTTTTAAATATTATCCATTCAAATTTTGAACAATTATCACATTGTTCTTGTTTATAAAGTTCGTAACTTTTAATACATTTTATACATGTTATTATTATACAATTCATAATTAATTTTTTTCAATTAAAATTTTATTTTTATCAAAAGTAATTGTAAAAAAACTTTCAAAATTAACTGTTGTTCCATAAAGAAAACTTAGCCCAGTATATTTATAAAATCTTATCCAATGATAATCATTACATCCATAATAAAATATATGAGGCAAAGTAAAAGAATATTGTTTTCCTGGTTTTAAAAACCATTTAATAAATTTTTTAATCATAATTAATTCAAATTTATATATTTTTCTAATAAAAATTGTTTACGATTTGAAATTAATTTATCAAAATATTCTAACATTTTATCAAAATTATCTGGATAAATAAGTTTAAATTCATTTTGGTTATAAATTATTTGAATTTTATTTAATAAATTAAATTTATATTCACATAATTTACGAAGTTTTAAATCAGTTAAATAATATTTATTTAAAGATTTATTCAGAAATACTGAATTTTTCTTTTGTTGTATTTTTTGATTTTCCATTTTTTTCTTGTATTAGTTTTGTTCGAATTTTTTCTATTAATCTACCCAAAACATTTTCACCTCTACTTGTTTTAATATCAATTCCCCAAAATTTATCTCCCCAATTATTTCCTTCTTTAATTCTTTCATGTTTAGTTTGAATTAATTTTGTTTTAAAAGGTTCTTGTTCAAATTTTTGAATTAAACATAAATACATTATTGTAATTTTATGGTCTTCCCAATCTTTATGTTTAATAATATTTTTTGAATTTATTTTAATTTTGCCAGCATAATTATTTGAATTTTGACAATATTTTTTCCATTCAATATCATTTGATTTGGCAGATTGATAAGCATGTTCAACTGAAGGATATTCTAAATTATTAAGAATTATTTTACAAGGATGAAAATTACTTAACCAACAATATTCTTCTTTAAATTCGGTTATCATTCTTTCAAATATTTTTGTCCATTTTTATCAAGAATTTGTATTTTAACATCATATTTCCAATTTTCATTAACAAATTCTAATGGAAGATAAATAAATTTACAATAAATAATTTGATTTTCTTGTAAATCAGAAATATTTTCCAAATCAAGAAAATATAAAGAATTTTCTTTTATATGTTGTTCATTTGGTTTACAAATGTCAAAAAATATATCAATATCTAATTTTGGTAAAAATACTAATTTCTCATTTAATTTTTCAATAGTTCCTAAAACATTCATATTCTTTTTCTTAATTTGATTAATTCAATTGAAACTTGTTGAATTTCTTCAAGATGTTGAGATGTTAAATTTTCATGTCCTTGAGTATTTTCATTAAGAACGATATTTAATTCATTATATGCTTTAGATAAACAAGCTCTTGCTTTTCGTAATCTTTCATTAACTTCTAAATCAACACTCATAATTTGTAAATATTAATTATTATTAATTATTATATCCATTATTTAAAATAAAAATGGACAATCAGTTTTACCTAATTATCCACTTCCAAAATATTTTTATTTTCATTAATAATTAAATTTCTTTTTACAAAATTCTAAATCATCATAAGCATCTGCATAAGTTTGATATTCAAAATATTTTGATTTCATTGAATTAACTTCATATAATGAAATACCTATAGTATTTTCTTTAGTATCAACAAATGTATAACTTGATAATTTATATTCTCTTGAATTTAATGCTTTTTGCATTTCAGTTTCAATTGGATTTTCTTCACAATAAGTTTCAATTGGATTTCCAATCATTCTACCCAATAATGTATTAATAGTTTGAATATTTAAACCAGGATGATTTAACATATCATAATTATCAATAATTATTTCAATTTCTTTATCATTATCAAATTGAATTGTTGTTTTTATTGTCTTTATTCGTTTGATTATTTGTTCTAAATTCATTTTGTTTTTTTAATTCCAATAATTTGATTAAAACTTCTCCATGACATCTTTGTGGATAACACCAACATCCTAATATTTTTCCTTCAAGTTCAGATAAATCTTTTAACAAAGGTTTTCCTGAACCTTTTGTAATATATTCAATATATTTAAGGATTGCTTCTTTTCGAGTTTTAACTTTAATTGTTCCTTTAATTTTTAAATGTGAATATGGATTACCCCATTTTGAAGGTCTTCCAATATAAACATCATATTTATTAAAATGTGCATTAACAATTTGATTAGGCATTATCATTAATTATTCCTTCATTTTCAAATTCAATAAATCTATCAAAAACATTTGATTTTTCTCCAATTTTTAATAATAAAAAATCTTCTGGTAATGTTTTAAATTTATCTGAAATTTCAAAAGTACTTTTATGTTTTTGATAATATGCTTGACAATTAAGTTTTGCTTTTTTAACAAAATCTCCAAATTCATTATAAAAATAATTTTTATTTTGTAAAATATCTTCCCAAATAATTTGATTATTTTTCCATAATTCAGAAAATTTGCCAATTATTTGTAATTCATTATCAGTTTTTAAATGAACAAATCTTGGCATTGAATCTTCTTCAATTCGAAATTCTAATTCAAATTCTTTTGTTTCATTATTAACATTAACAACAAATTCACTTGCATTTAATGGAATTTCAACAATTAATATATCTAAATATTTTGTAACATAATTTGACAAATTTAATTTTTTCATTATGTTAGCATATTCAAATGTTGCTTTATTATCTAAAGTATTTATATTATATTGTATTGCATAATTTATAACTTTAAGTGCTGATTTACCTTTAGCTAAAAAATCATGACATTTTAATTCAGGAAAATAATCAAGAAAAACATTTTTATTTTCAGTAATAACAAAACCATTATTTCTATAATTTTCTAACATTTTTAAAGTTACTGAATTATCAAATATTGCATCTAATGAATTTAATTCTAAATTATTTTCAATTACATCATAAGCTTCTTCTAAAATAAGTTGTCTTTTTGTAATTGGAATTATTGTTAATATATCTTCCATAATTTTAACAAGCTAAAGCAAAACTTCCTTGTGGAAATTTTAAATTTTGTTTAATACGTTTTAAATTTTCAATTACAACATCAATAGATTTTTCGTCATAAAAAGTTAAAACAACTTTAGGTAAATCAGGAGAATCTTTTTCAGGATTTTCACCAATTTTAACTGCTTCTTCTAAATCTCGAATAGTTAAAATATTTCCATCATCTCCACCATAATTACTTGTATTTTTACTTTGTAAAGATACTGCTCCCATTCCATTTTTGCCAAATTCAATTACAACAGTTTTTTTGTCAATTGTTATCATAATTATTTATTTAGAATTATATTATTAAAATTTTTTGCTGTACACGTATTACAATAATTTGAATAATTTGTATGAGTTTTTCCACATTCAATACATTGTCCATAAATACCTATAGGTATTTTTGAACCTTCTCCAACAATCATTCCTGGTTTATTAATTGTATGACAACCAACACCAAATTCAATTTTTCTTTGATTATGTTTAGTTAATTCAATTTTATCTGAATTTTCCATAAAAATATTTTTAAATTACTTATTAAATTTTTATATCCATTAATTTATAATAAAATGAGCATTCAAAACTAAAATGGTAAATCATCTTCACAAATACATGGATTGTTTTTACAAAATTTACAAATTGAATCTTTTTCAAAAGAATTTTCAATTTTATTTAATTCTTCAAATTTTTTTACTTGACAATTTTCAATATTTGGAAAACATTCAGTACAATTTATTATTTCAGGACAAGTTTGACAAATTTCATTTGTTGATTCATGACAAATTACATCAGGAATTTTTTTAATCATTGTAATTTCAGGAATATCAGTTGATTCAATTGGAGCAATATTTGTTGTCATTTTTTCAACAAAAACTGAATGACTTTGACCAGTAAATCCACAACCTGCAGGAATACCTGTTGTTATGACAATTTTTTCTAAATTATTATCATTTGTTCCACATTCATTTAATTTTAATGATTCTGGAATATGTTCCATAAATTTTTTATGTAATTCATGATAAATTGTTCCTTCTTGTGCTTGCCCATAATATTTACGTTTAGCTTCTGAAGCTCCATCAAATGCTTTTAAACAATCAGTTAAAAAATGTGCCAAAATAAAATCAGGAGTATTACTTCCATTTTCTAATGAATATTTATTAATAAGAATTTCAAGTTCATTTCTAAAATTATTCATTTTATTATTTTCTTGTTCCATATAAAATTTGTATTATTTGTTATAATTGAAAATATTTAGAACCAGATTCTTCTGGTCTAACTTCATAAGTTGTTGTTTCAAATAAATTATCTATATTATGGTCAATTATGAAAACACTTTTATCATTAAATTTAGATAATAAAATAACTAATAATTCTTTATAATTTTTAGCTTCATAAGTTAATTCTTTACCCGAATTTAAAGTACCTGAAATTTCATCAATAAATAAATGTGAAACAGTATTTTTTACATTAAGTAAGTGCATAGTATAAATTAAACTTAATCCAAGAAAACATGTTTCCATTCCAGAAGATTGTTGAACAGGTTGAAAAGTACATTTTCCATCTTTATAAGAAAGATGAATTAATTCAGAATCTTTATTCCAAAATAATTTGAAATTAACATCTTCTAATAAATAATTTAATGTATTGTTTAAAAAATTACGATAATATTCAAATACAATTTCTTTGAAATTATTTTTAATTAATTTTGAATAAATTTTCCAAATTAAATTATTTTTAATATATTTCAAATAATCTTTATATTCAATATTTATTTTTTCTTTTTGATTTTTAAATTCAACAATATTAAGTTTAAGTTGTGTTTGTTCAGATTTTATATTATTAACATTTTTTGTTATTAATGTTTCATTTTCTTCAGCTGTTTTTAATTTTAAATTAATTGAATTATAATTTTCTGTTTGATTTTCTAAAAGTAAATATTCTTTTTCTAAACGAATTTTATCTTTTTCTAAATTAAGTTTTTCATTTTTAAATGATTCAATTGAATCATTATATTTTTGAATTTCTTTATTTGCTAAGATATTTGCATTAAAAAGTTCTTGATATTTTTCTAAAGCTGTTATATGTTCATCATTAAGTGATTTAATTAAATCTTTAGAATCTTGAATATTTGAATTATATTTATCAATTCTATCTTGACATTCTTTAATTTTTAAATTTAAAGCTTTATGGTCAATAATAATATAATCAATACTTTCCCAAAATATTTTATCATTATTTTCTTTAATTAATTCTTTGCATTCTTCATATTTATTATATTGTATTTTTTCAATATAATATAAATTAGATAATTTTTTGTTAAATTCTTTTTGTTCTTTTTGATTTTTATTAATTTTTAATTCAATTTCATCAATTAATGGTTTAATTGATTGAACATTTTCTGATTTTACTAAAGAAGGATGTTCAAATAAAGTATTATTTTCTTGTAAAGCTGAATCTCTTACATATTTCAATAATAATTGAGCTGATGTAATTTTTGATAATAAAGTTTTTCTTGCTGTGTATTCAATATCAATAATTTCTTTTTCTTTTTCTTTTTCAGATTTTTCTTTAGTTATTTTTATTTTATTTTCTTCAAGTTCTTTTAAATGAATATCCCAAGATTCTTTTGTTCCAAAAGGTCTTTTACATTTATCACAAACTCCTGAAATTATTTCTTTATTAATATCTTCAAATTTTATTTTTAATATTGAAATTTCTGTTGTTAAAACTCCAATATTTGTATTATAATCATTTATTTCTTCATCGGTTTTTATTTTTTTATCTGTAAGTGCTTGAACTTTTGAATCAATTATTACAAGAATTTCATTATATTTATCTTTTTTATCTTTAATTAATTGATTAAATTCTTCAGTTAATGTTTTTAAATCAGAATTAATTAATTCTTTTGCATTTGAAATAATTTCAGGAATTTTAACTTCATTAAGTATTTTTAATTCTCTTTCAAATTCGGTTTTAATTTCAATTTCATCATTAATAGAATTATCATTATATTTAATATTTTCTTCAAAATTAGATATTAATAATTCATTTAATTTTGGTTTAATTTCTACAAATTCGATTAATTTCTTTTTTTCTTCAATATCTCCAAAATTTTCAATTTTTTCAATAATTAAATTAATTTCTTGTTGTTTATTTTCCATTAATTCTGGAATATTACCTATGGAAAGTAATTCAGTGTTAATTTTTTTAACTAAAGTTTTTGCAATATTTTCTTCTTCAAGAGTTTTAATTAATTCAATATCTTTTTCTTCCAAAGTTTTTTCAGCTTTTTCTAAAAAGATTTTATTATCAATTAAAGCATTTTGAATATCTTCACGAATTTTCTTTGGTTTTGAAATATTTAATAAATCTCCTTTAACAATATCAAGATTACTTTCTAATTTATTTAAATAATCAACACCTATAAAATTAAGTATTAATTCATTAAGTTTATCTGAATTTAATCCTAACATTAATTCAATTTTTGTTTGATTTAAAAACAAAATATTTTCAATTGTTTGTCCAAACCAAATTAAAACATTTTTTTCTGCTTGTTCTCCAGTATATGTTTTAACTTGTCCTAATTCTGTTGTTAAATTTAATGTAAATGTTCTATCAATTCCTCCAACATAATCTTTCCAATTTAAAGACATTTTTTGTTCATCAGTTGTATTATTTTTCCATTTCCTCACAACTGTTCTAATCATAGAAATGTTTAAATTATTTATATTAGCAAATAATTCAACATTAACATAATCAATATCAATAAGATTTTTATTAAAAACAATTAAATTATTTTTAACAACATTATTTTTTGACATTCCATCATATACAAATCCAGTTATAACCCAACGAATCATATTATATAATGTTGTTTTCCCAATACCATTAGTTCCTAAAATTCTAATAATTCCAGGAATATCAAGATTTACTTGATTTTCACCTAATGACATAAAACAATTAGTTTTTATTGATTTAAAAATTGTTTTATATCTTTTGGTTGTTAAAGCTGTAGTTGAATTTAATTCTTTTTCAAATAATCCTATTATATCTATTTTAATTTCATCTAAAGTTAAATCATCAAATTCACTTTTAGTTGAAATTAACATTTCATCAAGAACTGAAGTAAATAATTTATTTAATTGTTCTTGATTTAAAATTAATTCATCAATATTATCTTGATTTATTACTAAATCAGTAGATTCTTGTTCAGGATTTTGAATTGTTACTGAATTTTTCTTCTCTTCAATAATTTCATTAATAATTTTATTTTCTGAACTTATAGAATTTTGAACAAATTTATCATATTCAAAATAAATTGTTACTTTATCTTTAACATTTTTATCACTAAGTGTTTTAAAAATTTCAGCTTCTTTTTGAACAAAAATATTTGAAGATTTAACTTTAATATATGTTTGTAATGTACCATAAGTTAATTCCAAATTTTCAAGATGTCCTTTTATTATTGGATATGGAATACGAAAATCTAATGAAATTGTATTATAAATAATTGGATTTTCTAATTCAATATCTTGTGTTCCAAATTCTTGTTCATCAAAAGAAAATATTTTTATTGATTTAGTTTCACCAATTTTTATTTCAATATCATCTGATATTTTATAAAAAGAGCCTTCATTATGTGTATGTTGCGTGGTTGAACCTGGATAGTAAAATATTTGGTCATTTAATCCATCAAATTTTAAATTTTCATGTATATCCCCTGCAAGAATTAATGAATTTGCTGGAAATTGTTCCAAACTAAATAAAGAATTCAAAATATCTTTTCTTACGGGTAATTTTCGTAAATCAACATATTCGCGAATCATTGCATGAAAAATACAAATATTTATTTTATCTGGATTTATTAAACTTAAATCTGGATTACATCCATCTTCTAAACTATATCCAATATAATTAATTTTTTCATCAACTTTTGATTGATAAATTTTTGATTCTTTAATATAAATTATTTTTTCAGCTTTTTTCTTATCTAAAGTATTCATCATATCATTGAAAATACTAATTGGATTGAAACCAATTAGAGTATCAATTTGTTTTTTGTCTTTAGTTAAGTCGTGATTACCAGCGATTAAAACAATTTCTTTTAATGTTTTAATATTCAATAAATGTGCTAAATGATTATTGATTAATTTTCTTTCAGAATCATTTGGAATATCATATTCAAAGAAATCTCCTGCAAGTACTGCGATTTCAACTTCAGTTTGTTCAATATGAAATTCTATTTGTTTCAGAGTATTTCTGTAAACATTATATAATGGTTTTTCACGGTTCTTAACTTGTATGTCCGCATAATGTGCGATTTTAGTCATTTATAATTATTTAAAATTATTTATTTTGAAACTTTTTATTATATTTTAAATTTTGTTCATGAATTTTATCTAAATCAAATCCTGTTTGTTTATATTGTTGTTGACTTTCAATATCTTGTTTTCTACGATTTTCACAACTATATTTAATACAATATCCATTTAATTTTTTGGGATTTTTCTGTCCACAATATAAACATTCACTCATTATATTTGAATATTATTTTCTTGTAAAAATTTTATTATATAATTATCTATATCCTTATCTTCATAAAATTGTGAAGTGTTTCCAAAATCAATAGCAACAAATTCTCTTAAATTGAACAAAGCATCAACAATTTCTTTATCAGTAACTTTAAAATATTCAATTCCATAATAAAATTCTTGAATATTTCGTTTTTCAAAATTACAAAGATAAAATCCTTCACCTCTAACCCTAATTAACATATAACCAACAACAATATTTTCTCTTGGATTATATTCTTTATATATCCAACGAATTTTTGTATCAGTCCATGTCCAAACTTCTTTATAATGAAACATTTTTTTATCAAGTTTCATTTTTTGTAAAAATTCATGTTGTTCAAGTAATTTCATAATTAAGATTCTTCAGTATTTTGTTCATTTTGAAATCCTTTTACAATATTTCCACTTCTATCAGGTAATGTAACATCTAATTTATAATAATATTGATAAAGTTTAATTCCAAATAATTTTATTGTTTTTAAATATTCATTATTACTTAATTCATTATTTATATCAACAAATTTATTTGTTTCAATTATTGTTGTTTTTATCATTTTATTTTATTTTAGTTAAAATTTTACCAATTTGAATTAATTTATCTTCTCCAAAAGCAATTGACAATTCTTCAATATTTGATATAATTATTTCATTACTTTTTTCTGTAATTTCAATTTCAACAATATTTGAAATTTTATCATTAATTTCATCTGGCATATCAGGTAATTTACCATGAGTTCTTAAAACTCTTCTTTGCCAATCAAGCATATTTTGTGCTTGAGCTTCAACTAATTCTGCAACTTCTGGGTCTCCTCCTAATAATCTTATTTGTTTAGCCCATTCTAAAAGTAATGCTGGAGCTAATTTATCTTTACCTCTTAATAAAAAAACCGGTTCATTTTTCGGTATTAAATTCTTTTTGTCAATTATTCTTTTTTGATAATCACCACCTATATGTAACATAAATTTATTTGATTGTTATTGTTGCTTTAATTTTTTTAGGTTTAAATATATCTCTATTATTTCCAGGAACAGTTCTTTTCATTTCTTTTTGCATTTGTCCAGATTCTATTAAATTTTTGAATTCTTTAAAATCTTGAGTTTCTGCTTCATTTTGAGTTATTTCAAAACTCATTGTTAATGTAACTTTTTTATTTGTATTCCCCATTATTTTTAAATAAAAAAATATTTAATAGCTCCACGCTGTTGGTCTTGTAAAGGGCTGGAATGTGACACCTTTATTAAATATTTTTTGGTTTCGAAACTAATAAAAACTAACTTTTGTATATATTTGATTAATCACTTCAAATTACACAGCAACTTTAGCTTCTATTTTACCATAAACTTCTTTATAATTTTTTTCTATTTTAAAATCACAATAATTTCGTTCATCCCAAAATTTTAAAGTTTTATCAAATCTTTCATTAAGTTCCTTATTTTCAAGTTTATAATCTTCAGGAATTTCTATTTTAATATTTGCAATTCCATCAATTATTCCATCTTTATTTTTAGTTATATTACTTAAATATTCATAAGCTTGTGAAATATGATTTTCATAAATATGATAATCATTTGCGGTATAATGTATATTTCCACAAACATAATTATTTCCTGTTTCCATAGATAAATATGTTGTAAAAATTTTCAATAACCAAGAAGCTCCCATAATATCATAAGGCATACCTAAAAATGAATCTTCTGAACGAGATAAAACATGTAAATCTATTTCGTATGTATTAATTCTCAATTTATTTATTGCAAATTGATAATTATAAACACATGGAGGTAATCTCATTTCTTCCAAATCTTGAACATTCCATAAATTTATTATTAATCTTCTTGAATCTGGATTATTTAACATTTCTTGTATTAATAATGTTGTTTGGTCAGTTCCTTTATATTTTGAATTATCTACCCAACGTCTAAATTGATAACCATAGCTTTTACCAATTGAACCTTTTTCATCAGCCCAATTATCCCAATAATTAACTCCTCTATCTTTCAACCATTTAACATTATCTTTTCCATTTAACATCCACATCATTTCTTTTAATGCAAGTTTTGGATAAACTTTTTTACCTTTTAAAATTGGAAAATCTAATGCAGGTTGATGAACATAAAAATATTGATGTTGAATTGATAATGTTGTAATTCCTGTACGATTATTTTTTCTTTTACCGAATTTGAGTAAATTATGCAAACTATCTGCATATTGTCTTTCAAAGTTTTTCATTAGCATTATTTTGTTTTTTAATATTTGTAATTATTGGTATTTTATATTTAGTAAAAATTGAATATTCAAATTCTGTTTCAGAATCAGTATTTAATTTATCATCAATTGAATCTTGAACAATAGTTATTATAATTGTACAAATTTCAAATTGATATTTATAAGTTGTAAGTCTATCATTAAAAAATTGATTAAAAAATAAATCGCGACATCTAAGATATTTATTTCTAATTTCAAAAAATTCCTTTTCAGGTAAATGTTTATATGTTTTATAAACAAGATTATCAAATAACATATCACGACTATTTTTATATTTTGTTGTTAAATTAGCCATTTATATTGTTAATAAAATTTGTTTTTTAATTAAATCTGCATCAAATACATCTGCAGATTGTAAATTTATTTTAATTGGTTCTTGGTACCCAAAATTAATTGAATATTCAAAAGTTTCTGTTTTATCTTTTCTTATTGAAAATTGCCTTAATGATTCTAAGGAAGTGTGATTTGCTATATTAATAACAGTTGTACACATTTCAAATTGTTTTTTTATAAAAGAATTTCTAAAACTATCATGTATTAATAATTTTGTTCTAACAGCCCAAAAATTATGTTTTATTTTATCAAACATATCTTTTTGTCCATAATATTGATAAATTAAATCATTAAATTGTTTTTCTTCTCTATTCATTTTCTTTAAGTATATTAAAAACTTCTTTTTTGTATTTTTCCCAACAAAGTTTAATAAAAAATTTTTTACCTAATTCACTTCGATGAAATACTAAACCAGAACATTTAGTATTTACAATATTATATTGTTTTTGAGAAATTTCAATTTCTCTATCTAATTGAATATCTTCTAATTTAACTTCAGAAGACCATTTTAAAATTGCATTTTCCATTTTAATTTCCCGTTGTTACTTTCCAATAATTTTTCTTAATTCCACCAGCATTTTTATTTTGTTTATCTAAAGCATTTTGTAATAATTTTTTACCTGTTTTATTATCATTAATACCTTTAATATTTGTATACATAATATTTTCATTATTTATCTTATTTGGATTTAGTAATCCTGAACATACAACATCAATAATATCATTTTTTGACATATTATGTAATGTTATAACTTCTTGCATGTGTTGCAAAATTGGTATACAATAATTTGAATAATGATTAATAAGTACTTGTCTTGATAATTTTTCTTCTATTGATATTTTATAAACATCTTCTTCAAGTCCAAATAAATAATATCCACGATTAATTACATATTCTGCAGTATTTTCTTTTGATAAACAAATTTTAGAAGTTTTAATTGACCGATTATTAAACATTAATTCTTCTTGAATATATACCATGTGGAATATTCCTGAAAATGTTATTTTGGATAAAACTCCATAATTATTCATTCTACGAATACACATAATTTGTTTATAATTAGTTTTCAACATTTCTTTTAATAAACTAATTAATATTTGTTTATCATATTCAAATTGTGTTGGTAATTTATATTTTACCCATTCAATTTGAGTTTTAACTGAATCAAATAAATATTCTTCAGCTGCGAAACATTCATAACTATTTGATAAATAATCTTTTGAAATTTTACCATTATCTTTTCGAACTCTCATTGAGAATTTTGCTGTATGAATATAAAATTCATCAGTATAAATATAAATAGCAAATTGTGTTTCATCATTATTAAATATTTTTTTCAAACATTCAAATAAACTTGTATATAATTTTTGATTTAAATTTTCATATTCCGCAATATATTCATTTAATGAATATAATTGTTCATCAGAAATTGCTACAGAAGTTTTAGTAAATTTAGCACAAACATAAGATAATTTTCTATTTGATGTTTTATCAACTAAAAAAGTTTGTCTAAATCCTAAAGTATTTGTTCTTAAAGATGAATATTCAACAAATTTAGAAAATATTTTATTTTGATATAAAATATTCCAATTTATTTCTAATAAACTTTTTTCACCAGTAAGTAAATTTTTATATAATTTAATTGGTTTAATTCCATTAAAAGTCCAACCATAATTTAATTCCCATTCTGTACTATTTACGCCACATAAAGCACAACACCAAATTTGTGTTGGTGTCATTTCTAATACATAAGATATTTCATCTAAATATTCTGATGTTATTGAATCTTCTGACAATCGTATATAATGTAAAAATACCATTGTACAAAAATTCATAATTCTATCATAATATTGTAAATTACAAACTAACATATTTTCAAATGTTGCATATAATTCACGTAATTTACCTTCTTTATAAGCTTGTATTTCTTCCGGAGTTATTTCATTTATTATAAATTGTTTAGTTCTAATATAATCAACATCTTCAAATAATAATGGTGATGAGGTTATTAATGAACTCCATCTATAATCAAATCCATCAATTTTATTAAAATTTTCCGCAAGAAAATCACCAATATTAGGAATATAATTTTTTTTCTGTCCAATTAAAGTATTATTTCGTAATATTAATACTTTTTCTTCAGCTGTTAAATACGGATTTGATATTTCTTTGTTTTCATCATTTCCCATTAGTAATACTTAATAATAAAATCCAATAATAAAACAAAAATATAATGAGCTAACCAACCACAAATAAACATTTTTATTATTTGCCATAAAGTAAAAGCATATTTTCCTGTTAAAACTGGATTTGGACCTTTTCGAATTTTATATCTTTTTTCATATAAATCAATACTTATAAGGCAAAAACTTACAATTATAAAAAAATTAATAAATCCCATCATTTTTGAAAATATAAAATTATTGATAATATTAATAATGAAACCAAAGCTAAATCTAAACTAATCCAAATTTCTTTTATTTTTGTATTCATATTATTTTTATTTATTAATTTATTAATTTATATATCCGAAAATTTCAATAATTATGGGCAGAAAATTATTTCTGTTGTTTTATGATAAATATATCTAATTCAGAATTAGTTAATTCAATTTTATTCATTTGTTTTACACACCATTCTTCTGCAAATGATTTACAAATCATTGGATAACCTGTAAAAGATTTTGGATAAATTCCAACAATTTTTTTTAATTCAGAATTTGAACAACTATCAAAAAAACTCCAACCAATTATACATTTTTGTTTTGGACTATATCCAATTGAATCAAAATTTCTATAAACTCCTTCATCTTTACAAATAAGTAATTCCATATTTTTAGCCCAATATTTAGAAATTGTCCAAGTTTTCCCTCCAACACTAATAGATAATTTATCTGTTCCAACTAATCTATTAATAACAGCATAATAAGGTTTTGGAATTAATTCTGTACCTTTTTGTTCTTCTTCAACTAAAATTAAATCATATTTTTCAAAAAATTGTTTTTGTGAATTATGAACAAAAAATAAATATTCGGTTTTTATTAAATTTTCTAAATCTGTAACAAATTCAGTTATTATATTAATTTCATTTTGTAATGAAGTTTTTGCAATTATTGGTAAATCTAAATTCCTATCATTAAGCAATAATTGTCTATTAGTTATTTGAGAATAATATTTTCTAATTAAACTTTGCATATTTTATATTTTAATAATAACATTTTATTTGACAATATCTATTTGTTGTATTAACGCGTTTTTTCTCATTACCAAATTTTAAAACTTTCGTTCTTGGTTTTAAATAAACAATTTCAGCTGATTTTGGATTATGTAAATTAACTAAAGTTATTTGGGAATTTTTATAATAACCTAATTGAATTTCAGTAATCTTATGTAAAGTTCCTGAATCTGAACCAGGAGTTTTAATACAAACATCATCAGCCCAATTAGGTAAATTTGCATATAAATATTTGAATTTTCTTACTTTGAAATTGAAATTTATTTCAATTTCTGTTTTTAAATTTAATCTTTTGAATAATATTATTTTCATTTTAATTTGTATTTTCTTTCAATTTGAATTTTTTCAATACCATAATAAAAATTTTCACGATATTTAAATTTTTCAGAATTAATTAAATTTTCCCACCATATTATTGTATCAACGTCTGCAAATTTTATTTTTTCTTTTATACTTGGTTTATATCTTTCACAATTAATACAATTATTTTCTCTTCCACAAGTTGAAGGTAAAATATTATTTTCACATGATTCTTTTGCTTGAATTGTCCAAATTTGAGAATAAGTCATTGAAATATTAATATTATTATCAGAATAATATTTTTTACACAATTTTTGTTTTTCATTTTCTGATAAATTTCCCCACCATTCACAAATATTTTTATATTCAGTATTTTTACGTTGATTTTCTTTTTCTAAAACATAAATACAATAAATATTTTCATAATCAAAATTTTTCTCTTTATTTGGAAATTTAAAATATTTATTTATCAATTCTTCCTGATTTTCAAATCCTAAACCATTCCACCAAATCCAAATTTCAGTTGATTCTAAATATTTATCTAAAATTGTTATATTTTTTGGATTTTGAAGATTTTGTTTATCAAATTTTGGTTGGACATATTGGGAATTAGTTGACAATCTTTTTTGTATTAAATCATGTAAAGTACAAATTTCTTGACAATCTTCTTTAAAACTTTTTTCTTTTGTAATTATATTTAAAAGTTCATGAAAATCTGGAAGTTCTTTATCATATTGTTCAATAACTGATTGTAAATTTAATTTTTCAATTTTATTTAAAATTAAATTTTGAAGTTGTGCCATTGATTTGTCTGAAATTTTAAATTCCAAATTTTTATAAATAATTAATGAACCTTTATAATAAATATGAAAAAGGTCATTTATAATCCATTTAGAAGTATTAAGATTTGTTTCTTTTATATTTTTTATATCAGTTATTTCATTAATTACTTGATTAATAATTTTCATTATTAATTCATCACAAATATTAATTTTTTTCATTATTCTGATTTTATTTTTGTTAAACGATTTGTCATTACTTCCCAAGTAGATTTTCTATTATCTCTTTCAAAAACTTCTTTTGAATAAATATTTGAAAATAATCCCATTAAAGTTATACTTTCAATTATAACTATTGAACCATTTCTAAATTTTTCATCCAATATAACTTCATCACCAGGTGCCAAACCAAGTGGGTTATGATTTATCATTGATTTCTTTTTTGTTAAATATATTGGTATTTCTTGTAATTTATAAAATTCATGTAAAAATCTTTTTTCAGCATATTCTTGCTTCCAACATTTAAAATAACTTTTATCTTGTTTATTATAATTTACAAAAAAATTCCATTCACTTTTTAATAATTTTTTATCAACTTCATGTATTTCATTAATAAAAGGAAATTGAAATTTATATTTTTTAGCAATCAATTGCATTATTTTTATTTCAGCTTTTTGATACTCTGGAATATTATGTTTTATTGGTGCTGGAATATCTAATAAATATGCTTCTGAAGCATCGTGCATTAAACCTGTAAAAGCATTTTTTCTATCTAATAAATTCGCAACAGATACAGAATGTTGTGCAACTGAATAAGGTAATGGAAAATGCCCTCCAAATCTTGGAATCATACTTAAAGCATGTGCAATATCTTTAATATCAATCATTTCTAAGGTTGGTTCAAAAACATTGAAATAAATTCCAGTATGAGTTCGAATACAATTTTTTTCATTTAAATTTTCATATTTTTCCATAATTATACTTTTTTAGATTCAGATTTTAAATTATTTGCTTCAATAAAACATTTTGTATCAAGTTTTTCTGTAAATTCACAAAATTTAAATTTATCTTTAAATTCACCATATCCATTTTTTCCAACTAAATTAAGTTTAATTGGAGTATTTTTATTAATTTGTTTAATTAATTCATTTTCTTTTATTTTTTGAATATGTTTATATTTCAATTTTTCCAAAACTTCTTTTAAACTAATTGGATAATAATTATTCACATCAACACCAACATCCCAAGAATTTATATTATTTACAATTTCTTTATGAAGGGCTGAAGACCTCCCGTGGGTATGTCCATGTAAATGTAATGAATTATGTTCTTTTCTTTCCCAAACTGAAATCGGATAATGACATAAAACTATATGTAAATTCGGAATATTTTCTGAATTAAATGTGAAATTTTTAATTTGTTTTATTTCTTGAAAACGAGTTGAATGTAAAAGATTTTTATCATGATTTCCAGCAATTAATATTTTTCGTCCATCAATAGTATCAAGTAAAGCTTCTGTTTTTATTTTTGACCCAAGTGAAACATCACCCAAAAAATAAATAGTATCTTTTTTACCTACTTTTGAATTAATTCTATTAATTAACCATTGGTCATGATTAACAAAATCTTTACCAATACTATCTTCTAATGCTTGTTGAATTCTTGCAGGAAAAAATTCAAAAATCTTTTCATGTAAAAAATGGGTATCTGCAATAAACCAAATATGGTCTAATTCTTCATCTTTTCTCATTTTATTAAAACATTTAAAGTTTGAATTATTTTTTTAATATCATTTGGATGTAAAACTATATCTGAAAAATTTCCATTATGTTCTTTAACAGAAAATTTAATATCTTCAAATTCTTTAGTAATTATTAAAATTTGTTGATTTGTAATATTTCTAAAAACAGTTTCAATTGAATTTTTTTCTTTCAATTATTGATAATATTTCAGCATATTCAGGATTTGATAATCTTTTATTATTACGAAATTTGATTTTATTAACTAAATCATTAAGTAAATGTGTTTTATTTGAATCTAATTCAAATTTAATATTTTTATATGATATTTCTTTATCATTTTCATTAAACCTAAATTGTCCAATATACACATTTCCTAATGAATCTTTTCCTAAATCAAAATGAGCTGGAGCATTTTCTAATTCAATTTTAAATGCTTTTATTAAATCTTCTTTCATTTTTCACCTAATTTAAAACGAGAAATATAAGTTGGATTTGGTTCATTTTCAATTAATAATTCCAAAACATTAATTAATTCAGGATTTGCTTTTAAATCTGAAATTAAATCTTGTTGTTTTGCAAGTATTTTTCGCAAATTAGCTGATTCTCTTTTAGATATTTTTACTTCAATAGTTTTGAAATAAATTATATCATTTGCATAATCAAATGCAAACATTTTTCCAATAATATGACATTTATCATATTGTATTTCACCATCAATATATGTACCATAATACAAATCATCTGAAGATAAACATTGTTTTATTTTAATTAAACATGCTGAATAAATTAATTCATCAGTTTCGCAACTGACAGTTTTTGGAAATTTAGATTCCTTTTCTGAATTGTTTATTGTATTTGAAAGCATTTCGAAATTATTTTAAATTATTAAAAATTATTAAGAATTATTAAGAATTATTTTTGATTTGATTTTATCAAATTTTATCAAATTTTATCTGATTTTATCTGATTTTATCTGATTTTATCAAATTTTATCTGATTTTATCAAATTTTATCCGATTTTATCAAATTTTATCTGATTTTTCCCGAGCCAACGGCGAGGGGCTTATTTATTTTTGTTAATTTCATTAACTGACCGAACAAATTCTAAAGTTCCTGTTTCATTATTTTCAATATCTTGTAACCACTCAAAATGATTTTTCCCAAAACTTCTTAATCTTACATATTGTTCGGTATTTAAAAAAATTGTTAAAAATCCATCAATAGTTAATGTATAACGTGAATCACTAATATAATCTCTATTATCAATTAATACGAATGTTTTTGGTTTTGTTGTATAATGTTCACATTCAAATTGAATTACATTTTCTTCAAATATTTCAAATTGTTTTGTTTTTGTTAATAATTCACAACATAATTCAAAAGCTTTTAATATTTTATTAATAGTTTTACCAGATAATATTAATAATCGTTTATTTGAATTTTTTCTTTTTTCTTTTTCTATTATATCAATTCTTGATTTTAATAATTCCATATTATTAACAAATTCCCAAGCTTTTGCTTCTGATTCAACTTCAGTTATTATATTTTTTTCATCAAGTTTTTCGAATTTTAATATTTCATTAATATTAATAACTCCATTAGGATTTTTCCAAAAAACTAAGAAACATTTTCCATTATATTCTTTTTGAATATTTGAATATAATTGTGATTTTAATTCTTCCATAATTATTCTGATTTAATTTTTTGCATTTCTAATGTATTGATTAATATTAATTTATCTAAATTTCCCCAATAAGCATTAAAAATAATTTTAGGATTTTTAAGTTTATTTTTCATTATAATTTCAGTAATAACTAAATCATTTGTCTTAATTTGGTCAAGAATAAATATTAATTCATTTAAAAATTGAGTTCTTGAAATTTTTCTTTGATTTCTAAAACATTCAGCTTTTTCATACAAATCATTAAATTTAAATAATGAATTTTCTTTTGTATAACAAAAATCGATAATTGAAATTTTTCTATTTTGAAGAAAAAATTTACCTAAAGTTTCTAAATAAATAATATTTTTCGAATAAAAACAATAATCAATTAAATCTCCTGATTCAGTATCTTCATAACTAATTGTTATTATTTCAGGTTTATTTGTTTCTTTATGAAATAAATTAAAACTTTTCCAAATTTTTGTATTTTCTGATATTTCAATCATATATAAGTTTTTAATTCTTTTTTATTATTGATAATTTTAATTGCTTGAGCTTCATCATTAACTTGAAATATTTTTCTATTTGCTGAGTCTTTTGAAACAAAATTTTCAAATCTTTCAATAGTTTCAATTCCATTATTATCTTCCCAATAAAATAATAATGAATATCCAAAAAATTCTTTTTTAATAAAAGAATATTTTTGAATTTTTTTCGAAATTAATAAAATATCACAAACACCATTATAACCAATTAAATCATGAAATGGATATGATTGAATTCCTTTATTTAATGGATTTGGGTCATGAACAATATTAAAGTATTTATCAATAATAACTGCATGTTTTACTTGTGGATTTTTAATATTGGTAAAATCATGATATATTGGAGAAAAAACTGTTGCGAAAAAATATCCATTAACCCCTGGTAAATCTTTAACTAAATCAAATTGATTTTCAAAATTAAATTCCTTATCAGATTCTTTAATATCATTTAATAATAACATTAATTTTTTATTATACCAAGTTCCTTCTAATTTATATCCACAATTATCAAGAAATTCAAACATAGAATGAAACCAATTTTGTTCAGTGTATTTTTCTCTCAATTCTGGAATTTCATCCAAAGTTTTATCTAATAATGAAGCAATTGTTGCTTGCATACAATTACCTTCATTTTTATCAACTATTGTTTGGTAAATTTTTTTCATTTTAAATATTTTTCATTATAATCTTCAAATGTATCTTTATTATATGTTATATAAATTTGATTCATTGGAAATTTGTATAAATTTTCAATTTTTACAATTTGTTGTAAAATTTCTTTTGACGTATTTTCTTCAGATTTAATTTCTTTAATAATATAACTATTTAAATAAAAATTAAATTTTGTTATTATTATTTGATTAATTAATTTTGGAGAACCATTGTTAATACTATTAAAAAATATATGTATAATATGACGTAAATTTGCAAACCAAATTTCTTGGTCATTTAAATTATTAAATTGCTTTAATTTTTCTTTTTCGGCAAACAAAGTATCTCTAATTTCTGAATTAAAATTTCCATTAAAAATTTCTAATGTTTCTAAATTTATTTGAATATTTTGACTGTTTAATTTAATAAAATTATCTAAACTTTGGGCATATAAAACATTATATTCAATTTGTTCAGAAGTTTCAAATTTAACAATAATTTTTTCTTTAGAAGAAAATTTTGATTTTAATATTTTAAATTGAGAATAACTTAACCATTGTGGTTTTTCTAAAGGATTTTCAGTTTCAAAACAATTGTCGATATTTACTATAAAATTTAAATTTTCCATATTATTTTTGATTTTGATTCAAATTTATTATTTTATATATTTCCAAAACTTTTGCAGGTGAAGCATAATCAACATCTTTACAATACATTCTCACATACAAAGTTCTTGTTGCATTTTGTAAATCCCACCACCATTTTATAGCTATTTCCTGTAAATCTGTTTCAATAAATCCTCCAAGTTTATTGAAAAATTTTAAATTATCTTTTTTATCAGAAATAAAATTATCAACTTCAGGTATTTCTAATTTTAATTTAATTTCACGTTTAATTTGAAATTTACATTTAGCACAATTAATAATTAAAATTTCTTGTTCTCTAATTGTTTCGCGATATTTATCCATTTGTTTAATATACAATTCAATTAAATTTTTTTGTTTTTTAATTATTTCGTTTTGCCCATGAATTTTTAATTTTAATCCTTCACTTTCAGCTTTTTTAGTTTCTTTAACATATTTTTTCCAACCATCAGAAAATTTTTCTGTGTGAAATTCAGGATATTCAGGATTTTTTTTATTTCTCATTTTTTATAATTATATTGAAACGAATGGGTAAAAATTTAAATCAATATCAGGTTGATTTGAATTATTAGGATAATCAAATTTTGATGGTAATTTTTCTTTATTTCCTTTGACATTTCCTTTAATTTCAGTTTTTCTTATAAATGTACATTCAAAAATTTGAGGCATAATTAATAATTTTTCTTCTTCGACATTTTCTTCTTCGACATTTTCTTCTTCGACATTTTCTTCTTCGATATTTTCTTCTTCAATATTTTCAATTTTTATTTCCAAAATTTTGCCCCAATTATTTCCATGAATATGTACAAAATAATGTGTTTTTAATAATTTTGAAATTGCTTTAAAAGTTGCTGTTGAAAAACTATGAAATTCAATAATAATTTGTGAAATTTTATTTAATTGTATTTCCGATAAAGATTCAATCCAAGAATTTTCATCTCCTTCAATATCCATTTTAATAAAAATATTATTATATTTATCAATATATTTTGATAAATTATTTTTACCATTTATATGTATTAAAGTAATAGGTAAAATTTCTGATTCAACTTCATCAAAAAAATAAATAGGAATATTTGAATTATTTTTTATAAAATCATGTTCAAATGAAACCTCATCTCCAATTCCACAAGAAATAAAACAATCATATTTTAAATTATCAAGAATAACATATCCACCATCTTTATTAATACCATATCTTATTTTTGATAAATTTGTTTGATATATTTTAAAAATTTCGAGATTTTTAATATTCATTATTTTCTTTTAAAGAAATTTGCATTTCCATTTAAAGGTGAAACTTGTCCAGTTTTTCTATCTTTAACTGAAATATAATTTCCAAATCCTAAATATTCAAATCCTTCTTTAAATTTTTTATGAATATTACTTGAACTCATATCAAAATTCATTATTTTATGCTCACTTTGTTTGATATAACATGAATTATTTTCAGCATCAATTAAAATTCGACATTTATGGTCATACGTAGTATTTCCATCATTATTTTCATTTGTCATGATTTCCTTTTATTATTAAATTTAAACTATCTATATTTTGACCAATTATTAAATCAGCTTTCATTTGAAGTTTAAATTGTTTTTCAATAAGATTTTGATTATTTTGTAAAATAATTTGATTTTCAATTATGTTATTAACTTTTTTGTTTATTTCTTTATAATAAAGAAAAGTTATAATATTCATTAAAATTAATAATCCAAATAATATTGGAATTAAAAAAATTCTGATATTTATTTTTGTTTTCATTTTTAATTTATTAATATTGACGAACTTCCCAAATTATTGTATTACGATTAGGGCAAGTTCCTAAATTATATTTATATGTTGAAAATTCAATTACATGATTAGGATATAAATCAATTAATTCCATAATATCAGTAAATGACCAAATATTTAAATATTGTTCCATAATTTGTCGAGCTTGTATTCCTTTAACAGTTTTTGCATATATCATACAATCTCTCATTTTTCCTTTTCGTGTATTATAAGTTAATTCATATTCAGGTTTTTTATTTCCATTATATTCAAAATGTCCAAATTCACCTTGAATTAATAAAAATTCATCAGGAGCAGATTCATTAATTCGAATCCATTCACGTTTTGAACCTAATGAAATTAATTCTTCAATATTTTTTTCAATATTGTTTACCTTAACATTATATTTTGTATATAATCCAGTGTTTTGTTGCATTGAACGAAGTGAAACTGATTTTGGTAGAACACTTTGATTCATTTTATGAATTTCGAATTTATTTTTAAATTCATCCAGAGTTTTCCAACTTCTTAATTTATTACCAAAAATTCCTTTTTCATATAAGTTATAAAATTTTTCTTTCGAATCTATTGGATAATATTCCGAAACTTCATTTAAAAAATTTTCTATCATTTTATATTAAAATTAATTGTATCTAAACCAGGAAATCCATTCAATTTTGTATGAATATTTAAAGTCCACCATATAATGAAACATTTTATGTATATTTATCAGGATATTTATTAATAATATCTTTTGTATTATAATTGGGAAAATTACAACTAATATTTATTCCTGTTGATAAATCCATTAATCCTTCAAAAGTAAAAAAAAGGATATATTATTGAAAAAGATTCTTTTCTTTCTTCATCTGTAAAAAATGCCATAATATTTTAAGCTTTAATTTTTTAGAAAATTCCTAACCATATTAAAATCTTATATCCATGAAAATTTCAAAAAGTGAAAAGGTATATTTTCCAAAAGAAATATATTTCAAATTAATATAAAAAAACCCCAGAAGAATTTCTGAGGTTTTTGTTAGCATGAAATTAAAAAGATGGTAATTAAAATTTTGAGGGGCGAATCTCAAAAGTAATATATTATATATTATAATTAAGTTTTAATTTTTTATATATTAAAAGGAATCATGTGATATAATCCTTTGTCTTTTGACCAAATGAAAGCTTCAGCACCTTTTTGAGATTTGTAATTTTCCGTATTTTCCCAAGCATCATAAGGCATTAAAGTCCTCATCCATCTAAATGTAATACTTTGTCTGTCTTCTTCCGTAAGTAATTCAACTTTCTTTGAATGATGAATATGTCCTAAATGCCATTCACGATATTTAGATTTAAACCACATTTCAGGAATTTCTTCTTGCATTGTAGTTCCTAATCTATTTAAACTTTTTGCTTCGTGAGTAAATCCGATTAAAGTGTTACCATAATGCCAATATTTATGTGGGTTTGGACTATTATCAATAACAACTTGTGGGTCATTTAAAAACATACATTCTAAAGCATCACCTAAATAAAAACTTTTTTGAAAATCATGATTACCAGGAATAACTGGCACACCAATAACAGCATTCGGATTTAATTTCTTCATTATCATTAAATCATGTGCAAGTAATATTCTACCTTGTCTAAATAATTTTTGCCATCTCATATCTTCTTGTTGAGGTGTGCCTTTTGTTGTAATAGGAAATGGAATACTATTATCTGAATTAAAAAAATCATTACCAACGGGAATTATGATTTTATCTATTTTACAAATCTTTTGTGCTTCATTGAGAAGATATTTTCCAGCTTCATTATAAAGTTCTTGTGCTTTTTTTACATCATAATTATTTTCTTGACTTTCAGAATTATAACCTCCTGCGGTTTCTTCTCCCCATATCATTTTTCCATAATGTAAATCAAATCTATTAATTTCAAGTGCAAAATGTGTTTTATTTGAATTAAGGTTTATTTTTAGAATTTCTATTTTTGAATTTTCTATTTTTGTTAAGTTTTTTATGTCTTCTAATAATTCTGATTTGAAATTATCTTTATTATATATACCAGGTTTTAAACGAAACTTTGCACGAATATGATATTTTTTATTTTTTTGAATTACAAAATCATTTTTACGTGTTGCATGACCTTCCATTAATTGAATTGGATTACCTTTGGAATCATTGACAATTTTCCAAGTTAAGTCTTGGTCTCTATTTTTACTTGCAACATCCCATTGTCCTTCAATTATTTGAAAATCATAACATTCCCAAATAGTTGTATCAATATTAGATTTTTCAATTAATTCTTCAAGACTTGTAAAATTTCCATCAATTTCCTGGGAATTATTTCCAAAAGTTTTTTGGGAATAATTCATTTCTGTTTCATTATTATTACTTTTTTGTGAAAATGAATCTCCAGATTTTTTTGAATTTTCAGTTTTTTCAGATTCTTTAGATTTAATATTTGAATTATTAGTATTTTGAATAATTTCTTGACCAATAGTCCCTTGATTATGTTGGTTTTTAATTTTTGTTTGTTGAGGTATATTGTTATTTTTTTTAAAATTTAAAATTACAATTTTGGTACTACTTAAATTAGAAAAATATTGGGGATATGTGTCAATTAGTTCCAATGCGAGTTGTCGATAACTAAATGTTGGATTCTTTTTACAAACTTCAGATATTAAATTTTTTCTGATAGCAATTTCAGTTTTTTTCATCTTAATATAATAAATTGATTAATAGATATTTATATACTAATCAATGTTAATTAGGAAAGAAATTCAAAAATTTTGCTGAATTAATATGATATGTTTATTTCGAGCATCATTTGCTTTATTTCCATTTATTATATCTGAAGTAATTGCAAACATTCTTTCAATCATTGAATCTACACTTCTTCTATTTAAAACAGAACTACTATCTTGGTCTGGTAATTTATTATAAATAAATTTTATACCATTTTTGGAAGTATTTTTAGTTGCAATATCTGCTAACATTTCTGTTAAAGAATCTTTTAATTTATCATATCCATATTGTGTATTTATTTTAATTCCAAGCATATCAATGTAATTATTTGTCCATTCATCAATTGTTGCTTTATATAAATTATATCCAATACGATAATCTTTATTTGTTTCAAATTTATCAACAAAATCATACATTTTTTCTAATGTTTTTGCTAAAGGGTCTGCAAGTTCATTTGCATCAGATGAATCTACAAGTTTTAATAAATTTATAGCACGTTTAAAAAGTTTTTGTTTTAAAATTCCTGTTTCATCAATATATTGTGATATAATTTCTTGGCATTTTGTAACCGAATATTTTGAAATTAAATATTTTGCTGGTTTATACATTAAATCTAATGCTTCTTTACTCCTGCAACTAACTGAAATTGGAGTGGCAAATATATCAAATTCAATTTTAATATAATTTATAACTTCTAATTTAGTTCCAGGGTTATTTTCATCTTCAATAAATTTTGTTAATTCACGGTCTTCTCTTATTGCATCTGGATGTTTTCCTATCCAACCAATAACATCAGTAAATTCTAATCCATGTTGATTTATATAAGAATTTTGTTCTATTAATTCTAAAAAAGTTCCAACTAATAATCCATGTTTTTTAATTTTTTCATTTTTTGAAGCTTCAATTCCAATAGCTTTTAATTCTTCTTGTTTTTCAGGACTTAATCCAATATATTCTGTTGAAACACTAATATTATAACCATATTTTGATAATTCGCGTGCAACTTTCACTGGGTGTTGCATACAATCATTATATTTATTTTCAAATGAAATTAATTCATACTCTTCAAGATTAAATTTAATTTTACCATTAATAAAACTAAACCCAGGTGTAACTATTTTATGTAAAATTGGGTCATATTGAGCAAGAAATTCTTGTTTAGCTTTTGAAATTTGTTTATCATCTAAAAAATTATCTTTATCTTCATCAGTTATATGTAAAAGTAAATTTGGTTCTTCTAAAAGTTCATCAGAAGTTGTTCCATCTGCTTTTTGTGTTTGAATACAATAAATTGATTTAATTCCAGTTCTCCTAATTCTTGCATTAAATTGTTCAATTTCATACCCTGAAAATGGTCCAAGGTAAATTGAAGCAAATTTCATATAATCCTCAGATTCATTCTTAGATTTAATTTGATTTTCACCCGAATTTAATTCAATTTTTTGAGAATTATTATTTGAATTTAATTCAGTTTTTCCCGAGCCAACGGCGAGGGGCTTGTAATCATTAATATCAACACCAACACTAAGATAATTTGAACAAAATACAATTTCATAATCACCAATTGTATTATGATTATTAATTAATTGACAAATTTCTTGGTCTGTGTTTGAACGTTTATAATATCCATATTTAGGTACACGGGAAAGGATTGAACTAATCATTCCAATTAATTTCTCTGAATATATTTCTCCTTTGTTTGTAGGTATAAGTAGACGGTGGTTATTTTGAATTAGTTCTGCCGCCGAGCAGGCGAGGCGAGTAATACTATCTAATAAATCATCACAAATAAGAAATTCCATTGATTTATTTAATGATTCTTTATGGATTCTTATTATATTTGCAACAGTTCCAAAAAAATATGATTCTCCTGTTTCAGTACCTGTTAAAAGACAAAGTTTCGCTGCAAATGGGTCATTTGATGAAATAAAAAATAATTCTTTTATTTTTTTAATAACATTTGAAGTTGCTTCGATTCTATAAGATGATGTAAATAATAAATGCGATTCATCAATAAAAATATAATCAAACATTTTAGAAATTTTATCATAATTTGAACGAGAAAATTTATCAAATGTTGTAACTGCATTTATTCCATATTCTATTTGTTTTATATCTTTACTTCCATAATAACATTCAAATATTTTCATTAATTCTTGGTCAATTTCAACTTTATTTTTTATAACTGAAATATAAGGTAAAACTAAAAGAATTCGTTTCCCATCTGAAGCTAATTTTTTAATCCATTCAGTTTTACCTGAACCTGGTGGTGAGAATATTATATTTATTTTGGAATTTGTTAATCCACCTTTTTTCGGGTCTAATAAAATTTCTTGTCTATCTGATAAATATTCATTTTTACCAAGAATAATATGTTCACGAATTAATTTATTATCTAACGAATTATCAATCATTTTTTTAATATGATTTTTATAAACATCATCAATAATTTGTTTAGCTTCTGGTTCAATATGTTTTATAACTCCTGATTTTCTTAAAATATCTAATCCCATTTTTGATGGTTTTTTGATATTAGAAATTGCACAAGAATAAAATGAATTTATTTCTCCAACATTTTTACAAACTGTTGAATCTAATATTGTATGAGCTAAGGGTAATCCATCTTTGCCAAAAAGAGCTGCGAGAGTATTACAAACATTATAACGAACTGTATAATTTATTGAACTTCTTGGCATTGCGGTTACTTTTGAAATATCAGTACCTAAAGTTATAAATTTTGTTAAATCAATTTCTTCTGATTTATTTTCTATTATGTTTTCAGGGTCATCAACAATTAATCCATATATTTTTTCAATTAATTTTTTATGAAAAGGTGTTTCACGAAATAAAACTTCATTAATTGTTTTTTGATATGTAAAACCATCTAAAGTTTGACTTAATCCTAAACCAACATGTAAATCCATAAAATTATTATTAATTAATGGTTTTGCATCATAAGTTAAACGAATACCTGTTGTAATTCTACCAACAACATTATCTAAAAATTTATTTTCAAAATCTAAACCAAATTTTATTGTGTTTGAATCATCATTTGATAATCTATAGAGACAATCATAAATAATTGATGATTTGTGTGCATAATTTACATTATACCAATATTTTGTTATATATTCATTATCAGAGGGTTTTATATAAACATGATGAGGTGGAGCAACTTTTGTATAAATATGTATACCTTTTCCAGAAGCAGATTTACAAATCCAAAGAAACCAATGAAAATCTTGTAATAATTCATAAAGTTTTCTTTTCAATAAATCAATACTTCCATTCCATAATTTTAAATCTATATCAAAAATTTGTAAACCATTCCATTTATAATATTCATCAACAGTTGGACGTGAACCATCATAAGTTATATAAATTTGTTGTCTTTCAACTTTTTGTTGATAAGATAATTTTTCATTAGTTATTTCTAATAAAAGTTCTCCTAAAGTTCTGGTTGAATAAATGTATTGATTAGTTTTTGTTGTTGTGTAAGTAGTTTTTAAACAAGTTACAGCATTGTTTGTAATAAATGAGGTTCTTTGATTATGTTTTCCTGATAATAATAATAATGCGAAATTTTTATTTGATATAATTTGAGTTGATATTAATTTTTCTAATGGATTATCTAAATTTGTTGCTGAATTATTAATTAAATTTGAATTATTATCACCATTAGCATATTTATGAAAATAAATATCAGCAAGTTTATTTGACATATCAATATTAGATTCCATATTGAAACGTTCATATAAATCAATATCATCAATACTTTTGTCTATTTTATATAATTCTTGGAGATTAATGAGTAATTTTTCCTCATTTTCTTTGAATGATAGTGTTTTATTCTTATATTCATTAATATATAATATAATGTTTTTATTTCTAATTTCGTTCACCTTTCGATAGTTTTCATAAAATCCCAAAGATTTAGTGGTCAATCCGCGAAAATCTAAAAAATTTTTGACCTTTTGAATCTCATTTCGCTCTATTTCAGCTGAAAACTCGTTAAGTTCGTTCAAATCTTGAATGGTCTGCCTCAAAATGAAGTAATTATCTCGTTTTGACTCTAAAATCTGTTTTTGATTGGTTCGGAACTCTTCCACAACTTTCCCCGAAATAATTTCAAGTTTTATGTGATTTATCTCTTCTTTGCTTAAAATTCCACCATCTTCTCCCGAAATTTTCTTTAAGTCTCGAACTTCTTTCAATTTCTTTTTGAGCAAAGTTTTAACAAATTCACTTACGTTTAAATTTATTTGAGATTCAATTGATTTTTGGTTATTATCTATGTCTTGAGCTGTTAATAGTTTGTTCAACATATTTTCCCTAATTATATCCTTTTTATATTATTTTTATATCCACTATTTTATGATAAACTTAATTGATTTTTATTTTAATTTTATTAAATTCGCAATTATTCTGAAATAAATCGGATTTTGTTGTAAATTAATTCCGATTTATTTCAATTTTAGATTTTATTTTCATTTATTAATTCCAATTTATTTCAATTTTAGATTTTATTTATATTTTTATAATTCTGAAATTAATTAATATTTAATTTGTTTATATATTAAAAATACTTGCGAAAAAAGCATTTAAAAATTATTTAATATTTGTTATTATATCCAAAATAAAAAATAATTATGATTTGTAAATTTTTATAAAAATTGAAATTTTTTACAATTTGAATATTATTTCATTTCAGAGTTAAATCAATAATTATTTATATTTGTTAAATATTTGATTTTCATTTATTAAACAATCCCAAGAAAAAGGCTCCCAAAGCCCCAAAAGCGCAAAAGGATTTACTCTTGTATTGAACAATAGGAGCTTCGGATTATGGTCATATCATTTCTTGGAAATCAATATAAATGCGTATAACATTATAATTACCAAATTTATATATTAATCTCAATCTCCATTATGGTTTAGGTGAAATAAATATACAGATTGGTTAAGGTAAAATTTATATTAATCATATATTTTATTTAATCTCAATCTCCATTATGGTTTAGGTGAAATAAATATACAGATTGGTTAAGGTAAAATTTATATTAATCATATATTTTATTTAATCTCAATCTCCATTATGGTTTAGGTGAAATAAATATACAGATTGTAAACAGTAAGTTATATCTTTCCAAGAAAATATCCCCAAGGACTCCAAAGCGCAAAAAGGATTTACTCTTGTATTGAACAATAGGAGCTTCGGATTATGGTCATATCATTTTTTGGAGGTCATTTTTACTAAACAATAACAACATATATTTACATAAAAACATATTAATATACATTTCCAATGGGTACTAAGCAAAATAAATATACGCATTGCTTAAGATAAGTTATTATAAATCATATATTTTATTTTATGTATTTTCCAATGGGTACTAAGCAAAATAAATATACGCATTGCTTAAGAT
>TBL_comb47_HYPODRAFT_10000144_pt1 | contig 89641 bp, 80 predicted proteins | sample TroBogypolimnion_40_FD_10682 | JGI IMG/M metagenome (IMG submission 10682) | reverse complement strand
GTATTCTTCTAAAATTGTAATCCATTTACTGGATATTGCCTTTTGTGTTGAACTATTCATTGTTACACCAAATTAGTATTAAAAAATACAATAAATCCGGTGTTACCGAAATAGTGAAGAATTACATTTGAGAGGGGTGGCGGCGTAGCCGACGGGGTCAGTCTCACTCAGTTGTTTTAGAGAATTCGGATTTTTATTTAAACTATATATTACTTCTCCTTTTACATTAAACAATTAATTTACTTTGTTTTTTCTTTAATGAAGTGGGTTCGCCAAAATAGTTTTAGCAATTAACAGGAAAAGTATTTTTTCCCCTCTTCGAGAGGGGTGGCGGTCCGTTAGCTAACGGACGGACGGGGTGTGTAAAATTGTTACAAGGATATTATGTATTTACAGCAAGACTAAGTATTTCAAATACATGTTTAGTAATTAATCATCAACTGCCATAAAAAAAGCCGCCCTGTTAATAAGGCGGCTTTTAATAACTTGTATATACTACTAATTACTTAACTTCGGTTTCAATTGATTGTTCAAAATCGCCTGTTTCCCGTTTGCTCTGCCATACTGCCCATCCAATTGCAGCAATGCAGATTGCAGCCATAATAAATCCAACTACATATGTATTACTTGCGGGAGTAACGAGATTGAATTTAAGAATTACACCAAGAGTTAACAAGCTTACCATGTTCATAACTTTAATAAGAGGATTGATGGCCGGTCCTGCTGTATCTTTCAAAGGATCGCCAACGGTATCGCCGGTAACTGCAGCTTTGTGAGCTTCGGAACCTTTGCCGCCGTAAATGCCGTCTTCAATCATCTTCTTAGCATTATCCCATGCACCGCCTGCGTTAGCCATAAATACTGCGAGTAACTGGCCGACGAGGATCATTCCTGCAAGGAAACCGCCAAGTGAATATGGGCCTAAAAGGAATCCGACGAGTAACGGAGCTGTGATAGCAAGGAGTCCCGGGCCGATTAATTCTTTCTGTGCTGTTTTTGTACAGATGTTAACTACTCTGCCGTAATCAGGTTTCTTTGTGCCTGCCCAGATTTCCTTATCGCGGAACTGAACGCGGCATTCGAATACTATATAATAAGCTGCGCGGCCTACTGCACGTATTAACATACTGCTAAATAAGAAAGGAACAGCACCGCCAATTAAAAGTCCTATTAAAATATCAGGAGCAGAAACGCTTAACTTAGCAGCAACAATATTATACTGAGCAACTGTCATCTGCATAATTTTATCTTCGCTTCCTACTGCAATAACTGCAATAAAGCTTGCGAATAATGAAACTGCGGCAATTACTGCCGAACCGATTGCAATACCTTTTGTTTCGGCTTTTGTTGTGTTGCCTACTGCATCAAGATCTGCAAGAATCTGGCGTGCGCGTTTGTAAGAACCGGGAGCTTCTTTTTCCATTTCTTCTTTATCGTAACCCATTTCACCAATGCCGTTGGCATTATCTGCTACCGGTCCGAATACGTCCATTGAAATAGTATTACCTGTTAATGTTAACATACCAATACCTGTCATAGCAACGCCGTAAGCAACGAATAATGGAGGTGTTCCCATATACGTAAGAACAGATAAGAAAATAGCAACTGCAATAATTGCAATTGTAACAACTGTACTTTCATAACCTACTGCAAAACCCTGAATAATGTTTGTAGCATGTCCTGTTGTACATGCTTTAGCCAAACTTTTTACAGGTGCATGGCTTGTATGTGTATAATAGCTTGTAGTTTTATTTAATGCGATGGCAAGAAAAACGCCTATAAGGCATGTTATTGCGGGACGCATATCCAAACCTTGAACTCCAAAATTAGCAAACCATGGAAGGTTGGCGGGATTAACTGCCCAAAATCCGGCGTTTGCATATTCGGCTAATTTATCAGGGTGGAAATATTCAGGTGTAAAGTGAAGATAGAAATATCCGAGAACGAAAAATCCTACTACACTTATGAATGAACCGATCCAGAAGCCGCGGTGTACACTCTTAAGAGCTGTATCTGATGTATCGTTAGCACCGGCTTTAACTGTATAAGTAGAAATGATGGAGCCAAGCACACCAATACCGCGTACGAGAAGCGGGAATATAACTCCTTTATGCCCGAAGGTTGCCATACCGAGAATCATTGCAGCAACGATTGTAACTTCGTAGCTTTCAAAAATATCGGCAGCCATACCAGCGCAATCGCCAACGTTATCGCCTACGTTATCGGCAATAGTAGCAGCATTGCGGGGATCGTCTTCAGGAATATCTTTTTCAATTTTACCAACAAGGTCAGCGCCTACGTCAGCAGCTTTTGTATAAATACCGCCGCCTACTCTCATGAACAATGCAATCAAAGTTCCGCCGAAACCGAAACCGAGAAGTGCTTCATAAGCAACATCGCCGAAGAATAAAAATATTAATGTACCGCCAAGAAGGCCAAGTCCGTCTGTAAGCATACCGGTAACTGTACCTGTTCTGTAACCGAGCTGCATTGCTTCACCATAGCTTTTCTTTGCTGCGGCAGCAACACGTAAGTTACCTTGTGTTGCAAGGCGCATACCGTTAAAGCCTACTAAAAAGCTGAATGAAGAACCTACTAAGAATGCAAGTGCTCTTCCGTAACGGAATGCAACTTCGTTTCCAGTGTAGGTAACAAACAATAAAATAGTGATTAAAATAATGAGCGGCCCGATTTTTTTGAATTGTGCTGAAAGATATGCATTAGCGCCCTCGCGGACTGCTGCTGCAATGTCTTTCATCTTCTGTGTTCCCTGGCCGGCTTTATATACTTGTTTTGCAAGCATAACAGCATAGAGCAATCCGCAAATTGCTATGAAAAGAACTGTAAGCAATGCTGCAATTTCCATTGTTGTATATTTGGGATCAAAGAAGAGCGCAAATGGTTTGAAGGCATGAGACTCTGCAGAGCCTGCTGCATCGGCGGTCTGCGCAAGAAACGCCGGTTTGTAGAAAAATCCAACGGTGAAAAGGGCAAGAAGTATAAATAAGTAATTCCTTCTTCCTTTGCTGGATAATGAAAGCAGTTTTTTGATTGGATTCATTTAGTTTTTCCCATTTTATTTATTTAGTTGATTTTTTTTCTTTAACACTCATACATGGGTAAAATAGCGTAAACGATAAATTATAGAATAAGTAATCTAAAATATTGCGTTCTGAAATGCAAACTGTAAACCTAAATATTAATAACTGTTTCAAAATTAATTTAGAATATTGCTCAAAAGAGGGGATTATTGCATAAATCATTTATCCATGTCTTATTTTATTAAGGCTTTAACTATCTGCCCTTTATTACCTCCTACAACAGGTTATATCATGGCTATTTTATGCCCCGGGAGTGGAAAAAATAGGTGCGGCGTTCATAAAATGAGAAATATTTAATCAGCCTGATATGGAAAAATTAAAACTGCCCTGATTGTTTAAAATTATTTTAAAACATTGATGAAGTACCCTTTTTATTTTACATTAAGCCTGATAATAATTTAAAATTGAAAAGGAGCATCCTTTTGACTACCGAAAAAAGAATTGACCTGCTTAATTCCAATCTGAACCAGCTGCAGGAAATGATTAAACTTGCCGATACAAAAGTAAATATATCCCTTACCTTGCAGACATTTATTGCCGGCTATGTGCTTACATCAACTATGATGAGCAAAGTGTTTGAAAACCTGAAACAGATTCCGGCTACGTTTATGGTGTATGTATTTTATGCTGCTTATGTTTTATTTCTTATAACATCTTTAATTGGTATTGTTAAATGCTTAATGGTTTATAAAGCGCGCCTGCCAAAGGATAAAAATAAAGAAGATAAAATAGGATTCCTCTTTTTTGAGCATATTAAAATTCATGACAGCGCCGAAGCTTACATTGAAAGGCTTAACTCAATGGGGGAAAATGACTGGGCGGAAGAACTTGCCAACCAGGTTTATAACGTATCACGCATTGTTTCAAGAAAAATGAAACTTGTTAACCATACTATTGTATTTTTGTTTTTAAATATATTATTATCAATTACACTTACAATTCTTGCAATGTGCTTTATTGGGTAATTGTTTGTTTTATAAAAGAAGCTGGAAATAATATATTTTAAAAAAGAGGCATAAGATGATTAATAAAAACTATTTCTTAGTACTTTTTATTTTTCTCTTTCCGGTTATTGCCAATTGTCAGAGTCCCGAAGCGAATTTTCTTTGCATTTCTCAAGGTGTTACTAATTATATTAATTCAAGAATATGGGTTGAAAATTATGTTGCAAGAGAAGGTATTGATTTGAGCATTGAATATACTTCAATTGCTTTTCAAAGAGATAACAGTTCAGGAAAGCTTTATATATCTGCCAATATTATAAGCATGCCGTGTTTATTGCTTTCCAAACATGAAGAAGTGTTAATTTTCTTGGCCGGTGTTGTTACCCTGCCAAACATTGGACATAGAATTTTTAGAATTGGAAATACTATTTGGGTAAATATAAGACAGAAAACGGATTTTTATTTGTTTTATGAAACAGCCAAAATTCAAACCGAAACTGTACTTGGCCTAAATTATGAAAATAATGGAATTGGTTTTTTAATCGGGGTGCATATGCCATGGACTTCCGGTTATGCCGATGATTTAAAAAGATTTAACCTTTATGTTACCGCTGGACTTAAAATAGGTGTTAATGATTTTGTAAGTTCAATAATAAAATAGTAAAGTCTATATGAATTACATCTTAAATAGAAAATATCTCTAAAAACATTTATGTAATTTTATCTATTAGATTTATCTCCCCGCGTAAAACTATTTAAAACATATTTATGCTTTAACCACAAATCTTTCTTATTTTTAAAACCTGTTTTCTTTTAATAAATGGATACTTATGTTTTCAAAAATTAAAGTTCTTTTACTGTTTGTATTGCTCTCCACATTTTTATTCGCGCAAAACGGAACACCTGTAAGGATAATGAGTTACAATCTGGATAATTACCCCAATGGACACGATTCATACTACAAGAAAATTATTCCTGTAATAAATCCGGATGCAGTTATAATAGTTGAAATGTTAAGCCAGACCAGCGTTGCCCAATTTTTGCAAAATTCGCTCGATACATCATTCACTGCAGTTACTGCCACAGGTATAGTTGGTACAAATTCGTCAGGCAATGACGGCAATGATTGTGCTTTTTACTATAAGCATTCTGTATTCAATTTAATTTCCAGCAAAGCCATTTCTGCAAAGACACGTGTAATAAGTCAATTTACTATAGTACATAAAATAACGAATGATACGTTAATAATTTTCGGAGTGCACCTTAAAGCGAATGCATATAACGTTGATAATACTCCCAACGAACAAAAGAGAGCCTCTGCCGCAGCTTCCCTTAGAGCTGCAACAGATTTGTTTAAACCGAATACAAATTACATTGTTTGCGGTGATTTTAATATATTCTCTTCATCAGAAACTGCATTTCAAGACCTTGTAAATAAAAATACTTCCGGATATTTTATAGACATGCAGAATGTAACGGGCAACTGGTCCGGTGATTCTGCATTTAATACAGTCTGCACTTATTCATCAACCACCCTTGATACGCGGCTGGATATGTGCCTTGTATCCCAGGCGGTTAAAGATGCAGGAGGAATCTGTTACAAAAGTTTTTCCATCTTTGGGAATGACGGTAACCATTTTGGCAAGGCAGTAAGCACAGGAACCAACACATGGTTTACCTCCGATGTTTCACTCGGCCCCGCTGTAACAAGTGCATCAGATCATTTACCTGTTTTCACTGATTTTTATTTCGGACAGAGTTATTCAGGTATAGAGCAGCAGAAAAACCTTCCAAACAATTATGAATTAAAGCAGAATTACCCAAATCCTTTTAACCCATCAACCAACATAGAATATTCACTGCCTTCCTCAGGATATGTTACATTAAAAGTGTATGACCTTCAGGGGCGCGAAGTTGCCGTTTTGGTAAACGGAGAAGAACAGGCGGGATTTCATAAAATATCATTTAATATTAAAAACTCTGCATTAAGCAGCGGAGTTTACTTCTACCAATTAAGATCGGGCAATTTTATGCAGACTAAAAAACTTATCTACCTTAAATAGCATCTGTTAACTTTGCCTTCCCGTGAATATAGGGGGAAACATATATGGCTTTAGTTCCAAAAAGAAATTTTAGGGCTAAGGCCTTTTTTATTATTGTTAGTGTTCAGATTGGAAGTATATATAACTTTAAACCTCACCCTTTATCCCTCTCCTTGCGAAGGAGAGGGGCGGGGTGAGGTCAAAATTTATTGATAATAAAGATTGGTTTACTTTAGGAATGTCATCTTAGCTGTTTTCTGCATTACGCTTCCGGTTTGCAATGAAGTAACCTGAACATTATAAATATAGTTGCCGCTTGCAATCTGTGCGCCTGATTTATCCAATCCATTCCACTTAAATGAATGGCTGCCTGCCGACTGTCCTTCAAATTTGAATGCCTGAATTTCTCTTCCGAGAATATCAAAAATTCTAACAACAACATTTGAGTTTTCAGGAATTGCATAACTTATTGTTGTGCTTGGGTTAAATGGATTAGGATAATTTTGATTTAACTGGAATGTTGTTGGTAACTTGCCTTCTGTTTTCTCAATACCAACACCGCCGCCTGCCCATGAGCTTGCAATACGGATACCGTCAAGTACCAAGGTTGGAGCAGAAGAAGAAGATCCCTGTCTTATTGTTATATAACCAAGATCAGTAGGATCTGTTATTGTTCCAGCTGTATAGTTCAATATTTCCGCGGTAGATGGTTCTGTGGCCGGTAAAGCATTATTAAACACATAAATAGTTTCAGCATCATCCGTTGTTGAAGTTGTGCTGAAAGTATGTTTTGCCACAACAACGTAAGTTGTATCGAATTTAAGAACCGTTGTACCATATACGTTGCCACCGGATTTTTCGTTATTTTTACTTAACCCTATTAAGTAACCGTTGGTTGTACTTTTAAGATGAATTCTCATATAATAGTTGGTCTGTGTTGTTGATGGGGATAATCCAAGGAAATAATCTCCTGTTTTTGCACCTGAAACTTTCATCATAAAGGATAAATATACACTTCCTGAAGATGCGGCAGTAAAACTTTTGTAATCATCTTCGCCAGAAGTTGTTAAAGGTAGTGAGTTGCCGCTTACAGAGGCATAGTTAGGAAATGTTAAGCCGTTTGAAGTAACTGTTAAAGGGTTTGTGCCGCCGCCCGAACTAACCGTCCAGCCATGGCTTGTGAGTACATCTCCGGCAGTGTATGCAAAGTTTTCTTCAAATATAAGCTGGCCGAAACTAACACGTGCAAACAAAAAAACGAATGCTGCGCATAATAGTAATGTTTTTTTCATTTCTTTTCCTTCTTTCTATTTTTTTATTAAATATGTTTATTAAATTAAAGATTATTCAAAAAATCTAATATTAACTAATTGTAAAGTATTTAAAGGCAATAATTTCCTATATGCATTTTTCTTATGCAATTATTTATGATTTTATAGTTAGTTTATTTGAATTTAACTGCCGCGGGAACAATTAGCCGGGTAAATATTAATTCCTTTAAAACGAAACACTGTAAAATATTAATCATTTTTCTAACAAATTTGTTTAAATATAATCTTCCCTTTCTACCTTGTACGCAAAATAAGGGTTCATTTTCAAATAAGCAATCTTTTTTATTATCAAAATAAAAAAATAATATTGACATTTATGTAATCTTTTTGTTCTCAGATATTTATTTGTCCTAATGTTGTAATAGTAATCTATTTTGTAAATATTCTGTAAATAATTTAGGTTAGATTAAAAATAGAAAAGGAATTATAATGCTTTAATGTGCATTAATTTTTTAAGTCCAAAAGGATTACTTAGTAAGAATGAATTATCTTATATTTGGTTCATGATATTATAATATTAGGGAGACTTTTTGGAACTCATTAAAGAATTTATTGACCTTTTCCTGCATTTGGATAAGAACCTTCTTAAATTATTTTCAGAATACGGCACATTGACCTATTTAATTTTATTTGCCATTATATTTATTGAAACCGGATTCGTTATTATGCCATTTCTGCCGGGGGATTCTCTCCTTTTTGCAGCGGGTGCATTCGCTTCAACAGGCTCATTAAATATCAGTGTTTTGTTTCTTTTACTTGCGTCCGCGGCAATTGCCGGGGATAATGTAAATTATGCAGTGGGAAATTTTATGGCTCCGAAAATTTTCAGCGGCAAGAAAATTAAATTTCTTAATCACGAACATCTTGAGCGTACTCATAAATTCTATGAAAAGCATGGGGGCCTAACAATTATTATTGCAAGGTTCTTCCCGATTATTAGAACGTTTTCTCCCTTCGTTGCCGGACTCGGCAGAATGACTTATAGAAAATTTCTTCCATTTGATATACTGGGCGGATTTTCGTGGGTTTCTATTTTCCTCTTCGGCGGATATTTTTTCGGTAATCTCCCATTCGTAAAGAATAACTTTTCAATTGTAATTATAGCTATTATTCTTATATCTGCTGTCCCTGCCTTGGTCGGGTTTATTAAAAGCAGGCGGGCGGCTAAATAATTTTTACATGGTTACAATAATTCCATGCCTCCGGCATTGGATAATATGTTAAACAGGTTCTTATTGAATCACGAAGTGATGAAACTATTGTAACACACCAAAACATTTCAGATTAAAACTGCGAAGCAATGACACAAAAAAATAATAAACGAAATGGCATACTGTTAAATTATGATGATTATGATTAGTTAAGATCATAACCATCATAATAAATCAGTGTACTATTTTTTTTTACTTTCTTCTTTGCAAATTTCTTTAATAGCTGTTTTACCCGATTCCACAGATGGAGGCAAACCGCCGCCGGGAGTTAACCACTGTCCCGCCATATAAAAATTATTTAATCCCGGCAGTTTATTTTTTATTCGTTTCATAATATTTTTACTTCCGGGCAGAAATCCTTCATAAGATCCGTTCCATACACCCGTGTATTCAACATCGGTTTTTGGAGTTGCAACATCAACTACTTCTATATATTCGCTTATACCGGGGTATTGTTTTTCAAGCAATATGCGCGCACCCTGCTCAATCTTCTTCTTTTCCTCTTTATAATCTTTCCCATCAAGTTTTTCCCAGATACTCCATGGACTTTCAAACCTAAGCACAATGGCGGTTTTCCCTTTGGGGGCCATCGAAGGATCGAATGAATAATTCATGAATGAATAACCCCGTTCAAGTTTTGTAGAACCAATGCTTGTATTATCATTTAATATTGTGAATGAAGGGCATTCGGCGGGGATTTCCTTCTTTATTCCGAACGATACCTGCACCAAAGGAGTAAACACATCCCAGTTATTATATGCATCTTCAATTTGTTTTGATAGGTACCTGCCGCCGAGCATTTCATAAATTGTTGAATGGCCATCTGCAGCGCTTATAATATAATCTGCACGTAATTGAGTTCCATCTTTTAGAATAACTCCGTTTGCTTTATCATTTTCAACAATTATTCTGTCAACTTTTTTATCAAATGTAATCTTGCCCCCTAACAAGGAATATTTCTGCGCCATCCTTTCAGCAAGGGGAAGAGAACCGCCAAGCAGGTAGCCCGCATTTTTAGAATGGAACCATGCAAGCATCATCAGGAATGCTATTGCCGAAAAATCACTTTCTCCAAAAAGGGAGCCGAGAAAATATTTAAGTTTTTCATTCTTTAATTCAAATTTATCATAATAATCTTTATAATTTTTCTTACTATAGCGTATCATCAATATTAAAAAAGAAAATATACTCCCTATATTTTTAAAACTCTTTTCATCGCGCAGCATCATCAGAGCATCAAGGCCGGCAGCTTTTTTCATGTCGCTGCATATTTTGTTTATTGCTTTAAAATCCTCCGGCGCCATCATAAGAAGATACTGCTTCCATTTATCAATATCGGAGTAGATATAAAACTCTCCCCATTTATCATCATACAACTTGTTAAAAATATCATGGTTAATAATTTTTGTTTTATTGTCAATAACCCCCGTCTCTTTCCAGATTGTGTTAAACTGCCCTCTTGCAGTGCCAACAAGCCAGTGCAGACAATAATCGAAACGGTACCCTTTTCTGTCCCACGCAGTACATTGCCCGCCGGGAATTGTATGCATTTCAATTATTTCTGTTTCAAATCCGTTTAACCTTCCGTAAATGCCGGCAGAAAGCCCCGCAACACCGCCGCCGATGATGATAATTTTTTTGCCCATAGCCCGATATTCCCTTTTTTCTTTTAGCCAAAAATATTGAAATAAGGATTTCCCGGTTAGTTATTATCGGTTAACTGTACTGTTTTGTCGGTGAATAATGGGAAAATATAGAATAGCATTTCATGAAAGAGAAAATATTGGCAATGTGTATGTTTTCAGTAACAGGTCGCCAAGTACTTCCACAGTTCGACTGTGGCAGCCATGGGATTTCCTGTGAGAATTTATTTGTAATAGAATTATTTCAATACAACATTTTTCAAACGTATTTTTGTTGTATATTCAGATTTCGCAGTTAATGTATCCCGCATATCAAAATATTTATACTGAAATGTTTTTAAATTCACTGACCAAATCAAAGCCTGGCCTTCAGCAAAACCATAAAGGAAAATGTTTGAATCATCTACCCATTTTGCATCTTCAATTAATTCATCCGGGCCATTTAATTCCAGCCTGTAAATTTTATGTGTGTTTCTGTTAACCCAATCAACTTCCTGATCAGGTTCAAAGCCAATGCAAGTTAGTTTACCTTTCTCCTTTTTAATATCTGCCATGCGGTAACTGTCTAAATCTATATACTGTGATTTATCGGGAGATTCTATAATAAAACGAGAAAAGAGCGTGTCATAGTTTTTATCAAAATCGCCAAGGATATTCGCGCTGTTAAGTCCTTTTTTCGTTATTTCAAATGCCGGAATAAATTTTTCTGCACTAAACCCGGGTAATAATTTGCTATAATACTGAACCCATGCCGGATTTAACTCGAACGCTTTATTAATCTCTCCCCTTGCTGCTTCAGCATCTTTATTGCTTGATGTGGAACAAGCGGTAATGCAGAATATAATTATTATGACAATAAATGATTTCATTAATTTATTTACATATGTCATTTTATTCTATGATGAGTTTGAAAGTAAATATTTCTTTTTTACATATTGCTTTAATATATAACTAAAAAGGGAACCAAATTGATTCCCTTTTTAATTTTCAATAATTTTTTACTCTTTATGTTTTTCCATATATTCTTTCATAACGCTGTGTTTGCGCCCGTAGAATACATAGATGCACATACCGATTACCAACCACCCGAATAACCTGATCCAGTTTTCCCCCGGAAGCGAGAACATAAGTGTAAGGCAGATAATAATGCCGAGGATTGGAGTAAGAGGAACGAAAGGAGCCCTGAACGGCCTTTCAGCCTTCGGATTAATTTTACGCATAATCAATACGGCACTGCATACAATAACGAATGCAAATAATGTACCTATGTTTACCAGTTCCGCAAGAATTCTTAATGGAAGCAACCCGGCCATTATTGCAACAAAAATACCTGTAGCAATTGTAGATTTCCATGGTGTCCGGAATTTTTCATGAATTGATGCGAAGAAACTTTTCGGTAATAATCCGTCACGCGCCATAGCAAGGAAAATTCTCGGCTGGCCGAGCATCATAACAAGAAGTACGGAAGTAATACCCGCAATGGCACCGATTGCAATTATAAATTGCGCCCAGTATAAACCATGCTGCATGAATGCATTTGATACCGGAGCATCAATATCAATCTGATCATATTTTACCATGCCTGTAAGAATGGCAGCAACTGCAATATAAAGTACTGTGCATATTAACAATGATGCAATAATTGCAATTGGAACATCCTTCTTAGGATTCTTAGCTTCTTCCGCCTGAGTAGAAACGGCATCAAAACCGATATATGCAAAGAAGATCATTGCGGCACCTGCCAGAACACCAAGAGGCATACCTGATGCATCAGACTGTCCTAAAACAGTTTTTCCGAAAAAGCTTAATCCTGCATAACCGTGAGGAGCAAATGGTGTCCAGTTGTTTGTATCGATTAAGAAACAGCCGACAACAATAACAAAAACTACAACACTAAGTTTAGTAATAACCATAACAGCATTAAATTTTGCACTCTCTTTAACGCCAACAACAAGAATGGTGGTTATAATTGCAACAATAACTACAGCGGGAAGATCAAATATAGAACCGGTAGCGCCGATTATGCCTGTAGTGGGGTTATAATCGAACGGGGACGTTCGAAGCCAGCTCGGCACATGCATGTGAAAGACACTTATCAATTCCTGAAAATATTTAGACCATCCGTGAGCTACCGTAGCCGATGCTACCGCATATTCTAATATTAAATCCCATCCGATAATCCAGGCAAACAATTCACCTAAAGTTGCATAAGCATAAGTATAAGCAGAGCCTGCTATAGGAACCATAGAAGCAAACTCGGCATAACATAAAGCAGCAAATACGCATGCCATACCGGCAAATACAAATGATAAAATAATAGCAGGGCCGGCTTTATCATGTGCGGCCACGCCTGTTAATACAAAAATGCCGGTTCCAATTATTGCGCCTATTCCAAGCGCAGTTAAAGAGACAGGGCCAAGAACCCGTTTAAGCCTGTTCTCTCCTTTCATTTCTTCCAGTAAAAGACTAAGAGGTTTTTTTGCAAATAACTGATGTTTCATAAATTATCTCCATTTTGAGGAAGGATAAATTAATGTTTGAAAAAGAATTAAAAAAAATCCGATTAAATTTTGTAAAAAACAAACGTTAAAGCACAATTTTTTAATTATTTCTTGTAAGGTTTAAGTTGTAATAAATAATTATTAAATAATTGGACGATTATGTACTTTGAAAGTAGGCGGGGATTGGTTAAATTTTCCCAAATTTTTAATTTTTTTAAGAAATAATTCGGGAGCGGAAATGTACTTCGATTGGATAACATGGAGCATCTTTCTTGTGGGCTTTATAATTCTTGTTATTTGGATTATAATACCTGTAAAAGAGTTCAGAAAACTGCTGCAAAACAAAAATCAGGAAATGAAAAACCAGGCCAAAAAGAAAAAAGGAGAAAAAAATTGAATACTGTAGATTATTTAATTGTTTTCGGCTTTTTAGCTGTTATGTTCTATATAGGAACTATTTTTTATAAATGGATTGGCAGCTCCGACGATTTTTATCTTGCGGGCAGGAAATTAACTCCATTTATTCTGGCTGCAGTTTTAACCGCAACCAATGTTAACCTTTTCAGCTTTATTGGCCAGGCAGGCAAAGCATATCAGGAGGGGTTTTCAATCGTTTGGTTTACATGGACAGGAAACATGGCGATGGTATTTGCCGGTTTATTTGTGCTTCCTATATTCAGGCGCTTAAGAATTAAAACCATTCCTGAATTTCTTGAACTCCGCTATAACAAAGGCACAAGAAGCTTTGTAGCAATCCTTTGGGTACTGCGTTTAACATTCTGGCTTGGTGTTATAATTCATCTTGGTGCAACTGTTGCTTATACATTAACGGGTATACATAATTTTACGGCATGGGTTATCATCTTATCTGTAATAGTTATGGTATATACAATGATGGGAGGAATGTGGTCGGTTACATTCACCGATGTTATTCAATTTATATTAATGCTCGGCGGCTCTCTTACACTTTTAATTTTTGCAATGTCTCACATAGGATGGTTTCCGCAGCTTCAGGCTCAGCTTCCCGAAGGGCACTTGACATTCGTTAAACAAACAGGACAGTTTAACTGGGCATTTATTCTGGCAATATTTATTCTCGGGCTTCAATGGGCAAGCACTGATCAGGGTCTGCTGCAAAGGGCTTTCGGTGCCGATAATACAAAAACAGTTGCAAGAGGCTTAGTTCTTGCAGGCATTATTACAACACCATTTGCATTATTGTGGAATATTCCGGGCCTTGTTACCAGAGTTATGAATCCAAATTTAGCAGGCAGTGTTGATAATGCAGTTCCGTGGCTGATTGCAACGATTATTCCCCATGTTGTGCTTGCGATAATAGTGGTTGGATTTTTATCATCGCAATTGTCTGCAACATCAGGAAATCTTAACGGCGTTGCAACAATTTTTACAAGCGATATTTACGAAAGCATATTAAAGAAAAATGCAAAAGATAAAGATTTAATTAAAGTTGCACGTATTGTTACAATCGTAGCAGGCGTGTTAATGATTTTCTTTGCTCACATTGTTTCGGCTTTGGGCAGTGCGGTTGATGCGTATTATACTATTATAGTAATAATGGATATGCCTCTTTTCATCATAGCAGTTGTTTACGGACTATTGTGGAAACGCGCTAACTGGCAGGGAGCAATTACAGGTTATATAGTAGCTGCAGTTTGCGGTGCAGTTGCAAGATTCGGATTCGGACTTGAAAACAACAGCACGGCATTTTTAACTGCCGGTGTTTCTTTACTTGTTACCCCTATTATTAGTTTTCTTACTCATAAACCTGATGAAGATAAAGTTTCATCTATCTGGAAAGCAAAGAAAACCAGTCAGGAAGAAATTGACCGTAATGATGTATTCAACATTATTCCCAAAACATTACCGGGTAAAATAAGCCTTGGAGCATTAGCAGGCGGTTTCGTCATTTTTATTATAGGAATTTTAATGGGAAGCACAGGCCATCCTTTAGCATCTGTTGTTGCAATATCAGGCATGGTTATTTATTTCATTGCCGGTTTGGCCAGGACTTCAACTAATTAAGGAATAAGGTTTATAATGAAAGACACTATAAAAATTTCAACACCGGGTAGAGTCTGCCTCTTTGGCGAACATCAGGATTACCTCGGGCTACCTATTATTGCCGCCGCTATTTCCGTTAGAATAGGAATTGAAGGGGGCAAACAGGACGACCTTTGTGTTGATATAGACATGCCCGATATTAAGGGAAGAGAATTTTTTAGAATAGACACAGATGTTAAATACACAGAAGAGCGCGATTACTTTAAGAGTTCATTCAATGTAGTAAAAAGACACGGTTTTACATTTTCCAAAGGTTTGAAGGGAACGGTGCACGGCACCATTCCCATCAATGCCGGAACTTCAAGCTCATCCGCGTTAATTGTTACGTGGATTAATTTCTTAACACGTATGAGCGATCAAGGGAAAGCGCTTGATACGAAAGAAATTGCCAAATATGCACACGAAGCAGAAGTCCTTGAATTCAATGAGCCGGGCGGAATGATGGATCATTATTCTACTGCAGTAGGTAATATAATAAATCTTGAAACCGTTCCTGAAGTTAAACTGAATATATTGAACCCGAAACTCGGGGCATTTGTGTTAGGAAATTCCAACACACCAAAAGATACGAAAGGAATTTTAAAGAGAGTTAAGTACGGCGTACTTGATGCTGTTGCCGAGCTTAAGAAAATTGATCCGATGTTTTCTTTGCAGACTGTTGCTTACAGCGATATGGGTAAATATTCCAAAGTTCTTGATGAAGACATGTTTACTCTTCTTAGAGGCACTGTAAGAAACAGAAATATTCTAAGAGAAGCAAAAGATGTTCTGCTTCAGGAACCGCTCGATCATAAAAAGGTAGGCAGCCTGATGAATGAACATCATTCTATATTAAGCAGCATTTGTAAAATATCAACGCCAAAAATTGACGGCATGGTACAGGCCGCTCTTGATGCAGGTGCATACGGTGCTAAAATAAACGGTTCAGGCGGCGGCGGATGTATGTTTGCATACGCTCCTGAAAATACTGAAAAGGTATACAATGCCATAAAGAAAATTTCCGATGCTTACATAGTTAATATTACTGAAGGCACTAAAGAAGATTAAGGAGTTATTGTTGAGTAATAATCTTGTAATTTTAGCGGGAGGCGTTTCTTCGAGAATGAAGAAACAAGCCGCTAATCTTGAAAATGCAGATAAAAAATTATTGAGTGATGCCGATGCCAAAAGTAAAGCTATGATTGGAGTCGGCTCTAATTACCGCCCGTTTATGGATTATCTTTTATTTAATGCCAAACAGGCGGAGTATAATGACATTGTAATTGTAATCGGGCAAAAGGATAATTCGGTGCGGGAATATTACTCCGCCGAAAAAATAAATGAGTTATTTAATGGAATGACTTTTACTTTTGCAGTTCAGCCCATTCCCGAAGGAAGGGAAAAACCGCTTGGTACTGCAGATGCCCTATATCATGCTCTGATAGCACGCAAAGAATGGCGCGGACAGAAATTCACTGTGGTTAACAGTGATAATCTTTATACTATCCCGGCTTTGACAACTATGCTCAATACAGAGTACCCTAATGCAATGATAGATTACGACCGCGACGGATTGGACTTTGAAAAGAGCCGGATTGAAGGATTTGCAGTTACAAAAAAAGATGATAATGGGTTTTTGGTTGATATTATTGAAAAGCCCAGTATGGCAATAATTGAAGCTGCGAAGGGCAAAAACGGCTTTATTGGCGTAAGCATGAATATCTTCAGGCTGGATTATGATATGATTTTTCCATACCTTGAAAATTGCCCTATGAATCCTGTTAGAAATGAGAAAGAATTGCCTACGGCAGTGAAAATGATGATTGACAAATATCACAAATCCTTATATACTTACCCGGTTAAGGAACACGTACCCGATCTAACAAGTAAAAATGATTTAGAGAAGGTAAAAAAGTACCTTGAAAATGAATTTAAGGGATTTATTTAATAACATATTCAATTTAATACGAGCAGTTTTATGAGACTCTTTAAGTTTTGCACCTTGATTTTTACCGGCCTGATTTTTCTTGCCTTTATTGCAGGTTCTCTGTTTGCACAAAAAGTTATAACAGCAGAAAATAAAATCGGTTCTAAAAAGACAATCTTATTATCTAATGATCAGGTTGAGTTCTATATTCTATTTGATAATGATACTTTTATTTCAGATAAAATTGTTTCCAAAAAAGAGTGGACGGAAAAGAATTACGCAAGCCCCTCTTTAGTAGAAACAGACGGCAATTTTTCTCTCGATATTATGTATACCGACTGGCGTCCCGGTAATAGAGATAATAATGCCGATAACAATATAATCCTTACCAAAAAAGATTTTGTTTTTTCAAAGTATGATATTGCCGATGGTGCAAATGGTGCTAAACAAATAAATATATTTTTAAAATCTTCCAATACACCTTTCAGGGTAATACTTAGTTATAAATTGTCCCCGAATGATTTCTGCATTAGAAAGAAAATATCGGTCTGCGATTCTTTGCAGGGCGCGCATTTTCTGCAATATATGGCTCCAATAGATGCAAATGTATTCGGAAGCCTATCTCCGGTTAAATCGGGCGGATTCGGCCAGCCTATTGCATTTACTGTAGGCGAAGGAGGAGTTTTCTTCGGGCTTGAATATCCTGCTTCGGATAATATTCTTAAACAGGATAAAGGAATAACAAACGTAAAGTCTGTTCAGGAAATGGGTTTAAAAATTGAATCCCCATGGATTGAAAGTGACTGGGCTGTTATTGGTTTAACTCCTAATAGTCTGGTTAAGTATTGGTTTATGCAGTATGTTGAAAGCATAAGAGTTACTCCGGTAAGGCCGTACACACTTTATAATACATGGTATGACCTCCGCGCTGTAGATTATTATCCCTCAACTCCGCTTCCTGCAAATGTTGTAATGAATGAAACGAATATTCTCCGTATAATAGATTTGCTCCGCAAAAACATGATAGAAAAAAACAACATTAAGCTTGATGCATTTGTTCTTGATGACGGATGGGACACCTATAAAAGCGATTGGGTAATGAAGAAGGAACAATTCCCTCTCGGTGTTAAACCAATAGTAGATGAACTTAAGAAAACCAATACCGAACTTGGTATCTGGTTCGGGCCTACAGGGGGTTATTCTAACAGAATGGATAGAATAAACTGGATGAAAGACCATGGTTATGAAGTGGTTGGTAAAGGAAAAGATTATTCCATGCTCTGCCTTGCAGGAAAGAACTATAGTTCAATTTTCAAAAAAAGAGTAACAGATTTTGTAAAAGACGGTGTCGGTTATTTTAAGTGGGATGGAATTCAATTTTCATGCAGCGAACCCGATCACGGCCATCCGGTTGGCATTTTTTCAAGGCGCGCAGTTATGGAATCTGTTATTGATAAATGCTATGCAGTAAGAAGTATAAATCCTAATACATACATTAATATTACTTCGGGTACCTGGTTAAGTCCCTGGTGGACTAAGTATGCAAACCAGATTTGGATGGACGGCGGCGATTACGGTTATTCGGATGTTCCTTCAATCAGTCCGCGCGATGCTTCTATTACATATAAAGATATGGTTCTGTATGAAGATTTTAAAATAAAAGATTTGTGGTTTCCGGTTGCAAACTTAATGACGCACGGCATTATAAAAGGCAGCCTTGAAAAACTTGGCGGAGATAATGAACCGCTTGATAAATTTACAAATGAAGCAGTTATCTGCTTTGCCCGCGGCGTTTCCATGTACGAGCTTTATATTTCTCCCGACATTCTATCTCAGGGAGAATGGAGCGCAATTTCAAAAGCTATTATCTGGGCCAAAGACCGTTTCTCTATTTTGAGCCATACGGAAATGATTGGCGGTGATCCCAGAAAAAGAGAAACTTACGGATATGCACACTTTAACGGCAGCAAAGGAATTATTACCGCGCGCAATCCTTACATAGTACCTAATAAGCTAAAAATTGATCTTAGTCCGACTTACGGGCTTGACGCGAAAGCATCGCAGCTTGTTATTGAAAAAGTATATCCCACAAGATGGATTGCTCCTAGATTATACAAAGCCGGTGATTCTTTTGATATTTCTCTTGAGGGATTTGAAACTGCGGTATATGAAATTTATCCCGTATCTGATACAGATATTCCTCTTATAGGCGGAGTTATATTTGATGAATATATCAAAGATAATTTGTGGATGAATATTTACAGGGCCTCCGATGAAATTAAATTATTAAACCCCGATAAAGCTAAATCTTTCTCCATAAGCGGAAGAAAAATATTACCCGCCGATTTAGAAAAAGAAATTGCTGCTTTAAAGAAAAATGATTTAAATTATGAAATAAAAGCCGAAAGAAATTCTCTTAATAGCAGCATTAAATTTGAGTTCACGGTTCCTGACGCATCGCAGAATACCGGCATTGCAATAATGCTTCAGCCGGATGATGAATCGGTAAAAGCAAAAGGGAAACCGTCAATTACTGCTTTAGTTAACGGCAAAGCGGGCAATGTTACCTTAGAAAACAAAGACGACCTTGTAAGATGGTTTGTTGTTAAAACCGAAAAGGGAATTAATAAGTTTGAAGTTAGTGTGATAATACCGAAAGAAATTAAATCATGGACCGGCAAAGCAAGCGTTTGGCTGACTGACGAATACACTCAGCATTCGGACCAGTTGACAATTGAACTTACCAAACCTGTTACTGAAAAAATTATGCCTCCCCGCCCTTTTGCCGAAGGCAATGCTCAGCATAATATTAAAATCGGCGACTTTGAGATTTCGGTATATTAAAGCTATTTCTTTATAAATACTTTTAAGCCGGAAAAGTAAATCTTTCTCCGGCTTTTTTTAATTTTTAATTGGACGCAGATTTATTAAGATTGTTTATGATTTATTATGATCTTAGAAAATCATAATCATCATAACATATCAGTGTGCCATTATAATTATTACCTATTCTTCTGTTTATCCCACCAGAATTTCCATTTGCTGTAATCGCTTCCTAAATTCTTTCCTGTAATTTTTGCCAACCCTTTGGAAGCATTTATACGAACAGTATTACTGCTGTCTTTCAATGCAGATATTAAGGGTTCTATTGCCAGCGGTTTTTTAATCTCACTTAATGCATTTACTGCATATATGCGCACAGATTCTTTTTCATTTCTTAGCAGGTCTGAAAGAGGAGCTACCGCGCGTTCATCTCTTAATTTACCAAGCGCCTTAGTTGAAGAGCTTAGAACTTCCTCATTTTCACTTTTTAATAAAGATATAATTGGTTCAACTGCTCGGTCGTCCTTAATTTCCCCCAATGCAGCGGCGGCAGAACTTTTTACATTGTCATTTTGGTCTTTAAGCAAAGAAATAAGGGGCTCTACCGATTCCCTTTCCTTTATCTCTCCCAATGTCTGCGCTGCGTATTTGCGCACCTCATATTCTTTATCTTTTAATGCTTCAATTAAACAGGGGGCCGTGCGCGGATCTTTAATGGATTCAAGGGAACGGGCGGCATATCGGTGAAGGTTTTCATCTTTATCAGTCAGCATTGTCATTAATGGATCAACAGCGTCGGGGTTTTTTAGTTCTCCCAGCTCAATTGCTGAAGTTTTCTTTTGTATATAATCTCCCGTCTTTGCAAAGTTAATTAATTCTTTAATTGCATTCGGGTTTTCAATTTTTGCAAGAGCTATAATTGCCGATTCCTGAACCCTCTCAAATAAATCTTTTGATGCTGCAATAAGGGGTTTAACAGCTTCAGGGTCCTTTATTTGTGCAAGTGCATCGGCAGCTGCTATTCTTACTTTTTCATTCCTGTCTTTTAATAATTCACATAAAGGTTTTGTTGCTGCTCTATCCTTAATTTTACCAAGAGCTTCAATAGCGTCAAGTTTAACCTCCTCTGCATCATTTAATAAATTGAGCAGATAGTTTACAGCGCGGAAATCTTTTAACTCTCCTAACGCTTTAGCAGCACCGGCACGTGTTTTTACATTCACATCTTTCAATACTTCAATAAGGGGATAATAAGAGGACGTTCCTATTGCCGCCAATGTTTTTGCAAACTCGTCCGAAAGTGTTGTCTGTGTATTTGCAAAGTTGCTGCCGTTATTATAGTACTGCCAGACTAATACTGTATCATGAGCAAGGTTTTCAAGAATGGAAAGAATTGCTCCCTTTGCAGATGATTTCATCTTTCTTAACTCAGTTGCAGCATATACTTTATCAATTACATCCCTGGATTTTATAATTTCTATTTTTTTCTTAACATTGGCGGGGGCATGCAGTTCCCATAGTTTCAGTTCATTATACAGCTTCTTATTATTCTTTAGAGAGGATAAATTTTGTGCATTCATTGGAGCTAAGGATGGTATTGCCAGACAAATTAGTAAAATAAAATTAACAAATCCTTTTTTACCTGTTTTATATCCTTTCATCTTACAACTTGTTAGAAATGTTTTCAAAATTTGGATATTGTCTTTATGAAATTAAAATATTTTAAATTATTCGGCAATACCTTATTAAATTCTATTTTATATTAATATTTTTCTATAAGTGAATAGATGCTTCTATTTTAATATAATGCCCATTTTCCGAATACCATTCATTTTCCGGCCATGCATAATTTATATGAGAATACTGGTAGGATACTATTATACTATATGAGGAAAATTCATATTTCAGTGCTCCATTCAGATAATACAAACTGTTTTCCGGTAATGTCCAATATACTAGACCATATTGCAATATAGTGTAATTAAACGGATTCTGATGCATATCAATATAAGTTGAAAATGAAAGGCCTGCAGTAAATTGATTTGCAAATTTATAGTTGGCACCAATTGTTATCTCGTGGCCCCATACATGATAGTCCGCGTCAAGCCGGGTGTATTTTGTGGACTGACTTCCTGAGTAGATTATGAACTGATGAGAAGCTTCGGCAGAAATTTTAAGATTATCTATTAATTTAACTTGAACTCCATAGCCTATCGTACCCGGCTGTGAATAATAACAGCCCGCAAATATATCTTGTCCATTATATTTATTTCCTCCATCTATAGGTATGCAGCCAAGCTGGCTTTTAAATAATAAATATGCTTTAACGTATTCGGATGGCACTACATTTAATGATATTAGATACTGGAAATTCTGCAGCCAGCCTATATTATAATTTAACTTCACTTCTCCAAAATCATTTGTAAGGTTAAAATAATTACTCATAATGCCAAGAGATAAAGATAATTCTTCTGTTAATGATGTGGATACAGAGAATTGCAAGTAACGGCTGTATGTTTCATACTTTGTACTTTCCGGATGATATTGATAATATCCCCCCGTAGTTTTAAAATAAACCTCATTATTAAAACCAATCCCATTTTCATAAGAAAATATTATATCATTGTAAAGACTTAAATTAAATTGAAACATTCCGGTTTTATATTTAATGCTGAATTCCGGAAATAAATTCCAATCACTCTTTGATAGTGTTTGCGAGAAGCTGCTTGTATTATTGTGAAATATCTCGGTTGTTCCCGGCGTAAACATCAGTCCCGAAGAGATTGTTAATCCTTCATTATTATCCGAATATACCGGATTATAAATCCCCCAGTTATCATCAAACCCCCTGTTGCCTATACCCGAAATATGAATTTTACTTTGTGGAAAACCGGCAAATGGCGAACATAACAACCCATCTACAAATTGTGCCTTTACAGAAAAGGCTATGAATATACAGAACAGAATTTTTTTTAACATAAGCACCCTTTATGTTTTTTAATTTTAGGCGAGCTGTTTCTACTACCCAGCCTGTATGTATATTTGATATTTTAATTTATAACCCGGAATAATTTATGAGATATATTTATAATATTCCACTTTTGTTTTATTATTCTTTTTAATCGGAATATATAATCTAATTACCTCATGCACTTAATTAATCTTTGTAAAATGAAAGCCCTCCTTCGCTAGTTTGGGGATTTGTTTTAATTTTCCAGTAGGTTTTTTCTCACTCTCCGCTTGCTTCCGTTTGGATTGCCCGCTGTGGCAAAGCCTGCCTTTTCAAATAAGGAAATTGTACCCGTCCAGGAAAAAGCATCTATGTATTTGCCGTCTTTATTCGGCTTGGTAGGATATCCTTCTGCAAATTTAACTTTTTTCTTTTTCATTGCTTTCAATACATGCTTAAGCATAGCCGTTGCAACCCCTTTACCGCGGTAACCTCTTATAACAAAGAAGCATGGAATTGACCAGACGTCCGTAATGTCATCACATTTTAATGTACGCGCCCTGTTTAAGCGGGGATATGAATCTCTTGGACCGAAATTGCACCAGCCAATAGGAGTTTCACCGTCAAATGCGATTATGCTATGAATACTCTTGTTTTTAATTCCTTTGCGAAGTCGCTGTTTGGCTGCTGCCCCCTGAACATCTTTCCATTTTTCTTCTTTTTCAATTCTCCATGCCTGGCACCAGCATCCGCCGCATGCTCCGTTACTGCCGAATAGTTTTTCAACTATCGGCCACATATCAGGAGTTAGTTCTTTTGTCGTAATTTTCATATAACATTCCTCAAAAAAGGGAGTACATGAACTATATAATAGTATATGGATTTATAATATACTAATTACTCTTTTTCCACCATAGCTGATCTTTTTTATAAATATCTCTATACTTTTTCTCTTCTTTATCATCATCGTAATATTTCATAGCATTATTAAAAATAACCCATCCATTATTTACATACTTTTCCTGAACTAACCATCCTGCTCCATCTTTAATATCAAAATCAAAAACATATGGTAGACCCTGATCCCCCCAAATACATTTTTTTTCTTTCCCCGTTTTATAGTCTGTCCACATGCCCACGAACGTGTTATTCACATAATCATCCCCTCCCCAACTGTCATTTAATAATATAAGTTTATTTTTTAAATCCAGATAATAATAACTTTCCAATATACCTGTAAATACTCCGGAACCGGACTGTTCTTTTTTTTCATTAAGAAAATACTCAGCATATAAAACACCAAGATGCCTATAATCCCGGGGTTCCCCCAATGCACTATCGGATATGGAATATGCTTTAATAATTTTAATTTCCCCGGTAAAATTGCATATATTATTTTTTACTTTAGACCTGCCTTCAACCGAATAAGTATTTATTTCGCCCGGCTTTTTTGTAACCTTATCAAAATGGATTTGTATTCTTTGATAATTTGCTCCTAAAACACCATTCTGTGAATACCCTTTATCATTATTCGTCCACAGTTTGTATGCATCATATTTATCCAACTTAACCGTTGCATCCTTTGCACCGGTAAGCTTTGATGATTTTTTATAAAAAAAATTGTAAAACTCTTTGCTAAAATCAATCTGATTGGAATTGTACTTCTGTGGAACATCTGGCCCATAGTAGGGATTAAATTTATCTTCTTCATCCTGCGCATGAACGGCAGAGAATAAAAACATCAGAATGAAAAATAGTGTGTACTTCATTAGCTCCTCCTCATAATTAAATAAAATAACGCCTATAAAATATCTCCGGTTTAAATATGATTATTTTCCCTGGCCTTAATTTATTTTATTTATTTCTTATAATAAAGGGGAAAAGTTGGAGTGTTTTGGTTTTTCTTTGTGCCGTTGTACCTTTGCGGCAAAAACTTTCCGCTACCCGCCATTAAGATCGACGGGCAAGCGAAGACTCAAAAACTCTAAGTATCACAAAGAGTTTATTACAGGCTACTTATTATTTAAAGCAGGCACTTTTACAGCTTCTTCATTCAACTTCTTCATCTGGCTTGCGGTAGTCGGATGCCCAATTTCATCAATGTTTTTATAATATTTCAGGTATGTTTCTTTTGGAATGTCATTTTTCCAGCGTCCTGTTATCATGCCTATTCCGGTAATAACAATAAACAGCAATGCAATAATTAAAGCTGCATATTTCTTGTTGAATTTTTGTTTCCCCGCAAATTTCATTTCAAGTGTATCTGCTACGGGACATGCATCCACACATTTAAAACAGGACGAGCATTCATCAGATATAACAGTAGTAAGTTTATCAACTTTTATTAAAGACCCGCACGCTCTGGCACACAAGCCGCAATCAATACAGGTATCTGCATTTCTTTTTATTTTAAATGGGCTTAATAGGGAAACAAGTCCCAACAAAGCACCGTAGGGACAAAGATAGCGGCACCAGAAATTTCTGATAAATATTGATAGTACAAATAGTACTGATAGTATAATCAGTGCAAAGCGTGATATGTTTGCAAAGAAGAGATACATTTTAACATCGGCCAGTGCATTGTAGGGACTATCAAGAAAATATTTCAGCGCAAGAGCCGAAAGGGAAAAAAATATTGCATATACAAAAAATGCAAGGAGGATATATTTCAATGCACGCAAAGGGTAATCAATAAACTTCGGCAGATGAAATACTCTTTTAAATAGTTTTTTATAGATTTTCTCGCCAAAATCCCCCACGGCTTCGGAAATAAATCCCACCGGACAAAGCCAGCTGCAGAATGATTTGCCGAATACAAACGACACGGAGATTATAGCAATGAATATAAAAAACCCGGCCGGATGAGCCTGGTGTATATTCCCTGTAATAAGAAAGTAATAGACACTCATCAGCGAACTGATAGGCAGGAAGCCTTCTACACCGGGGGGACGGTTGTAATATGCCGCCGCTCCGCCTGAATCAAGGTATTTCATGAAATAGAAAAACTCAAATCCTATCCAATTGCACAATAGGGCAAAAACAACCTGAACCAAAAACCTGTATTTTTGAACCGGTTTCTCACTATTTTTAATGTACTTAGCCATAAATAACTCAAATATTATAAACAGAATAATAATTCCGATATAAAACTACAAAATATCTTTTGCCTTGTCAAGTAAAAAGATGTTAAGTCTTAAATAGGTTAACGTCAAATATTTACTTATGCTGCACAGTACTTTATGCTCAATGATTTCTTAACAATTCCTTTATTGATTATTAATGTTTATTCTAGATAAATTATTATTTATGTTGCCAATTAAATAATTTAGGAAGCATATATGAAAAATCTAATTCAGATTGCGGGGGTAATAGACAAAGAAGAAGCCAAAATGCTTATGGATGCAGGCACGGATTACCTTGGTTTTCCGTTACGGCTTCCTGTTAATAAAGAAGACCTTACCGAAGATGAAGCCGTTGAGATAATTAAAACAATTAAACCGCCTCATTCATCCGTGTTAATTACTTATTTAAGCATTGCCGGTGAGATAATTGCCTTTTGTGATCTATTGAATGTTAAGATTGTACAGCTTCACGGAAAAATTGCTAAAGAAGAGCTTGCTAAAATTAAGAACCGCCGCCCCGATATTGAAATTATAAAGAGCCTTGTTGTTGCCAAAGATAATTATGATTTGTTAATTGATATGGTTGGTTCTCTTTCTCCTTATGTTGATGCATTCATTACAGATACATTCGATCCCGTAACCGGAGCCGAGGGTGCAACGGGCAAAACGCACGACTGGAGTGTAAGCAAAAAAATTGTCGAGATCTCACTAAAGCCTGTAATTATTGCGGGGGGATTAAATCCTTCCAATGTAAAAGATGCCATTCTTGAAATTAACCCCGCCGGAGTTGATGTCCACACCGGAGTGGAAGATAAAAAAGGAAGAAAAGATTTTAAAATGGTAAAAAGCTTTATTGAAGAAGCAAGAAAAGGATTTGCACAGATGGCTAACCCTTAATAATGAGCTGCGGGTTATTTTCTAATAGTATATTTACTTAACAGGCATAAAGAAAAGTTAAGTTTTGAACTTTCCCCGCTATTTTGTAAGTTTGATATAATAGGAATAAATATTCTGAATATAGAAAGGAAAACTTAATGAAACGTAATATTATTAAGATTGACGAAGAAAAATGTGACGGCTGCGGTGTTTGCGTTCCGGAGTGCCATGAGGGAGCATTACAGGTAATTGACGGTAAGGTGAGGTTAATTAGTGACTTGTTTTGCGACGGCCTGGGAGCATGTCTTTCTGAGTGCCCCAAAGGAGCATTAACTATTGAAGAACGGGAAGCCGAGCCCTATAATGAGCGCAAAGTAATGGAATATATTGCCAAAGGGGGGCAAAATGTAATTAAAGCCCATTTGGAGCATCTTAGGGAGCATAATGAAATGGAATATTTCAGGCAGGCAGTAGTTTTTCTTGATGATATGGATATTCCTTTGCCGGTTTTAACTACCTGGCATGAAACAGGTTCTCATTGCGGATGCCCGGGCTCAAAAGAGATGGCTATTGAACAGACGGAAATAGTAAAAAACGGGAGCAGGCAGTCACATCTTGCACAATGGCCTGTCCAGATGCATCTTGTATCCCCAAATGCTCCTTATTTCCAAAATTCGGATCTGCTTCTCTGTGCCGATTGCTGCGCATTCGCTTACGGCGATTTTCATAAAGACTTCCTGAAAGGTAAAAGCCTTGCAATTGCCTGTCCCAAGCTCGATACCAACAAGCAAGTCTATCTTGAAAAGCTTAAAGCAATGATAACAGATGCAAAGATTAAGTCTATTACTGTTTTAATAATGCAGGTTCCCTGTTGCGGCGGGCTTCTTCAAATGGCACAACAGGCCGTGCAGGAAACAGAATCCGGCATACCCGTTCAGGTTTATGTGATTGGCATTAATGGTGAGATATTAAAAAACGTACAGGTTAACTAATGAAAACTTTAGCGGCTCAAAAATTTTATGATCTTCTTTCTGAAGATTATGATGCTATGATAAATTTCGATTCATCCCTTGAAAAAAGAATTGAATTACTCCGCAATTATCTATTACCGGGAGATGTATCTGCAGCCGACTTAGGCTGCGGTTCCGGGCTCGATTCAATTTCTCTTACAAAACTTGGGCTTAATGTTACCGGATTCGATATTTCAGAAAAGATGATTCAAAAAGCAGCCGCCAATTCTGCCAAACATAATGCAGTAATAAAATATTTTTCTTTAGCGATAAACAAAATACCCAACCAATTTCATAATAAATTTTCTGTAGCTGTTTCACTGGGCAACTCTCTTGCAAACATTAATAAACCACAGCTTAAAAAGTCATTTCAAAAAATTTATAAGATGTTAGGCGGGGAGGGAAGGCTTATTCTACAGATATTAAACTATGATAAAATATTGCTGTTAAAGGAACGGATAGTAAATATTACAGAAAATGGGGATTATTATTTTGTCAGGTTTTATGATTTTGAAAGCAGAGAACTTATTTTTAATATCCTTAAATTCAGTAAAACAGAGAGCAAAAACCGTATGTTGAACTCTTCCATAATATATCCATATAAGAAGAAGGAAATAATAGAGCTTCTTAAGGAATGCGGATTCGGGAAAATTAAAGTCTATGGCGGGCTGGATAAAAGTAAATATGACCGTAAATTATCTGCCGACCTGGTAATTGAGGCCGGCAAATAGATCAAAGTTTCGCAATCTTGTTCTTCGTTTTCTCTTTTAATTCTTCAAGTGTTTCTTCAGACAGCATTCTGAAAGCTTCATCTCTCAATTTTCCCCAGTTATTATGAACCGGGCAGGGGGCTTCGGATGAACAGCCCGGAAATCCAAGTACGCAAGAATTGAATACCTTATCCCCGTCTATTGCCAGTACAACATCAATAAGCTTAATATCAGAAGGGTTTTTTGCAAGATAAAATCCCCCCGATTTGCCTTTTTTTGAACCGATAATTCCGCTATTTGTCATAATTTGGAGCATTTTTGAAACAAATTCTTTAGGAACCTTCAATTCTTCCGAAATTTCCGAAGCTTTAAAAACAGAGTCTTTTTCTTTGACAGAAAGAAATAAAACTGCCTGAAGCGCAAGTTCGCATTTTTTTGAAAATATGACAGTCATATCTTATCTCGGAATATTAAGAAATTGCAATTATAAAATATGCAAATTTCTTATATATTTCAGATATATATTCATTGAAATAGCTTCAAATGAGGGAAATCTATATTAAAAAATATTAATCGTACATTAAGGTGATTTTTAACCTAATAGCATAAGTTTCATACAGTTATTTTTCATAAAATAAAAACTAAAAGGAGTTATCATGAAACGTTTATTCGTAATTTTAATGGCAGTTGCTTTCTTAGCAACATCTGTTCTTGCTCAGACCGAAAAGAAACAAGATGTAAAAAAAGATACAAAAGCAAAAACCGAAGTTAAAAAAGCTGACAAAAAAGTTGTTGCTGCAAAGAAAACAGCTGATAAGAAAGTAGTTGCAGAAAAGAAAGTTGCTGACAAGAAAGTTGTTGCTGCAAAGAAAACAGCTGATAAAAAAGTTGTTGCTGAAAAGAAAGTAGCTGACAAGAAAGTTGTTGCTGCAAAGAAAACAGCTGATAAAAAAGTTGTTGCTGAAAAGAAAGTTGCAGAAAAGAAAGTAGTTGCAGAAAAGAAAGTAGCTGACAAGAAAGTTGTTCCTGTAAAGAAAGTTGTTGCCGCAAAGAAAGACGCAGCTACCAAGTAATTTTTATTTCTTCTATAAAGCCGCCTTCTGGGCGGCTTTTTTGTTTTAAATCATGAATCTTTTTTTCAATTTCATATCAATTAAAAATTCCGGGAATAAATAACAAATACTGTTTTTGTGCTTATTAATCATTGAAGAACATTCTCCTTTTATTCTACTAATAAAAAAACTAAAAAGATTCTTCTAAAGTTTACTGCAAACAACAACATCAAAACAGCACACGATATCTATTTAACATTCCAGAGGTTAGTTATTATGACCATTTAGGTTAATTTTGGCGTTTAGATGCATTAAATAATTAGATTAAGATACATTAATCATAACTAATAGCGCCTTTTACTATATTGCAATATCCGGATATGTAAATTCATCAGACAAAATAAAAAGGAAGTTATTATGAAACATTTACTAGTTGCAGTAATTGCAATAGCTTTTTTATCAACAGCGGTTTTCGCACAGGTACGCGACAACAAACAATACTCAAGGAAAACTACTAGTTATCAAAAATCTACTGACAATAAAAAAGTAAGCAGAAATTATTCAGACAAAACTATATCTATTGCTGAAAAAAAAGCTGCCGAAAGAAGAGCTACTGCTCAAAAGAGGGAAGCCGAAAGAAGGTCTATTGCTGAAAAGAGGGCGGCTGAAAGAAGAATGCAGCAGGATAGAAGAATTAACTCAAGAGAAAATAATTCAAGACAATCAAATAGGTACACAAGGCCAACCAACACAAGGCAATCAAATACCTATTCCAGGCCATTGAACACAAGACAAACAAACACAAGACAAACAAACACAAGACAAACAAACACAAGACAAACAGATCCGTACGCAAAACCAACAAATACAAAACCGACTGTCACGAATACAAAACCAACTGTCACGAATACAAAGCCAACAGTTACTAATACAAAGCCAACAGTTACTAATACAAAGCCAACAGTTACTAATACAAAGCCAACAGTTACTAATACCAAACCGACCATTACAAACACCAAACCAACAACGACAAAACCGACAACCAAAAAAAATGATACAAAAACAACAACTATTAGCAGATAATTATACTTTTTTAAATATAAAGCCGCCTAATTTGGCGGCTTTATTATTTTAAAAAAGTTAAATATGAATATATTTTTACAATTATTTTTTATTTATCTTTGCAATATGAGAGTACTAATAGTAGAAGATGAAAAGAAGGTTGCCTCCTTCATTAAAAAAGGGCTTGAAGAGGAATATTTCACTGCCGATGTTGCCTATAACGGCAAAGAAGGGCTTGATTTTGCTACTAAAGAAGAGTATGATATTATCCTTCTTGATGTTATGATTCCTTACATTGACGGGCTTACCCTAACAAAAGAACTGCGCAAAAGAAAGATCATTACTCCAATTTTGCTCCTTACTGTAAAAGATTCAACCGAAAGCAAGGTTGAGGGCCTTGATGCAGGAGCTGACGATTATCTTACAAAACCTTTTGCTTTTGAAGAACTTACTGCGCGTATTAGGGCATTACTCCGCCGCCATGAGAATCAGAAAATGTCAATTCTTTCAATTGCAGATCTTACAATAGACTTGCTTGCACATAAAGTAATGCGCAATAATGTTGAAATTATATTAACCCCTAAAGAATTTTCAATTCTGGAATATCTTATAAGAAATAAAAATAAAATTGTCAGCCGCACAAAATTAATTGAGCATGTTTACGATTATCATTTTGATACCGAAACTAATATTGTTGACGTATATATTAATAAGTTACGTGTTAAAATAGATCAAAATCATGAAAAGCAGCTTATTCATACCGTAAGAGGGGTTGGATATACTATAAAAGAATGAAATTTAGAAAACTCAATAAAGCCGATTTTAAAAAATTTGTAAACACTACCCGTTTTAAAACCACTATTTGGTATACATTAGTATTTCTATTGCTTGAGTGCATGTTCGCAGTTAGTGTATATTTTTATCTATACTCTAATTCTGTTGACAGGCTTGATCTTGCACTAAAAATGCAGGCGCAATCAATCTTAAGAATTGTTTCGGAAAAACATGTTGACCTTGTAAATTTTGAACCCGATGCTAACTATCAAACTCCCGAAGACCTTATTACCGATATGCTTTATGATGTGTTTGTATTAAATAAAAGAAATTATTTTATTCAAATTACGCAAAACAAGAAAATTTATTACCGCACAAAAAACCTTAAAAAGAATATTCTAAAAACCCCTGAAAACGATAAAATTGAAATATCAAGATCTTTTGATATTGAAGATTTTGCAATAGTTGAAGGGGATATAAGATGCTATCAGCTGGTTGATAAAGGGATGAAGATAATTGTCGCTTATCCCAAAGAATATATTTCTCAGGCATTAGGCAGCCTTATTGACATCTATGTAATTGTAGCACCTATATCTCTTGTAATTTCAATATTAGGAGGCGCAGTAATTTCCAGCAAAGCACTTTCGCGTATCGATGCTATAATTAAAAAGACTGAAGAGATAACCGCTCAACGGTTGAACGAGCAGATTCCGGGCGGTGAATACGGCGATGAGTATGGAAGGCTTGTAAATAAAATGAACGAGATGATTGAGAGAATTAAAACTTCAGTTGAATTTATGAATCAATTCTCAGTATCGGCTGCTCACGAATTAAAAACTCCGCTGACAATTTTGCGTGGTGAAATAGAGATAACATTAAAATCCGAAAAGACTCCTGCTGAATATATTGACGTTCTTAAAAGCAATTATGAAGAGACTATAAGACTCATTAAGATAATCGACAACCTGTTCTTTGTATCTAAGAGCGATAATAAATTAATAGCTCCCGAGAAGACTGTTGTAAGTGCGAAAGAGTTTTTATCAATTTCAGTTAACAGTCTCCGCCTTATTGGACAGGAAAAGAATATTGAACTTGTTTTACATATTGAAGACGATGCGGACTTAAATGTTGATACCAATTTAATGAAGCAGGCTATTCTAAATTTAATTGATAATGCCGTCAAATACGGATATGAATCGAAACCTGTAATAATCCGCGGCAAAAAATTTCAGGATAACGAATATACAATATCAATTACCAATGAAGGGGACGGAATTCCGGCTGCATCGCTCGAAAAAATATTCGACCGTTTTTACCGTGTGGAAAGTTCAAGAAACAGAAAGACAGGAGGCGTTGGGCTCGGCCTGTCTGTTGTTAAATCAATTATGCTGCTGCACAATGGCAGCATTAATGTTACGTCTGTTGAATTCGGGAAAACTACGTTTAATATAATACTGCCGGTTTAGTTACCCAAACCGGCATTAAAACTAATTGAGGCTATTAATGGGAGATTCCTGTGAGGGGATAAACATTTCTTCAATCTTCGCTTTAATTACCCCTTTGTAGATCATACCGAGAGCAAGTGCAGAAGATTTCGATAAATCTAAACTTCTTCCTTCAACGTATGGGCCTCTATCGTTAATGCGTACATAAACGACCTTATTATTTTGTAGATTAGTAACCCTTAAAATTGTACCGAAAGGAAGAGTTTTGTGTGCTGCGGTTAATTCATTTTCATTATAGATCTCGCCATTTGCAGTCGGTTTCCCGTTAAAAGTTAAACCATACCATGAAGCGGTCATTACTCCGCGGTCGATGAATAAGACCTTGGTTGAAGCATTATTATAAAAGTTTTTTTCTTTTATTTCCTTTTCTATTTCTTTTGCAACGTTAGATGAATCGCTTAAATTAATTAAACCAAGACTTATAGTAGCTAATAATGAAATAATAATAATATTTAGTGAACGCAAAAATACCTCTGGTTATTTTTAAAATATAAAAATTTGAATAACAGGAAATATCTAGTGTCTCTAAATTTTCAAGTTCTTCAAACAGCGCTGTACAGGCCGTGTGGAGTTGATCAGTTTGGCTTTGAATTGATGCGACTTGTTTATTTTAACAATGCCTGCATCAGGTTTCTTTTTGAGAAGTGTTGTTGTGTCTTTTTCTTTAGGTGAGTTATTTAAACTTATAGTTAAATACTTATAGTTTGGCCCTGCATAAATAAGCGTAAAAAAACTTATTAGAATTATTGCCGAATATTTAACTAATTTTACTTTCATAATTTCTTTACATATTATTTTGTGAATTTATAATATGTTTTAATTTTTACTTAGTATTTTTTTAAGATGATGTTAAATTTACGAAAATCGGCTCTAAAAAATGAGTTAAAAATATTTAATGTACTTCTCATTATCGCAAAAAGCCGCTTTTTGTTTAATAAAACTATTTTTTATAACTATTAGACAACTGAAACATGACAATAGTTCTCCCTTTTTGTGATTCTTCTCACTTTTATGAATTAATTAATTCATTAAATAATATTAATTTTATAAATAAAATTATCATTATTTCGCCTCTACAAGTTAAAATTAAAATAAAAAAAGTATTTATTATTCAAATTAGCTCTCCTCTTTCTTCTGATATTTATAAATTACTTTCTGATAATATCTCATCTGAGTATTTTTTTTATTTTTCAAATACTGACGAATACTCAGTTCCGGAATATTCGCTTCAAAGATTTCTTGAAACCGCCACAGACACCAATGCCGGACTGGTATATTCAAATTATTATGAATTGCATGATAACCTTTTACATGAACACCCTGTGATTGATTATCAGTTTGGCAGCCTGCGAGATGATTTTGATTTTGGGAAGCTGTTATTATTCAGAACTGATTCTCTGTTAAAATGTGCTGCCGAGACAAATAACAAATATTCTTATGCAGGTATGTATAATTTAAGATTATCTATCTCACGCAATTATTCAATTATAAGAATACCGGAATTCTTATACACTGCATCGGAAAAGGATTTAAGAAATTCGGGGGAAAAACAATTTGATTATGTTAATCCAGGTAACAGAGATGTACAAATAGAAATGGAAACTGTTGTAACAGATCATTTGAAAAAAATAAATGGATTTATTAAACCGTTAAATTATCCCATCGATTTTGGAAGCGAATACCCGGTAGAGGCCACAATCTTCATCCCGGTCAGAGATAGAGAAAAAACAATTCTTGATGCTCTTAACTCGGCAGTCAAACAACGGGCTAATTTCTCTTTTAATATTATTGTTGTAAATAATCATTCAAACGATAGAACCGGAGAGTTAATAGATGCATTTGCATTAAATCATAAAAATATAGTTCATGTAATTCCTGAAACCAAAGAATTGAATATAGGCGGATGCTGGAATCTTGCTATATCGGATAAGAGATGCGGGCGTTTTATTGTACAGCTTGACAGCGACGATATTTATAAAGATGAAACTACTTTGCAGAAAATTGTAAATAAGTTTCATGATTCAAAATGTGCAATGGTAATTGGTTCTTACATTTTAACCGATTTTAATTTAAATGAAATTCCACCCGGTTTAATTGCTCACAAAGAGTGGACAGATGATAATGGCCGCAATAATGCATTGCGGATAAACGGCTTTGGAGCGCCGCGGGCTTTCTATACTGCAATAATAAGAAAAATTAAATTTCCCGATGTTAGCTACGGTGAAGATTATTCTGCTGCTTTGGCGGTTTCAAGGGATTATAATATTGGGCGTATTTATGAACCTATTTACATTTGTAGGCGATGGCAGGGCAACTCGGACTCCACTTTATCGATTGATAAATTGAATAAAAATAATTATTATAAAGACCGGTTAAGGACAAAAGAACTGAAAACAAGAATAAATAAGAATATGAACAATGATGAATAATATTTTAAATCGCGATAACTCACGTCTGTATGACGGGGACGATCTGTGTGCAGAAATAGACAAGTTTTTTCAGGAACAAAAAAGTGAGTGGGAGTTTCTGAAATTTAAGTTTGACAATCTTGCCCATGTAGAAGTGCGTGAGATAAAACTCAATGACATTTCCATCATTTTGCAATTTAACCCTGATAGGATTCACTCTACTGCTGCGGACATTGACAAGCATCTTGTAACTCCGAAAGAGTGTTTCCTTTGCAGTGATAACCGGCCTAAAGAACAGCGCGGAATTAAGTATGGCAAGTACTTTGAAATTCTCTGCAATCCGTTTCCCATTTTCAAAGACCATTTAACTATTTTGAAGCTGAAACATACTCCACAAAGCCTGGTGCTTCATCTAAACGAGTTCCTATATATTACACGTGATCTTGGGGAAAAATATACACTCTTTTACAATGGCCCCCGCTGCGGTGCTTCCGCTCCGGGACACATGCACTTTCAGGCAATTACAAAAGGCATACTGCCTGTTGAAAAAGATTTTGATTCGCTTAAAAATGATTTCGTTCCTACACGCTTTACAAACGACAAAATTTCTGTAAATCTATGCAAAAATTATTTGCGCTATTTCATTTCTATAGAATCAGAATCAAACAAAGAAATTACGTTATTCATTAAATCTTTTAACAATATACTTAAGAAAATTTCTCCGCGCGGACAGGAACCTCTAATGAATGTTCTCGCAAATTATGAAAACGGTTATTGGCGGCTTATCATATTCCCGCGTGCAAAGCACAGGCCATCGCAATATTTTGAAACAGGCGCCAGACAATTAATAGTCAGCCCCGCGGCAGTGGATTTAGGAGGTATGTTTATCACTCCGCGTAAGGAAGATTACGATAAAATTACAAAAGAAGATGTATTGGAGATATTCAGGCAGGTTTCCGTTACACGGGAACAATTCGATTATTTACAGAGCAAGCTTGTATAAAATTATTTTTATTTTACTCTTATTGTAATAAGACTTATATCGTCATCAAATTCTTCTGAAGTATATTCTTTAAATACTTTCTTGATAACCTCAAGCTGGTTTTCGGTGTTCTTAATTGTATTAATGTATTTAAGAATTCCGTCTTCTCCAAGCATTGCCCCCTCTTTATTGCGGGCTTCGGTTATTCCGTCGGTAAACATATATACTTCGTCTCCGCTTACAAGGCTGTATTCAAGGTTCTCATAAACGCTTTCTTTTGCAAAACCGAGTAGTACTCCGGATGTATGAAGTTGTTTTAATTCTTTGCTTTTAAGTATAACCGGAAGATCTCCTGCACCGCTGTAGCGTAGAGTTTTGTTTTTCTTATCGAGTATAAGAATTGAAAGAGTAATAAATACTTCTGCAATTCTTTCATCCTTATAAACCGATTCATTAACTTTTGTAATAATATCACCGGGCATAATATCCTGCGAATTTTCCATTGCAAAGCGAATGGCGCTTCTTACATATCCCGCATAAGCTACGGCAAAATACCATGCATTCCATCTTTTGCCCATCACATCGCCAAGTACAATGGCAAGTCGGTTTTCATCAAGCATGAAATAGTCAATAAAATCACCGCCGGGTACGTTTTTAAATGGAACATGCCAGTGTTCAATAGTAAATCCTTCAAATGAGGGGAATTCATCAGGAACAACTTTTGCACCCATTGAATCTGCGGCTTTCTGAACTTCGTTAACCGCTTTACTTCTTTCTTTTTCAAGTTCCTTAAATGTTGCGGCAATCTTTGCAGTAATTATTTTTGAACTTGCCGTTTTCAAAATATAATCTGCAATTTCAAGTTCATAAGCGGAAAGAATGTCATCTTCAGCCCCTTTGGCAGTAAGGAATATAAAAGGAATTTTTTTCAATTCACTGTTTTCAAGCAATTTTTTGCGGAAAGCTATGCCGTCGCAAACAGGCATCATAATATCGCTTAAAATCAGGTCCGGTTTAGTTTCTTCTGCTGCTTTATAACCCTCGATGCCGTTAGAAGCGAGTACAATATTATACCCTGATTTTTTCAGATTAAACGAAAAAAGCATTTGTATATTCGGTTCATCTTCTACTAATAAAATCTTGTAGGTGTTTTTAGTTCCGCTATCGCTCACAGCGCTATCCTCTTTTCATTAATTTTTCATTTAGTAAAACTTTTAACTGCTGAATGAGTATCGGTAAATGTTTCAAAAACTCTGTTTAATCTTGTTAGTTCAATCATTGCAAGAACCGTAGGCTGAAAACCGACTAATTTTAAATCTCCATTTTGCTTTACTACTTTTTTTAGAGAATTAACCAGAACTCCAAGAAACGTTGAATCTATAAACTCGCATGAAGAAATATCGATAACAAATTTATTATTTCCGCCGGCAATTCTATTTTCAAGAATTTCCTTCAGCACATCAGCTTCTACTATTGTGCCTCTGTCAAGGTTTATTGTTTCAACAAATACATCGCCGACTAACGTTTCAAAAATTTTCATCCGTATTAATCTTTCTTCGATTGAATTTTATATTTTTCCATAAGGTGGTAAAAAGTAGCCCTGCCGATTTTTAATTTTTTTGATGCTTCAACAATATTATTGTCGGTCATTTTAAGGGCATGCTTAATAGCTTCTTCCTTCAATTTTTCAAATGGAATAATAGGTGCGTCTTCGGTAAAAATTGCCGAAGAGCGGGGAAGAGAAGTATTGTTTGAAGCTTCTTTCAAATGCGGAGGAAGAATAGAAGTATCAATCAGTTCCCCATCGCTTAGGATCATGCATCTTTCAACCGTATTTTCAAGCTCGCGCACGTTACCGGGCCAGTCATAATCATAAAAAACTTTAAGCGCACTTTTGGTCAGCCCTTTAATATTCTTTTCTAATTTTATATTGAATGTCTTAATAAAGTGGTCAATAAGAATTACTATGTCGCCTTTTCTTTCGCGCAAAGGAAGAATATTAATAGGGAATGAATTCAGGCGGTAATAAAGGTCTTCGCGGAATTCTTTATTTTCAACAGCTTTTTTAAGATCCCGGTTGGTTGCAGAAATAATCCTTACATCGCACTTAATAACTTCGTTGCCGCCAACTCTTTCAAATTCTTTCTGCTGAATAACTCTAAGAATTTTTGCCTGGAGTGACATTTCCATTTCGCCTATTTCATCAAGAAATATCGTACCGCCGCTTGCAAGTTCGAACTTTCCTATTTTACGCTGATGTGCCCCTGTAAAAGCCCCCTTCTCATGCCCGAATAACTCGCTTTCAAGAAGCTCTCGTGGAATTGAAGCGCAATTAACAACTACGAATAATGCATTCTTCCTGAAACCATTGAAATGAATAGCTCTGGCTATCAATTCTTTTCCGGTACCGCTTTCACCATGAATTAAAACTGTAATACTATTATCAAGAACTTTTGTAACCATTCTGAATGCATCCTGCATTTTTTTATCTGCCGAAATAATATTATCAAAATGGTATTCACGCTGAAGGTTTTCTTTCAGGTTTTCTATTTCACGTTCAAGATCAAAACCTTTAATTGCATTTCTAATAGCAGGTTCAAGCCTGTTTTTATCAATCGGCTTAGGAAAATAATCGAATGCTCCAAGACGTATGCTTTCAAGTGCAATATCAATACTTCCCTGAGCTGAAAGCATTATAACGGGAAGAGATGGATATTTTTGCTTAATTCTTGAAAGAACTTCTAATCCGTTGATGTCGGGAAGCATAATGTCTAATAAAACCAGATCGGGGCATACAGAAAGATCATTAAGTAAATCCATTCCCGTTGTAAAGGTTTTGATATTATAATTCCACTGGGTCTGTACCCAATGTGTAAGCATTTTAAGGAGGGAAACTTCGTCATCAACAATGTAAATTAGTTTATCCAATTCAACCTCAGCTTATTTAGGAAGACGTACAATTATTGTGGTTCCTTTATTTAATTCGCTGGTTACTTTAATCAGTCCTTTGTGGAGGTCTATAATTTGTTTAACTGTAACAAGCCCGAAACCTGCACCCGGAATCTGAACTCCCGGCCGGCTTATTTTACTGAATTTCTGGAATAAACCAGGTATATCTTTTTCCGCTATGCCAATGCCTGTATCGGAAATAGAAAATTCAATTTCATTTTCTTCTTCATGGGCTAGAATAAAGATTCGCCCGCCCGAGTTATTAAACTTAATTGCATTGGATAGTAAATTATATATTACCTTGGTTATCCGTTCCTTATCTGCCTTTAAACTTAAACCCTTGTCCGGGAATTGGGTGGAAAGGGTAATATTTTTATCTGCAATCTGCTGTTTGAAAACTTCTACAACACTTTGAATTGCTTCAACAATATCGAAAGTGCTTTTTCTCAATTCTTCTTCGCCCGATTCTAATTTTGAAAAATCGAGAATCTCATTTATAATTTTTGCAAGCCGCTTTCCTTCGGTAAGAATTACGTTTGTAAAATCTATTATAACAGGTTTTGTAAGTTCTGTATCGGAAACAATTGTTTCGGCAAAGCCTACAATTGAAGCAAGCGGAGTTCTTAATTCATGAGAAATGTTGGAGATGAATTCCCCTTTAAGCTTATTTAATTCTTCAAGTACTGTAATTTTATTTTTTGCGCGCTCACGTTCAATTGAAATGATCCTGTTTGCTTCAATTAATTTCTGGTTAAGCTCTTTCAGTTTTGCCTGATCTTTTATTCTTGTGGTAATATCGCGCCCGATGCTTATCATTCCTGTAATTTCACCATCTGTCTTTAAAGGGCGTGCATGAATTTCAATTGCAGCACGCTTACTCATTTTAGTAATGAAATTTGTCTCAAATACCGTAACATCATCGGTGCCGATGATCCGCTGAAAAGCTTCCGCTATTTTGCCGGCATCATCGGGTTCAATAAATTCAAGAAAATGTTTGCCGATCATTTCACCCGGCTGGTAACCAAGTGCAAGCGCCCCGTTTTTGTTTACCATAGAAAAATAGCCGAACCCGTTAAGTATGAAGATAAAATCATTTGCCGTATCAACAAGCATTCTGAATTTTTCTTCCGACTTTTCCAGCTCCTGCAAGTGCTTGTCCCCAACCGCATCCGCCGGCTTATCGGGAATAATATTCCCACTAAAAGAAGCAATAAGTTTATCAATTATTTCTATAATTTTTTTAGTGAAGACATTTTTATCTTTTGCAAAAAGGATCAAAAAGGTATCATCTTCGTATTTTATAATATGGAATGAGTTTAACGCATACTTATTAGTAAGAGCTAAATAGGAGGGAAGTTTCTGTATCTTGACGTTGGTCTTTTTCTTCAGAGGGGCTATTTCGTCGTTGAATTGAGCCAGAAGAATATCATTCTGCCCTATTGAACCATCATATGATAAAACCCGGTAATCATCCCCAATAGATTTTATCAGGTAACTTATGCAGGAACCTGTAAAATCCTGAATGATTCTCAAAATATCGTATGACTGTCCCATTCTAAAACACAAATTTATTTAAGGTATAAAATAACCTTTTTAATGAAATAAATAAACAGAAATGAGCATTATTTGATAAAATAACGGTTTTTGTCCGAATTTTAAGTTTTTTGTTCTTTTTTTAAATTTGTGTAACTTATTTTATAGATTGCCGGAGGGATAATTTATGATTGACTTGACTAAATTGATCTTCTTTTTTGTTTTTGCCTGCCTCCCCTTTTTATTATGCACAATTGCTCTACTGGATATTGTAAAAAGCCGGTTCCATGGTTACAAAAAACCAGTGTGGATTATCCTTGTTATAATTTTACCTTACATAGGCGCCATTACTTATTTTGCAGTTGGGACAAAAACAAAAGATCCTCTTTTCAGACAGTAATAAACAATAAAATCATCCGGAATTAATAATTTTTTTGCTGCTTATAGCATCTATGCGCCCAAATAAAAACTCTTTTAAATAACCTTTGTATTTGCTAATAATAATTAAAAATTTTATGTTGCATTTAAAGGATAATCTGAAATAAAGCGATTGAAAAAATATGATATTAATAATTCAATCCGGTTTTTTGATTGTTAAAACTTTCGAAAAGGCATACATGGATTATCTTAAGCATCACAAAAGAAAAGTACCTGCCAGATATTTAAAATCAATTCCAAAAAATAAAATCCATTACCGGGGATTGTACAGAAATGCGCTCGATGAATATAATAGTTATAATTCCCGTGCGGAACTTCTCATTGCGGGCTTTGCTATGAATGATAAATGCCTTGACGGATTTATTACTACTTATGACGATGCTGTTGAAGTTTATGATCTTGTTGAGCGCAAAAAGAATTACGAAATAGTCTGGGTTAAACGAACAAATACCCAGGAAGTAATTCCCGGTAATTTTTCTTTTGCCGGGTTTGATACTGCATCATTTACAGGAGATCATTTCTCTTCTCTATGCGAATGGATTGTTATGCCTAACTGGCTTTCAAAACCACCTGATGATTTTGCAAAACCTCATTTTAAGAAACTTAACCAATACGGCCTATTCAGCACACTTACGGATGCGGAAAACTTTTTAAATTGTTACTTTGAATATGAATGGGCTGAGAATGCAAATTGCGAAATTGCTGAAATTTATATCTGTCACGAATAAAATAAGCAGCCTGATTTTTCAGGCCGCTCTATTAAAATCACAACCCTATTGCGGCACCGATTCTGAAATCTAATGAATGAGTATTAAAAGTTGCAGTGTCATAATTATATAATGATCCTATTTCAAAATCATAAATAAATTCTGCAAGAAATATTAAACCAAATAGTTTTGTTTCTGCACCAACACCCGCTTTAAATCCAAAACGTACCGAATTCAATTTATCATCAGGAAAAATAATTATATTCCCGTCTATTGAATTGTTAAGTAATATATCAATCTTCGGCCCTGCTATTAAATATGGAGAAACGACCGGGTAATCAAGTTTTAATTTTCCCAGAAGAGAAAAATTCAAATAATTATAGCCGTATTTGTGAGATTCTAATTGACCCCCGTCAGGGTTTGATACACTCGTTGCATATATGTCAAATTTATATCCCTTCTCAACATAATTTGCCTCTGCAACAAAACTTAGAAATGATAAATTTAAGAATTCTGCAAACATCCCGATGTTTAATCCCGTTTTTGATTGCGGCATATCGTCTGCCATTGTTCCCTGCCATGTTTGGGTTGAAGAAGTAACACCCCCTTTAATACCGATATATCTGATAAATTGGGCATTTAAAGAGGATACTGATGTCAAAATAATTAGCATAATAAATATTTTTTTCATTTACACCCCTGCAGCTTATTAGGAATTATTATAAATAGTGATTTTCTTAATATTAGAAAATTAGTATAATTGATGTTAACAATCAATGGAGTAAATTTGGTAAAGCGCTCAATTTAATGGAGAAAATTGGTTGTTTCGTTTAATTTAGGGTTTATTTGCCATTAAATAGGACACTATACTCCGTATAATTACGTAGCATTTAATAAGACTAATTGGTGTTATTAAGATAAGTTGCTTTAATTTCGAGTAAAATACAACTTTTTTGAAAATTTTAATTAGGCGGATTTAATTAGTAATTATACTGATTTTTAGGTCATTTAATAGATTTATAATAGTACCGTTGTTTTGATTTTTTGTGTTTTAAATATTGAATGCACGGGAAGCAGAATATATAATTTTCGGAGAAGGTGATTTAAGCGCATAACATTTTAACTGCAATGTTATGCGTATTTTTTTATATAATTCTATGGTAATTGAATATTACGAACAAATTGTGTTTTTTTAATATTAAAGAAAATATTACTTCTGACAGGAATAATCCGTATAAATACGTATGTTAAAGCGTATCAATGTTTGCAAACATTTAGTTCTTCCCCCAAAAAGCCATAATAATGTAAAATCAGTAATAAAAAGTCTTTTTCTTTTTTAGTAGTTATACTGATTTATTAGTAAGATTTCTTTGATATAATTATCACAGCGTTTTGTTCGTAAAAAGCAGTTTCTGTTCTAAACAAAGGTATAAGTTAAAGAAGAAATAAAACAATAAATCCTTCCTATATCACCGCAATAAATGGCCGGCGGAATGCCACGACCGCCGGCCGATCTTTACCGCTAATCATATTTTTATTCAGGGGAACTAACACATAACAAATTGATTGACTTAATAGAATTATTTTTGTAAATAACTATCAGCTTAATTATCATGTGGTATTCTCCTTTAGATAAGCGGAAAATATTTTTCAATTACTACAGGAGGCGATATGAAAGTATTAGGTACTTACGAGAAAGCACGCCTCTATATTGAGGCGCATTCGGCATCAGAGAATGATCCTGTAAACCGTGCAAGGACATTAAATCCCGGGCCTTGTATTACAATATCAAGGGAAACGGGAATAGGCGCTGAAAAAATTTGCCAGCTCCTTATTGATTTTCTGTCTGCACATTCAAATCCTCTCTATAATAACTGGGCGTATTTCGACAAAAATCTTATTGATAAAATTTTAGCCGATCATGAACTTCCCCAGCATTTCAGATCTTATCTTGAAACCGAACGCCCCGAGGGTATTGAGTCTATGTTCAGCCAGATACTTAATATTCAGCCGCACAATTTAAAATTACTTCATAAAATTGCTCAGACTATTTTACGCCTGGGACGTTTCGGGAATGTTATAATTATTGGACGCGGCGGAAATGTTATTACAAAAGAACTAAAAAACGCATTTCATGTAAGGCTTGTTGCTCCTTTTGAATTCCGGGTAAGTAATTCGCAGGTACTTTATGATGTTAACAAAAAGGATGCACGCCACTTCATTGAAAAAGAAGATAAGGCGCGCAGGGAGTACCTTAAGAATTATTTCCATAAAGATATTGATGACCCCAGGAATTACCATATTGTACTTAACACTTATTTAATGAGTTTTGAAGAAATTGCAGAAACAATAGGAACCATTATTATTAAAAAATTTCCTGTTGCATTTTATAAATAGGAGAAAATTGGTTTTTTTATAGTTGCAGGCCCTAATATTTTAATAATTAATAATACCGCACTCGGTTTTTTTTACGGGGCGGTATTGTTATTATTAATAATAAGGTTTTTATTTATTTGCAGTTTTCCAGGGAGAATTAATATGAAGAAAATGTTTATATGTATATTCCTTTTGGTATTCATATTGCCCTTATTTGCACAAACTAATAAGGCGGGAGCTAAGAAGAAAATGACAATTGAAAGCAGCGCGTTTAAAAACAACGAAATGATTCCGGACAGGCATGCCAATAATAAAGGAAATATTTCCCCGCAGCTTAAATGGAGCGGTGAACCGAAAGGAGTTAAATCCTTTGCTTTAATTGCTGATGACCCCGATGCACCTATAGGCGATTGGGTTCACTGGGTGCTTTTTAATATTCCTTCCGATGTACATGAACTTAATGAGAACATTCTGCCTGAACAAAAATTTCCCAACGGAATGATTAGCGGAAAAAATGACTGGGGAAACTACGGTTACAACGGGCCGCAGCCTCCTTCGGGAACGCACCGCTATTTCTTTAAAGTATATGCCCTTGATTCTTTGCTTAAATTAGCCGCCGGTGCAACTAAGAAAGACCTCCTTAAGGCAATGGAAAAACATATTCTTGCACATGGAGAACTGATTGGCAAATATTCTAAGAAATAATGCAGATATATTATTATAAACTTAAAACGGTTTTGGCATAGAGAATAATTATTCTTATGTTGCTTCCATATTATTTTAGCAGCCCGAATATTTTATTGAAGTCAATTTTTGGAGTACAGTATGAACAAAAATATTATTAGAACGTTAACCATTCTCCTGTTCCTGTTCATTTCATTTGCACAGGCACAAACAAGTAAGCTTAAAGAACTTGATGAATATTTTAACAAAGCATATACCGACTGGCAGATTCCTTCTTTTGCTGTGGCAATAGTAAAAAATGATTCTATTATATTTGCCAAAGGCTACGGAGTGCGCGATATTAACAAAGGGGGCGCGGTTGATGAAAACACCCTCTTTGTAATTGCTTCATGCACCAAAGCTTTTACTACTGCCGCACTTTCAATGCTTGTAGATGAAGGAAAAATCGCATGGAATGACCCTGTAACAAAATACCTTAAAGATTTTCAAATGTATGATCCGTGGGTTACAAAAGAAATGATGATAAAAGACCTTGTTACTCACCGCAGCGGACTTGAAACATTCAGCGGTGATATTCTCTGGCTCGGTTCCGATTATGACGCAAAAGAAGTTATACGCCGTGCAAGGTTCCTTAAACCTACTTCAAGCTTCAGGACAAAATTCGGCTATTCTAATATAATGTTCAGTGCTGCCGGTGAAATTATTCATGCAGTAACCGATACTACATGGAATGATTTTGTACAGGCAAGAATTCTTAAACCACTTGGAATGAAGAGAACAACCACAAGAATAAGCGACCTTATTAAAAAAGATAACATTGCAACCGCACATCAATTCCGTAACGGAAAAGTGAATGCAATCGGCTATTATCCTATTGATAACTGCGCGCCTGCGGGAGGAATAAATTCCAGTGTTGCTGAATTAGCACAATGGATTAGACTGCAGCTTGGAAGAGGTTCAATAAATGGTAAAAGGCTTATTTCAAGAGTTAATATGAATGAGATGCGGTCTAATCAGATGGCAATGGGTTCCGGCAATTACGGATTAGGCTGGTTTATTAATTATTACAAAGGTAAAAAAATTATTGATCACTCAGGCGGTATGCCCGGTATGATTTCCGAAGTATGCCTTGTACCGGAAGAAAATCTCGGATTTGCCGTTCTTACCAATCTGGACTCCCCTTTTGCAAGTGTTGTTAAAAACAAAATATTAGATATGTATCTTGGCGGTACTCAAACCGACTGGAGCAAACAATATCTTCCTTTTAAGAACAGTACCGATTTGGCAGTTAAAAGGGAAACTGATAGAAGAGAAAAATTACGCACCATTAATACAAAACCGTCCCTGCCTCCCGAAAAATATTGCGGTACTTATGAAGACCAGATGTACGGACAGGCAAAAGTTTCAATTAAAGATGATGAGCTCTATCTTGAATTTGTTCATTCAAAAACATTTAAAGGAACGCTTAAGCATTTTCAGTATGATACTTTCTATATTGATTGGGAAGAAGATTTCCTGACACGCGGCTATGTTAAATTTGATCTTGATTTTGACGGCAGCGTTAAGCAATTCTCGCTTGAAGTTCCCTCTTCTCCCGATTTTATTTTTACAGAAATGCTCTTTAAAAAATTACCTGATAAAAAATGATTACCGTATCGGCAGGAGTTCTCTCCTGCCGATTGTTGAATGCTTGTTTAAAGTTTCAATTTTATAAAGCTTACGAATTTATTCGTGGGAAAATTTAAAACCGAAACAATATAGAAACCGATTTATTGGTTTAACCATATCTGTCCGCGTTGAGGATAAAAGTCCGGACGTGACGGTAAAGAAATTGAGGTAATAAAATGAATAATGAAACAGACATATTATTATGGCTTCAGCAATGGTATAATAATAATTGTAACGGTGATTGGGAACATGGATATGGAATTAAAATAGGTAATCTTGATAATCCTGGTTGGTGTGTAGATATTGATTTAATAGATACCAAATATGAGAATATTGAAATTGCATGGGTAGAAAATAAAACTTCTTATCAAAATTGGTGTGATTATCATGTTAAGGATAAGAAATTTGAAGGTTACGGTGATCCTTTTAAATTACAAACTATCTTAGAGAAATTCAGAGAAATAATTGAAGAAGCGGATAAAAAATAAATATCCTATCCCGTCAGTCAGCCGCGGCGGATTCCTCCTGCGGATTGTTGTTTGTTTTGTCCAAATTTAAATTCGCACCTGCTGAATTACATTACGGAAAGATAATAAAAGGCATAAAATGAGACTGCATTTATATATAATTCTATGCATTGTACTAATTTCATGTAAATCAGAAAAAGACATTTCAACTAAAATAAATTATTTTCCTTTTCATATTAATGGTGAATGGAAATATAGAAGTAAATTAGGGGATGAAATAGTATTGTCTGTAATTAGCCAAGTAAAAATAAACAATACATTTGCCTTGAAAATATGTGAAAGTAAAAGCCAAACCACTGGCTTTAATTCAAATATTGAATGGTATTATGCTAAAAACAATCAAGGGGATCTTATAAGATTATGTAAGCCAGCCAACAAAGAAGTATCTGATACAACTAACAGATTTTATCTTTGGTTTAAATTTTCAGCTTCCGCTGGTGAATCATGGTTAACAAAAAGTATTGACCCGGCAGATAAAAACATGATAGATCAATATAGAATTACATTATTATCAAAATCAGATACAGTCCATGTTATGGGAAAAATATTTACTAATTGTTATAAATATTATATTGAAGACTTGAATCTTTGGGATTGGGAATATTACGAATGGGTTTCAAAAGATGTCGGGATTATTAAAAGAAAATATAAATTTGCGAACATAGACTATTATTTGATTGATTATAAATAATCATTATAATGTTGATTTATTCACATCCCGTCAGTCAGCCGCGGCGGTTTCCTCCTGCCGATTGTTGACTGCTTGATTAAAGTTTCAGTTTAATAAAGCTCACGAATTTATTCGTGGGAAAAGTAAAACAAGACACCTATTAAACCAATTCATCGGTTTAAATATTTCGGTATCTTGGATGCAGTAAAAAACTCAATTACAATCATTCGAGAAGTGAAGGGCGTTGTTAAAGATATAGGAGAAAATGCAACTGTAACTCTTAATAAATTAGGGAAAGTAATAACTACACACCCTATGTCTAGCGGTGGATTTAGAATTAAATAGGATTGTAAAATGATATCTAATAAACAAAGCATAATGTTCGATAAAATTTATCATATTATAATAAATAAAGACGTGAAATTAGCTATTGAATTTTCTTCGTGTGTTAAGGTAGAAAAATTTTCAGAGAATCTTTTAAGGCGGGTTATTGAAATTTTATCAAATGAATTTTGTGAGATGGGCTTAATTCAATCTTCCGATCCAATTCAATATGGTCTGGAAATTGAAGACTTGATTGATTTATGCAACAACCTATTATTTAATATGGATTAATATATCTTATCTTTTTTTTAACGGGCGTTGGTATACCATAGCTTAACAAAGTGCATGTATAAAAAATAGTTTTCCGTCATGGCAGCCAACCGAAGCTGACTGCCGCAACGGGAATTCAATATTTTTCTGTTAAAGCTAAAAAGGTTTCTACTTTTGGTTCGCACCAAATTTAGAATTATTCCATGCATCTAAAAGCACTTTTTGTTTTGCTTTATCGGATGTAATAATATTAACTGTCAACTCGGTCTTGTCAAAAAGCCTGCTATACATCAAATATTCCATAATCATTTTATTTGGCAGATTAATTGTCACAGTATATTTGTGAAATTTTAATCCTCCAATTGTTTCTTCAGTCGTTAAAGTATCCATTTGGGCGCCCGGTATTTGTGCCTGCACAGTTCCATAAAAAGTATTATTCACGTTTCTGCATGATACCGAATAATCCCCATCTACAGCAGGATCAAACGGTTGAGAATTAGATTCAAAGTAGTTAAAATTATCACTCTTAAAAACAAAAATTGTTTTAGCAGTATTTTCAACTTTGCCGTCATAAGTCTTTTCAACAGCCTCGGTACCTTTGTCCTGCATTTTTTTCCATTCATCGGGGTTTACGTTTTGAAAATTCTCCGGAATTGTAATTGTCCATTTAAAATCAGGGTTAAAAATTTCATTTTTGGGGGTTTCTTTACAGCTTTGAAGTGCAACAAAAAGCACCATTACTAATAAAACCGAATATTTCATTTTTCCCTTCCTTGTTTATTTTTTAAAGTTACTTAGTGTAAAAGAACAATTTTTACAATATATAATATATGCTATCATTTGTCAAAGAATCTTTTCCCTGTCTCTGCAGTCAGATGCATTTTGATTCCTCTTTCCGATTGTTATTTGTTTTGTTCCGGTTTAATTTCGACGCGGATATTGACGTGACGATAACTTATTCTTCATACTAATTTGCTTAAAATTTACAGCAACATTTGATATGAATTGCAAAATCTCTATTTTTAGCATAACACATCTGGAATGGTAATGAGACAACCAAAAGAAGCAAAGACCGAACTTGTACGCAGCTTAAGCCTCACGGCTGCAATAATGATAGTTGCCGGTTCAATGATCGGTTCCGGAATATTCAGGAAGCCTTCCGTCATGGCGCAGCAGCTCGGATCGCCGGAGTTATTAATTATAGTCTGGATTGCTGCAGGATTAATTACATTCGTGGGCGCGCTTATCAATGCAGAAATTGCAGGAATGATAGATGCTACCGGAGGACAGTATAATTACTTCAGAAAAATGTACGGCAGTTTTACAGCATACATTTACGGATGGTCAATTTTTTCAGTTATACAGACGGGAAGCCAGGCTGCAATTGCTTATGTATTTGCCGAATACATCGGTTATTTTGTAAAATATCCTCAGCTTCCTAAAGCAATTCAGGATTTTGCAATAAATCTGCCTTTAATAGGCAAAATATTTCCCTTCATGGATTTCGGCACAAAGGGGGTAGCAATTATTGCTACACTTCTTTTAACGGGAGTTAATTACCTTGGCGTATTTTTCGGCGGCATAGTTCAGACAATAATTACATACATAAAAATTGTATCAATAATATTACTTTCTATTTTGCTTTTTGCTTTCGGTCATGGAAGCATGAGCAATATTTATAATAACTTTAATATTCCGCCCGCCACTCAGGCAGGCTTGTTCAGTTTAATAGGACTTTCTCTTGCAGGTGCTTTCTGGGCATACGACGGATGGAACAATGTAACATTTGTTGCGGGGGAAATAAAACAGCCGCAGCGGAATGTTCCGTTAGCTCTTCTATGGGGCACTGCAATTACAATGATTCTTTATGTACTTGTATGCGTAGCATTTTTATATGTTCTGCCGATTGGCGAAATGGCAAACTCTCCGTTAGTTGCGGCATCAGCAGCGGAAAAAATATTCGGTTCAAGCGGAGGGGCAATTATTTCAATTGCTGTAATAATTTCCGCATTCGGTGCATTGAATGGAAGCATACTCTCAACTGCAAGAGTTCAGTTTGCAATGTCGCGCGATAAATTATTTTTTCAGAATCAGGGGAGAATACATCCCCGTTACGGTACACCGCACGTTGCGTTGGTTGTTCAGGGAATCTGGTCATGTGTTTTGGTTTTATCCGGTTCATTCGATACAATTACCGATTACACAATGTTTGCTGCATGGTTATTTTACATGCTCGGCGCTGCGGGAATATTTGTTCTCCGTAAAAAAATGCCCGATACATACCGTCCTTATAAAATGTGGGGTTACCCCATTTTGCCCGCGCTCTTTGTAGTTTTCTCTTTCTTTTTCCTGATGAATACAATTATTTCCGATACCAAAAACGCAATGATGGGATCTGCTCTTATACTTATAGGTGTTCCGTTTTATGTTTATTGGAAATTTAAAGATAAAAACTTCGGCAAGGAAGCTCCGCATCAGAATTGATAAATTATAAGCCCGTGAAATTTTTCACGGGTTTTTTTATTCCCAATAGTATCATTTAATATTTTAACCGGACTCTCATCTCTATTAATCCCATTACATATAATTTATTTTAATTCAACATATAATTGCTAATTTATTCAAATGAAGATATTTTAAAGACAGAATAAAAAATATTTTGTTACTTAAAGCGATAAGGAATTAACATGCAGGATACAATAGTACTTTTACTGATAGGGCTTGCAGCCGGCTTAATAAGCGGAATGCTGGGCATCGGCGGCGGAATAATTATAGTCCCCTTACTTGTAGCATTTATGGGATTTACCCAGCAGCAGGCGCAGGGAACATCACTGGGGCTTTTACTCCTTCCGGTTGGCATTCTTGCTGTTTATAATTATTACAAAGCCGGACTTGTAGATATAAAAATGGTTCTTATAATGAGCATTACCTTTGTAATAGGAAGTTACATTACATCCAAACTGGCAATTGACTTGCCTGAAGCTATTCTAAAGAAAATTTTTGCCGTTTTCCTCTTATTATATGCATTTAAATTACTATTAGGCAAATAATAGGGTACTATCTCTTAATTTTTGCTTATTTATTCCTTATTTTGATATATTAGATATAATAATTTATGTTAATACGTGGAATTTAGGTCCGAAAAAATACTTGATGTCTGCATTGTTCATGTGTTCCTTACAAGAGCCACATTAACCAAGGCTGTTGATTTTAAAGATTTCCTTAATGTTATGATTGAGGAGGGAAATAAGAAATTTATTATTGACCTTGCTCCATGTGAATATATAGATTCTACTTTTCTTGGGGCAATAGTTTCGGTCCTAAAGAAATTGATGGGCATGAAAGGGGATTTAAGGCTGGTTTACAACAAAGATGTACCTTCACTCATTTTTATGCTTACACGGATGGATAAAGTATTTAAAATTTATGATGATCTTACCAAAGCAATAGAAAGTTATAACCCTATCGAGTAGCCCCTTACTTTTTTATTTCTACTACTTTATACACCTGATCACGCTCTCTTACCAAATCCTCGCACATTAATGTTATATCATCCCCCTGCACGGCAACATCAATTTCTTTTTCTTCTTTTATTATTGATGAAACTTTTATTTCCACAACACCCGTTGTTTCACCGATGATGTAAAGGGTATCCCCCGGTTTTATTTCTCCGGCTGCCACTCTTATTAATGCAACTTTACTTTTCTTATAATAATTAAGAACCCTGCCCGCAAATACTTTTTGAGTTGTAGCCCTGCTTCCGTAAATGGCTGCATATTCTTCTGCGCCGGGTACATCAAAATAAAATCCGGCAGAGAAACCGCGGTTATAAACTTTTTCAAGTTCATGCAGCAATTCTTTTTTTATTTCGGGAGTCAGCCCTCCTTCATAATATAAATCAATTGCTTTGCGGTAAGACGATACTACCTTCTGTATATATTCGGGACTTCTTTTTCTTCCTTCTATTTTAAATGAATCTATTCCGGCTTCAATCAGCTCGTCAATAAATTCAATCATGCATAAATCCTTCGGGGATAAAATGTAGTCTTCCCCAATAATCATGGATTTATTTTCTTCTTCGTTATCATGTATTGAATATTCCCGTCTGCAGGGCTGAAGGCACTCCCCTTTATTGGCGCTTCTTCCAAACAGGTGGTGACTCATAAAGCATCTCCCGCTTACTGCAATGCACATAGCACCATGTACAAACGTTTCTATTTCCATTCCGGTTTTTGCTTTAATTTCTTTTATTTTATCGAGTGTGCATTCGCGTGCAAGAACAATTCTCTGCGCTCCCATATTCTTATAGAACATTGCCGCTGCCGAATTAGATACCGATGCCTGTGTGCTTATGCAGAATGGAATTTTATATTCTGCACATTTTTGTATTACTGCATTATCCCAGCAGATTATCATATCTATTCCGGCGGATTTTGCTTTCGTCAGTAATTCATCAAGCTCATTCAGTTCTTCTTCAAAAATTATTGAGTTTACGGTAAGATGTGCTTTTACATTATTATCATGACATTCTTTTACAATCCCGGCAAGGTTATCGAGTGTAAAATTTCTTGCGAGGGCGCGCAAATTGAGCTTTTCCACTCCGAAATAGACTGCATCCGCGCCGCTTTTTATGGCGGTACGGAGCATCGTTAAATCCCCCGCGGGGGCAAGTAATTCAGGTTTATGTGCTTGATTCATGTTTTTCAAATTTATTACAGGCTAAATATTCTAAAATTATTTAACATAACAAAAAATTGTCTTTAATTGTGCCCGGAATGTATATAATTAAATGCCCAGATATGGATATTTGGCAATAAGCTCATCTTTAAGCTTTTTAATTTTTTGCTCGAATGCCTTGCTTGCGGCTGATTCCGGATTGCGCGGCCTGTGCATTGTCCCTTTTGAGTATGGCTCTATATCTTTTATAGCTGTAAGGCATGCATCAGAAAAAAAGCACGCGGAAAATTTTTCCCAGATATACTCTATTGCAATTTTATTCGGGTGAAGCATATCCTTTTCATAAAAGCGGTAATCGCGCAGGTCGTCCATCATAATTTCGTACGATGGGAAATAGAAACAATTACTGCTTGTGTTTATTATCTCATGCACCGCATAAATAAGCGATGATTTACTTAGCTGATTTTCTGCAAATCCGTCTTTAATATGCCTAATGGGGCTTACAGTTAAAATTATTTTTATTGCGGGATTTATTTTTCTTAAAAGATTAATTGTATCGGTTAAATATTTTTTTGATTCTTCCGAGGTAAGAAGTTCCCGTATAAAATCCGAGGCAGGCATTTTGTGGCAATTAGAAACTATTATATTTTTTTCTTTATGCCTGTAAACATATGAAGTGCCGAGTGAAATAATTATCCATTCCGTAGAGGTTAAATAATCCAATGTGTGTGTGGTGCGGTTTTTTATATTATTTAGGCATTCTGTTTTATCTTCATGTGAGAAATCGGAATGATGATAAAAGCTGTGCCACTCTCCTTTATCATAAATTAGATCGTTTTCCGTAAATACTTTCTTACTGTTTAAGATTTTAATTGCATTACATATTGATACGGGGTTGTACAATACACCGAAAGGGTTTTCAAGCACATTAAAGAGATAATACTTAAAATAACCCGCTATGTTTTCTGCAAAGCAGGAACCGATTGTAACATACTTCTGGTAATGCTCTGCTTTTACGGGGTTTCGCGCAATTTTTATTTCTGTCCTGAAATTCATACCATAAAATTTATTTGTTGATTAAATATGTAAAATATTTCACTGGTTTTAAAGAAGAATAATATAGCTGCATTGTTTTGAGACGTTTACTTCTCATTAACCCACTTTCAATATTTAATATCTATCAAATATTTTGTAAGTTTACATATAATTTATAACCAACATAAGCATTAAGGCAGCAGATGGAAAAGAAAGAAACGGGCACAAAGGAAAGTACAATATTCGGGCTTACAAAGAAACACCGCAGTATTATTTATTGGATCCTATTTTTTGTAGTAATTGCGTGCTTTATTATTTTTAATAATATAGGCAGCGATCCCGGCGAAGGGCCTCATCCCGTACCCTATTTTTCATTAACTACTGCCGACGGCACTCAGTTAGAACTTGCCAATTTGCATGCCCAGGGGGATACAACATTATACCTTGTTGATTTTGGCTCCGTTTGGGGGGATTCTGCTTATGTTAAACCGGCAGGGCTTTCAAAAATTGCTAAAGAATTCGGCGGTAAACTATTCGGATTAGTCGGCATTATCAATGATAACGGAAAAACCAAGGCTGAAAGAGAAAAATATATAAAAGATGCCAATATTAATTATCCTTTACTTTATCTAACTGCAAAACCAAAGAACATTTACAGCAACTTTGCACAGATACCGAGAGCATTCTTATCCAAGGGGAATAAAATAATAAAAGTGTTTTATGGGTTAACTTCAGTTGAAGCATATACTGCCGATATAAATGCAAACTTCCCTTTCCCGACTATGCAGTAATCTGACAAAAAATTTCGGTTTGTACACAGATTTGTTATGCTCGCCCGTTGGCGGAATGATTATGATCATATTATCCTAATTAAACTCCTCTCTATTGCCTCATTTATTATCAATAATTTATTTTAAGTTTAACGCAACACTATGCTTAATAAATAAAAAGTTCTTATTTTGCCTGCGTGTAAATAACTAACTAAAAAGGAGATAACTATGCTAAAAAATCATTTTACTATTTATAAGCTGATCCTTATTTTCTTTTTGCTTGCAGGCTTAAAATGTTTTGCTCAGCAAAAAGCAAATTTTGATCAGGCGTTGAGATTTACCCCCGATAAGATGAGCAAACTTACCGGAAGTACGGGTGTTTTTGCCCAGTGGCTAAAGGAAGAAGACAAGTTCTGGTACACTTATCAGAATTCAAACGGCAAGAACTGGTATATAATTGACTGCGATAAAAAATCCAAAAGCCTCCTGTTCGACCAGGAAGATATGGCTTCGCAGCTTGCAGAAATATTCAAAAAGCCTTTCAATGCCAAGGATCTTCCTTTAAATGATTTTAAATATGATAAGGGGAAAAAGCTTTTTACTTTTAATGTGGACAGTATTAAATTTAATTATGATCAGGATGCCAAAAAATTAATTAAGTTAGATACTCTTAAAAAGGAAGCCGATAAAAGCTGGATGCTTTACTCACCGGATAGTACCTGGATCGTTTTTGCACGCAAACACAATCTCTACCTTATGAAAGGAAAGGATAAAGATAGTGTTGAAATTCAGCTTACAAAAGACGGCGTTAGATGGTACAGCTATCAGGCGGACGGCGGCGATACAACATCTACCAAGAGGCTCCGTGCTGATGCCGCATGGTTCGATGATAACAAGAAACTTTACGTTGTAAGAGGGGACAGCCGCAAGGTAAAAGATTTGTGGGTTATAAACTCCCTTAAGAAAAGGCCCGAACTTGAAACCTACAAATATGAAATGCCCGGCGATGAAAACATTACCCAGCAGGAAATTTGGATCTTTGATGTTGCCTCTAAAACAGGCGTAAAAATGAAAGCCGAAAAATATAAAGATCAGACACTGGGAGTTTATACGTCAAAGAAAATTTCGGACTATATGTTTATTACAAGGGAAGACAGGGCTTATCAGAAAATTGAAGTCTGCAAAGCCAATACTGTTACGGGAGAAGTTACTCCTTTGTTCTCAGACGAAGTTAAGCCTTATATATGGTATACAAACCTTGAAGTAATAAACGGCGGAAAAGAATTTATCTGGTTAAGCGAAAGAAACGGATGGCCTCAGCTATATCTTTATGATGAAGCAGGCAAACTTAAAAATAAAATTACCGACGGCTATTATGTTGTAAGCCAGGTTGATGCAATTGATACTCTAAAGAAAGTAATTTATTTCACCGGAAACGGGAAAGAAGAAGGGCAAAACCCTTATTACTCATTAAAATACAAAATTAATTTTGACGGAAGCGGTATTAAACTCTTAACTCCCGAAGATGCAACACACTCATTCAGCATGGGGGACAAGAAAAATTACTTCATTGATACTTACTCACGCACCGATATGGCTCCAAAATCTGTATTGCGCGATAAGACAGGCAAAGTTGTACTCGAACTTGAAGAAACAGATCTCTCGGCACTTAAAGCTCTCGGCTGGAAATTCCCAGAACAGATTAAAATGAAAGCTGCCGACGGCTATACCGATATTTACGGTGTAATGTATAAACCATTCGATTTCGATTCTACAAAGAAATACCCTATTCTTACTTATGTTTATCCGGGACCGCAAACAGAACCTTTCCCGATTGGTTTCTCAAATAATCAGAATCTTACTCTTGCGCAGGTCGGTTTTATAGTTGTTGCGTTCGGACAAAGAGGCGGTTCGCCATTGCGCTCTAAGTATTACCATGATTTCGGGTACGGCAATCTGAGGGATTATCCTCTTGCAGATAATAAATACGGACTTGAAATGCTTGCCGCCCGTTACAAATTTATTGATATTAACCGCGTAGGTATTTACGGGCATTCCGGCGGCGGATTTATGTCAACCGCAGCAATATTAACTTATCCCGATTTTTATAAAGTAGCTGTTTCCTCTTCCGGCAACCATGATAATAATGTTTATAATAAATGGTGGAGTGAAATTCATAACGGCGTTAAAGAAATAATAAAGAAGACAAAGAAGAAAAATGCCAAAGGGGAAGAAATAACTGTTTCCGATACTACCTATGAAGCACATGTTGCAACCAATGTGGATATTGCCAAAAACCTGAAAGGGCATTTGCTCCTTACTACAGGGGATATTGATAACAATGTACACCCTGCAAACACAATACGCGTTGCCGATGCTCTTATTAAAGCAGGCAAACGTTTCGATTTTATGATTCTCCCGGGACAGCGCCACGGCTACGGCCCTTACAATGATTATTTTGAAAAAGCAAAATGGTATTACTTTGCAAAATATTTGTTAGGCGATGACAGGGATAATGTGGATATAAATTACCCGAATAATTCTAAGTGATTTTTGGGGAATTATACATGCATAAGAAGCTGCCTGACGGCAGCTTCTTTAATTTTAAATCGTTTCAGTTAGTTCGCCGGAGTTAATGATCCGTTCAAGATGGAATAAGTTTCAATGTAATAATCATCCATTTCAGGTTTCCCTTTAACAGGAACTTTTAAAACATACAAATATTTATCATCGCAAAATTTTTCCGATATGCTTAAACCAAAATCTCGAATAATAAATGAAGTATTATTTTTCAGATCAAAAATTGCGGTATAAAAATCTGAGGTGCCTGCCTGGTATTCAAGATCTTTATTAAGGGTGCCGAGCCTGAAATCAATAATAAGATATTTATCCTGCATAAATGTAACGCGGTCAAACCTTGTCCCATGGTACGAATCAATTTCGGGACGGCTTGTTTCTTCCGGGAATGGTTTAAAATATTTTCCGAAGTTTAAATCTATTTTTGTTATAGTACCTGTTTTTAAATCAACCGCATTAAGATATTGATTATGGAACTGGTTTATTTCATAAAGAATGCTGTCTTTATTAACATAAATTCCGCCGGAAAGAAGATTGTATGCAAAATATTCCTTATAGCTCTGGTTGATGTCAATAAATTCATCAAGTATCTTAAAACTATCATCCATTCTTATAACATGCTTTCCGTTTTCCGACATTGGAAGCTGCAGGAAAAAATTGCCGTTGGCAAAAACTAATTTCTTTCCCCACACTGCATACTGCTCAAACCTTTTTGCTTTCTGGTAACCCACATTATTATCGAAGAATAAAATCCTGCCGTCTAAATTAACAATGATAAAACCGGTATTCTCAATCGGGAATACGGAGCGGTAAATATTAGAGTAGCCTTTTTCTCCGTTTGTCTCTTTCGATACATTAAACAGAAATTTACCTTCGGAGTTAAATACCTTAAGCGGGGAATCGCTTTCATTCAGCAGAAAGATATTCCCGGTTTTAATAAAATCCTGAATTGAATTATTAAATATGCATCCTTCTTTCTGTTCAAGCTTAAATTTGTTTTCAAGTTTAAGAATGCCATTTAGCTCCTTTTCTGCAGGCGGTGCAAATTTAATCTGCTGGGCAAATAAACCCGTAAATAGTCCTAAAAGAAAGATATTAAAGAAAATCTTGCGCATAAAATTCCTCCGGTTATTAGCTTTTTTGCTCTTTGTAAAAAAGCCTCTAATAATTAAAAAACCTTAAATCTGCATAATAATATAAAACAATACTTTCAAATATAAATTCCAAAGTTTATTTTTGCTTAAAACAATGGAATAAAAATGAAAGATAGTTTGATCTATGAATATTTTTCCGATGATGACTTCCTGCTGTTTTCAGATAAAATTAAAGAAGTGGAAGCTAAAACGTCGGGGGAAATCCGCCTAAGTATGCATCATAATCATACAAACCTCCAATCAAAGCCCGATATTAAGGCATTGGCTGAAAAAGAATTTCACCGCCTTAATCTTCACAATACCCGGGATAAAACAGGCATGCTTATCTACATAAATCTTAAACTGCGCCAGTTTTATATACTCGGCGATACCGGTATAAATGAAAAGGTGGAGCAAAAGCATTGGGATTTTATAAGAGACGAAATCCAGAGTGCATTCACTCAGGGCAAATATGTAGAGGGAATATTACTCGGCATTGAACATGTAGGAAATACACTGGCAAAATTCTTCCCCGCCAAAGAAGCCAACCCTAATGAAATTGCAGACGACGTTGTTTTATAATAAGCCATTACACAACAATGCAAAAAATTGTTTACAGAAAAATCACCCCCGGCGATAAAGAAAGAATTGATTCATTAATTGCTGATAGGTGGGGCGGGAATTTTATTGTTGTGCATGATACAATTTATTACCCTTCGGCATTAGAAGGCTTTATAGCATTAAACGGAACTGATTCTGCCGGGCTCATTACTTATAAAATTGAAAGCAGCCTTTGCGAAATTGTAACCCTTGACAGTTTTATTGAGAACAAAGGTGTCGGTTCTGAATTAATTTCTCTTGCGTTGAAGGATGCAAAAACAAAAAAGTGCAATACTTTATGGCTTATTACAACTAATGATAATATACATGCGATAGAATTTTATCAGAAAAGGGGATTTCAATTAACCGAAGTATTTCCTTATGCTGTAAATGAAGCACGCAAACTTAAGCCCTCTATTCCTAAAGTTGCTCAAAATAAAATACCTATACGGGATGAGCTGAAGTTTAGTTATATCATTAAATGAATTTATTAATCAGTATGTTTGTTACCTGAATATGAAAAGAAGAAAATTTTTAAAAAGTATCGGATTCGGCGCTGCGGGGCTGTTTGTAGGCGGTTTGATAAATCCCAAAATCCTAAAAGCCGAAACACCATATAAATTAGATTACAAACCTGAACCGGGCAAGTGGAGCAATGATGATGTTACTCTTGCGTGGATTGGACACTCTACCGTACTTATTAATTTTTACGGCAAATGGATTGTTACGGATCCTATCCTTTTTGAAAGAGTGGGTGTTTATTTTCTTGGCGGTACTATGGGTCCGGCACGCATAACTCCCCCTGCTCTTCAATTTGATGAAATGCCTAAACCCGACATTATTCTTCTTTCACATGCTCACATGGATCATACCGATTACCTTACACTTAAAAATTTCGCTGAAAAATTTCCCAATCAAATAGATGTAGTAACTGCTTATCTTACTAAAGACGTTTTCAATGATCTTGATTGGAAATCGATTAAGGTGCTTGACTGGAACGAAGAAGCTGTTGTAGCTGGTATAAAATTTACTGCCCTTGAAGTAAAACATTTCGGTTTCCGGCTTCCATGGGAAAAAGACAGGTCGCGCGGTTATATGAAAGACGGGCGCAGCTATAACGCTTATATTCTTGAACAGAAGGGAAAGAAAATATTATTCGGCGGAGATACCGCATATACACACTTATTTGAAAAACATAAAGATGATAATATTGATATTGCCATTATGCCTATAGGTGCATATAATCCATGGAAGACTAACCATTGCAATCCGGAAGAAGCGCTTGAAATGGCTGCAATGGTAAAAGCCAAATACTTTGTTCCTATTCACACCAAGACAATTAAGCAGGGTTTGGAGCCTTTTAAAGAACCGATTGAACGCCTTAATAAAGCATACCAGTCATTTAATATAAAACTTGGGTTAAATTCCATAGGACAGACTTTTATACTGCCCAAATAGAAAGAGCCGTTCTTTCTTTTGATTTAACCGAAATCTGCTTATAAACGAGTAAATGACGATATCAAAATATATTATATCTTATTAAATGAATTTGAATTTTAATATTTACGCATAATATCTTTAATAAAAGAGGAAAAAACATTTTAGAATCCCCCCAATTTTTTATATTTTTTAACGATAATTATTTAACAACTAACAACAACACTAAATAAAACTCGAGGAAAAATCATGGCAGTAATGGTAACCGATGAATGTATTTCATGCAATGCTTGCGAAGCAGAATGCCCGAATACCGCAATTTATTCAGCAGGAATGGCTTATACAATAGGCGGACAGGAATATCCTGCAACATCAGAAGAACACACATATATAGCAGCTGATAAATGTACAGAATGCGTTGGTTTTTATGATGAACCACAGTGTATACCTGCATGCCCGACTGAAGCTATTATTAAAAATCCTGATATGGTTGAAACTAAAGAACAATTACAGGCTAAAAAAGATAATTTAGATAAAATAGGAAGATAATTTTTAGTTATTGTTTTTTACAAAGCCCGCAAAATGCGGGCTTTTTATTTTTAAAAATTTAAGCCCCTTCTTTATAATTCCGACTTAACAAATCCTGTAAATATATTCATCTTTTAAGGAACAGATTTTATTTTATGAAAGTATAATCAGTATGACTTTGAGGATGTTAATAATAATCTTATTTTTTTCCGTTTCCTGCTTTGCACAGTCGGTTAAAGATAGTACTGTTAAAGTAAAAAGTGATACGGTAAAAACAAAAAATGTTCAGCACAATACTGAAGATATTGATGTATTTAAAATGAGGGTCTTTCTTCAATACAATCATATAGACCTGTCCTCACGCTCTATTCCCACAACCTTAAATTTTAATCCGAATAATTTTTCTACAAGCTGGAAAGAGAATTTATTTTCTCCCCGGAAGCAGGTTGAAGACAATATTAAAAGCCTGATGGAAGAGATTCAGAAAGGACCGGAAGACACTACTCCCGGCTGGCTTAAATGGCTTTACGGCGCTTTGGATATTGCCAAATATATTTTTGTAATCGGCCTTGCAGCCAGATCAATCTTAAAATAATTCAATTTTTCGCCCCTTTACACTTAACAATATCTTAACACCGGCTTAACATCATCTTAACGTAGCCTGCTTATTTTTGACTACAATAAAAAAGGTAGTATATGTTTGGTTTTTGGTTTTCAATAGCAGGTTTGTTTTTCGGAACTGTTTGTTCACTCATGGCAAAAGAGAAGGGCAGGGATCAGAAAAACTGGTTTATTCTAGGTTTTACAGGAAGCATTTTTTCTTACATACTTCTTTCAAATCTTTCATCATTAACTAGTTCCGATTTGTCCCTTTCTGAAGAAAAAGAAGAATTCTGCGCTGAAGTCTATTAAACAAGCTTCTTTTTGAACAAAACGATTGTTTCCAGATTGGGCGAACCGGGAAACATATCCAGCGGTAAAACAGCTTCTGCTTTATAGCCGTATTTTTCCCATTCATTTACACCGTTAATTATTTCATCTGCATTACAAAAGATGTGCACAACCTTTTCCGGATTTCTTTCTGCAATTACTTTAATCACATTCCTTTCCACACCGCTGCGCGGAGGATCTAACAGAAATATTTCCCTGCCCGAATTCTTTTCCGGGAAAATCTGCAATAGTGCGCTTCCGCTTATCTTCTTTACAATAAACTTTACTTTAGCTTCAGGGTTCTGATGCTTTGCATTTGTTATTGCTGATTTAATTGACTCAGCAGATGTTTCAATCCCCACAACATTTGCATAGTCTCCCGCAAAAGCACACGCAAACAATCCGTAACCGCAATACAAATCATATAATGTTTCCGCTTTGCCGGGCATGAGAAGGGTTTTAACTTTTTCAATCATTAGCGGAACTACAGATTCGTTTATCTGTGAAAATGAAGTTGGGTTATAGGAATATTTTTTATCATTAAGTTTTAGAAACAATGTGTCGGGACCGAAAAATTTCTTAAATGTTACTTCTTTTTCGGGGCGTTCACTTTCAAAATAATATTCTGAACGGGTAGGATCATAAAACATAAAAGATGATATAATATTACATTTTAATTCTTTAAGCAATTCCGAAATGTTCTTAAGCTTTTTAACTATTTCCGCATTTATTTTATGAATATTAAATATAACGGAAAACTCCGTATAACTTCCTCTAATAATAATATAATTAATTACCCGCGCTAATGAAATGTATCCCGGGGAATTTAATTTTACACACAAATAATCAAAGATAATTTTATGTTCATCCGGTTCAAGAAGGGAAGGGCGGAATAATTTCTCTTTCGTAACGTAGTCTTCATCGGCAAAAAGGAAGTAAAATTTCCCTTTGTACTCAATTATTTTTCTTTTTGAAGTTGTTCTATAGTTTCGCGGCCTGGGGGATAATACAATCTTTTCCGGTTTAAGCTGTATGTTGTTTTCCTTAAACAACCTTTCCAGAGCTTTTTGTTTTATGCTTATTTCCTTTTCATAATCGCATCCGGCAAGAGGTTCTGTTTTTTCAGACCATGGAACTACCCCGGAGGACTGCATTTCTACTTTAATGAGCCCTGCATACTTTACTGCACTTTTATAGGTTGAATTTTCTCTGTTTCTTCTATCGGACGGCAATAATTATAACCTTCATATTTTCTATAATACTGTCGAAAATTAACCATTTAGCGTCGAAAAGCATATTAAATATTTTAATTGCACAAAACCCGCCCAAGTTTGGTAATTAATAGTTGTTTTTCGGTGTCTTGCTAAAACATTTTTGCTTATCGCTTGTATAATTAATGTGTTTTTTAGAAAAATTTATATTTTTACGTCTATACTTAAGGAAAACTTTAACTCTGGAGAATAAATGAATATAAGATTGATTTCGGCAGTAATTGTCATTTTGTTGTTATCCGGCACTCTGCTTCAAATAAATGCTAATTCTATAAAAACCATACCGGCTAAGCCAAAGCAGGGGGACGAAATTACTATTATTTTTGACCCTTCCGGTTCAGGATTTGAAAAATCGGACAATGTTGAGATGTATGCTTATTTTTATTCTACACAACCAGATGACGTGATTGCCATTTCTATGGAAAAAGATGGAAATAATTTTACCGCCAAACTAAAAGTAGGGGCAAAAACTGAGTTTATAGGGTTACTGCTTTATAATCAAATCACCTATTCTACCAATGATGGAAAAGGATATAAAATAAATATTTATGATAAATCGGGTAAAGAGCTCGATGGTTCCATTATTAGTTCATCTCTGCTTTATTCTACCTGGGGAAAGTATCTGGGTACTGAAGAAAACATAAAGCTTGCCTATGAAAATTTTCAAAAAGCAATTAAATCAAAGCCGTCTTTAAAAAATAAATACTACGATGATTATTTAACCATACTTTATAGTTATTATAAAGATGACCGGGATGAACAGATCATAACCGAATTGGATAAATTTGAAACGAAAGGAAAACTGAGCGAAGACGATTACTCTTTACTTGCCAAGTGGCATAGAACAATAAAAAACAATTATAAATTTGAAGAATTATCGGACACTATTGCAGAATTATATCCCAAAGGAATTTTTGCTCAAACTGCTGCTTATAATAAAATAACGCAAGAAAAAGATATGGCAAAAAAAATGGATTTGATTGAGCAGTATAATTCCAAATTTCCGGGGAGCAAATATTTCTCAAGCATTGTTTATTCTGCCAATGTGCTTTTAATAAAAGATAAAAGATATAAAGAGAGCGCCGAGTTTATTAAAAAGTATATGAATCTGATTGATGTTTCAATGTTGGGATTTTTCTCAACCGTGCTTACCCATGCTAATGCGGAATTGGAAACTGCAATGGAGTTATCAAAACTTGCCGTTGAAAAAGCAAAGAAGAATATGACCGATACCGGACTAAAGCCGCCGCTTGTTACTCCCTCAAAATGGCAGGAAACTCTCAGAACCACTTTGATGGATAATCTTGCCGGGCTTGCTGATGTTTATTCTGCACTGGGCAAATATGATGAAGCAATTAAAATATATGAAGAAGCAATGCAGAATTTAACCGGGCGCCCTATCGATATGAAAGTAAAGGAAAAATATTTGGCCGCTCTTAGAAACAATAAGTTATACGACAAAGCTTTGGATGTAGTTGAACGGGAATTTTCTAATGGAGCCGTCTCGCAGGAAATGAGAAATGTTGCTAAAGATGTATATATAAAAAAACACGGAAACGATGCGGGCTTTTTCGAATACATATCTAAACTGGAAGATATTGCCAAAGCAAAAACACTTGTAAAATATAAAAACCGATTAATTAGCCGCATTGCACCCGATTTTACCCTATACGACCTGACAGGCAAAAAAGTAAAGCTTTCCGAATGCAGGGAAGATATAGTGGTGCTTTCATTTTGGTCATCTGTTACTGACCCAGCTTCCACATTCTTTCCGGTAATGAAACAAATTGCCGATAAATGGGAGGGGAAACATGTCGATTTTTTATTTGTTAATTCGATGGAAACCGCTCCGGCTGATAAGGTGAAAGATAAAAATTGGAAAAAGAATAATGCTTCTTCCGTTTTGTCAAAAGGCAAATTTAAATTCCGCGTTCTTGTGGACGAGACAAATGAAGCTGCTGCTTTGTATAAATTAAAAACTCTTCCAATGCAGTTTATTATTGACCGGGATGGAAACATCCGCTATGAAATTACCGGTGCTCCTGCTGCCGGTGATGATGTGGTTGACGAAATCTCTGCAATTATTGAATTACTAAAATAGAGTATTTATATCGTTTAAGAGCCAATTTATTATGGCTCAGGAATTATCAATGATATGCCACGGCGAAAGCAGGCAGGAATAGCCAATAAAGGGCAATCATTTATTATGAGGCCGTTATGTCTTAAGCATATTTTACATTCTTGTTTATGTTTTTATAACAATCTGTGTATATTAATTCAGACGGTTTTTAATTTCGAGAAATGGAAAAAATTAAATATGTTAAAACTTAAAGAGTGTTTCTCAATTATTCCAATTTCTATACGTCTATTTAGAAAATAATTTTCTATTTTTACTTTTACAGAACTATATAAATACCATTTGGAGGATAAATGAAAAAATCACTATTAATGGCTTTCATAATGTTTTCGCTTGTTTTCAATACTTTATTGCTTGCAAAGGGAAATTCAATGAAAGTTACTCCCGCTAAACCTAAAGCCGGAGATGAAGTAACCGTAACTTATAACCCTGCAAACACCGAGCTTGCAGCTGCAGAGAAAATTGACATGGTTGTTTATTCTTTTTCCCTTGCCCCTGATGAAGCAAAATCAGTTGAACTAAAGAAAGCGGGCACTGTTTTTACCGGAAAATTTAAAGTAGGAAGTAAAACAGAATTTATCGGGCTTGTTTTCCAGCAGGGAGACACTAAAGATGCTAATGACCAGAATGGATATTTTATTAATATCTATGATAAAAAAGGGAAATTGACTGACGGCTCTTTAGTTGGAAGTGCCCTTATTTACAGTTCATGGGGAAGATATTTTGGCGTTAAAGCAGACCCTAAAGCCGCTTATGATAACTTTGAAAATGTTGCAAAAACCAAACTTGCATTAAAAGAAAAGTATGTAAAAGATTATATCTCCGGTGTTACAGGATTCTTGAAAGATAAAGGCTTTGAAGTTGTTGCTGCAGAGTTGAAAAAATTAGAACAAAAATCCGGTTTGGTTGAACAGGATTATTCATATTTGCAGAATATGTATGCAGGAATTAAACTTACCGATAAAGCTAATGAAATAAAGAAAATTGCCCTCGCTAAATATCCAAAAGGCCAATTAGCTGCTTATGATGTTTATGTAGCAATTTCAAAAGAAAAAGATCTAACCAAAAAAGTTCAGCTTGTTGATGACCTTAATAACAATATGCCCGGCAGTATGTATTTTACCTATGCAGTTTATTCAACTTCTGCTGCTTTAATAAAAGATGGTAAAACCAAGGAAGCTGCCGATTTGGTTAACAAATATATTGACAAACTCGATGTAAGCTATTTGTCCGCTATAGCAAGTCAATTCCTTAACGCAAAACAGGAACTTGCAACTGCTACGAATCTTTATAAAATGTCGGTTGATAAATCGAGACAGGCACTTGCTTCTGATAAAGACAAACCGGCCATGATGACCGAAAAAGATTACGTTGCATCAAAAAAACTTAGCCTTGCATACAGCGTTTCCAGCCTTGCCGGTGCTTATGCCGATACAGGAAATAAAACCGAAGCGTTAAAATGCTACGAAGAAGCAATTCCGCAATTAACCGGGGATAATGCCGACCCTGATGTAAATGCAAAATATGTTAAAGTGTTGTTCGACCTTAATCAGATTGATAAAGCTTCCAAAATGCTTGAAACTTTTATAACCGACGGTACAGGTTCTGCCGATCTTAAAGCTCTTGCAAAAGATATTTATGTTAAGAAAAATGGCAGCGAAGCAGGCTATCCTGAATATATTGAAAAGTTAAACAAAGCCGCACATGCCGCTCTGGTTGAAAGGCTTAAAAAAGAAATGATAAATCAGCCCGCTCCTAATTTTACACTTGCAAACCTTGATGGCAAGAAAATTACCCTTTCCGAACTGAAAGGTAAAGTTGTAATAGTTGATTTCTGGGCTACCTGGTGCGGTCCTTGCAGAGGTTCATTCCCCGGAATGCAGCTTGCTGTTGATAAATGGAAGGGTCAGGATGTTGAATTCTTATTCTTAAATACATGGGAAAATGCTCCTGCAGATAAAGTTAATGATAAAAACTGGAAACATGATAACGCTGCCAGCTTTATTACTCAAAATAAGTACACATTTAATGTACTTCTTGATGAAGAAAGCAAAGTTGTAGCGGATTACGGCGTATCCGGTATTCCTACAAAATTTGTTATTGATAAAAACGGAAACATTAGATTTAAAGTAATTGGTTCAGACGGTATTTCAGATAAGATTCTGGAAGAAGTTTCTACCATGATTGAGATGATAAAATAATTTACTCACGGGGGCGTGTTTTTTGACACGCCCTCTTAATTTCCTTTCCCGAAGTTTTAACCCCATTAAGCCTCAAAATAGAATAATATTCGGAATTTTAATCTGTTATTGTGTCCGTTATACTTTAATTTTATACTTTCTATCCGGAAGCAAAAATATATTTTAAAGATGTGCCTTAAAACTTTTGCAAAGAATAATTTAAGTTATATTTTTAATTTGCAGAAATAATTTTATTTGTCGTCTATTTAGGAGAAAACATGGCAGTAATCAGACCCTTCAAAGCAGTAAGACCCTTAGATAAGGTTGCTCATCTCGTTGCAAGCGTTCCATATGACGTTGTGAATACCGATGAATCGGCAGAATTAGCAAAAGGAAATCCTTTATGTTTTTTACGCGTTACACGCGCGGAAATTGAATTACCTCAGAGCATTGACCACTATGCAAAAGAAGTTTATCAAAAAGCTAAAGAGAACTTCGTAAGATTAAAAACCGAAGCTCCCCTTATTCAGGATAGTAAACCATTTATATATATATATAAACTTGTTATGGGTGAACAGGCTCAGGTTGGTTTAGCAGCTACTTTTTCAGTAGCAGATTATGAAAATAATGTAATCATGAAACATGAAAAAACAAGAAAAGTTAAAGAAGATGACCGTACTAATCACATTATATCTACCGGCGCACAAACCGGTCCTGTATTCTTAACTTACAGGGGTGTGGATGCAATTAATAAAACTGTTAATGATACAATGGAAAAAGTAAAACCGTTATACGATTTTACCGCACCCGACGGAATTAAACACACAGTTTGGGCGCTTCCTGCGGATGATACGGAATTGGTAGTTACTGAAATTGCAAAAGTTAAAAATCTCTATATTGCCGACGGGCATCACCGCGCTGCAAGTGCAGCAAGAACCGCCAAGTATATGACGGAGAATAACCCAAAACACAATGGAGATGAAGAATATAATTTCTTCCTTGCAGTTCTTTTCCCTGCTGAACAGCTCCGCATTCTTCCGTATAATAGAGTTATTCTTGATGCAAAACAGACTAAAGAAAAAATGTTTGAAAACATTAAAAATAATTTTACCATTGAAGAAACTTCTGTTCCATCCCCTGCAGAAAAGAAAACATTTACTATGTACATAGACAAAAAATGGTATTTATTAAAACCGAATTCAAATGTAAAAGAAGGAACTACAGTAGGGGACAAACTGGACGTAAGTATTTTACAGAATTATTTATTTACTCCGGTATTTGGAATCGGCGATCCAAGAACCGATTCGAACATTGATTTCATCGGCGGAATAAGAGGCACCGGGGAACTGGAAAGACTTGTTGATTCAGGAAAAGCTTTCGTGGCTTTCTCTTTATATCCCGTATCTTTGGATGATTTAATGAATATCTCGGATGCAGGAGAAATAATGCCTCCGAAATCAACTTGGTTTGAACCTAAACTAAGAGACGGTTTACTTGTTCATGTTATTTAATTTGTTTTTAACTAAGGAATAATAAATTCATAATTAATATTACATAAGGACTACGATATGGAAAAAAGAATATTTAATTTTAGTGCAGGCCCGGCTATTTTACCGGAAGAAGTATTGTTAGAGGCTCAGAAAGACTTATTCTCTTACAAAGGCTGCGGTATGAGCGTTATGGAAATGAGCCACCGTGGTAAGATTTTTGACGGTATTATTAAAGAAGCTGATGCTAATTTAAGAAAGCTTCTTAATATCGGCGAAAACTATTCAATCCTCTTTTTACAGGGAGGCGCAACACTTCAGTTTTCTATGGTTCCTATGAACCTGATGTATCCAAAAAACAAAGCAGATTATATCGTTACCGGTTCATGGGCAGAAAAAGCTGTTAAAGAAGCTAAAAAAGTCGGTACGGTTAATATAGCCGCTACAACTAAAAGCGAAAGTTATGTACGCATTCCGAAACAATCAGAATTTAAACTTGACCCGGATGCTTCTTATGTACATTTTACATCAAATAATACAATTTACGGAACACAATTCAGGACAGAACCCGAAGTAGGCAATGTTCCATTGGTATGCGATGCTTCTTCCGATTTTCTGCATAAAAAAATAGACATCAACAAATATTCTTTAATTTATGCAGGCGCACAGAAGAATATCGGGCCGGCAGGTGTTGTAGTTGTTATTATTAGAAAAGATATGCTTGAAAGATCACAGGATTCTCTGCATACTTATATGAACTATAAAGTTCATGCTGAAAACGAAACCATGTATAATACTCCTACTACTTTCGGTATTTATATTTCCGGCCTCGTATTCAAGTGGCTACTTGATATGGGCGGCCTTGATGAAATGTATAAGAGAAACAAAGAAAAAGCAAAAATATTGTATGATGCCATTTATAACAGCGATGGTTATTACAAAGGCACAACCGTTCCGGAAGACGGTTCTCTTATGAACGTTACTTACAGGCTTCCTAATGAAGACCTCGAAAAGAAATTCCTTGATGAAGCCAAGAAAAAAGGATTTGAAGGCTTAAAGGGACATAGATCTGTTGGCGGTATCCGCGCTTCTATCTACAATGCTTTCCCAAAGAAAGGTGTTGAAGAATTAGTTCAATTTATGCAGGATTTCAAAAAGAACAACTAATATTTTTCTATAACGGGGCCTTCAAGGGCCCCTTTATTATACAGGTTTACTATGAAAAAATTCATCTCTCTTTTCGTTATCATTTTTATATTTGCAGCATGTTCAAAGAAGGTAGTAAAATTTGAATTGTTCAGTCCAGAAGCTTTTGCTTATTCGCTTGATGAAGGTTATGAACTTGATGCGAAAATTCTTGTAAAAGGTTTTCATATTAATGAAGCCGATAAGAATTTTTCAGCCAAACTTACTTATTCTGCCGATATTGTAATGCCCAACGGTACTGTCCAAAAAGATGTAAATACCGGTGTTGTTTCTAAAGAGGAGAAAGAGGAATTTACTGAGATGGAAATTTCTATTCAGAAAACTCTTGATAAGTCATTTAAGACGGGCAAATATAAGGTAATATTTAACGTAACCGATGATGCTACCAAACAGCAATTGAAAACCGAAAAGGATTTTGATCTAAGCGAATAATTAACCTGCTTTATTCTCCTTTTTTGCAGGTTGTTCCGAGCTAAGCACCTTTAATACATCTTTGGCAGGAAATAAATCTATATCTTCCTCAAGCAAAACTGTTTTATAAAAGCTGCATAATAGGCAGTTGCTTGTATTAATTTCAAACGTATCTTCAGCTTTAATTCTACTCATAGAACCGGTTATAGCCCAGCATACTCTTCCGCCGTAATCACCGTCATTAAAACCATCTGTTCTGGTTTCAATTGCAGACTTGCAGACACCAAGCTGTTCGGCACGGCTTCCTCCGGGTTCTCTTCCGCATTTTTTCGCCTCCCAACAATTCAATTTCATAATATGCCCTTATATTCACCTATTATTATCGCAGTGTACCCCCGGAAAGTTTAAGTTTTAAATATTATAAAAGCTTCCGTTTATCTAAATGCTTGTAATTAAATTAGTTAATATAAGCAGGTTGGTTATTTTGATAGGGAGGTAACAAATTTTAGAGATGAAAACAAAACAGCGGGTGTTAAAAAATAGCATCCGCTGTTTATGAAAACTTATGTAGAATAAATTATTTTGACGTTATAGCCATCCAGGTGCCGCCGATTGAATAGATTTTGGAATCGCTCCATGTCCTGGCCGAGATAACAAAACCGTCACGCGATACAACCATCGATTTAATTTCATATCTTAGATTTTTTTCTTTATCGGCATCAATAGAGGTTACCGAAAGAAGAATTTCCGGTTTTGCGTCAAATGATTTTTTGAAGGCAACTTCTATCTGAACTGTTCTTTCTCCACTGTCTTTATCAAATGAATACCCTTTTACAGTAGAATCAAATACAAATGTCCCTGTTTGAACTTGTTGAGCGTTTAGGGTTAGTGCAAATACAAAAAACAATGCTAAAAAGAATTTTACTGCTTTCATGGCCACCTCTCTTTTTGTTAAAAAAATTTATAAAGTTGAATTTGTTATCCAAAATGATTGTTATTACTTATTATAATATAAATTATAAATAATTAAATCAAGTATTATTTTTAAATGCCATAATGCCAAATGAAGTTCCAAATTAAAAAGAATATTTTTTCAATAAACCATCTTACTAACCGTAGAACCGGACTTCAATGCAGGACGCCTAAAATCAATAAAATATTTGACTTTTTCAACATAATGAACAATATTACAAACAGCTAAAAAAAGAGTATCGCATGAGCCTATATACATGGGGGTTTATTATTATAATGGCCCTGCTTTTCGGCGGTCTTTCACTTATCATGCTTCTAGTTGTTAAACTTGATAAGTGGATAGACAAACGGGAGCGGCTTGGCAGAGATAATATATACAGAGCAAAAAGAGAAAACTCACCGCAGAACACCAAAGCTACAAGATAATTCCCATACCAAAATTGATTTTGTAAAGCGAACTCAGTCTATCTTAACTTTTCTTTTTACTGCTTCAAGAATTTCCCCGTTTTTTACAAGAGCCAGAGCCTTCTGAATGTCATCATGAATAATTCTGTCTTTCATCATTGGAGGAATTCCTTTTCTTATTGCTTCTACTGCTGCACCGGTGCCTTTTCCGCATTTAAGAGGTTTCAAAAATTCCACTCCCTGCGATGCTGCAAGCATCTCAATTGCAATTACGGTCTGCACATTCTTTAATATCTGATAACATTTCCGTGCCGAAATTGAACCCATGGAATTATGATCTTCCTGATTTGCAGATGTAGGAATTGAATCTACACTTGCGGGATGTGCAAGCACCTTGTTTTCAGAAACAAGGGCCGCAGCCGCATACTGGGCAATCATTAAGCCGGAATTCAAACCTCCGTTAGGTGTAAGAAATCTTGGAAGCTGGCTTAATGAACCATTAACAAGCCTTTCAATTCTGCGCTCGGAAACATTTGCAAGCTCCGATAACGCTATTGCCATAAAATCAAGTGCGAGTGCCATCGGCTGGCCATGGAAATTTCCCCCTTCAAGATGGTCTTTCTGTTCCGGGAAAATAAGCGGATTATCATTTACGGAGTTTAATTCTATTTCAACGCGTGAACACACATAATCAATTGTATCTCTTGATGCGCCGTGAATTTGCGGTATGCAGCGTTGTGAATATGCATCCTGCACTCTATTATCATTTGTTAAATGTGATTTTCTAATTTCGCTCCCTTTAATTAAAGCGAGCATATTTTTGGCAGTTGTAATTTGTCCCGGATAAGGACGCAGTTTATGCAGGCGCAAATCATAAGCTTTATCAGTGGCGCGCAAAGCCTCATGCGAAATTGCCCCTGATATATCCGCCATCTGAATTAATTTTTTAGCATTCATGCAAATGTATGCGGCAAAAGCGGTCATCATCTGGGTGCCGTTAATTAATGCAAGCCCTTCTTTTGCACCAAGCTTTACAGGTATAAGGGTGTATCTCTTTAATATTTCTTTCGAGTTTTCAATCTTTACAAGATGAGCTTCCGGATCATTGATGTCTTCAATATCCTGAGCTTTCCCTTTCCCTATCATTGCAAGAACAAGATGTGCAAGAGGTGCAAGATCGCCGCTTGAACCTACCGAACCCTGTGAAGGAATAACGGGAATTATATTTCTATTTATCATTTCTATAAGCAAACGGAGAGTAGAAAGTTTAATACCTGAAAAACCGCCGGCCAGGGCATTAACACGCAGAAGCATCATAATTTTAACAATTAGTGGAGGAAGATTTTCTCCTACTCCGGCAGAATGGCTTATAATTAAATTTTCCTGTAACTGTTCAAGTTCATCCTGCGATATTTTTACATTTGCAAATTCTCCGAACCCTGTTGTAACGCCATATATTACTTTATCTTTCTTTATCCACTCTTCAATTAAAGCGCGGGCTTTTACAACTTTTCTTTCTGCTTCTTTTGTTAAAACAACTTCCGGATTCTCTTTTAAAAAGTACTCAACTTTTTCAATTGTTAAAGATTTACCGTCAATTTTCAGTATTGCACGGGGCATTTACTCACCTTTGTTTGATTTTATCAGTTTAATAATTTTTTCGTTAAACGAACTGCCTGTTCTGTAATGTATTATAACTTTGTCTTCTTCATATTCCGTAGATATTACTTCGGCATTTTCATATATAAACGAAATTACCTTAGATTCATTTATATCAATTATAAGTTTGTTTACAACAAAATTCATTTCATATATGCTATGAAGTTTATTTTTCAGTTTGGAAACATTTATTCCTTTGGCAGCAGAAACAATTATGGAATCCGGATATTTGTCCATAACATATTCAATCCGGCTTCTATCCCTAAGTACGTCCACTTTATTGAATATTTTAACTTCCTGCTTTGTATGGCAGTTAAGTTCTTTTAAAGTCTGCTCAACAACCTGTATGTGTTCTTCATAATAATCATTTGAAATATCAATCACATGAAGTATAATATCGGCATCATTAACCACGTTGAGTGTGGTTTTAAATGAAGCCACAAGATGCGCCGGAAGTTTCCTAATAAAGCCGACCGTATCGCTTATAAGAAGTTTCCTGTTCTTACCCATATCGTACTGGCGCGTAGTAGAATCAAGAGTGGCGAACAATTTATTTTCGGCAAGCACTTCGGCATCGGTTAAAAGATTTATTAAAGTCGATTTTCCCGCATTTGTATAACCGACAATAGTAGCATTCAAATAATTTTTCCTGCTCTGGCTTTTTGTCTGATGCTGCTGTTCAATCTGCTTTAATTTTTCTTTTAATTTACTAATCCGGTATCTTATGGTGCGCCTATCGGTTTCAATCTGTGTTTCACCCGGCCCTTTGGTGCCTATTCCGCCGTACTGTTTGGAAAGGTGAGTCCATGCACGCGTTAACCTTGTAAGGAAATATTGAAGCTGCGCCAGTTCCACCTGTGTTTTAGCTTCTTTTGTTTTTGCATGAGCTGCAAAAATATCAAGTATTAAACCGCTGCGGTCCAGAATTTTTTTATTTATAATCTTTTCAAGGTTGCGTATTTGGGTTGGGTTAAGGTCATCATCAAAAATTACAAGGCTTATATCATTCAATTCAACAAGCTGTGCTATTTCCTCCGCTTTGCCCTTGCCTATGTAATAAGCAGGATCAATGCGTGCTTTATCCTGCATAACTTTAAAGACTGACTCCGCTCCCGCGGTTAAGGCAAGCATTTCAAGTTCTTCAAGATGCTCTTCAACACGGTTTCTGCTTACTGAATCTGTAACAAGAGCAACCAGAATTGCCCTTTCTTTAATATTTGTGTTTGTTTCTTTTAATTCCATGCTTTTGCTTAAATATTAATACATTTTGTGTATTACAGAATTCCTGTAATAATGAGAAAGGATTTCATCAAAGCGGTAACCTGAACTGCTCATTACAGCGGCGCCTATCTGGCATAAGCCTACTCCATGCCCCCAGCCCGCGCCGTACAATATAAAACGTCCCGGTATATTATCTGCTATATCTTCTTTTTCAACTATGAATGCCGAACTGAATAAATGCGATTTGGATAATATCTTTCTTATTTCAAGTTCTTTCCCTATAACCATTGTTTTCTTTGAACCAACTATCCGAAGTTTAATTATTCTGCTTGACTTGCCTCTCTGCACGGGAATAAGATCCATTATATGCCCGAAGTCTATTCCGCTCTTGCTGTTTATAAGTTCTGCAAGTTCATCCTGATCATACTCTACGTTCCAGCGGAAAAAGTTTTTTGTTTCAAAATCATAATCCGGTAGAAGAGTATATAATAATTTATTATCGTTGGTGTGGCAGAAACACTGCGGGTAACTCATTATCCATTTCTTTGCGGACTGCTCTTTTGTAAAGTCAACAGTAAAAATATCCTGTTCATACTTGTAATCATAAACCGGGGATAAATAAGGATGTTCCACAGGCTCCCATGTGTTTTCGAACGATTCGCTGATTCCTCCGCAGCATTTTGAAAAACGGGCATCACATACTTCATCATTATATTTTATCACCAGCCCGTGTGTGGCTTCAACGGCGGCAAGCACTCTGTCATTAATTATTTTTGTTACTCCCTGATAGCGCTGGCAATGATCATCAGCACAGAGATCATAGTTTGTATGGCTTGCCCTGTCGTACCATTTAATAAGCTCATCATTTGTTATATGTTCTGCGGCATGCACTGTTTTATCGGGATTGTTTTTCTGCTGTATCTGATGCAATGCCCAGCTGCGCGAAATAACTGCATGTGCTTTTAAAAATTCAAATGGCGAGTTTGCATTCATCTCTGATGAAATTACACTTTCAATATAATATTCAATAGGAACAATGTTTATTGCGGTTAGTTTGTTATCTTCAACAATAAATCTAAGAGAGCCGTGAAAGCGCTGGTCTTCATTTCGTTCCCAATGAAATTCTTTTCCTATTTTTACATTGTGAATAACAAATGAAGCAATTTCAACATCGCCGGGGAGTAGAATTAATTCGTGTAAAGTATGAATTGGTTTGCCGCTCTGTACAAATTTAATTTGTTCATTCTCATATGTAGCTGTAAATTTACCGCTCATACGGCTGCTGCCGGTTGATAAACGGTAATCGCCGTAAAGTTCAAATTCAATTTTAACGGATGATAATATTGCTATACTTATTAATGGCTCGGGAGTCATTATTAAATCCAGCCTTTTATTTTCTCCTGATAATGGACAGGAATGAACTCTGTATATTTATATTCTGCAACTTTTTCTGTCTGGTACGGATCGCTGGACAAGAATTCGGTAATGCTTTCCAATGACTCTGAACGGGCTATAATGATTCCTCCTACACGCGGCTCTTTTGGGCCCGACATTAAGATCAATCCTTTTTTATATCCTGTTTCCAGGAATGCCCTGTGTAAATCTCTTATTTCATTTACCTTTTCAACCGGCGCTGTATAAACTATCTCAACTATGAAATGTTTCATATTATATCCTGCATTAGTAAAATAAATTATTTGCTGCTCTAAGATATAAAATTATTGGATGGATTTCTTTACGCACAAGGAATGAAGTTTTCTAAGGTTTTAAGATTTTTTGTACCATCCCCATAATAATTGCACCGGCAACCTGCCTCATTTTAAGGCAAAACCTTCCGGTGCCTGTTGTCACTTGTGATTTAAAGCCAATAATAATTCTTGTATATTAAAATGGGATTTGCTATATAGCTTATCACAATGACTAATTTGAGGTAAAAAATGAAAAAAGCATTACTACTCCTTATCCTTTTGTTTACATTTACTACAATCAACGCACAAAGCTTTTATTTCGGCCCGCAAGTCGGTTATGTTAATATCAAGGGGTCAAGCGAAGGCACATTCCAATATGGTGCTGCATTGCGCTTCAGTTTCATTATATTCGGAATTGAAGGGACTGCAAGCTATTCTGAAAAAAAATATCCGGGGCCTTTTGGAACAACAATTAAAGCTACCGGTATTCCTATTTCAGTTACGGGTATGGTTTATATTATTCCTTCTTTTCTTTATGGCTGCGCCGGTTTTGACTGGTACAACAATAAGTACACTTATTCATACCCGGGCTATCAGGATGCCAGCGAAACTTTTACCTCTACAGGTTACCATTTAGGCGCTGGTGTACAGATACCACTTGGTCCTATTTTGCTTACGGGGGATGCTCGCTATTTATTCTCAAGCCATCAAAATATTGCCAATACCGAGCTTGACATGAATTATTACCTGCTTCAGGTAGGCCTTCTGTTTAAGTTATAATACTTTGTTTTTAATCATTCCGGGTGCGGAAAGTTTTTATGCAAAAGAGTACCGCTAATTGCGGTACTCTTTTTTTATATCCAAACAAATGCTGTGTGCAGTCGTTACGGAAGGTAAGGTTGGGGGGCGCAGTTTTGTTACCAATGTTTGACCTCTAACGAGATCAACATATTTTTTATTCTTTTTCTATTAAATGGTTCTGTTTTTATCCCGTCAAGGATAATACATTGGTAGAAATTGTAGTAAAAAAAAAAATTACGATCCTAAATCCATTTGCATTTCTACAATTATTACAAGCCATTATACCCAAAGATGTAATTCCCTTTTCATCCTTTTGGTCTATTGCCTTACAGCGCAATCATTGGTAAACTATTCAAGCGCTTAAGGAGAATATTTTAAATTAAGATTCTGATTTTTAAGCGATGAATTAGAAAGAATACTCATGTTTTATGATTAATTCCTCTCATACTGAAAATAATAGTTTATAACGGCACTATGCCAAGTGAATATAGATCCGGTCTTAGCAGCGGCCGTATTCATATAAAAATAAATTTCTTAAATAAAAGGAGTACAAAATGAAACTTACAAACAAACCGGCTGTTTTCTTCTTTACATTTCTTATTGCAGCCGCAATGGGCTTTGCGGGCTGCTCTTCCACGGGAATTCAGCGGTCAGAAAAAGCATCAACTACTATGCAGACCATGGATAACGATATTAAATTAGTTTCCGTGCAGCTTGATGCCACCGGCGCCTCACTTGATGATCTGACAAAACAGGGACAGTCCGACGTTAAGAAGGCTTTCGATTTGTTTACTGATAATGTATCTAAAATAGCTAAATTAGAAAAAAACTCTGCAAAACACGCAGATGAAATGCAGGCCAGAGGCAAAGATTATTTTGAAGAATGGCAAAAGGAAGGGGATAATTACAAAAATCCTCAGATACAAGCACTCAGCGAACAACGCCGAGTTGAACTTGCCGAAATATATGGCAGGATAGCACAAAGCAGTATTGGAGTTAGGGAAGCTTTCAGAGCTTATGTTTCCGATGTTACAGAAATTCAGACTTATCTTTCGAACGATCTTACACCAAAGGGAATTGAAGCAATTGTTCCAACTACCCAAAAGGTGAATAATGACGGCGTTAATCTTAAGGCTGCAATTAAAAATGTTAAAGATGCAATTGAAAATGCAAGAGTATCAATGAGCCAGAGCGGTATGTAATATTTTTTCAAGCCGCTGCGGTTGCAGGTATGTCCCGAAAACTATCATTCAACTTGATATGGAATTTAATGTTTTGAAAGTAAATTGAATTTGCATAACAGATATTAGTTTGAGAAGTAAAAACATAATGATCGGGACAAGCTGAGCGCTGCAGCGGTATTTTTTTATATATAATCTGCAATTATGTGCCGGTTATTGTGTGCCGGTTTCTTTGTTTGTTACCAATGTATGACCTCTGCCGAGGTCAAGAAATTCAATCAATATATTACTTTGATATGTTTTTTTATCCCGTTAGGGATAACACATTGGTAGAAGTTGCAAAGAAAAAGAATTACGATCCCGTAGGGATCGCACGTGATTTGCTTTTGGGTTGCGAGCAGTCGTTGCAGGATGTTTGGTTTGTGTTTCTTTGCTTGTTACCAATGTTTGACCTCTAACGAGGTCAAGGATTTATTTTAACATTGAGACCCCGTCAAATAACAAGTTATAATTAGTAAGTTTAAGCAAATAAAGACACAAATCGCAGAATGTTTTATCTTTTGGAGACCATTCATACAGTACTTTGTAATCACCGTTTTCTTTACCTTCCAGTATCCAGCTGGCACCATCGAGCCCACTACCTTCTTTGTAATATGTCTTTTGCCAGAATCCATAATCATGGATCATATCAATGAATTTATTCCATTCAGCAAGAGATAACATTTTATGCTTGTTGACAATAACCTCTTTTACCAGATTTAAATTTTGCCCCCCTTTACAAACTTTCCAATAGAGTGTGATTTTACTATTATATTTTTCAATCCTTATTGTAATTGGATGGCAAAAAACACTTAACAATGTAAATCGATAGATAGAGCTATTCCCAGGATAGCTTGCAAGTATGGGTTCTTTAAAGGCTTTTCTATATATGTTAAACCCTTCGGACCTAAACACTGTAGTTTGTAATTCCGAAAATATATCTATTTTATAATTTGTTTTCCAGTCTGAGGGTAATTGAAGAATGGAGGCAAGAGGAAAACAACCCATCATTTTTTCCTTATAACTTTCTAACGTCTTTAATTTATCATAATCTTTTAGATACGTTGCAATTTGTATAAGGGGATATTTAGTAAGGTATTTCATACTATCATTTACTTTCCATGCATTTGATAAATAGCTATATGCTCTATGCACAAAGGTTTCTAAATTGGGATTATCTTTGTTTTCATAATAGTCATAAATAAACAACTGATAATAATGCTTACCCAGATAATAATTCATGCTCGCATCTTTTGCCTCTATATGAATTATCTTATCTTTTTGAGATTTGAATATTTTATCTAAATAAGAAGTTATTTCCATTTCGGTAGGTGTTTTAGGTTCACCTAATGCCATCATTCTATTCCAAAATATTTTAATTGAATCCTTTTGTGAGGCTTTGGAAAATAAATTCAGCATATAGTTTATTGCTGTTAAATTATATTGATCTATTCCCAATAATTCCACAGCTGACTTTTTCTCTTTGAACATCGTGTCGTTGGCAAGCTTCTCTTCAAGCTCTTTAACAGTTTGCGAATAAATATTTGATACAAAAAGAAATGAAAAGCATAGCAGCAAATATTTTGTTCTTTTTATCATAACAATCTCTATGTTAATAAATTTCGTCTTTTGGTATTTGAAGGTCGGTAAGATTAAGTAAATATAGGCCTATCTTACGATAATCGTCATCTTTTGGGGAATAAATATCAAAGTGTTTATACATATCTCCTTGACAACCTTCCAAAATCCATAGCGAACCATCAACCCCAACCTGTTCTGCTTGATTTTGTTTTGTCCAAAAATTATATGAATTTATTCGTGATATAAATCCTTCCCACTCCCCTAATGATATGGATTTTGTTTTATTTACAATTAATTTTTCAGGTGAGTATAGGCGGTTGCGTTCAATCTCTTTCCATGATAAATTTACATTGTCATTATCCTTTTCAATTTTAATAGTTATCGGATTATTAAAAGACCTAAACCATATAAATCTGTAAATTGTACTCCCAGTATTTATGGAAGATAAAGCAGGTTCTTTAAATATTTCCAGGTAATATGTAAATAAATCAAATGAAACTGCCGTCGTTTTCTGAAAAATATTTAAACTATAATTATGTTTCCAGTTTTTCGGCAGTAATTTCCGGTAATAAGTATCATGTTGGTCTTGATATTTTTCAAATACTTTTTGCTCCTCTGATTTTGTTAAATAGCTTGTAAGCTGCATTAGCGGATAATCGATAAGATATCTTAAGCTGTCATTCATATTCCAAACTTTTGACAGAAGAGTATATGATGTATCCGCATATTTATTCAGGATTCTATTTCTATGGTTCTTTTTATATTCAGATATAAATAATTCATAATAATGTTCCCCCAGCGGATAATTAATGTCCACAATGGTTGAATCAAGTGAATATATTTTTTTCAAATACTGTAATTTAAAATTATCCTCATCTTTGCCTCTGCATTCATAATAAGCATACATCAATCGGAGATAATAAGGCATAATATTGTCTTTGTTATTATTTATAAGTTTGTCCCAGAATACTTTTATTGAGTCCTGCTCTCCTAACTTATTAAAGGAATATAAAATATAGACAATTGCATTTGTATTAAATTTATCAATTGATAATATTTTATACGCTGTTTCCCTTTCCCCGCCTGAAGAATCATTGTCTAATTTATTTTCAAGTTCTGTAATAGTTGGCGCACATCCTCTGAAAGTTAATATAAATAAACAAATAATTAGCAGGTATCTAATCCAAATATTCATTACTTACTCAACTAAAATAATTATCATTGTATTCATAGCCGTTTTATTTGGATAATGGAAAATAATCACTATTTAACAAATTCTTAATCTCATTGTATGGTATTAGTAATTTTGTTGTCCCATCTGACCAGGAGGCCATTTCTCCTCTGTTATAATAAAACACAATACCTTTGTCTGTAACTGCATAATTATCATTCAATTCAAATTTGCCATCTGTTAAGTAAAACCATTCTGTTTCGGACATATCGGCATCCTTTGAAAGGTTTTTAAGTTTGCGGAATAATCTTTCGGCAATTGTATTTAATTTATTTTCATAACCATATTTAAAAATATCATTAAGGGTTATTTCCGCACCGGATCTAATATCAAAAACTTTATACTCTAATTCAGTATTAAAATGCATTTCGCCAATGTCATGATATATGTAAAAACCCAGGCATATCAGCTTATCATTACAGAAATCAACCGTTACATTCTTTTTCAGCTCCCATTGAAAGAACTCAGTTGTATCTTTACAATCCTTCTTATACTCCTTATAATCATTAAAATATTGTTCTACATATTTTTCCGGATCTGGAGCGGCGCTTTTCCCTTTTACGGTATAAAATATGTATTTATCAATATAGTATTTTATAATATCGCCAACTTCTTTGCTGGTAATATTCTTAAACACAGGATATTCTAATTCAATGCTTGCATATCCGTTTTTTGAATCCTTTTCATTACCATAAGTTTTTTTAACGGATGTAATTTTATATTCAGCAAAACCTTTTGCGGGGTATTTTTTATTTCGGTCTATATTTGCGGCAGGCCCGCCTTTTAAAATATTAATTGTATCGGGACTAAAATCAGAATTTTCTTTTGGCGGTACATCCTTTTTACAGGACCAACAGGCAATAAGCATTACTAAAACAACTAAATAAAAAGGAATATTTTTCATTATCTCCCCACTGATATTCCCCAAAACGTCAGCAATTAAAATTCTACAGCAAAATATATTTTTACATTTCTACTTTCGGCGGAATAAATTCACTTTTATTTTCTTCGTTAAATACAGGAGCGCTTAAACTTTTATTTAGCGTAATTGATTTTCCTTTTTTCATTTTAAGTGTTTGTGCAATCTGCTTATAATGAACCGTAACATTTTCTCCGTTTACGGAATGAATAACTGCCTCTGTAAGTTCGCCAGCATCCCATGTAATATCAACAACAAAACCGCCGCGTGCGCACAAACCTTTTATAGAACCGGAATTCCATTCTTTCGGAATTGCAGGAAGGAGATAAATATCCCCATTCTGGGATTGCAATAACATTTCAGCAATACCGGCAGTGCCGCCGAAGTTTCCGTCAATCTGGAAAGGAGGATGAGCATCCCAAAGATTGGGATAGGTTCCGCCTGTGCTGTTTTTAGCTTTCGGTGAAGGGTCTGTATAAGTAAGGTGCGACCTTAGAAGTTTATACGCATGGTCGCCGTCAAGAAGGCGCGCCCATAAATTTATTTTCCAAGCTTTACTCCATCCTGTGCCGCCGTCGCCGCGTGTATTAAGAGTGTTGCGTGCTGCATCGGCTAAATCGGGGGTAAGGGCAGGTGTAATCTGGTGCCCGGGATACAATCCGATTAAGTGGGAAACGTGCCTGTGGTGCGGATCGCTGTCATCCCAATCATTGAACCATTCCTGTAAATTTCCTTTTGCGCCAATTTTGTAAGGAGCTAATTTTGCAAGAGTGTTATTAAGTTTAAGCCGGAAATTAAAATCAATATTTAAAACCTGAGCAGCTTCCATCGTGGAATTAAAAAGTTCTTTTATTATAGCCATATCCGAAGTAGATGCTTTGGATGTAGATCCGTTATAACCGTTTTTCAATTTAAAAGTATTTTCGGGAGAGGTTGAAGGGGAAGTAACCAGAAAATTGCCATCCTCAACAAGCCAGTTGAGGCAGAATTTTGATGCTCCTTTTAAAATAGGGTAAGCAAATTTTTTGAGGAACATTGTATCGCGAGTAAAATCGAAGTGCTCCCACAAATGTGTTGAAAGCCACGCGCCCCCCATATTCCAGCAAGCCCATGTTGGGCTTCCATTTCCAAAATCGCCGACGGGATTGGTTTGCGCCCATAAATCGCTGTTGTGTGCGCAGCACCAGCCGTCATTAACTCCGTAAAAAGTTTTAGCTGTAACTTCACCGCTTGCCTGCAGATTTTGTATAAACCGCAAAAGAGGTTCATGCAGTTCAGATAAGTTGCATACTTCAACGGGCCAGTAATTCATTTCTGTATTTATATTAACTGTATAATTGCTGTTCCATGGCGGACGTATAAGAGTATTCCATTTTCCCTGAAGATTGGCGGGTATTCCCCCCGGCCTTGAAGAGCTTATCATAAGGTAGCGGCCGTATTGAAAATATAATGCTTCCAGATTATAATCTTTATCTCCGTTTGTATATCTTTTTAATCTTTCATCAATTGAAACATTATGGGGAAGAGTGTCATTATTAATTGTAAATTCAACGCGGTTAAAATATTTTGTAAAATCTTCAATATGCCTTTGCTTAAGCTCTTTATATTCCCATGAAGATGCTTCCGCTAAATTTTTACTTGCAAGCATTTTTTCATCCAACCCGTCGGTAGACGGGTCTTTATCGAATCCGTTAAAACTTGTAGCCATGGAAATTAATAATATACATTCAGAACCTTCTGAAACTGTAAGAGTGGAATCGGAATGTGTAACCCTGCCGTCTGTTTTTCCCACCTGGACAAGTGCATTAAACCGCATTCCTCTGTTATCATCATACAAAAGAGGGTCCTTCACATTGCCCGCCGAACTTGCCGATTCATAATAAGGGGTTCTGCCGTTCATGGCAAGAACCATTTGACTTTCCGGCTTTGTCTTATGCCGTAATTGACTTGTCAGCCTTATAGTAAAATTTAAGCTGTCCATGCTATTTGAAGTAAGCCTGATTATAATAACCTGATCGGGATAGGATATAAATGTTTCTCTTTTGTAGTATGTATCGTTTATTTCATATTCGGTTGTTGCAATTGCATTGCGGATATCAAGCAGGCGTTTTATTTTTTGAATCTTGCCTTTGTGGTTGAAATCGAGGTACAGATCGCCAAGCGGAAGGTACGGGGAGGTAAATTTCCCTTCAATAGCTTTATTAAGTTTATCGGCTAATTCATAATCGCCGTCATTAATTGCTTTTCTTATTTCATCAAGATGCTTGTAAGCTTCGGGATTCATATTGGCATTAACAGGTTCGCCGGCCCAGAGCGTTTCTTCATTCAGAGTTATTTTTTCTGATGGTACCGAGCCATACACAGTTGCAGCAATTCTGCCGTTGCCCAGCGGGAATGATTCTTCGTAGAACTCTGCCGGTTTATTAGACCAGAATACCTGCTTTGTGAGCTTATCGCTCTGGCAGCCTGAGAAAAATAGAATTAATAATAATAAGGCGCTTACCGATACAAGCTTAAACTTACAAGTCTTCATGAAACTATCTATTTTATTAAAAAATTATTCTATTTCAAGTACAATGTAATGTTTAATAAAATCGCTGCCGTTCCCGTCCGGTAAAATTACTAATTTTCCTTCTTTAATAACAGCCCCTTTAACAGAATGTACAAGATTAGTATTAGTAATTCCTAATTCATAGGTTCTGCCGGGCAAGCCTTCAACTTCAATTTCGAGCTTTTTACCTGTCAGCTTCTGAGAAATAACTTTTAATCCTTCATTAACCGCACCAATTTGAGCCGCTTTGGGTATTATGTAAATCTCCGGTACGGGACTGTAACTGATTACCAGTTCCTTTTTACCCGAAATTTTCATTGATGCTTTAAGTTGTACCGCCTGATCATTTTTTATAACTTCATATTTAACTGATCTGTTATCCAGCGTTACACTATTTATTTCAGAGCCTAACGGAAAATCGGGGGCAAATGTGAATTCAATTTCTTTCTTGCTTTTACTATCTATTACTAATATTTTTTTATTCTTTTCAGATTTGTAATCTATGTTAATATTTTCAGTACCGAGTTTTATGTTGTTAACCTTTAAAAATTTCCAGTCGGCAGGAATTTTAGGAGCAAAAGTAAGTATGTAATCAAGCGCATTTATTTCAATGCCGAGCATTCCATTAATCATCGGGAAAATGTATCCGCTTGTGCAGAATCCCTGATCATGGTACCCTTCGCTTAATTTAGTATTTATGCTTCCTGAAAAGACTTCGGGGAAGGTGCCAAGTCCGTAATCGAAAGCATGTTGCAGCGTGCTCATCAATGTTGCAAAACCTGATACATCATAATGGTATTTAAATTGTGCAGTAGTAGCAAAGTAGGAATTAAATCCCCATACAGTGCCGTAATTATAATTAGTAGCTTCAAAGAGAGCTGATTTATTGGACAGGTTTCTTACTCCCCAATCCGTTACGAGGTCGCTTTCATTGAATTTCTTAATTGAACTTTCACTGCGTGCTTTATCAAGCAGTCCGAACATAATAATTGAAGTAGGAAAAATATTTTTATCTTTCACCTGGTGGCCGTCATCGCTGGCACCAAATGAATAGTATCCCATATCTTCCATCCAGAATAATTTTTCAAGAGCGCTCTTTGCTTTAGGAAGAAGATCGGCACTGGCCTTTTCCATTTCTTTATCGCCGACAAACTTTGACATATAGTTCACTTCTTTAATTCCCTGAGTCCACAGCCCCTGAGTAAAAAGATCATTATTAATTTTAACAAGTGCACCGAATTCAAGAACACCAAGTCCCGCGCCTTTAAGATCCATCAGTCCGTCCCCATTGCTGTCTTTATTAAGGCACCAGTTGTAAGCCTGCACAATCGAGTGCCAGCTTTTTTTAATGAACTCAATATCCCCCGTTTTTCTGAAATAATCACCTATAGCTGCAAGATACCATGGAGTAGTATCTGCATGGTTATAGCCGTAATGATAGTCATTCCACCAGTCAATTAATCCGTCAGCCTGTGAAAGTTCATGCGCCATTTTGCCGATGTCATTATTTTTTTCATCGGGACTCTTTTTGCGTATAGGAAAATCTTCCTGCCTCTGCCATTTCTGAGTAAAGAGAAGTGCATCTTTTACAGCGGCGTAATCGCCATAGGCATTCATTGAAAATGAATTGATGAATGCATCACCGCCGAAGAACCATGAAAATCCGGGACGTCCGCCTCCGCCGCTTAATCCATAACCTGCTACAAGCCCTTTGCCAAGTGTGGGATTATCAACCATTAGATTTGTAAGTGCGGCTTTGCCAAATTCATAAGCAAGATTTATTTTTTCATTAGGTGTAATTACTTCCATTGTTGAATTGCGGAGGTTTTTATAGAATGTATAAGTTTCTTTGTAATATTTTTCTAAATTTGCCGCCAGGTCATTGTATAGTTTTGCAACTGTTTCACGCTTTACTTTATGTCCCCCGGCAATAATAATAGGTATATAGCTTTCACTTGCCTGATTAGGCTGAATAGTAAACTTAAACTGAATTGGGTTATCTGCAAACATGTGTGCGGGAGGTGCCGCCATCTGCTCGCCGATAGGAGAACCACATACGAATAATCCTCGCTGCTGCGATTCTGAAATTATATATCCTTTAAGCTCATCATCCCAATAGGAATACTGTCCCCCAATTCCTCCCGGCCATTGAGGCTGCATTACAGGCATAAAACCGGGGATTATAGTCAGAGGAGTGGTGGTATAAACATCAAGCAGTATAACTGCTGCGGGTTTATCCCTTGGTATAAAAATTATTTCTTTTACTGTAAATGATTCATAAACATAAGTGATGGTTGTAGCTTCGGGGGTGACTGTTATTTCCCTTACAATATCTTTAGAGTATATAGGTTGAGTTGTTGTATTTACAAAAAATTGTAAATCGAAGCCGCGGAATACTTTCCATGGCCAGATCCACATTTCGAATGTACCGTTTTCAAAGCCCATCAATGCCGATTTTGTTCCAATCTTATCAAAATACTGATGCGGCTGTGCACTCCTTGTAAGGGTAATATCATTTGCAGGTATTGTGAATTTTTTAACAAGCAAATTCTGCTGTGCGTTTAACAATGAACCCGCAATAATTATAAAAAATAATAACAATCTGAATTTTATTGAGTATAATTTGAAGAATGACTTTTTCATATCTATGCCCCGAAAATAATATTAAAAAATAAGAACATTTCGGGTAAAAGGGTAATGAAAAATAGACCGATAGGAAAGATTCGTTGATTATTAAACAGCCAATCTCTAAATTTAATATGCAGACTGAAATTACTAATTTAATACTAAAATCAATTTATGAAAGAAGAAATCCTTAAAGAGTTAACCTTGCTTGAACAAAAGCTTAATATTAAGATTCTTTATGCTGTCGAATCGGGCAGCAGGGCATGGGGATTTGAATCAATCAATAGTGACTGGGATGTTCGGTTTATTTATGTACACAACATTGATTGGTACCTTTCTATAGAGGATAAAAAAGATAATTATGAAAAAATTCTGTCTAACGATATTGATCTTAGCGGTTGGGAGTTAAGAAAGACTCTTCAATTATTTAGGAAATCGAATCCTCCTTTGCTGGAATGGTTGAACAGCCCTATTGTTTATATTGAAAAATATAACACCGTAAAAAAACTTAAGGTTCTGTCGGCAAATTATTTTAACCCAAAAGCCTGTATGTATCATTATTTAAATATTGCAGAAAACAATTATAAAACCTATATGTTGGTTGACCCTGTTAGAACAAAAAAGTATTTTTATGCCTTAAGGCCCCTGCTGGCATGCTTCTGGATTGAAAAATATAATACTATTCCGCCTATGGAGTTTGAGATCCTACTTAACAACCGGTTGCCCGAAGCGGATATTTTAAAAAATGAAATTTTACAATTATTATCGCGAAAAAGGAATGGTGAAGAACTTGCCTCCGGTCCAAGAATTGACTTAATAAATGATTTTATTGAAAAAGGAATTGCTTGTTTTAAAAGGTATTTAAATGATTTTGATATCAGCATTAACTCTGATTCTTCTATGTTAGATGAATTATTCAGAGAAACGCTGCTGGAAACCGGATCCGTATTGGAATAATTTCCTTCGCTGATTTTAATTTGTTCTCAGCTGGTGCTTAGCAATTGTTTAACTTCCGCCAAAACTCTATCGGCAAGCAAAATTGATTTACTGCAAATTTCTTTATCAGGATAAAAGTGAGGTAATGAACTGCCAACCGGATATTTGCTTGGCAGATATATACTATCTAAAAATTCACATTCGTCAGTAGAAATAGTTAAATATACCTCCATTTTATTAAGCAGATTATTTAATTCAAGAATATTATGAGTTTTAATAAGGGGTTTGCCTTTTTCTATAAATATCGATTTTAATGTTTTTTCAATAGACTGCTGTATGTTATGCAAGCATGGATTATATAAATTGCTTGCTGCCAACACTTTGGCAGCATTTAGATTGTCCTCGGCAAATTGAAGCCAATATTTTGTTTCATCGCGCATAAATAGTTTCGCCGTTTTCAATTTCGTTCCTGAAAAAGGAGCTTTCAGATTTGCTTAAAATTGGAATTATATCAAGGGCAATTTCTTTCGAAACATTTCTTAGCAATTTGCGGTACTTTAATGCCAGTTCCAGATAATTATGAGTGCTATTTTGTACTACGGCAATATCTACATCATTTGGATAGTCAGTTTTCAGGAATGAACCGAAAATAATTATTTTCTCGATTTCGCCTTCCTGTTTCAATGAATTTATTATTTCATCTTTTAATTGCAGCTTATTCAAAACAAAATTCCATTTATTTATTATAATATATAACATTGTTGAATTATTTGCCACCTGTAAAAATGGGTTTGCAATTTTATTGTTTAGATTCATTTGTGCTGTGGCTGCATCCTGAATGAAAAAACATAAGAACATTTCGGTTAAAGGGTAATGAAAAATAGACCGCGCTAATTATTTAATTTTTTTATTTATCTGAAATATTGAAATAATGGGCTAATAAATTATGTTTGCTAATATTAACTTTCTACACACTCCTGATGAACGGCTGCGCCGTTCATCTTCCCCTCTCGGAGAGGGGATTTTTTTGCTTTTATTATAATTATATATATGTTGTTCATTTCAATTATATACAAACAACGTATTTCATTCTTTAATGCTGTGAAGTGTAGATAAGTTATAAAATAACGATATGAAGAGAAAAGTTTTCCCCTCTTCGAGAGGGGTGGCGGTCCGTTAGCCAACGGACGGACGGGGTGTGTAAATTTAATTTCTCCTTTTCTCAAATAATTTTTAAAAATGATCCATTATCTCAAGCATTTCGGCCAGAGA